>Ga0136617_10001402_pt1 | contig 21359 bp, 16 predicted proteins | sample AntDrymUQ3222106_2_FD_129672 | JGI IMG/M metagenome (GOLD analysis project Ga0136617, IMG submission 129672) | Polar desert sand microbial communities from Dry Valleys, Antarctica - metaG UQ322 (21.06) | ecosystem: Environmental > Terrestrial > Soil > Desert | place: Antarctica: Dry Valley...
CGACGCGGTCCCACTTCGACGCCCAGGACTTCATGGAGAGCGGCACGCCGGGCATCAAGTCGACGGACGACGGCTGGATGAATCGGCACCTGCGTTGCCATCCCGACGCGAAGGCCACGCCGTTCCGCGGCGTTTCGCTGACCCCCACGCTCCCCCGCTCCCTTGCCGGGCCCGCGGCCGCGGTCGCGATGTCCGACATCCGCAACTTCGACCTGCGTCCCCAGGCGGCGAAAGGCGCCGGCTTCGAGGCGATGTACGACGACCTCACGAAGGACGTCCTCCACGGCACCGGCCGCGAAACCTTCGAAGCGATCGAGTTCCTGAAGCGCGCGCGCCCCGGACAGCACGCGCCCGCCCGCGGTGCCGTCTATCCGCGCGGGCGCTACGGCGACAGCCTGAAGCAGATCGCGCAGCTCCTGAAGGCGGACGTCGGCCTCGAGGTCGCCTTCACCGAGATCGGCGGGTGGGACCACCACGCGGCCGAAGGCGGCGTGCAGGGGCAGCTTGCCGGACGGCTCCGGGAGCTCGGCGGCGGACTGGCGGCATTCCACCGCGACCTCGGCGACCGCATGCGCGACGTCGTGGTCGTCACCCTCACCGAGTTCGGCCGCACCGTGCGCGAGAACGGGAATCGCGGCACCGATCACGGGCATGCGAGCGTGTCCTTCGTGATGGGCGGCGGCGTGCGCGGCCGGCGTGCGCACGGCCGGTGGCCGGGATTGCGGGATGGCGATCTGTACGACGGTCGCGACCTCGCGGTGACCACGGATTTCCGCGACCTGCTCGCGGAAATCCTGAGCGGTCACCTCGGCGCGCGCGATCTCGGCTGCGTGTTCCCGGGGCATGCCGCCTCCCGCGCGAAGTTCCCGGGGGTGATGGGGGCGGCCTGACGTCACGATCCGGGGCGTGAGCGAGCGCGATCCATTCGCGCGAGCGAGCGGGGTCTTTGGGGCGCGACGGAGCGCCCCCAGCTAAAATGACGCCCCCATGCGCATCGCGCTCGTCACCTGCCGCCGTCTTCCCGGCCTCGATCCCGACGATCATCCGCTCGCCCTTGCGCTGGCCGCGCGCGGTCACGAGGCCGTTCCGGCGATCTGGGACGATCCCGCCGTCGACTGGACGTCCTACGATGTCGCGCTGCTGCGGTCTCCCTGGGACTACTTCCACCGCCGCGACGAGTTCCTGGAATGGGCGGCGCGGGCCGCCGCGGCGACGCGACTGCTGAACCCGCTTGATCTGGTGCGCTGGAACAGCCACAAGTCCTACCTGGTCGCGCTGCGCGAGCGCGGCGCGGAAGTGATCCCGACCGAGATCATCCCCGCCCGCTCGATCTTCGATCTCCGAGGGCGCATGGCCGCTTCGGGGTGGACGCGCGCGGTGCTGAAGCCGGCCGTCTCCGCGGACGCCTTTGGCACGATCCGCGTGAACCACGAGACGATGGCGGCCGGCCAGGCGCACGCGGACGCGCTGCTCGCCGAGCGCGACATGATGATCCAGCCCTACTTCGCGTCGGTCGAGGAGCCGGGCGAGCGCTGCCTGATCCACATCGACGGCCGATATTCCCATGCCGTGCGGAAGCGTTCGCACTTCCTCGGGGGCCGCCACGTGGGCCCGGAAGGGATCACCATCGCTGCCGAGGACGACGAGCGCGCCGCCGCGGAGCGCATCCTCCGCCTGGCGAGGGCCGAGGGTGCCCTGTACGCCCGCGTCGACCTTGCCCGCGACGACGACGGACGTCCCTGCCTGATGGAGCTCGAGCTCGTCGAGCCCACTCTCTTCTTCAACTGCGCTCCGGACGCGGTGGCGCGCATGGTCGCGGCGCTGGAGGCCAGGGCGCCCTCGGCGTGATCGGCAGCACCGCTTCCCACTACCGGATCCTCGAGCGCCTGGGCGGGGGCGGCATGGGCGAGGTCTACCTCGCCGAGGACACGCGCCTGCACCGCCGCGTCGCGCTGAAGATGCTCCGCGACAGCGGCGCCGAGGACGAGCCGGGGCGTGCGCGGCTCATGCGCGAGGCGCGGCTCGCCTCCGGCCTCAACCATCCCGGGATCGCGGTGATCTACGAGATCGACGAAGCGGAGGTGGACGGCGGGCGCCGCAGCTTCATCGCCATGGAGTACGTGGGCGGGGAGACGCTGTCCGCGCTCACCGCGCGCGAACGTCCGGGCATCGCGCGCGTGCTCGAGATCGCAATCCAGGTCGCGGATGCGCTCGCCGAAGCGCATGCGCGCGGTGTCATCCACCGCGACGTCAAGCCTTCCAACGTCATGGTCACGGATTCCGGGCGGATCAAGGTGCTCGATTTCGGGCTCGCCAAGTACGTGCCTTTTGCCGACGACACCGCGGACACCTGGAGCCGGGGAGCGGACGCTGGCCTCGGCGACGGCGCCCTCGTGGGCACGATCGCGTACATGGCGCCCGAGCAGGCCAGCGGCGGCACGGTGGACACGCGGTCGGACATCTTCTCGCTCGGCGTCGTGATCTACGAGCTGCTCGCGGGCCGGCAGCCGTTCGCCGGCCCCAACGCGGTAGCGATGGTGGATGCGATCCTCCACGCGGATCCTGCGCCCCTTCCTTTCGAAGACTCCGATTCACGGGTGACTGCGATCGAGCGTCTTCTGCGCCGGATGCTCGACAAGGATCCCGGTCGCCGGCCGCAGACGATGCGCGATGTGTCCGCCGAGCTCGAGGCCATTCGCAGCGGCGGCCTGGCGCGGTCCCCGGCCCCGCTGGCCGCGGCGGCGCCCTCCGTGGTGGTGGTCGGCTTCGAGAACATCACCCAGGTGCCCGAAGACGAATGGCTCGGAACCGGGATCGCGGAGACGGTCGCGGCCGATCTGCGCGCCGTCGAGGGGCTGATCGTGATCAGCCGCGAGCGCACGCACGAGGTGCTCCGTAAGCTCGAGAGCGCCGGCGGCGCGACCGCTCCCGACGTCGCGGCGCGGCTGGGACGCGAGCTCGGCGCGCGCTGGGTGCTGCGCGGGGGGTTCCAGCGCTTCGGCGACCGCGTGCGCGTCACCGCCCTGCTCACCGACGTGGAGACAGGGAGCGTGATCCGCACGGTCAAGATCGACGGCGGCATGCCGGAGATCTTCGCGCTGCAGGACCGCATCGTGGCCGAGCTCTCCGCCGGGCTGCGCATGAGGATTGCGCCCCGCGACCGCGATCCCGACGAGACGCAGGTCATCGAAGCCTACGAGGCCTTCTCGCGGGGCATGATCAACCTCCGCGCCGAGAGCCACGAATCCGTCGACCGCGCGATCCTCTTCCTCGAGCGCGCCGTGGCCCTCGACCCCTCGTACGCGCAGGCGCACCTGAAGCTGGGCTCGGCCTACGACACCAAGGCCTCCTACCTGGTCATGCCAGAGCTTTACGAGAAGGCGATCGCGCAGTTCCGCCGCGTGATCGAGCTACGGCCGGCGATGGTGTCGGCGTGGCGCGAGCTGGGCGGGGTCCTGGTCGCGCTGGGACGGGAAGACGAAGGCGTCGAAGCGATCCGCCATGCGCTCATGCTGGACCCCGACGATCCCGGCGCGCACGCCACCATGGGCCGCGCCCACTTCATCGGGTTCGGCGACTTCCGTCGCGCTGCGGAGTGTTACGAGAAGGCCATCGCCGGTAATCCCCTCGCCGGCTGGTACGAGCTGCAGCTCGCGCATTGTTATGCGCTGCTGCGCGACTTCGACCGCGCACAGGGGGCCGCCCGCCGCGCCGTCTCGCTGCAGGAGGACTTCCTCTCCGGGCGTGAAGGCATCCTGATCGTCGGCGCGCACATGCGACTCGGCCACCTGGCTGCGCTGCAGGGGCGCCATGAGGAAGCGGTGGACCACTTCCATCGTGAGCTCACTTTCCTGCAACGCGTCGAGCACGCACTCCGGAGCCGCATCCTCATCGAGCTCCACCAGCGGCTGGGAAGCTCGTACCTCCGCCTCGGCCGCCGTTCCGAAGGCGAAGCCGCGCTGGCCCGCGCCCTGGAAGGTTTCGAGGGACGGCTGCGGCTGGGGGCGGACGAGCCCTTCAGCCGGTACTACGCCGCGTGCGCGCACGCGGTGCGGGGGGACGTGGAGCCTGCGCTCGCCTACCTCGAGCGTGCGATCCGCATGCGGAGGCGCTTCACGATCGCACGCGCGAGAATCGAGCCCGAGTTCGACGGGCTGCGCGGCGAGCGCAGGTTTGCAAGCCTGATCGGCGAGTCCTCCCCCTAGCTCGCCTTGCGGATGGCGGTCACGCTGCCGCAGCTGGACAGGACGTTGCCCGGCACACCGGTGCCCGCTCCCGCGGTCCCCCTCGCGTAACCTCCCGTGCTCGTTCCACCCGCCCCCGTCGTTCCGCCCGTCGCCGCCGATCCACCCGACGTGCCCATTCCGCCTGCTCCGGTCGTGCCCGCTGTTCCGGCTCCCGACGTGGAGCCCGTGTTCGCCGTCGAAGAAGCGCCGGAATTCGCTCCCCCGCTCATGCCCGCTCCACCTGTCGTGCTCATGGTTCCGCCCGATGCCATGGCGGAGCCGCCCATCATGCAGGAGACCACGACGCGATCGCCGGTCCTGAACGTCTGCAGGCTAAAGCCGGCAGTGCCGTCGACCCGGACGGTGGTGGTGCCGCCCGGCGCCGTCGCCCCCGTCGTTCCCGTGGTCCCCGTGCCCGTCCCCGTACCCGCCGTCGTGCTCGTTCCTCCGATAGCCGACTCGCGGAGTGTGACCGTACGCGCGGTCGCGTCGACGGCGACGACCTCGGCCGCGAACTCCCCGGACATGGCGCCCGTCATCCCGCCGCCGGCCGTCGAGCCGCTCGTCGAGCCGTATTCGCCGCCCGTCGTGGCCGGGCTCGCGGCGCCCGCGCCGGCACTGTCCGAGGATTGGTTGTTCGCGCCACCACAAGCCGCCAGCACCGCCACCGCCGCCACCCATCCCAGATTGCTTCGCATGATCGCCTCCTTGATTGAACGCCTCTCTTCCAACATGCAATCGTTGAAAGCGTGAGGGGAGCGGCACGGTTATTTTTGCCGGCCCTCCGGAAATCCCTCAAGAGCGGGATTCGCCAGCGGGTTTACCATAATGACCCGGATACCGGGTAACTTATGCCCCGGAGAGGTACTGGTGACCGCCTGGAACGCGACCGCGCACCTGTCCCATCCCCCGCGACGGATCCTCATCGTCGGGCCGGGTGACCTTGCCGCGGAGCTCGGCCGCACGATCCTCTGGAGGGGCGAGATCGAGCGCGTGCGGGCTCCCGACCTCGAAGCGGGCCATCAAGCCGCTCGCGTCGTGCAGCCGAGCCTCCTGATCGTCGACGCCGGCGCGCATGACGAGGCGCTCGAGTTCGTGCGCAAGTTCCGCCTGGACCCGCTGGTGCGCAGCACCGGCATCGCCGTCTTCCTGAAGGCGCCGACCATCCGCGAGGAAGAGTCGCTGCGGCTCGCGGGTGCCAACATCGTGCTCTCGGGCGAGGTCGACCCGGTGTTGTGGGACAGGCGGCTGGAAGAGATCCTGAACGTTCCGTACCGCCGGGAGGCGCGGATCCCCGTCCGCTTCCAGGTGTGGTCCCGCGCGCAGACCGCCCCCGATCCCATCGAGGCCGTCGCGCTCAACATCAGCGTCCACGGCATGCTGATGGAAACCCTGCTGAATCTCGAGGTGGGAACGAAGCTCGACCTGACCTTCGAGCTCCCGGAGCAGGCGGGCGAGATCGGCGTGGTGGGCGAAGTGGTTCGCCGCGCCGATGCCCCGGGCGGGCGGCCGCGCAGCGGGGTGCGCTTCCTCGTGCGCCGCGAGGACGCGCGCGAGCGTATCCAGGCCTTCGTGGATTCCAACGCGCCGGGCGACGCCGCGGTCGCGCCGGCGGCAACGCCGTGGTCGGGGCGCGAGACGGCGGAATGGGAAACGGAGCTCCGGGCCAGCGAGGCATGGAAGACGTCCATCTTCCAGTCCGCGCTCGACGGAATCATCACCATCGATCACGAAGGGCGCATCACCGACTTCAACCACGCCGCGGAGAGGATCTTCCGCGCCGCGCGCGCGGACGTCCTCGGGAAGCAGGCGGTGTCGACGCTCGTCCCCCCGGCCCTGCGCGACGCGCACCGCCAGGAGCTGGCGCGCCACGTCGCGGCCGGCGACAGCGACGTCGTCGGCCGGCGCATCGAGACCGTGGGCATGCGCGCGGACGGCTCGCAGTTCCCGATCGAGATGGCGGTGACTCCCCTCGAGGTGCAGGGCCGCCACCTGCTGATCGCGTTCGTGCGGGACATCACCGATCGGCGGCGGGCCGAGGACGCGCTGCGCGCGAGCGGACGTCAATTCCGCGCGCTGTTCGAAGGGTCGCTCGACGCGATGGTCGTCGCCGACGACGAGGGTCGCTACGTCGAGGTCAATCCCGCCGCGTGCGAGCTCCACGGCCTGCCCCGGCCGGCGTTGCTCGGCCACTGGATCGGCGACTTCGCCGCCCCCGGCTTCGACTTCCAGGCGACGTGGGACGAGATGCACGCCACCCAGGGCGTCCGCGGCGAGATGCGGCTGCATCGCGCGGACGGGGTGCAGCGGGACCTCGATCTCGTCGCCACCGCGGACTTCCTGCCCGGGAGCCATCTCGTCGTCATGCGCGACGTCACCGACCGCAAGCAGCTCGAGGCCCAGCTCCGACAGTCGCAGAAGATGGAGGCGATCGGACGGCTGGCGGGCGGAGTCGCCCACGACTTCAACAACCTGCTGAGCGTGATCGCGGGATACGCGGAGCTGCTCCTGCGCGGCCTGGCCGCGGACAGCCCGCAGCGCAGCAAGGGCGAGGAGATCGTGAAGGCGGCCTCGCGCGCGGCGGGATTGACGCGACAGCTGCTGGCGTTCTCGCGCCAGCAGGTGCTGCAGCCGAAGATCTTCGACCTGAACTCCGTCGTGTCCGAGATGGAGACGATGCTCGAGCGGCTGATCGGTGTCGACATCCTGCTCGACACCCGGCTGGACTCGAACCTGGGGCGCGTGCGCGCCGACCCCGGGCAGGTCGAGCAGTGCGTCATGAACCTGGTCGTGAACGCCCGCGACGCCATGCCCAACGGCGGGCGCATCACGCTCACCACGCGCAACGTGTCGATGGACGAAGGGTACGTGCGCGAGCATCTCGGCTCGCGGACCGGCCCCTACGTCCTGCTCGAGGTGGCCGACAACGGTGTGGGCATGGACGCGGAGACGCAGGCCCACATCTTCGAGCCGTTCTTCACCACGAAGGACAAGGGCAAAGGAACGGGGCTCGGGCTGGCGACGTCCTACGGCGTCATCAAGCAGAGCGGGGGCTACATCTGGGTGGACAGCCGTCCCGGAAAGGGCAGCACCTTCTACGTCTTCCTTCCTCGCGTCGACGGCGTCGAGGACGCGATCAGCCCGACGGTGCCCGAGCCCGCGCACGCGATCACCGGAGAGACCATCCTCGTCGTCGAGGACCAGGAGGCGGTGCGCCGCCTGATGCGGGAGATCCTGCAGATGAGCGGGTACGTAGTCCTCGAGGCAGCGAGCGGGAAGGATGCGCTGCGCATCAGTGGCGAGCACGACGCGCCCATCCGCCTGATGGTGACCGACGTCGTGATGCCGGGGATGAGCGGGCCCGATCTCGGAGCGCGGCTGCGCGCGGCACGGCCCGAGATGAAGGTGCTCTATATTTCCGGGTACGCCGACGACGCCATGGACGAGGCCGTGCACGAAGGCGCGGCGTTCCTGCAAAAGCCCGTCAAGGCCGCCGACCTCGAGCGCACGGTACGGAGGCTGCTCGAGTAGGTCGATACCCTCCGCCGGACAGTCCTAGCCGGCGGCGGCGACCTGCCTCGGCTCGTGGGTGCGCCTCGCGGCCGTCACCCGGACGCCGCGCGGCTCGACGGCGGCGAGCTTTGCCTGGAGGTGCGCGCAGCGGTCGCGCAATTGCTTCGTCTCCAGGGCGCGCCTGACGGTGAACAGGACCTGCTCCGGGTACGCGGGCGGCTTGGGCAGAAAGGAGTGGGCGCCGAGCCTCAGCCCCTCGACGGCGCGCTCGACATCCTCGATGCCCGAGAGGATGACGACCTCGGTCGCGGGGGTGCGCGACTTGACGCTGGCCAGCACCGCGAAGCCATCGATGCCGGGCATGCAGAGGTCGGTGATGACGACGTCATAATTTCCGGCCGCGAGAAGGCGAAGGGCCTCTTCGCCCCCGCGCGCCTCTTCGACCTGCATTCCCGCTGCCTTCAATCCGCGGCCGACGACGGCGCGCGCAATCGCCGAATCGTCCACCAGCAGGATACGCGCCGTGTTCGGCTCCAGAATCGCGGTGTCGAGTGTTGCCATGCCGCTACTCAATTGCATCACCCATGCCCACCAGCCCACTGACAGTATCTGAATGAGGTTTCTGGACTTAGAGCCAGAGCAGTCGCGCCGCCAACGCCCTCTCTTCGGGAAATCCACCCATTGCTTCGGGTGCTCTTCCTGATCCGACCCGAAGCTCAGGCGTCCTGTCCGACGACTCGGGCGAGCTCCCGAAGGCTGGTGAGACCCTCCGCGACCTTGGGCATGCCATCGGCCCACAGCGAGCGGTAGCCGTCGACGCGAGCCGCCTCGGCGAGCTCCGCGGCGGTGGCGCCCCTGGCAATGAGCGCGCGGACCCGGGCAGAGATCGGAAGGACCTCGTGGACCGCGGTGCGACCGCGGTAGCCCGAGCCCAGGCACTTCGGGCAACCCGCGCCTTCCAGGAACGGAATGCCCGGTTCGTCGATCCAACGGCCCAGGTACTGTCGCTCGTCCTCTGTGGGAGTGGCCTCGGTGACGCAGTCCGGACAGATCCGGCGCACCAGCCGCTGGGCGAGCACCGTCAGCAGTGCCGCGGACAAGAGATAGGGCGCGACTCCGATGTCCGCCAGTCGCGTCACCGCCGAAGGAGCGTCATTGGTGTGCAGGCTGGCGAGGACGAGGTGGCCCGTCAGCGCCGACTGGACCGCGATGCCCGCAGTCTCGGCGTCGCGGATCTCGCCGACGAGGATGATCTCCGGGTCCTGGCGGAGGATCGACCGCAATCCCTTCGCAAAGGTGAAGCCGATCTTGTCGTGGACCTGTCCCTGCGTGATGCCGTCGATCTCGTACTCGACCGGGTCCTCGAGGGTGACGATGTTGACCTCGGGAACGTCGAGATGGCGAAGGGTCGCGAAAAGCGTGGAGGACTTCCCGGAGCCGGTCGGTCCGGTGACGAGGATGATTCCCTCGTGGGCCCTGATCGCGTTCCTCCAGGCCGAAAGCACGGGCTCGCTCATGCCGATGCTGTCCAGCCGGTAATCGGCCTTCTCCTTGTCGAGGACCCTCATCACGACCTTCTCGTCGCGGACGGCGGGGAACGTGGATACGCGGACGTCGATCTTGCGCCCCGCGTACGTGAGCTTGAGCCGCCCGTCCTGCGGGAGCCGCCGCTCCGAGATGTCGAGCTGGGACAGGATCTTGATCCTCGAGACGATCGAGGAGTGGACCGAGCTCGGAATCGCGTACGGCTTCACCTGCAGGCGGCCGTCGATGCGATAGCGGACGACCGTCTTTCCATCGCGGGGCTCGATGTGGATGTCCGAGGCGCGCTCTTCGATGGCGCGGATCAGCACGAGGTTCAGGAGCCTGACGACGGGGCCCGCGCTGTCCGCCGCCTCCGCCGAAAGGTCCTGGGTCGCGGCCTTGGGGGGCGGGGCGTCGAACTCCAGGCCCTCGCTCTTGACCGAATCGGGCGCGGTGCCGCGCTCGCCGTAGTACTCGATGAGGTGGCGCCGGATGTCCTGGGCCAGCGTCACCACGGGCAGGATCTCCTTGTTGGTGATGGCGCGAAGCTCGTCCAGCTTCATCAGGTTGTCGGGGTCGGCGAGGGCGACGGTGAGCTGCTTCTCGATGAGGAAGAGGGGAAGCGCCTCCATCTGGTAGGCCTTCTCCTTGGGGAGGACGTCCAGGATCAGCGGGTCGCCGAACGTGCGGTCGAGATCGAGCGACGGCACGTCGTGGATTTCCGCGAGAACGGACAGAACGTCACCACGGGCGGCGCCGGCCTTCACGAGGGCGTCCGCGAGCGACAGCTGCTCCCGGCTCTGGACGAGGAGCGCCTTGGCTTCCAGGTCGCTGGTCAACATCCCGTGGGAAAGCAGACGCTCACGCAGCCGGCGATCCGAGATCTCGATCACGCCGGCGGGGGTGGGGATGGCCGGCTCCTGCTTTTTCCGTGGCTCTCGCTCAGGCACGGGGCGTCCTTTCGCTCACTCGCGCGGTGGGGACAGCGCCTTGGTCATCAGGAGGACGTTGCTCGTCCCCTCTTTCAGGTACTCGACGCGGTCCATGATCTCGTGGATCAGGAAAGTGCCGCGACCGCTCTCCGGGATGGAGTCGGGGTCCTCGGGGTCGAAGTCGACGTAGGGCGGGGTCCGCTTGGCGAGCGGAACGGGAAGTCCCTGGTCCACCACGCTCACCTCCAGCGCGTCACCGGTGAGGGTCATCCGTACGTCGACGCCGTGGCCCGCTTCCCCGCGATAGGCGTGGCGGACGGAGTTGCTGACGGCCTCGACGATGCACAGCTCGATGGCGGCGGCGGCGGTCGGCGAGAACCCCGCCTCTTCGCACACGCGGCGGGCCGCGACGCCGACCAGGGCGACGCTGTCGAGGCGGCTGTCGATCGTGAGGGCGATCTGCCGTGGCTCCATGTCGAGTGGCCTCTAGGGCAGTCCGACGTATTCGAACGCGAGGAGTGAGATGTCGTCGGCGGGAGCGGCGGCGGCAAACGCGTGGACCTCTGCGCGAATGGCCTCGCAGGCGTCTTCCAGCGGCTGCTCCCGCGTACGCCGGAGGGCAGCGTACAGCGCTTCGGTGCCGAACTGGGGGCCATCAGGCTCCGAGTGCTCGACGATCCCGTCGGTATACAGGAAGACCCGGTCCCCCACGGCGAGCGCGACTTGGCCGGCGTCGAAGATCATGTCGCCGAGCCCGATGACGGGACCGCCTTCCTCGAGGAGCCGCAGTGCGCCGCCGGGACCCATGAGAACGGGAAGGGGATGGGCAGCCGTGCTGTAGCGGAGAAGGCCCGTCGGCAGGTGGAGGACGAGGTAGCTGATGGTGAAGTAGTGATCGAAACGGCCGATGGGATACTCGCGATCGAGCTCGGCGAGCACGTCGACGGGGGCCGTGATGGTCGGCCGCCCACCGGCGTGCCGCTGGACCACCAGCCCGGATCCGGGCGCGAGACTCTGCGAAGCCGAAACGGACACCATGGCCGCGGGCACGCCGTGCCCATTGACGTCGAGAACGTAGAAAGAGACGTGCTCGTCGTCGAGGGGCCGGACATTGAAGATGTCGCCGCCGACGGTGGCGCAGGGCTCGAAGACCCAGGCGGTCCGGATTCCGGGCACCCGCAGCTGCGGCCGGGGGATCAGCGCGCGCTGGATCTCCGCCGCCGCGCGAAGATCCGCTTTCAGGCGCTGCTGCTCCTCGAGGAGCTGGCGGTTCGCGGCCAGCAGCGATTCGGACAACCGCCGGAGGCGCAGCTGGGTGCGCACGCGCGCCAGCACCTCGCCATTGTCGAAAGGCTTGGTGATGTAGTCGGCGCCGCCGATCTCGAATCCCTTGATCTTGTCTGCGGCCGAGTTGAGGGCGGACAGGAAGACGATGGGGATGTCGGCCGTCCGCGGGTCCGCTTTGAGCTCGGCGCAGACCTGGTAGCCGTCCTTGATCGGCATCATGATGTCGAGCAGGACGAGGTCCGGGTGAAGGCGCCGGGCCGTTTCGATCGCCTGCTCTCCGTTGGCGGCCGTCGCGAACTCGACGTCGGGCTCTTTGCGCAGGATGCCCTGCAGGACCTTCCGATTGACGAGAGTGTCGTCCACGATGAGGATCTTCACGGCCATGGAGAATCGCGGCGACTATACCAGCATGCGAAACCGGGCACCCATTCCTGCCTTCCCAACTTGCGCTCTGCCGCGGGCTCGGGGAAAGTAGGCACAGATGAAGGTCGAATTCAAGGATGTCCGGGGCGTCCTGGTGGCGCGGGTTCTCGAGCGCCGTATCGACGCCAACGCCGCGCCGGACCTGAAAACCCAGGTCGGAGCCCAGATGGACGCGGGCCATCCGAAGGTCGTGCTCGATCTCGCGGAGGTCGAGCTCGTCGACAGCACGGGCCTCGGCGCCATCCTGTATCTGTACAAGAAGGCTCCCCGTCCAAGCGGCGGCTTCGTGCTCTGCGGCTGCCGCGCGGCGGTCCTCGACCTCATGAAGCTCACGCGGATGGAGAGAGTCTTCAAGTTCCTCCCCAGCGAAGCGGAGGCGGTGGCCGCCCTGGCCGGACCCGCCGCCGACTAGTTCCCGACCGGCATCACCGCCCCCAGGGCCGCGGTCAACGCCTCCATGTCCCGTTCCAGGACCGCCAGCATGTCGGCGCTGGAGGAGAGATCGCCCTTCCGCGCCGCCCGCTCCAGGACGGCCAGGGTCTCGAACGCACCCTCGGTCGAGAAATGGGCCACGTTCCCCTTCAGCGCATGCGCGGCCATAGCGAGGCCCGGCGCGTCGCCCCGCGCCACAGACACGCGCACGGCTTCCATCAGATGAGGGCACTCGTCGACGAAGACCGCCGTGATCTCGCGGAGGAGATCGACGGAACCGCCCAGGCGCGCGATGGCGGCGGCGTGGTCGAACACCGGGCCTCCGGCGGGCACGCCGGACGCGACCGGGGGGGCGAGCTTTCGAGTGAGGGCCACCCCGGGGACGGCGAGCGGGAGCGTGAAATGGAAAGCGCTTCCACGCCCGAGCTCGCTTTCGAGCCAGATCCGCCCTCCCATCATCCGGACGATGCGGTCGCACAGGGCCAGCCCGAGGCCGGTGCCTCCATACGCACGCGTCAGCGATCCATCGCCCTGGGTGAAGGCGTCGAACAAACCGGCCCGCTTGTCAGGCGCGATGCCGATGCCGGTGTCGCGCACCTCGAAGTGCACGGTGGCCACGCCGCCGGCAAGCGACTCGAGGCTCGCCGCCAGATCGATTCGGCCCTGGCTCGTGAACTTGAACGCGTTGGAGAGAAGGTTCTGGAGGATCTGGCGGAGGCGCCCCCCATCCCCGGTCACAACGTCGGGTACGTCGTCGCCCACCGCGACGCCGAAGGCGAGCTGCTTCTCCGCCGCCTGCGCTTCCGCGCTCGCCTCGATCCCCGCGATCAGTTCGCGGAGGTCGAACTGGCTGGAGGTGACGTCGAGCGTGCCCTCCTCGATTTTCGAGAAATCGAGGATGTCGTCGACGAGCGCGAGAAGCGTCTCCGCCGACACGGCGATCGTGCGCACGTAGTCGCGCTGCTCGTCGTCGAGGCGGGTATCGAGGACGAGGCTCGTCATCCCGAGGATCCCGTTCAGCGGCGTCCGGACCTCGTGGCCCATGTTGGCGAGGAACTCGCTCTTGAGCCGGCTCGCCTCCTCGGCTTTCTCCCGGGCGTCCCGAAGCTCCCGGGATTGGCGGTTCAAGTCCTGGATCGACGTGCGCGCGATGGAGATCGCCGACGACGTGCGCCGCCGGAGATGCTCGGCGGTGCGCGCGGTCAGCGAGATGTAGACGCCCACGACATAGATGATCGCGGCCTTCGCTCCCTGTGCCCCCCAGTCCATCGGGCGCCCCTCGACCAGGGCGAGGTAGAGGATCAAGGCCACGAAGGAGAGGGCGGCGACGTGGGCCAGAAAGGCGGTGCGCCGGAAGCTCGTGTTGGCCTGGTCGGCAACCCTCACAACCAGCAGGAAGAAGATCCAGCTCCTCTCTCCGCCGGAGTAACGAATGGCGACGGCCAGGATGCCGATGTCGACGACCAGGAAAAAGAGACCCAGGTCCACGAAACGCACGCGTGAGTAGAACAGGGCCAGGAGGAGCCAGGACGCGGCGGCGTACGCGGCGAAGATCGAAACGAGGGTCGTGAGCCCGCGCCAGTCGACACCGCCGAGGACATAGTGGTTGTGAACGAGGACCACCAGGGCAAGCATCGCCAGCCCGATCGCGCGAAGGGCCGGCACCTGGACCCGGTGAAAGCGACGCGTCCGCTGGAGCTGACGGCGCAGCGCTACGTCGGGGTCGAGATCGATTCCGAGATCGTGGGCGGCGGTCGCGAAGCTCATGCGGCCGTCCGCGCGCGGATCATGTCCTGGTCCAGTTTGGTGGAGGCGGTGGGAGTCGAACCCACGTCCGGAAGCACGCCTACGAGAGACCCTACAGGCTTAGTCCAACCTGTTGTTTCGCCTTTGCCGTGAAGGTCGGACGAAACCGGCAAAGGCTAGTCCGATTGATCTCGCCTCGAGCCCCCGGACCGAGAGCCCTCTGGCCAGCCCACATTAGTGACGCTCTCGTCGACCGCCATGGGCGAGCAACCGGGAGAGCGGGTTACCTAACGGTTAGTTAGGCAGCCAAAGCCAAGTTATCGTTGGCAGTTGTGTCTTTCCACCTGATTTACGAGCAGGTAGCACGCTCGGCCTGCGTCTCTCGGGGTCGTTGTCCCGTCGAAACCGTGACGCCCCCAAGAAATGAATTGTAGCACGTCATGACCGTCTCAGCGAGCGGTCAAACCCAGGGCCTTCAAGTACTTCTCCCCGCCCGGCGCGTTGAGCTCCCAGTACGCCCGCCGCTGGGATCCGAGCAGCGAACCCTCTTCCCCGTCGCTGGCCGACCAGCGGATCAGCCGGAAGGGCGGGGCGGTTTCGACGAAGTAGGTCACGGTCCGGCCAGAGGCCTCGGCCACGGTCCAGGAGTCGACATCGAACCGGCCCGCGGGGACGGTCACGCTGATTGTCACAGCGGCGCGCGTGACCGATGCCTGTCCCCAGGCGAGTGCCTTGTGCTCCAGCCGGCTGCGGAGGAGCGACGGTAGGAAGGGCAGCGTTCGCGTCGCCCCGCGGGCGAGCCAATCGCCCATCCACCCGCGGATGAGGATGGGCACCGCGTCCTCCATGACGCCTCCCGCCGGCATGGCAAGGTCATCTCGGCCATCGGCCTCGCCGTCGAAGTAGCTGTGGAAGAGTCCGCTGACCTGTTCGCGGTGCGGAATCAGATGGTGGTAGACGTGCCCGCACCATTCCTGGCTCGAGAAACTCACCTTGGCGATCGGCCATCCCGGGGCGACCCGCGCGAACGTCGACGTCATGACGTTGTAGTCGTAGATCCCGGTCTGGAAATCGCGCACCGCGTTCAGCTTCAGCACCGGGTAGACGTCGGAGGCCGGATGCTTGCCGGGATCGGCCTTGACGCGCAGCGAGTCGCTGAAGTCCTCCGTGACGTAGATGAGCACCGCCGTTCCGGGACGCTTCGCGCCATACCGCGGCTGCACGAGGCGATAGCCGTTCATCTCCGCCTTGCCGTCGCTCCAGTGCGCCCAGAAGTCGGGGGGCGCGGCCGCCACTGAAGAGATGCCGCAGAGACACAGAGACACGGAGAACGAAACGAGAAGAAACAAGCAGCGGGCACCGTTGGTCAAATCGAGGCCTCCGGACGGGGGAAACGACCTCCGGCCGCGGCAGGCGGCCGGAGGCCACGGTCAGCGCGGCAGCAGGACGACGGGGACCTCGACCACGTAGTCGACCGGGATCTTGTTCGCGCTCGCAGCATCGCGCACGGCCTGCTCGGTCGGACCCTCGTAGATGCAAAAGGTCTTGGTCTTGTCCGCGTTGGCGTAGGAGTGGATCCAGCGGACGTCTTTGCCGGTGTTGGTGGTGTTGACCTGCTTCTTTCCCGCGGCGTCGAGGCCATCGAGCGCTCCTGCGGGAAACGTGCGCACGACCATGTAGCGGTGCATCCCTGTCCTGGGAGCGCTCACCGCCGGCGCGGGATCAGCTTTCACGGCAGCCTTCGTCGCCGCGTTCGCCGTCATCGCGAGGCCCGCCAGGGCCGCGAGGGTGAGGAGTGCCGTCGATCGGAAAAACATCGATCCTCCTTGAGTTGTGCCGGCCGAGCCGGCCCAGGCCGCCACTCTACATCGTGACGACGCCGATGCGTGGGCAGACGGCATCGAGCGGACACCGGCCGCACTGCGGCCGCTTGCGGCATACCTCCTTGGCGTGGAGGTCGATCTGGGCGTGGTAGTCGTTGAAGAGGGCGACGTCCTCCGGCAGCGACGACATGAACCGGCGCTGCAGCACGTCGTACGCTTCGTCGCCGCCGATCAGCCCCAGGCGGGAAAACACGCGGCGGGTGTAGGCGTCGATGACGAACAGCGGCAGCGAGGCGGCGTAGAGCGCGATCGAGTCGGCGGTCTCGCGGCCGATGCCGGGCACGGCGAGGAGCTGGGTGCGCAACGCGGAAGGGGCGAGCGCCGACATCCCTTCGACGCGGCCGCCGTGCTCGCGTCCGAGGTAGGTCACGAAAGCCGTGAGCCTCCTTGCCTTGACGTTGTAGCAGCCCGATGGGCGGATCAGCGCCGCCAGCGTGGCGTGGTCCAACCCGGCGAGCCCCGCGTACGACAGCCGGCCCTCCGCGCGCAGGGCGGAGAGTGCCTTTTCCGCGTTCGGCCATGCGGTGTTCTGGACGAGGATGGCTCCGACACACACCTCGAACGCCGTTTCCGCGGGCCACCATCCCGCGGGCCCGCGATGCTCGCGCAGGCGGTCGTACACGTGCGTGAGGTCGCCCTTTGTCGCGAGGATGGGCGCCGCGAGTGCCATCCCGGCATTGTAGGCGGCGCACGGAACCGTTGACACTCCATCCGCGGAACCGCCATAATGTCCCACTAAGTCAAGGCAGGACCGTCGTTTCTGGGACATAGTTCAGACGACACCTGAGGTGCAGATGAGCCTGGAAGAAGACCTCAAGGCGCGGACGCTCGCGCTCATCAGTCAGCAGATGGCGAACTGGGTCGTCGACATCCAGCGCCATATCTCCGAGCACCAGGGGAACCTCGTCCGCACCCTCGACGAGCTGCAGGAGACGGTCGCCCGCTACGACGAGAAGATCGACGAGAACGAGATCGCGTCCGCGATGGCGGAAGTGGTGGCCAGCCAGCCGCCGCAGGCGTCGTCGGGACCTGGGTTCGATCGCCTGAAGCAGTCCATGGCCGCGGTGGAAAAAGGCGGCAGCCTTTCCGAGGTGCTGACCTACCTCGTGAACGAAGTCTCGCAGTACACGGAGCGCGCGGCGATGTTCATCGTCAAGGGTCCGAGCGCGATCGGGTGGTACGGCAAGGGAATCGAGCCCGCGGAGCTCGTGAAGCAGATAAACGTGCCGCTGAGCGCGGAGACGGTGTTCAAGGCGGTCCACGCCTCGCGGCAGCCGATGCGCATCCTCGCCGAGGAAAGCCCGGTGACGGCGCAGGCGATCGCGCGCCTCGGCGGCAGCCCGTATGGGATCATCGCGGTGCCGCTCATCCTGCGCGACAAGCTCGCGGCCATCCTGTACTGCGACAGCTCACGCGGACCGGTGCCGGCTCCCATCGCCGATCTCGTCGAGATCCTCGTCCTGTATGCGGGCAAGACGGTCGACCTGCTGTCGATCTCGCCGCGGCCGGCGGCAGCGGGCGCGGGCGCCGCACGCCCCGCCGGCGCCGCTCCCGAGCGCACGACGATTCCGCCCGTCGCGCGTCCAGCCGCCGCGCCGCCGCCGGCGCCGGCCGGCCAGGACGAGGGCTCGTCCACCGTGATGTTCAACGCCGGAACTTTCGCGTCGATGCGGCAGGCGGCCGGAGGCGCGCCCGCCGCGGCGCCCGCCTCCCGTCCCGCCGCTCCGGCGCCGCCCGCGGGCCCCGCGCTGTCGCCCGAAGAGCAAAAGTCGCACGACGACGCCAAGCGGTTCGCGCGGCTGGTCGTGAGCGAGATCAAGCTCTACAACGAAGCGAAAGTGAACGAGGGACGGAAGAACAGGGACATCTATGAGAGGCTGAAGGAGGACATCGAGCGTGGGCGCCACATGTACCACGAGCGCGTCGCCGCCCCCGTGCGGGAGAGCACGAACTACTTCTATGACGAGCTGGTGAGAATCCTTGCCGGAGGAGATCAGGGCGCGCTCGGTCCCATGTAGCCTCGCCGCCGCGCGCCCGGCGTGCGGTTGATCGTGCGTTCGTTCGCGTTCGCCCTGCTGCTCGTCGGCGTCTCGCCCATCTTCCGGCCGGTGTCGACACCGGCCCCGCAGACCCCCGACGCGCCGAGCGGCGATTACTGGGTGGAGGCGTCCCCCGAAGGGGATGGCGAGAAGGAGCTCCATCAGGCGGCGGTGGGCGCCGCCTCGCCGGAGGAGCGAGTCGCACGCCTTATGGAAATCGCCCAGCAGCGCGACGGGAAGACGGAAGCCCTCGCTCGGCTTGGGGCCGGGCTCGGCCTGCTCGAGCTCGCCCGCACGGCGGAAGCCCTGGTCCAGCTTCAAGACGACGACATCGACGACGACACGAAGCTGGGCGATCACGCCCTCCTCGGGCTCGCGCGCGCGAACGATCGCCTTGGCGACTTCGCCGCCGCCGCCAATGCCTACCGTGACGGCGCCGCCCGGTCTCCGAAGGGACCAAGGCGGTGCGCCGCGCTCCTGCGTGGCGCCGAGATCGGCACGTTGTTGAACCGCTTCGATGAAGCGATGGCCCAGCTCGGAGAAGTGCTGACCGGATGCGAGGGGTCGGAGGCAAAGGCGCTGCTCCAGCAGGTCTACACGCAGGAGAAGAAAGGCGACACGCGCGCCGCCGCGGGGGCCGCCGACCAGCTGTACCGCGACTTCCCGGCCACGCCCGAAGCCGAGAAGGTGGCTCCGCGCATGACGGCGCTCGGGTCATTCCTTCCGCCCCTGACCCAGGAGCAGCGCGACGCGCGCGACGGGACCCGTGCGCTGAAGCTCCTCGACGCCGGGCGGCACAAGGATGCGGCCGCCGCGCTTCGCCCCCTGGTCGCGCGCACCCCACCTGTCGCCGAAGCCGCGACGTACCGCGCGCGCCTCGGCCGCGCCCTCATCGCCAACAACAGGGAGAAGGAAGGCCTGGCCCAGCTGAAGGCGGTCCCCGCGGACTCGCCGGCGGCGGCGGAGGCCGCGTACTTCATCGCGCGGCAGCAGGCGCGAGCGGCCCGGCGGCCGGACGCGTACTCGAGCGTCGTCTCCCGTTTTCCCGGCACGCCGTGGGCGGAGGAAGCGCTCACCGACCAGGCGCACTTCTATCAGAAGGACGCGCGCGACGACGAGGCGCTTCCGTACTTCCGGCGCATCGTCGCGGAGTATCCGCAGGGCAAGTACGTCGACGCCGCGACGTGGCGCGTCGCGTGGGGCGACCGACGGCACGGCCATCACGCCGCCGCCGCGGAGCTGCTCGAGAAGGCGCTGGCGACGCGTCCGCGGTCCGGGTACACCGCGGGGTTCATCTACTGGGCCGGCCGCTCGCGGCGCGACATGGGCGAAGAAGATCGCGCGCGCGCGCATTTCACCGAGGGCGTGCGACGGTACAAGCACGCGTACCACGGCGTGCGCGCGCAGCAGGCTCTCGGCAGCTCTCTGGAGGATGCCGCGGTGCCCGCGCCGGGGGAAGCGATCGCCGAGCCCGAGCGCGAGCGCATACGCCAGCTGCTGCTCATCAACCGGCTGGCGGAGGCGCTCGACGAGACGCGGGCGCTTCCGCCGTCGCCGCAGGTCGAGGCCACCCGGGCATCGATCCTCCACCAGCAGGGCGACTGGCGGGCGGCGATCAACGCGATGCGACGCGGATATCCCGGCTATCTCGGCGCCGGCGGCCAGCGGCTGCCCGATCCGCTGTGGAGACTCATGTACCCGATCCGGTTCGAGGCGAAGCTGCGCGAGGAATCGGCGGAGGTCGGCCTCGACCCCGCGCTGGTGGCGGCGCTGATCTGGCAGGAATCCACGTTCGATCCCCAGGCGGTGAGCGGCCCCGGCGCCCGGGGGCTGATGCAGGTGATGCCGCCCACCGGACGCGAGCTCGCCCGCGCCCTCGGCGTCAAGTACCACATCGACATGCTGCACGACCCGGATCGCGGCCTCGAGCTCGGGACCCGGTACCTGAGACGCATGATCGACAACTATGGCGGCCGCGTCGATCGGGCGCTGGCCGCGTACAATGCAGGTCCGGGCCGGGTCTCTTCGTGGATGCGTGCGCGGCCCGGGCTCGCTCCCGAGGAGTTCATCGAGAGCATTCCGTTCCAGGAGACGCGCGGCTACGTGATGACGATCCTCGCCAACCGCGAGCACTACCGGCGAATATACGGGCTCTCCACGGGCGAGCCCCTGGACGCCACGGTGACGAGATGACAAGCCGCACGCGGCGAGCAGGAGCTCGCGCACGTAGCGAATTCACTTCGCGGAGGGCGCGGGGGGGTCTGGGGGGTGCGGCGGCCGGGCAGGCCATGGCCCGGCACAAGCAGCACCCGAGGCGAGCAGGAGCTCGCGCACGTAGCGAATTCACTTCGCGGAGGGCGCGGGGGGGTCTGGGGGGTGCGGCGGCCGGGCAGGCCATGGCCCGGCACAAGCAGCACCCCCCAGCTCACTAATGAGCTTTCGCATAGGAGACTTCAAGACGAAGATCGACGCGGCGGTGCTGAAGCGGGACGGGAAGGCGCGTATCGACGGGCGCGCGGTCGATCAGCTGCGCCCGGTGGTGATCACGCCGCGGTACATCAAGCATGCCGAAGGCTCCGCGCTCATCGAGGTCGGCGACACGCGCGTCATCTGCACGGTGAGCGTCGAGGACCGCGTGCCTCCCTTCCTGAAGGGAGGTGGCGAGGGGTGGATCACCGCGGAGTACGGCATGCTGCCCCGCGCGACCAACACCCGGTCGCAGCGCGAGGCCTCGAAGGGCAAGCCCTCCGGACGCACCCACGAGATCCAGCGGCTCATCGGCCGGTCGCTGCGTGCGGTCATCGACCTGAAGGCGCTCGGCGAGCGCACGTTGTGGATCGACTGCGACGTCATCCAGGCCGACGGCGGGACGCGGACGGCGTCGATCACCGGCGCGTTCGTCGCCCTCGTCGACGCGCTGCGGCACATGCAGAAGGCGCGCGTCTTCTCCGAGCTGCCGCTGCTCGACTTCGTCGCCGCCACCTCGGTCGGCAAGGTCGGCAACGAGGTGCTGCTGGACCTGAACTACGAGGAGGACTCCAAGGCCGAGGTCGACATGAACATCGTGAAGACCGGGGCCGGCCGCTTCGTCGAGATCCAGGGCACCGCGGAGGACGGGTCGTTCAGCGAAGAGGAGCTCGCGTTCCTGATGGCCGCCGCCGAGAAAGGCACGCAGCAGCTCATCGCGATCCAGCGCGCGGTGCTCGGCGACGTTGTTCTCAAGAAGAAGCCCTAGCAGCCCGTGGTGGAAGTGTGCCGTGGCACCGAGGCGCGCGATGCGCCCGGATGGCAAGGCGCGAGGAGCCCGAATATCTGGACTATTCGGGCGACGAGCAACGCAGCCAGCCGGGATGC
>Ga0136617_10001403_pt1 | contig 21357 bp, 17 predicted proteins | sample AntDrymUQ3222106_2_FD_129672 | JGI IMG/M metagenome (GOLD analysis project Ga0136617, IMG submission 129672) | Polar desert sand microbial communities from Dry Valleys, Antarctica - metaG UQ322 (21.06) | ecosystem: Environmental > Terrestrial > Soil > Desert | place: Antarctica: Dry Valley...
GACACGGATCCCGAGTCCGACACCTACTCGGAGATCGTCCACCGCCTGGCGATGCCGAACGTCGGCGACGAGCTCCACCACTTCGGCTGGAACGCGTGCTCGTCGGCCTGCCATTCCGGCCTCTCGCGCGACAAGCTGATCGTGCCCGGCTTCCGCTCCTCGCGGATCCACATCCTCGACGTCTCCGACCCGCGCCACCCCGAGATCGACCACGTGATCGAGCCGGAGGAGCTCACCGGTAAGACGGGGCTCACGGGCCCGCACACCATCCACTGCATGCCGGGCGACATCGTCACCGTCTCGATGCTCGGCGACTCCGACGGCAACAGCCCCGCGGGCTTCGCCGTGCTCGACGCCAAGGACTTCTCGGTCCTGGGGCGCTGGGAGAACGACAGCGACGGCGTCGAGTTCATGTACGACTTCTGGTACCAGCCGCGGGCCAACACTCTGATCTCCTCGGAGTGGGCGGCGCCGAACACCTTCAAGGACGGCTTCGACCCCGCCGACGTAGCCGCCGGCAAGTACGGCCAGAGGATCCACTTCTGGGACCTCGAGCGCAAGACAAGGACCCAGACGATCGACCTCGGCGACGAGGGGCTGATCCCGCTCGAGATCCGCTGGCAGCACGACCCCGACTCCGAGCAGGGCTTCGTGGGCGCGACGCTGTCGAGCAACATCATCCGGTTCTCAAAGCCGAACGGCTCGTGGACGGCCGAGAAGGTCATCGACGTGGAGAACCGGGAGCTCGGCGGCTGGCCGCTCGAAGGCGGGGTGCCCGGCCTGATCACCGACCTCGTCCTGTCGATGGACGACCGCGACCTGTTCTTCTCGAACTGGCTCCACGGCGACCTGCGCCACTACGACGTCTCCGACCCCGAGGACCCGCAGCTGCGCTCACAGACCTGGCTGGGCGGCCTGCTCGGCCGCGACGGCGGGCATCCGCTGGCCGACGGTCCGCTCAACGGCGGCCCCCAGATGATCCAGCTCTCGCTCGACGGCGAGCGGCTCTACGTCACCAACTCGCTCTACTCGAGCTGGGACAACCAGTTCTACCCGGGCCTGAACGGCTGGATGACCAAGCTCGACCGCCAGGGCGACGGCTCGTTCGCGCTCGACCCGAGCTTCTTCGTCGACTTCACCAAGCTCGACACCGGCGCCGCACGACCGCACGAGGTGCACCTCCCCGGCGGGGACTGCACGACCGAGATCTTCCCGTAGGACCGCCGCCGCGCTGACGGCGTGGCGAGGCTCAGTTCTGCGTCGGCCCCTCGGGCCGCAGGCGCTCGGCGATCTCCGACGGGCGGTCGGAGATGGCCGAGAAGCGGACCACCGTGACCACGTCCTCGAGCGCGACCGGGCGCCCGTAGATCTGCTCGAGGAAGTGCTGGGTCTCCTCGATGCGGCGGAACTCAGGATTGTCGTGCTCGACGTCGCGCGGAGAGAGGTCGCGGACCTCCTTGACCTCAACCGTGTCGATCACCGCCTCGAAAATCTTCTCGCGCGGGGCGTGCTGGAAGCCCACCGTGACGATCACCACCTGTCCACGCTTGTACTTGTGCGCCTTGTCCCCGAGCCGGATGGTCGCGCTCTTGCGACCGTGGCGCAACTGGTCGGCGAAGACGGGGGAATAGAAGTTGAGGACGTACACGGCGGCGAGAGCCTATCCGTCCGCGCCGAGGCGGCGAAGCGCGGCCGCGGCCACGTCGCGCTCGCCGCGGTAGGCGAGCCGGCGGGGGGCGTCGACGAGCGGAACCCACTCCGCGGAGTCGACCTCATGGTCGTGGTCGCGCACGCTGCCGGAGCGGTAACGGAAGAGGTAGAACGAGACGACCTTGAACACGCGCCCCTCGCTGCGGCGGTACCAGTAGCGCACGTCCTCGAGCTTCTCCACGAGCTCGGCGTGCAGGCCGGTCTCCTCCCGGACCTCGCGCTCCGCCGCCTCCGCGGCGGACTCCCCGGGGTCGATGTGGCCCTTCGGAAGAGCCAGCACCTCGCCACCTTTGATCCGGATGCAGGCGGCCCACGGGCGCCCGTGAAAACGCCTGACCACGAGCCCGCCCGCGGAGAACTCCCTCAGCACCGGGGGCCGGGCGGGGGTGGCGTCGCTCAACGCGCGCGGATCAGAAGATGTAGCGCCGCAGCGCCGCAGGGTCATGCACGACCACGCGGCCCCGACCCGTGGTCACGACCCCTGCGCGCTCGAGGTCGGCGAGGAAGCGGCTCGCGCTCTCGCGCGAGGAGCCGGCGAGCTGGGCGAGGTCGGACTGCGTCGCTTCGATGACGATGTCCGCCGTCTGGAGGCCTTCCTCGCCCTCGTCGGCGTCGACGGCCGCCGCGGCCTGCGCGCGCCGGGCTTCGACCTGAGCCAGCAGCGTCGAGGCCACACGACCGGCGACCGGCTGAAAGGACTGCCGCGCGAGCTTCTCGTTGGCGGCCCGTAGGCGGTTGGCCAGCCGGGCGAGCATCTTTACCGCGATCTCCGGGTGAGCCCGCAGCACTCGCTTGACGTCGCGCTCGAGCAGGGCGAGCGTCGTCGTGTCCTCGACCGCTTCGACCGTGGCCGAGCGCCCCTCGCCGTCGAACATCGAGAGCTCCCCGAACATCTCGCCTTCGGCCACCTCCGCCAGGGTCAGGCGGCGACCACCGGAGTGGGTGCGGGTGATCCGCACCCGGCCGGTGCGAACGATGAAGCAGGTGTCCGAGCGGTCGCCCTCGCGGAAGATGACCTCACCGTCCTCGTAGCGGCGCGGCACGGCGAGATCGGCCATCTGGCGCAGCTCGTCCTCGGACAGGCTCTCGAAAATGAAGAAGCCGGCCAGCTCGGCGGCCTTGTCCTCCCCCTGGGACAGCACGGCGCCCATGATCGCAGGAAGGGACGTCTCCCGCGAGCGCTTGGCAGTAATCCGCCGGGTCACCGAGCGATAACACGCGCTCCCTCCGCCGGCCGTACGGTCGGCCCATGCGCCGACTTCTCCCTCCCCTCATCTCCTCCCTCATCGCCGCGGCCTGCACCGTGGGCCTGGCGATGGCCGACGACGACGACCGCAAGGATCGGGGCGGTGGAGGTGGGTCCGGTCGCGCCTACGCGGTCGGCTTCTGGGGCGACGTCCCCTACTCCGAGGAGCAGAGCAGCTCCGGGGTCCCCAACCTGATCGCCGACATGAACCGCCAGCGGCTGGCCTTCTCGGTCCACGACGGCGACATCAAGAGCGGATCGAGCCGCTGCGACGACGAGGTCTACGCGCGCGCCGAGGGCTACTTCAACTCGCTCGAGGCCCCGGCGATGTACACGCCGGGCGACAACGAGTGGACCGACTGCGACCGCCCGAGCGCCGGCGCCTACTCCTCGCGGGAGCGGCTCAACTTCATCCGTCGCAACCTCTTCGACACCCGCTTCTCCTTCGGTCAGCGCCGCATCCAGCTGGAGCAACAGGCCGCGCCCTACGTCGAGAACCGCCGCTGGCGCGAGCGCGACGTGACCTACGCGACGCTGCACGTCGTCGGCTCGGACAACAACCGCGCCGGGGAGACCCCCGATCCGGCCGAGTGGGAGGCCCGCGACCGCGCCACCAACCGCTGGATGCGCGAGACCTTCGCGCAGGCCAAGCGCCGAGATGACCGAGCGGTGCTGCTCACTGCCCAGGCGAATCCCGGCTTCGACCGCAGCGACCCGACCCGCGCGCCGACCCGCGATCCCCAGACCCTCCTTCCCGATGACGGCTTCACGAACTTCCTGCGCACCCTGCGCGAGGAGACGATCGCCTTCCGCCGGCCAGTGGTGCTCGTCCAGGGCGACTCGCACTACATGCGGGTCGACAAGCCGCTGCTCGACGCGCAGGGCCGGCGGGTCGAGAACTTCACTCGCGCCGAGACCCCCGGCGACAGTCCGCAGAACGACAACAACGACGTGCAGTGGCTGAAGGTCCTCGTCGAGCCGCGCAGCCGCGAGGTCTTCTCCTTCCAGCCGCAGATCGTGCCGCGTAACCGCGTGGCGGTGCCGGCGCCGTAGCGTCGGACGCGACGCCGTCGGCGTTCAGCCGGGGCGCCAGCGACGTCGGCGCGGGGTATCTTGACCGGCGATGTCGCACCACCGCCAAGTCGTCGCGGCCGCCGGCGCGCCCGCGCCAGCCGGGCCCTACTCCCACGGAGTCGTGGCCGGCGGCCTGCTCTTCTGCTCCGGTCAGATCGCCCTCGACCCGGCGAGCGGCGAGCTCGCGCCGGGCGGCGCGGGCGTGGAGGCCACGACCTGCCTGCGCAACCTCGGCGAGGTCTGCCGCGCGGCCGGGGCGCGGCTCGAGGACGCGGTGCGGATCACCGTCTATCTGGCCGACCTCGGCGCCGACGCGCCGGCCGTCAACGACGTCTATGCGTCCTTCTTCTCCGAGATCGCCGATGCGCTGCCGGCTCGCGCCGCGGTCGGAGTCTCCGCGCTGCCGCGTGGCGCCCGGGTGATGATCGACGCCGTGGTCGCGCTGCCGGACTGAGCGCCTTCGAACAGCAGGCGCTCGAGCTCGCCGCGGTTCGCTCCGCCGCACCCCTACGTGCACCTCAGGGTGGCGAATCGACACCCTCCCGGAACTAGTCCCTTCGAACCCTGCGGGCGAAGACGATGAGGTTGTTCAGTGACCGCCGGCGCGAGGCGTCGGCCGGCCCGGAGCAGGTAATCAGGCGCAGCTCGGCCCGGCGGGTGTCCTTGTAGACCTTCTCGGTGGGGAACTCGGCCTTCGGATGCTCCTCGGTGCGGGTGACCACGAAGCGCTCGGTCACCCCGTTCTCGCCCTCCCAGCGCACGCGGTCGCCGCGACGGAGCTTGCGCAACCGGTAGAAGACCGCCGGCGCCGACTTCGAGTCCACGTGTCCGGCGATCACCGCCGGTCCGCGCTCGCCCGGCTCGGGACCGCGCTTCCACAGGCCGACCTCGTCGTAGTCCTTCGGAACCTCGAGCGATCCGTCGCGGTTGAGCCCGAGGTCGGTGGCGTGGGCGGCCACGTCTATCGAGGGGATCTCGAGCCGTGGTCGAGAGGGTGCCGCGTCGGCCGCGCGCTCGGGACCGGGATCGAGAGCGTCGGCGGGTGCGGCCGCACCCGCGACTCCGCCCGCGCGCTTTGTCCGCTCCTGCTCGGCCCCGAGCCAGAGCACGAGCCCGACGGCGAGCGCGAGGCCGGCCGCGACCGCCGCCCACGAGAGCCTCCGCCGCAGCGATGTGCTCATCGGCAGAGGCGCAGCGACTGGGTCAGGCCGTGCGCCCGCGGCGCAGGCCGAGCAGCCCGCCGACGAGCAGAGCGAGGGCCAGCGGAGGCCCGGCGATCTTGGCCACCTGAGCGACGGCGTCCGAGTCGCCACCGGCGCGGGCGAGGGTCCCTCCGCCGCCGGTCTCCACTCCGCCCTCGGGGGCTCCGCTCACCGCCTGCGTGAACTCCTCCTCGCAGGCGCGGCCGTCGTCGTCGGCATCGAGCTCGGAGGAGTCGCCGGAGCCCTCGTCGAGCGCTTCCTGGGCGTCGGCCTGATCCGAGAAGTCGCCGCAATCCGAGCTCGTCGCGCTGACGGAGTCGCTCTCCTCGGCCTTGAAGTCGTCCTCGTCGCGGTCGGACTCGACGCGCACCCGGTCGTCGTCGCCCCCGCCGCCCCCGAAGCTCTGGCTCTGGTTGATGCTGCGCGAGACGGAGCCCCCGGCACTCTGCTGCACGACGCGGCGCTGGTTGCCGCAGTCGCCGGAGCCCGAGCTCGATGACGAGCCGCCCGAGTCCCCGGAGTCGTCGTTCGAGTCTCCCGCGTTGCACGACTGCGAGACGTTGGCTTCCTGGCGGTTGCCCGCCGTCGCCGGAGCGGCGAGCACCAGCGCACCCAGCGCCACGACGAGAAGCAGCGACCACCACGGGGCCCTGGCCCGATCAGTTTCACTCCCGTACATGGCCCGCCCCCGTCTGCTCGACTCCCTGACGAACTTAGATTACCGGCACGCGGCGGGTGCGACAACCCCTTGCCGTGCAGGCGCTCACACCCTGCCGGCGGTCACGGGCGTTTCTGCGGCGAAGAGCCGCGGGTCATTGGTGATGATCGCGTCGACCCCGAGCGCGGTGAGGTGCTCCACCCGCGCGCGGTCGTCCACGGTCCACACCCACAGCTCGGCGCCCCCGGCGTGCACCGTGCGCAGCAAGGCGGGGCTCACGAGCATCCAGTGCGAGATCACCGCCTCGCAGCGCCCGGCGGCGAGCATCGCCGCGGCCTGGGCCGGCAGGCGGCTGCGCATCACGCGTGCCCCGAAGAACGCGGGGACCGCCCAGCGGCGCCGGGTGTAATCGCGGCGCACGCGAGGGACCGACCAGCCGCGGCGCAGGTCCGGCGCAAGCTCGCCGATCAGGTCGGTCGTCTGGGTGAACATCGACGAGACGAGCGAGCGCCCGGCGAGGCCACGGGCCCGCAGGCCCTCCACGACCTCGCGCTCGTAGCCCGTCCACTTGAGATCGACGTCGAGCTCGAGGCTCGCGTACGCCTCGCCGGCCAGCAGATCCAGCCCCTCGTCGAGGCCTAGGGGCTCGCGCCGGGCGGCGTCCCCGAGGTCGTGCGCGAGCACGATTCGGCCGTCGCGCAGGCGCAGAACGTCGAACTCGATGACGTCGACGCCGGCGTGGAGCGCGGCCTCGAAGCTGGCCGCGGTGTTGCCCTGGGCGAGCGCGTCGGCGCCTTTGTGCCCCACCCGCTTCACCGGCGTGCGGGCGGAGCTCAGCGCTGGCACGACGGGCACCAGTACGTCGTGCGGTTGTCGTCGCCCTGTCCGCGAGCGCGGATCTCGGTCGAGCACGCCCGGCACGGCAAGCCGCCGCGCCCGTACACCCAGGTGCGGCGCTCACGCCCGGACGAGGGCCGTCGGCCGGTCGGCCGGAACGTCTCGACGCGCCCGCCGCGGTCGACCGACTCGCGCATCAGCGGGCGGACGCCCCGCACCACCGCCAGTGCCTCGTCGTCGGTCACGCGCGAGAGCGGCCGCCACGGGTCGAGCTTGGCCAGGAAGCAGCCCTCCGCCTTCCAGATGTTCCCGATCCCGGCGAGATTGCGCTGGTCGAGGAGCGCGTCGCCCACGGATCGAGTGGGGTCGTCCTCGCGGAGACGGCGCAGGTAGTCCCGCTCGTCGAGCTCGGGCGCGAGCACGTCGGGGCCGAGCGCAGCGAGGCGCTGGTCGAAGCGCGCGCGCCCGTCGGTCATGAGCTCGAGCACCGGCCCGTCGAACTGGACGACCTCGTGCTCGGCGGTGCGGATGATCAACCACGCCCGGCGAGGGGAGCGCCGCCAGCGCTCGCCGTGGCGGTAGACCCTCCAGGAGCCGCCCATGCGCAGGTGCGAATGGACGGTGAGGTCGCCCTCGAACCGGACCAGCAGGTGCTTGCCGTGCGCGTCGACCGAGCGGACCGCGCGGCCGGCCAGGCGCTGCGGCCAACGATCCAGGCGGTGACGCGCCTGCGGGGTCTCGAGCGAGACGATCTCGTGCCCCACGAGCGCGGCTCCGACCCGGCGCGCCGCGCTGTGGATCGTGTCGCCCTCGGGCATCGGGAGAAGGTTAGGGAGCGCCGGGCCGGGGCCGGCTGCGGGGCTACCCTCGCCACCCGTGCGCCGACCGACCGCCGCCAGCGCCGTTCCCTACGCGCTGCTCGGGCTCGTCGCCGCGGCGGGGCTCGCCCTGCGGCTGTGGAACAGCGACCACGGCCTGCCCTTCGTCTACAACGTCGACGAGCGCTCCCACTTCGCCAGCCTCGCGGTCGAGATGGTCTCGGGCGGCAGCCTCGATCCGGGCTACTTCCAGAATCCCTCGGGCTTCACCTATCTGGTCTACGCCGCTCTCCGCGTGGCCTTCGACGATGCCTCGCTGGGCCGCCTCTTCGCCGCCGACCCGACCGCCGTCTTCGACCTCTCGCGCGGCCTCGCCGCGCTGCTCGGCACCGCCGGTGTGCTCGCGGCCTTCGCTCTTGGGCGGCGCCTGTGGGACGCACGGATCGGCATCGTCACCGCCGCGATCGTGGCCTTCGCCTTCCTCCCAGTCGCCTACTCGCGACTGGCGCTGACCGACGTCGGGACGCTCGCTCCCGTCGCGCTCTGCGTGCTCGGCTCGGTGCTCACCCTCGAGCATGGACGCGCGCGCGACTTCGTTCTGGCGGGAGCCGGCGCGGGCCTGGCCATCGGCTTCAAGTACACGGCGGGGCTGGTCCTGCTGCCGATCCTGGTCGCCGCCGGCCTCCGGCTGGCTCGCCATCCACGCCGGCGGACGCTCGGACACCTCGCGCTCGGCCTCGTCGCCACAGTGCTCACCTTCTTCGTCACGACTCCGTTCCTCTTCCTCGACCCGGGGACCGCGCTCGGCCAGCTCGCCGCGCAGGCCGACGCCGCCGGCTCCCCGAAGCTCGGGCAGGGCGGCGCGTCGTCGGTCGGCTACTACCTCGAGAGCCTGACCTGGGGCCTCGGCTGGGTCCTGGCGGCGGCCGCGGTCGGGGGTGTTGTCGTAATCGCACGCCGGGATCGGGCTCGCGCCGCGGTGCTCATCGCCTTCCCGCTCGCCCTGTTCGTCTACCTGTCGCTCCAGGAGCGATTCTTCGGGCGCTGGCTGCTGCCGGCGTATCCCGTCCTCGCCGTGCTCGCGGCGGTGGCGCTCTCGGCCCTCGCCGCGCGCGCGGCCGGCCTCCTCGGGCCGGGGCGGCGCCGGGTCCTCGAGCCCGCCTTGCTCGTCGTCCTGTGCGCGTTCGCGCTCGTCCAGCCGCTCGTGGCCGACTGGCGCAGCGCGCGGCTGCTCGGCCGCACAGACACCCGCACCGGCGCGCGCGCGTGGCTCGAGCCGCGCGCCCGCCCCGAGCTACGGATCGTGGTCGAGCCCGAGGTCCCGCCGCGCTTCTACCGGCCGGACGAGGGCGGGCCGCCGCTCTTCATGCGCCACTTCGAACGCGAGGCAAAGGCGCGCCGCCAGCACTACTCGGACACGCTCTCCCCCGCGACGATCGACCGCTACCGGGCGAGCGGCTACTGCATGGTCATGACCCTCGGCTACGTGCGCGGGCGCGTCGAGAGGGACTCCGATCCCGGAGCGATCGACTACTACGGTCGCCTCGAGCGCGAGTCGCGGCTCGTTCACCGGGAGAGCCCTCAAGGTCCCGGCTCGGCTGCGATGCCGTTCCACTTCGACCTTTCCTACAACGGCTACCCGGCGACGCTGGGCCGGCCCGGGCCCGAGGTCCGTGTGCTCGCGCTCGACCGCTGCCGGCAGGGCTACGGGCCGCTCTCGCGCGCCGAGCGCCGGGCGATCGCGGGTTAGCGGGACCATCTAGGGTCCGCCGCGATGGCCAGCAGCCTCTCGCCGCGCGTGCGCCGCACGCGGCCGGGCCCGTCGGCCACCTCCGGGGCCGCTCGGATCACCGGCGCCCGCGGCTACCTCGCCGCGGTCACGGCACTCACGGTCGTGGCCGCGGCCCTACGCCTCCCCACCCTTGACGCGTCCAGCCTGTGGTTCGACGAGGCGGTGACGCTCTCCCTGCTGCGCATGGATCTGGGCGACACGCTCGCCCGGATCCCGGTGAGCGAGTCGACGCCGCCGCTCTACTACGTGACCGCCTGGCTGTGGACCCGGGCCCTCGGGGAGACCGAGGTCATGGTCAGGGCGCTGTCGGCGCTCGCCGGGATCGCCACCGTGCCCGTCCTCTACGCCGCGGCGGCGCGGCTCGCGACCCGGCGGGTGGGTCTGATCGCCGCCGCCCTCGCGGCCGTCAGCCCGCTGCTCGTGTGGCATTCGCAGGACGCCCGCGCCTATTCGCTGCTCGTGCTTCTGAGCGCGGTCTCCCTACTCGCGTTCGCGCGCGCGCTCGATGAGCCGAGCAGGCGCCGCCTGGCGGGGTGGGCCCTCGCCGCGGCGCTCGCCCTGGTGACCCACTACTTCGCGGTCTTCCTCGTCGCGGGCGAGGCGATCTGGCTGCTCGCCCGGCATCGTGGGCGGGGGGCGGTACTCGCGGCGGGGGTGCCCCTGCTCGTCGGTGCGGCGCTCGTCCCCCTCGCGGTGGCCCAGCGCGCCCACGGCGGCGCCTCCTGGCTGGCCGAGCGCGAGCTCGGTGCGCGGCTCGAGAACCTGTGGCCGCATCTGCTCGCCGGCTACGGCGCGGCGCCGGGGCCCCTGGCCAGCTACGAGTCGGGTTCGCCCCCCGGGCTGACCATCGCGGCGACGGTGCTCGCCGTGGCAGGGCTCGTGCTCGCCGTGCTCGTCGCGGCGCGCAGGGGACGCGCCCGCCGCGAGGATGGGGTTGCCGCGCCAGGATCCCACCGCGGCGAAGCGGAGGCTGCGCAGCGCGAGCGCCGCGGGCTGCTGGTCGCCACGACGCTCGCGCTCGGGTGCGTCGCCGTTCCGGTGCTGCTGGCCGCCACCGGGCTCGACTACGTCTTCACCCGCAACCTCTTGCCGGCGTGGCTCGCGCTGTCCCTGTTGGTGGCGATCGGGCTCGGGTCGCGCCGCGCCCGGTGGCTGGGGCCGGTGGTCGCGGTTGGCCTGTGCGGTGTGCTCGCGGCCGTGACCGTCACTGCGGCCGCGTCTCCGCGCTTCGGACCCGACAGCTGGCTGACCGTCGCCCGCGGGCTCGGCGGACCGGGCTCGGACCGGGTGGTGATGGCTCCGGCCTCGATCGCCATGCCGCTCGCCCTCGAACGCCCTGGACTCGCCACGCTCCCCGCTGCGGGCAGACGCGTCACGGAGATCGTCCTGCTCCGCCGGGGCGCCGTCGAGCGTCGCTCGCCCGCAAGCGGCTTCCGGCTCGTCGAACGGCGGACGCTCGGCGACAGCTTCACGCTCTTCCGCTTCCGCTCGCGGACCGGACCGGCTCTGCTCACGCCGAGCGGGCTGCTCGGCGATCTCCCGGTCCGGCGCCGGCGCACCGCCGTGCTCTTCGCGCCCTCGGTCACCGACCTCGGAGAGCGGCGCTTCGACCCGCCGAACATCTCCTTCTGCGCGCCCCCGCTCGGCGACGCCCGCGCCCGTATCTCCATCCGCACCCCCTGCGCGGAGGCCTACCCGCCGTAGGCGGCCAGACCGGCGGCGCATCCGCGGCTCCGCCCGGCCCGGGGCTAGGCTCTCTCGCCGGATGTCGCTCGGCCTCAGGCACCGCGGGCGCGCGGCAGACCAGACGTCATTGGCGGGCGCACCGTCGGGCGGCGCGCCTGCCAAGGGCGAGACCGCGATCTGGCGGCGAGCCGCGCCGCGGAAGCGACCACGCCGCGTCACGGTCGCGGTTTCCGTCCTCGCCGTGGTGGTCGTCGCGATCGCCTTCGAGATCGTCCACGGCCAGGCGCCTCTCTACACGGGCAACCAGCACACCTACGTGCTCCACGGCCTGGCCCAGGCCGGGGTCGGCCTGCTCGAGCTCGATCCCCAGGCGCAGACGACCGACGCGGCCCCGGTGTCGAGCCTGCTCGTAGCCGCGGCGGCCGGGCTCGACGCCGAGTGGCTGATGCTTGCCTTCCACGCGGTCCTGATGGGCGCCTACGGGCTCGCTCTGTTTGGGATCGGCATCACGCTCTTTCGCATCGAGAGCACCGCCGGGCGGCTGGTGCTGCTCGCGGCGCTCCTGTTCGTCCATTCGTGGCTCGCCACGGAGGTCCAGCTCGGCCTCCCCGACGACATCCGCTCGCTCGTCACCAAGGGGCTGGCGGGTCAGTACGCCCCCGGGCTCACCTTCCAGCCGAGCCTCTTCGGCGTCCTGCTCGTCGTCTCGCTCTTCCTCTACGCCCGCGCCCGGCCTGTGGCGGCTGTGGCGGCGGCCGGGGCGGCGGCCGTCTTCCACCCCACCTACCTGCTCGGAGCGCTCGTCCTCTGCGCCGCGTATCTCGCCGACACGTATTTCCAGACCGGCGCCCGCGCCACGGTCGTGCGCGGGGCCGCGGTGGCGGCGCTCACGCTGGCGCCGGTGACCCTGTTCGCGCTGATCGCCTTCACCCCCACTCCAGGGGCGGTTCACGAGGCCGCGCAGAACATTCTCGTGGACTTCCGGATCCCTCAACACGCCAAGCCCGAGGAATGGTTCGACGCCGACGACGCCTTCCGCCTTGTGCTCGTCGCTGCCGGGCTCGCTCTCTCGTGGCGCAGCGTGCTGTTCCCGGTTCTCGCTCTTGCCGTCTCCGCGAGCGCGGTGCTGACCGCGCTCCAGCTCGTGACCGGCAGCGAGACGCTCGCGCTCCTGTTCCCGTGGCGGCTGTCGGTGTTCCTCGTCCCGGTGAGCGCGGCCATCGTTCTCGCCGCCGCGACCAGGGCCCTGTTCGCGGGTGGACGCGCCCTCGAGCGGCCGGCGTCGGGATTGACCGGCGCGCCGCGCGTCCGCGTGGCGAACGTCGGGCGGACCGGAGCAGTCGTCGTGGCGGGTCTGGTCATCGCCGTGTCGGTCGTGGTCGGAAGCGAGCGTCTCGGCCGTCTCGACGCCGAGCCCAAGCCGAGCGCGATCGGCCGACAGGTCGCCGCCGCGCGCCTTGCGGGGCAGCTCTATCTGATCCCACCGCAGGAGTACGAGCTGCGCATCGATGCCGGCGTCCCCGTCTACGTCGACTACAAGACCCACCCCTACGAGGACCGTCAGGTGCTGGAGTGGCGCCGGCGCCTACGCGAGGCGACCAGAGCCTACTCCGGTGACTCGCTGCGCTGCGGGCGGCTCGAGCGACTGGTCCGCGGCGCGGGCATCACCCACGTGGTCGTTGCGACGCCCAAGCGCGCGAGGTGCGACTTCCTGAACCGGAGCTACGGCGTCGACGGCTACACGGTGCTCGAGGTTGAGCGCGAGCGCAAGCGGCGGACCTGACCGGGCTCGCCGGGCGGCATCGTCGACCGCCGAGCCCGTCGCCATTCACAGGGCTCGGAGCGAATTCGTGCGGCTTGGACGGCCTCCGGAGTGAGGGCTAGACTGCGCCGCTTGGCCGTCGCGGAACCCATCGAACGCCGGGAAGACCGCCTCGCTCCTCCCATGGCGCCGCGACCACGACGCGGGCGGACCGATCGGTCGCGCGGCGCTTCGGACCGGCCGGCTCGCCTGACGGGCGCCGCCCTGCTCCTCGGCGTGGCGGTGACGCACGCCTTCGACGTCCCCTCACACCTCCAGTCCTCGCCCTACCTGGGGGTGATGTTCATCGGCCTGATCGTCAGCTCACTGGTCCTCGCCGGCATGCTCGTGCGCAATCGCCACGTGGCGCTGGCCTGGCCGATCTGCGCGATCCTCGCCGCGAACGCGATGGCGGGCTACCTCTGGAGCCGGACTTTCGGCCTGCCGCAGATCGAGGACCACATCGGAGCCTGGAACGACCCCTTCGGCACGGCGTCACTCATCTTCGAAGCGGCTCTGATCGGACTCGGGATGTCGGCGTCGCGACCGGCGACGATGCGCGTCGCGCGTGGTGCGGGCTTCCTCGGCGCCGGGATCGTCGGCGGAGGTCTGGTCCTCGGAGCGGCCGGTGGACACGGCCACGGTGGGGCGGGTCACGAGGGAATGGACATCGACACCGCCACCACCGCGCAGAAGGCCGAGGCGACGCAGCTGCAGGGCGAGACCATGGCCGTCGCCCGCCAGCGCTTCCCCACCTTCGCCGCAGCGCAGGCGGCGGGCTACGAGTTCGCCCCGCGCCCGTACGCCAAGCAGAAGGAGCTCGACTTCTGGCACCTGACCAACAAGGGGGCGATGAAGGACAAGCGCGACCTCGACCCCACGGCGCCCGAGTCGCTCATGTACTGGAACAGCGGCGACGGCCCGCCCAAGCTGATGGCGACCGTCTACCGGATGCCCACGAGGGCGGCCAACCCCGGCCTGGGCGGCCCGATCATCCAATGGCACCTGCACAAGACCGGGAAGGGCAAGCTCGGCAGGCACAAGATGACGCACGTCTGGCACCTGCCCAGGTTGAAGGACGCCTACGGCATGTCGATGCCCGTCAAGAGGTTCCGGTCTCAGCGTCCCTTCGAGGGCCTGCCGGAGAACGGCCAGGGCGCCGGCGCTTAGGCGCCACAACCTCTGCTGCCTCTCGCGAGGCGGCCTGCAACGCCGCGCTCACCCGCCGTCGAACCGCGGCCGGCGGTCGTTCGCGGTGCTATACGTTCACAAGTTGATTACACGCCCGTGCTCCGGGCACGTCAAGGAGCCGGCGGGCGCCGGCTCTCTCGAAACTTCAAGGAGCTCCCGTGGAACAGCAGGTTCTCGCGTATCTAGACCCCGGTTCCGGGAGCATGATCATCCAGATCCTCGTCGGCGGCCTCGCCGCGGTGGCGGTCACGGCCAAGCTCTATTGGCGCCGCTTCACCGGGATCTTCTCGCGTAAGAAGGACCAGCCGGGCGAGAGCCCCGGCTCCTGACCGCCGGCAGCCCGGCCCCGCGATGAGCACCGAGGCCCGCGGCGCGATGCCCGCTCGCCTCGAGCCGGGCTCGTTTCGCGACCCGGACTCCACGGTCCTCTACACCGACGGAGGCGTCTTCCGCGCCCTCTCGGCCGGTGGTCTTGACGACTTCGACGCACTCGCGCAGAGCCGGCTGTTCGAGCGCTTCACCGGCGACGGCAGGCTCGTAGCCACCGAGCGGGTCGAAGGCGGGATCGACGTGCCGGCGCTGCGGACCGAGGACGTCGTGGCGCTCCTGCGGCACGAGACGATCCCCTTCGTCTCCTACCCCTACGAGTGGCCCTTCGGCATGCTCCGCGACGCGGCGCTGCTGCAGCTCGACCTCCTGCTGGCCGCGCTCGACGAGGACCTGATCCTCAAGGACTCCTCGCCCTACAACGTGATGTGGCGCGGCGCCCAGCCGACGTTCGTGGACGTCGGCTCGTTCGAGCGGCTGCCCGAGGGTGAGCCGTGGATCGGCTACCGGCAGTTCTGCATGCTCTTCCTCTATCCGCTGATGCTCCAGGCCTACAAGGGCCTCGCCCCGCAGGCGTGGCTGCGCGGGTCGATCGACGGGATCAAGCCCGGGGAGATGAGCACGGTGATGTCGGGACGCGACGTCTTCCGGCGGGGCGTCTTCGCGCACGTGCGCCTGCACGCGAAGCTCGAGGCCCGCCATGGCGGTCGTCCGCGCGAGGTCAAGAGCGAGCTGCGCCAGGCCGGCTTCAACAAGGAGCTGATCCGCGCGAACGTGACCAAGCTGCGCAAGCTCGTCACGCGGCTCGGCTGGACCCCGCCGAAGGGCGTCTGGACCGAGTACGGCCAACGCGCGCACTACACCGACGCCGACACCGAGGAGAAGGACCGCTTCGTGCGCGAGGTCGCGGGCTCGCGCCCATACGAGCTCGTGTGGGACCTCGGCTGCAACGACGGACGCTACTCGCGGATCGCCGCGGAGGCCGGCGCGGGTTACGTCGTGGCCATGGACGGCGACCAGGGCTCGGTCGAGCACCTCTATCGCGCTCTCCGCGACGAGGGATCGACGACGATCCATCCGCTCACGGTCAACCTCACCGACCCATCGCCGGCGCTCGGCTGGCGCGGTCTCGAGCGTAAGCCCACGCTTGACCGCGGGCGCCCCGACCTCGTTCTCTGCCTCGCCCTAATCCACCACGTCTCGATCGCCGGGAACGTGCCGATCCGTGAGGTCGTCGATTGGCTGGCGAGCCTCGGTGGCTCGCTCGTGATCGAGCTCCCGCTGCGCGAGGACCCGAAGGTGGAGCAGCTGCTCGCCGCCAAGCGCCCCGGCACCCACCTCGACTACGACCGGGGCTTCTTCGAGCGCTGCGTCGGCGCAGCGTTCGATGTCGAACGCTCGGTCGAGCTCTCGTCGGGGACCCGGGTCCTCTACCTCGCTCGGCCCAAGGGCTCCCCGGACCCGACCGAGCACGGGAACGGCGCGGCGGTCTGAGCGGCTGAGCGCGCGGGCCGGGCTCCCGGTGCGCGGTCGCGCGTCCACGGCCCCCGCTACGGTGAATCGTCCGTTCCGCGCGGCCTGGAGCCGCGCCGAGCCGGCACTCGGGGACCCCAAGGCCGCCCTCCTCGACGTCCCCATGAGCGCCCCCTCCACCTCGCACCCCTCTCCCGCCTCGGACCGCTCGACGGAAGAAGCTCGCGCCGGCCGCCCCGGGCCCGAGGCGGCAACGCGTTCGGCCTCGAACCGCGCCACGCTCGTCGCCTTTCTGCACCTCGCCGTGCTCTCGGGCTTCGCGCTCGCCCAGCCCCTCTTCGACCTGCTCGGTCGCAACCCGGAGTTCTTCGCCACTCGCGGTTCGGGGGCGGGGGACGTGCTCGCGCTCGGGCTCGCGCTGGTCCTCATCCCGCCAACGTTGCTAATCCTCCTCGAGCTCGCCGCCGGCGCGCTCGACGCGCGGCTTCGCGTTGGCCAGCACCTCGCCTTCGTCGCGCTGCTCGCCTTGCTGCTCGTCCTTCAGGCGCTGAAGCGGATCGCCCCGGCGGGCGGGGTCGTGCTCGTGGCCATCGCGGTCGTCCTCGCGGTCGCCGCGGCGGTCGTCTACGCGCGACTGGCCGGGGTGCGTTCTTTCCTGACCGTGCTGGCGCCCGCGCCGCTCGTATTCCTCGTTCTCTTCGTCGTCGTCTCGCCGGTATCGGCGCTCATCCTCGGCGGTACCGACGAGGCGAGGGCGCAACCGGTGCAGGCGCAGGCACCGGTGGTGATGGTCGTCTTCGACGAGCTGCCGCTGGCGTCGCTGCTCGACGCGCGCGGACGGATCGACGCGAAACGCTACCCGAGCTTCGCCACGCTCGCCCGCGACGCGACGTTCTTCCGCAACGCGACGACGCTGAGCGACCAGACGACCAAGGCCGTGCCCGCGATCCTCGGTGGGCAGCGTCCCGACGCCGGTGGCGAGCGGTCGAGCGTCTCGGGGGCGCTGCCGATCGCCCGCGACTATCCGAACAACGTCTTCACCCTGTTCGGGAAGCGCTACCGGCGCAACGTCTCGGAGGAGGTGACGACGCTCTGCCCCGAGGACCTGTGCCGCGCGGAGCGTGCACCTGTGGTCGCCCGGGCCCGCTCCCTGGCCTCGGACATCGGACTCGTCTACCTCCATGTGGCGCTGCCCGACGAGGTCACCGAGCGCCTGCCGTCGGTGAGTGACACGTGGGGCGAGTTCAACGGGCAGGAGGCGGCCGCCGGCGAGGGCGCGGCTCGCGAGCAGATCGGCGCCGCGACGAAGGGCGGCCGGGCGGAGCGCTTCGACGAGTTCCTCGCCGGTGTCGGGGGTGGGGCCGGTCCGTCGCTCGACTTCAAGCACTCGCTCCTCCCGCACGTCCCGTGGCAGTACCTGCCCTCCGGACGCCGCTACCGCCCGAGCAGCCGGGAGCCCGTGCCCGGCCTCGTGCCCCCCAGCGGCACCGAGCCCTTCCGCGACGACTTTCTGGTCGAGCAGGCCTACCAGCGCCACCTGCTCCAGGTCGGCTTCGCCGACCGTCTGCTCGGCCGGCTGCTCGCCCGCCTCCGCGCCGAGCGCCGCTACGACCGCGCGGCGATCGTCGTCGTGGCCGACCACGGGGTGAGCTTCCGGCGCGGGCTCGATCGCCGTGGGGCGAGCGAGGCCAACTTCGAGGACATCGCCGCGGTGCCGCTGCTGGTGAAGGCGCCGGACCAGCGCCGGGGGCGGGTCGACGATGCCTACGTGCGCACCGACGAGGTGCTGCCGACGCTGGCCAACGTCCTCGGGGTGCGCCTGCCCTGGCGGACCGACGGTCGCTCCGGGTTCTCTCGATCGGCGGAGCGTCGCTCGTCCGTCGAGATCCAGCGCCGCGACGGCGGCCGGGTCCGGCTCTCGGTCGACCGATTCGAGCGACGGCAGGCAGGCGCGGTGGCGCGCAAGGCGGCGCTGTTCGGCGCGGGCCTCTACGCCATCGGACCGAACGCGCGGCTGATCGGCCGCCCAGTCTCACGCCTGCCTCGCGCCCGAGCCTCGGGACTACGGGCCGACGTCACGGGACCCGACCCCGTGCGGACCTACGACCCCCGATCGGGGCAGGCTCCGACCCACGTGGCGGGCGCGCTCACAGGTGGTCGTCCGGCAGCCGGCGGCCGCGATCTCGCGATCGCGGTCAACGGTCGGATCGCCGCGGTGGCCCGCAGCTACCGCTCGCGCCGCCGCCCGGCCGAGTACTTCTCGGCGCTGGTGCCGGAGTCGGCGCTGCGACCCGGACCCAACAGCGTCGAGCTGTTCGCGGTCGTGCGCGAGCGCAGCGGCCGGCTCAGGCTCGCGTCGCTCCAGCGGGGCTGAGCGAGCTCTCCCGCGGCCTTCCGCCCGGTCGGGCCCGCAACCGTGCCGAGGCCCTCGGCACGGCGAAGACCAGCGCCAGCCCCGCCACGGCCACCGCGAGGGCAAGCGCTGCGAGCTCGAGCAGCGGCAACGCTCCGTGGTCGACCTCGGGAGCGGCCGACCCGCCGGCCGCGACGATGCGAGCCCCGGCCGATGCGTCGACACCCAAGACAGACGGCCCGAGGACGGCGAAGACCGCCCAGGCCGCAACCGCCGCGATCCCGAGTCCGGCCTGGCGGGGCGAGAGGGCGAGGCGCTCAGAGCCGGCCGCGACCCCCGCGAGCGCCACGGCCGCGCCAACCAGCAGGACGAAGGGCGCCGCGGCGAGCCAGCCCTCGGTCAGACCCGCTGCGCTCAAGATCGTCTGCTGGAACTCGCCGCCGGCGAGCGCCGGGCCCCACAGCCCCGTGTCGGCCTCGTTCTCGATCAGGGGATCGGTGATCGTCGCCGTGGCCATGACCACGGCCGAGGCGAGCGCCAGCGCGATCGCCGGGCCGGGCATCCGGCGGAACACGAGCGCGAGCGGGACGCCGAGGAAGGGCAGGGCCGAGATCAGGAAGCGCGGGCCCGGCACCTCTCCTCCGAAGGGCAGGAAGTAGCCCGCGTTGTACAGCAGGTAGGCCAGCGCGACGCCGGTGATGGTGTAGGCCTCGGCCCGCAGCCCGCGTCGGGCGAGCAGGACGATCCCCACCAGCGAGAGCAGCAGGATCGGGGCGAGGACGAACAGTCCGCGCGAGGAGAAGAGGATCTCGACGGCGACCGCCGGATTGGGGATCCCGATCCCGAAGAAGCCTGACTGATGAGCCTTGAGATCAGCGTAGGCCAGATGGGTCGGCGAGCCGAAGGCCCACTGGTTGTAGGCCAGCAGTGGGATCACGCCCGCGACGGCCCCACCACTGTAGGCGAGCCCTCGCTGGGCCATCGCCGCGAAGCGCGGGCGCCGGCCGGGCGCCGCTTCGGGCGCAGACCGGCGCGAGATCGCGTACAGGCCGAGAGCGATCCCGACGAAGACCGTGGGGTACTCGGCGGCGACCCCGAGCCCGGCGAGCACTCCCGCACCCACAAGCCAGAACGCGCGGGGGCGTCCCTCTCGCTCCCGCCACGGCAGCGCAAAGGCGGCGAACCCGAGCGCGGCCGAGAGCACGTGCGAGAACAGCATGGTCGAGAACGGGAGCAGCAGCGTCCCAGCCCCGAGGGCGATCGCCGCCGGCGTTCCGAGCCCGGGCTCGACCCGCTCTCCCAGCCGCCGCACGAGCACGAGGATGAGCGCGAGCGGGAGCACAGCCGCCCAGAGCCCGAGCGCCCACGTCGCCTCGCCCTCGCGCTTGAGGGCGGCGGCCCCGGCGGCCAGCGCCGGTGCGCCCACGAGCTCGAGGCCGGCATAGGCGGGGACCGAGAGGATGGCCAGACCGGGCGCCCGGCTCGAGTACCAGTGGCCCTGGAACTTCGCCTTGTCGCCGGTCCACTGGCGGTAGGGATCGATGATCGGCGAGCCGCCGGCGATCGACTTGGTCAGGGCATAGTGCGAGCTCTGGTTCCAGCCGCTGGCCTGCATGACCGTCGCCGCGGCCAGGGCCAGGCAGACGATGGCGAGGATCCCGAAATTCCGGGAGCGAGCGGGATTCATTTGGGAGGTCATCGCGGCGGTTCGAGACGGTAGACGAGCGCGCCGCCGACGCGCTCGCGGCGTACCGGGAGGCCGGCGAGCGGGCGAGCGGCGATGGCCTCGGCCGAGCGGCCACGCACGGCCTCGCGCCCCGAGGGCGGGAAGGGCACGCGGTCGAGCCCGGGGTGGACGACGACGGTGCGCACGCCGAGCGAGCGCAGCAGCGCGAGCGAGCGGCGATCGGGGAACCGCCCCATGGCGCGGCGCATCCGCAGCAGCGGCCGCGGCGAGAAGGTGCTCGTGCCGTTGACGATGCGGGGGAAGCCCTCGGTCGACCAGAACATGTAGAGCCGGTCGTAGGTGTTGTCGGTCGGCGCGTGAACCTGAGGGCCGGGTTGGGCCATGAGGGCGGCCGGGACGGGGGGGACCGTCGGGTGGGCGATGCGGCCGGCTCCATCAAGGAGCACCACGGCCACCAGCGCGACGCCGAGGATGGTCGGGACGACCGCGCCGGACGAGCGCCCTCGCGCCTTCGGAGGTTCGCCGTCCCGTCGCGGGGACCCCGCCCCACGCCGCCGCGCCGTGGCTCGCACGAGCGCGCTCGCCCCGCTCGCAGCCAGCAGCGCGAGCCCGAGCGAGGTGAGCGTGGTAAGCCGCCCGGGGGTGCGGATCGCGTCCCATCCGGGCGCGAGCTCGTACAGCCAGCGGTAACCGAGCCATCCTCCCGCGAGGCCGAAGCCGAGCGACAGGACCGCGGCGAACGCGGTCCCCGCCGCCAGGCCGATCCGCCAGCGTCGTGAGTAGGCCGAGCTGGCGGCGAGAGCGCCGATCGCCGCCAGCGCGAGGATGGCCGCGCCCGGGAACAGCGAGGCCTCTCGGGTCGAGGCCAGCGTCTCGCGCACCGGCGCGGTCACCCTGCCCCAGGCGATGCTCTCCGGCGGCGCGGCGAGAAAGCCGCGCAGCGGCGGCGAGTAGGTGCGGACCTGGTCGGCGCTGCGCTGCGCGTTCGCGTACGCGTCGGCGACGCGCAGGTACGGCCGGGCCTGGACCACGCCGACGACCAGCACGGCGACCATCCCGGCCGCCGTGGCTGCGAGCACCCGGCGCGGCGGGGCGGGCCGTCCACGCCGCCACCACACAACGAGCGCGAGCACCACCAGTGCCGCAACCAGATACACGATCTGGAGTCCGAGCGTGAAGCCGAGGCTGAGCTGCCAGGCGACGACCAGCCAGCCCGCGAGCGCGAGCCACGCCCGCTCGCGCCGGTACCCGCGGAGCATGAGGAAGAGCGAAAGCGGGATCCCGCCGCTCGAGATCACGTGCAGGTGTCCGTTCATGGCCAGCCGGAACGGCGCGTAGGCAAACGCCGCGCCCGCCACAGCCGCCCCGGCCCGCCCGGCGCCGAGCTCACGGGCAAGCAGGTAGGCGCCCACGAAGGCCAGCGCCTGGGCGAAGAGGAAGAGCAGGTTGTAGCGAACCAGCGCGGCCACGGCACCCTCGCCGATCAGGCCGGCCGGGGTATA
>Ga0136617_10001404_pt1 | contig 21350 bp, 19 predicted proteins | sample AntDrymUQ3222106_2_FD_129672 | JGI IMG/M metagenome (GOLD analysis project Ga0136617, IMG submission 129672) | Polar desert sand microbial communities from Dry Valleys, Antarctica - metaG UQ322 (21.06) | ecosystem: Environmental > Terrestrial > Soil > Desert | place: Antarctica: Dry Valley...
CACGAAGCGTCGGTAGTTCCTGGGTGCATCCTGCTGCAACGCTGGAGTGGGAGAGCGAGCCATCCGACCGGCAGCGGCTCCGTGACCGCTGCGAGCGGATGCACGCTTGGGGATATCCCGCGCAGTGGCTCTCGGTGCAGCAGGTGCACGCCTTCGAGCCGGCCCTGGTCCTACCGCCTACCGAGGATCACGAGGTTGCCTTCTTCGCAGCCGGCGGTTGGTACGAGCCGGTCGTGTTCGCACGCGTTCTGCTCGACCGCGCACAAGACAGGGGTGCCGGCCTGCGACTGCGCGACCCGGTGACGGCGATGAGCGTCGCCGATGGTCGGATCACCGAGGTACACACGAGTTCCGGAGAGCGGTTGCGCGCCGACGTCGTCGTGAACTGCGCCGGTCCACAATCGACGCAGATAGCCGCAATGGCCGGCGCCTGGCTGCCACTGCGTCGAGTACCCGGCATGGTCGTCACCACCACGCCCGGTGCCGCGCCTCTGCGCGCCATCCTGGCCACACCGGACCTCAACATCCGACCGCACAACGATGACGCAGTGATGCTGCACTCATGGTTGGTCGACCGCGAACTGGTCGGCGCGACGGATGCGCGGCGGCGTGCTCTGGCCACGGCCCTACTGGACCGTGCTCGGACCTTGCTGCCGGCGCTGGCCGGTGTCGGTGTGCACTCGGCCACGGTCGGGGAGAGACCGGTCCCTCCAGATGGGCTGCCGCTGATCGGCTACTCGGAAGGGGTGCGGAATCTCTACTCGGTGGTCTCGCACAGCGCAGTCCATCTGGCGCCGATCCTCGGGCGCTTGGCCGCGCACGAACTCACCGGGCACCGCCAGGATCGCCTGGACCTCTTCCGACCGACGAGGTTTCGGCCAGGCTCCCTGACCGCCCCTGCCAGGGACGAAAACACCCGCACGATGCTCGCCCGCGTCGATGCAAGAGCATTCGAGGAGCCCGCAGATGTCAGCTGATCCCGCCGACTGGACGCTCGGACAGGCCCTACCCACCTCCTTCGGCACGATCGCCTGGGACGCCCTCGGTGCGGGGCCGCCTGTCGTACTGGTGCACGGCACGCCGAGCCGGTCCCTGCTGTGGCGCCGGGTTGCTCCCCGTCTGGCCGAGCAGTTCACGGTGTACGTCTTCGATCTCCTCGGCTACGGCGATTCTGAGCCGAACGAGGGTCAGGAGGTGTCCGTCCGCGTCCACGGCCGGGTACTCGATGAACTCGTGCAGAGCTGGGGTTTGGCCCAGCCCGCGCTGGTCGGGCACGACATCGGCGGCGCCGCCGTTCTCCGCGCGCACCTGCTCGAGGGAACCGCGGCGCGGAAAATCGTTCTGGTCGACGCGGTGGTCCTACGGCCGTGGATCACCGCGACCACCCGCCACCTCAAGGCAAACCTGGAGGTCTACCGAACCATGCCGACCCATATTTTCCGGGAGGTCGCCGCGGCGCACTTGAGGACGGCAACCGCGACACCAATGAGCCCGGAGGTGTTCGCTGCCTATTTCGACCAGTGGGAGGGCGATGTAGGACATCGGTTGTGGCTGCGCAACGTCGAAGGGTTCGACGAACAGGACACTGCCGACTTCGAGCCCATGTTGAGCGAGATGGCCACCCCGACCCGGCTGATCTGGGGTGAGCAGGACCGATGGCTGCCCGTCGAAATCAGCGCGGACATCGAGTCGCGGCTGCCCACCGCAGATCGCGTCCTCATCCCCGCGGCCGGCCACTTCTCGCCCGAGGACCAGCCGGCCCAGCTTGCCGAGGCGATCGCTGATTTCCTATCGTGAGTCTGACCACCGCCAGCTTTCTATGACAGCCCGGCAGAACTGCGCAGCACATCGGCGAGGTCGGTGTTCTCCCAGCTGAAGTCGGCGTCGTCGCGGCCGAAGTGTCCGTATGACGATGTGGCGCTGTAGATCGGCCGATGCAGCTTCAGGTAGTCACGGAAGGCAGCCGGGCGCAGGTCGAAGTGCTTGTCGACCAGTTCCCGGATCACGCCCTTCGAGACCTTTTCCGTCCCGAACGTCTCCACCAGGAGCGATAGCGGCCGGGCCACGCCGATGGCATAGGCGACCTGGACCTCCGCGCGGTCGGCAAGCCCGGCGGCCACGATGTTCTTGGCCACGTACCGGGCAGCGTAGGCAGCCGAACGGTCCACCTTCGACGGATCCTTGCCGGAGAATGCGCCGCCGCCGTGCCTGGCGAAGCCGCCGTAGGTATCTACGATGATCTTGCGTCCGGTCAGACCGGCATCTCCCACCGGGCCGCCGATGACGAACCGGCCGGTCGGGTTCACGTAGAAGTTTGCCCGCAGGCTCTCCGCGTCGTACAACTCGGCCGGAATCACCTTGGTGACGACCTCGTCCCACAACTCGTCGACCAGGTCGGCCTCGGAGTCCTCGTCGTGCTGGGTCGAGATCAGGACCTTCTCGACCGAGACCGGCACACCATCGACGTACCGGACCGTCACCTGCGTCTTGCCGTCCGGTCGCAGATGCGGAAGGACTCCGCTCTTGCGGACGTGAGCCAGCTGACGAGCGAGCCGGTGCGCCAGCGCGATCGGCATCGGCATCAATTCAGGGGTCTCGTTCGTCGCGTAGCCGAACATCATCCCCTGGTCGCCGGCCCCGACCGAGTCGAGCATGTCGGTGCTGGCCTCGGCGCGGGTCTCCCGCGCGGTGTCGACTCCCTGGGCTATGTCCGGGGACTGCCTGTCCACGGCGACCAGCACCGCGACATGGTCGGGATCGAAGCCGCACGCGGCCGTGTAGCCGATCCGGCGAATGGTGTCGCGAACGATGTCGGTGTAGGGCAGTTGTCCGGGCGTGGTGATCTCACCAGCGATCACCACCATGCCGGTCGTGACCATCGTCTCGCAGGCCACCCGCGAGTACGGGTCGAGTTCCAGGGCCGCGTCCAGGATCGCGTCGGAGATGGCGTCGGCCATCTTGTCGGGGTGACCCTCGGTCACCGATTCAGACGTGAACATGAATTCGTTGTCAGCGTGGGCCATGGTCTAGCTCTCCTCTGTCTCGGTGCTCGGCTGACTTGCAGGTGAACCGGTGATTTCTTGGCGTACGGCAGCGGCGCCGGCGACCATCGCCTTGAGCTTGGCCCGCGCAACGGATGCCGGCAGGTGCCGCAGCCCGCAGTCCGGGTTGATGATGAGTCGTTCGGGTGGCACGACCTCAAGGGCCTTACGGATGCGTCCGGCCACGACGTCGGTGGGTTCGACCTCTTCGCTCTTCACGTCCACCACGCCCAATCCCAGGCGCCGCTCCCACGGGTAGCGCGCGAACAAGGACAGGTCGCCGTACCCCTTGCGGGCGAATTCGAGGACCAGCGTGCCCACCTCGGCGTCCAGGACGGCCGGGAAGAGGAAGTCGTAGTGGCCTTCCCAGGACGGGCGGGAGTAGCGGTTGCCGTAGCAGACGTGCAGCGCCCAGTCGGCGTCGATGCCCTTCGTCACGATGTTGATCGCATCGATGGCCAGCCCCACCTCGTCGGGGTACCCAGCCAGGAATGGCTCATCGATCTGCAGCCGAGTAGCCCCGGCCGCCACCAGCTCCCGGGCCTCGGTGTTCAGAGCGTGGGCGAGTGAGCGGATGAGATCGGCTCGGTCGCTGTAGGCGGAGTTACGGATCCGACGAGACAACGAGAACGGCCCGGTGAAGGAGAACTTGATCGGCCGGTCGGTCTGACTGCGGGTGTAGACGAAGTCCTCGACCAGCCCAAGCGCGGAGGACTCCCGCGTCGAGGACAACGGCTCTGGCACCTCGGCGTCGAAGTAGTCGTAGTAGTAGGACTTGGCGGGGTTGAGGATGGACACGCCTGGGATCCGGGCCAACAGGTAGTCGATGTCGTTGTCGCGGCGAAGCTCTCCGTCGGAGACGACGTCAATTCCTGCCTGTTCCTGGTCCTTGATTGCGGCCTTTATCGCGACGTCGTGGATTTCGTTGAGATGCGCCGGGCTGATCCGATGCAGGTAGAAGTCGGTCTTCAGTCGCTCCAACCACTCCGGTACCGAGTACGAACCGACCACGGATGTCGGCAGCAGCGGCATGGCAGGTCTCGGCGCGTGATCGCTCGCCTCGGGCATGTCAGTCCCGGACCTGCGCAGTGAGGGTGACGATGTTCGTCCCGGCCCGATGGGCAAACGGGGCGTAGCCGACGTCGAACCCCTTGCGACGCCCGATGTGTTGCAACAGCGGGCCGTTCACCCAATTGACGATGGATCCGTCGTACTTGCCCGGGCCGAGGAAGCCGGTGCGGTACTGGTGCGGATCGGTGACGAAGATGTCATGACACTGCAGCCGGCCGTAGGGGTGCAGTAGCGGAAGGGTGTCGACGAAACTGGCGATCGCCCCGTTGCTGACCTGCATCCTCACATCTCCGTGCCGCTCCAACATCGGTCGGAGCATCTCGCCGTTGACCCCTGGCGCTATCTGATAGAGATCCAGTCCGGTCATGGGGACGTAGCGCTCCTCGAGCTTGACCGCATCCCACACCGCCATCCAGAACGCAGCCGCGCGAGCGACGTCTGGGAACGGGGCCGACAGCGCATCGACGAGGAGCTCGGGTCCCAGCGACAGCAACTTGTCTATCGCGCCGACCAGCGAGGCCGGCTCGATGCCGAAGTCCGTCGCGATCGTGGTCGCGGCGTCCTTCGGGAGATAGGCGCGGATCTCGGCCCGGTAGGTGTGCCCACCGATCTGCGCGACGTCCTCGGTGGGCAGATTGTCATAGACGTTGGAGATGTAGACGAGGAACACCTTGTACCGCAGGAAACCGAGCGCCGTCATCGGAGTCGTGGCGTCGAGGGCGAAAGAACTCACGTGGGAGGCGTGGTCGGCCACGTTCTTGCGGGCCAACGCGAGCACGTGCTCGGAGTAGTCACACATCATGTAGTGCAGCCGGCGGTAGTACTCGGTGCCGTGTTCGACGTCCAGTTTGGCGAACTCGTCGAGCCAGGTCTTGGCCTGGTTGCCGTTGCCGACGCCGAGTTCGATGACGTAGAGCTCGTCTGGCAGGGAGTTGTGCGCCGCAAGGTCGTCCCAGACGGTGAACATCTCCTTGATCAGCTCGTGCACACCGGCGATGTTGCGGGCATCGCTCTCCCCGCCGGGCAGCGCCTGCTCGTACAACCGCCCGGTTGCCTTTTCCCAGACTCCGAGGTAGCGCCAGTACAGCGAGTTGAACTCCCAGATCCGACTGGTTGTGCCCTTCGACCAGTCCTCGAGATAGACCCGTCCCAGACCATCCGGATCGTCACGCCGGGCCAGCACGTTCCGGACGATCTCGGCCAGATCGGAGTCGGCACACCGACGCAGGTCGACCGCGATCTCCAACTTGTCCTCATCCGATTCGCCAGCTCGGCCGTTCTGGTTCGGCTGCGACAGGATCGGCCGTACGTCGATGACGTCCCGGAAGTTGTTCTTGTACTGGACCCAGTCACAGACCAGGCGCAGTCGGGACAGGTCCAGGGAGTCCTCGCACAGGGCATCCACGATCGGCGACAGGCATGCAGTCAGATCCAGCGCCCTCGCCCCACGCAGCTTCTTGGTGGGGCGGACCTCAACGAGCATCGTCATCCTCTCCAACTCGGCCAGTTCCGGCTGTCCGCGCCTCGGCTGACGCGGCGTGCGCCGCTGCGGTGCGCGGCGGGATGCCGGCTCGTTCGAGCAACTCGGGGATCAGCTGCTCCTGGCCGAAGGCCATGACGTGTACGCCAGCGACGCCGGGCGTCTCGCGTAATCGCCGAATGGTCTCGACGCACAACGTCATCCCCTGCGCTGCAACCTGATCGGAGGGAACGCTGCGAAGCCTCCGAACGACGTCGTCGGGAATGTGTATTCCAGGGACCTTGCTCTGCATGAACTCCATCGCACGAACGGTCCGGATCGGTCCGACTCCTGCGAGAACGCCGCACCGTTGCTCCAGTCCCAGGTCGGTGACCTCGCCCATCCACCGGGTGAAGATGCCCAGCTCGAAGACGAACTGAGTCTGAATGAATTCCGCGCCGGCAGCGACCTTCTTGCCCATCCGCGCGGCCCGGAAGCGAAGCGGCGGCGCGAACGGATTCTCGACCGCCCCGATGAGCCATTGCGGGGCCGGCTTCACCGGCTTGCCCGACAGCAGCCGTCCCTGATCCCGCATCAGGCGCGCGGCCCAGATCAATTGGACGCTGTCCAGGTCGAACACGGGCATCGCATCCGGGTGATCCCCGAAGGTGGGGTGGTCGCCGGAGAGCATCAGGACGTTCGGGATGTCGACCGCACCGGCCGAGATCAGATCCGATTGCAGGGCGATCCGGTTGCGGTCGCGGGTGGTCAACTGCATGACCGGCTCGATGCCGTTGCGCAACGCCAGAACACTGCCCGCCCAACTGGCCAACCGGGTGTGCGCTCCCTGGTTGTCGGTGATGTTGGCGGCGTCAACCCAGTCCCGGAGAAGCTCTGCCTTCGCAGCGATGGCCCCGGCGTCGGCCCCACGGGGCGGTCCGATCTCGGCAGTCACCACGAACCGACCAGACCTCAGGGCAGCCCTCAACCGACCATCGCCGGGCGGGATCACTTGTGCCCTCCCCCGGTGAGTCGGCGGACGTCGGTCAACACGAGGTGCGTTCGGGTCAGACCGTCATCGCTGGTCCACAAGTCCCCGTCACGGCCCTGCCAGTAGTTCACCCAGGAACTCTTGCCCCACTCCCGATGGTCGATAGGGCGCTGTAGCAGCGTCAGGTCGCTTGCTCTGCCCTCTTGTTCGGCACGCTCGTAGGCGGTGACCCACACGCACTGCTCGTCCGGGTAGACCTCGCACGCGCCAGTCGCCGACACTCCCCCACACGGTCCGTTGCGCAGTTGTTTGGGGCAGGTCATCGGACAGGCGTAGCCAGTCGCGGGCAGCGCACACTGACCGCACATCCGACAACCGAAGGCGCTGCCCTTTACCTGCTTCTCGACCGCCGTGAACAGTTTGTAGAGCCCCTTGTGTCGCTCGATGAAACTGGCGAACCAACGCTTCAGCAAGCTTGGGGTCAGCAGGTGATGTAGCCGGTACATCGAACGCGCCGACCAAGAGGGCCTGGTCGGTCGGGGCCAGGCAGCCCCCTTGAGGGTCGTCTCAGTCCTCTGTGGACAGTGGCAGGGCGACGATGACTCGCACGATGCCTCCTGACGCAGCGGCGTACTTCAGCCGGTCTCGTGACTGAACTCTCATCATGTGCTCGGATCGGGCGCTCGGGTAGCCGGATCTGCCCACAAATTGCCCGGGCTGGGGTTTGTGCCGACACCACAACACTACGCGGCAGAGGTCAACCGAAGGGGGTGAGGAGTTGGTCCACGGGGGCGAAGTCGTCGGTCAGGATCAGCGGATCCGAACCGAGGAAGTCCTCCAGTTCGACGTGGCTGACCAGCGACATCGGGGTCGCCCGGTCGATCAGTCCGGCGCCGATCGCATCCCGGTCGATCGGCGCGTCGGAGGCGAGCACGACGATGTTTCCCCCGCGATCGCCGACCAGACTTCCCGTGGGGCTGATGACCAGTACGTGCTCGAAGACCGAGGCCACCGTCGCGATCTCCGCGCGCGCGAAGGCCAGCGGAGCGTGGTCGATGACGTTGAGTGCGTACAGGCCGCCAGGTACGAGGATTCGGAACACGTCCTGGACGGCCTCCCGCGTCGTCAGATGCCACGGAACGGCGACTCCACCGAAGGCATCGCCGATGACCACATCGGCCTCGTCGGAGGCCGCCAGCGCAAGACTCACGCGTCCGTCGCCCACGGTGACCTGCAGACCCTCGTCGTCGGGCAGCGCCAGCCGCTCCCGGTCCACCGCCACGACACCCGCATCGAGCTCCACGACACGGTTGACTCCCGCGGGTCTGGTCTCGAGCAGGTAGCGCGGCAGCGTCATCCCGCCTCCGCCGATGTGCAGCGCCGACAGCGGCGCCCCCGCAGGTGCGTGCACGTCGAGTGCAGCCGCGATGGCGCGGGCATAGGCGAACTCGAGGTGAGTCGGGTCGTCGAGGTCGATATAGCTGTGCCGCAACGTGTCCAGGATCAACACCCGGCCACCGTCGCGTGCGGGGTCGACGTTCACGCTGGCGCAGTGGTACCGCGTCTCGGTGTCACAGGATTGGGGGGCCAGGGCGCCCAGCCCCGCGGCGACGAGGACAAGAGCAAGCAGTCCTGCCGAACGCGACTTCCTGGTGCCTGACCCGGTCCCCCCAGACCCGCGAGAGGCGAGCACCGTCGCGACTCCGCAGAGGGCGAGCAGTCCCCCGGTCCCGAGCAGGATGACGCTGGTGGGAATCAGCGCGACCAGGACGAAGCCGGTCAGGAACGTGGCCACGATCGCGCCCAGGGTGCTGATCCCGGACAATCGCCCGACTACTGAGCCGGTCTCGGACAGGCTCGCCAATTGCAGCTTGACGACCATCGGCGGGACCGCTGAGAGCAGCGCGGCCGGCGCGAACACGGTCACGGCGGCCAGCAGCAGGGCCACACTCGCGGCCGCGCTCGGGCCGACCCCCTCCGCGACGAACCGGACGGTCGGAGTGATCAACAGGACCAGAGCGCCGCCGGCCATCAACAGCGGACCGATCAGGCGACGCGGGTTACGCAGGTCGGCGACCCGGCCACCGGCCCAGGCGCCGAGTGCGATCGCGGCGAGGGCGAACCCGATGACCGCCGTGTTCGTCTCCAGGGTGATTCCCACGTAGGGCGCGATCAGCCGCAGCGAGGTGATCTCCAGGACGAGCACTGCCGCCGAGGACCCGAAGACCAACGCAGCCGCGGCGTACGGGGGCAGTGCTCTGGTCTGTGCTGTCGGTTCGCTCATCCGGGGTTGTCGAAACTCAGTTGCTGGGCCTGTTCCTGATCCGCGCGCCCGAGATCGACCCGCGAAACCAACTCGGGTCCGTTGTTCCTGACGTTTCCCACCTCGGCTCCGACCGGTCGCAGTTCCAGCGCATCCACGAGCCCTCGTGGCGTCGGCTCCAGCAGCGACTGCGGATCCTGCTGCGTCGGGTCGAGCCAGGCGTCCCAGCGATCGCGGGGCAGAACGAAAGGCATCCGGTCGTGGATGTCGGTCAGCGGACCGACCGACGGAATGGTGATCACGGTGCAGGTGAGCAGTAGGTCGGGCTTGCTGCCCCAGATCTCCCACAGTCCTGCAAAGGCAAGGACCGACCCGTTCTCAGGGGTCATGAAATAGGGCTGTTTGGCAGCGCCGCCCTTCGCCCCCGAAGCGGTGACCATCCACTCGTACCAGCCGTTGGCGGGGATGAGGGCGCGCCGGCGTTCGAACGCCTTGCGGAATGCCGGCTTCTCGGTCAGGGACTCGACCCGAGCGTTGAACATCTTCGAGCCGATCTTGCGATCCTTGGACCAGGACGGGACCAGACCCCAGCTGACGACCGACAGCTCGCGATAGGGCTTCTGCTCCTCGTCTCTTGCCTTCCGGGTCCGCACGGCATAGACCGGGTCGGTCGGTGCGATGTTGTAGCTGGCGGGAACGCCGGGGGCGTCGTCGACCAGGATCGCCTCGAACTCCACCTGCAGATCGTCAGGATTGTTACTCGCCGCGTACCGGCCACACATGCCGCCAACTTTAGGCGAGCCCGCTGAGACCCGTACGGGACACTGATCGTGATGTCCGCCGAGCCGCTCACCTCAAGAGACCCGTGGCCCGCGCCGTACGCGGTCGCGCCGGTTGATGCACGCGTATCGGTGCCGGGCTCGAAGTCGATGACCAATCGGGCGCTGATCCTGGCTGCCATCGCCGAGGGTCCCAGCAGGATCGAGGCACCGCTGCACGCCAGGGACACCGCACTGATGGCTGAGGCGTTGCAAGCAATGGGCACCGAGATCACAGAAGGACCCGACGCGTCCTGGATCGTCACCCCGCGCCGCCTGCTCGGTCCGGCGCGCGTCGACTGTGGGTTGTCCGGCACCGTGCTGCGATTTGCTCCGCCGGTCGCGGCGCTGGCCCACGGTTCGGTCGGCTTCGACGGGGACCCACGGATCCGGGAACGGCCGAATGCGCCGTTGCTCGAAGCACTCCGGCAACTGGGCGTCGACATCGACGACGGGGGGCGTGGTGCGGCTCCGTTCCTGGTCCGCGGCACAGGCCGTCTCCGCGGCGGCTCGGTGCGGATTGCTGCCACCGGCTCCTCTCAGTTCGTCAGCGGACTGCTGCTTGCCGCCGCGCGGTTCGACGACGGCGTCGAGGTCACGACCGACAGCGCCGTCCCGTCAGCGCCGTATCTCGAGATGAACGTGGCGATGCTGCGCGCACGTGGCGTACACATCGATGCCGAGCCGGGGCGCTGGAGCGTACGACCCGGGCCGGTCCGCGCCCTGGACACCAGGATCGAGCCGGACCTGAGCAACGCAGCGCCGTTCGCGGCTGCCGCGTTGGCGACCGGCGGGCGGGTGACCATCCCGGGGTGGCCGCAGACCACGACCCAGCCAGGAGGCCAGTTGCCCATATGGCTGACGGCCATGGGTGGTCATTGTGTGGTCTCCACCGACGGGCTCACGGTGACCGGAGGATCGGCGATCCGTGGGCTGGACGCCGACCTCAGCGACGTCTCGGAACTGGTTCCGGTTCTCGCCGCGCTCGCCGTCCTCGCAGATTCGCCCTCGCGGTTCACCGGCGTGGCCCACATCCGCGGTCACGAGACCGATCGGATCACCGCTTTGGCGACCGAGCTGACCGCTTGCGGCGCGGACGTGGGCGAACTACCGGACGGGTTGGAGATCCGTCCCCGCCGGCTGCACGGGCGGTTGTTCGGCACCTATGACGATCATCGCCTCGTCATGGCAGCCGCAGTCCTGGGCCTGGCCGTCGAAGGAGTTCTCGTCGCCGGCGCGGCGACGGTGGCCAAGACGATGCCGGACTTCAACCAGCGCTGGGATGCGATGCTCGCCAATGGCGCGTCCGGAGCGACTCCCGGATGAGCTCTCGCCCCACGCATATCGACGGAGAGTCCTACGACGAGGACTCGGTTCGCATTCGTCCCTCGCGACACGGTTCGCGCGCCCGGACGCGTACCCGCCCGGCACACACCGATGCCCGGCTGGGAACCGTGCTCGTCGTGGACCGGGGGCGGTTCAGGTGCATGGTCGACGGCGAGGCTGTGACAGCCATGCGGGCCAGGGAGCTCGGCAGAAGGGCAATCGTGGTCGGCGACCGCGTACGCATTGTCGGTGACATGTCCGGCGGGCCAGATGCCCTGGCGCGCATCGTGTCCGTTGAAAAGCGTGCGAGCGAACTCCGCCGAACGGCCGACGACACCGACCCCACCGAACGGGTGGTCGTGGCCAACGCCGATCAACTCGTGATGGTGACCGCCATCGCCGATCCACCACCGCGTACAGGTTTCATCGACCGCTGCCTTGTCGCTGCATTCACAGCCGGGTTGGATCCGTTGCTCTGCCTCACCAAGGGCGATCTCGGTGATGCCACGGAACTGTTCGACACCTACGACGTGTTGTCCGTGCCCGCAGTCGTTGTCCGGCACGACGCCCCGCTGGACGAGCTCGCCGCGCGACTGCGCGGGCGCACGAGTGTCCTCATCGGACATTCCGGTGTCGGCAAGTCCAGCCTGGTCAATCGGCTCGTCCCCGACGCCGACCGCGCGATCGGGGACGTGAGCAAAGTCGGAAAGGGCCGGCACACCTCCTCCTCAGCGATTCTGTTGTCCCTTCCGGGCGGCGGCTCGGTGATCGACACGCCCGGTATCCGGTCCTTCGGCCTGGCCCACGTCAGTGCCGATGATCTGTTGAGAGCTTTCGCCGACCTCGCCCCGGGTGCCGAGCAGTGTCCGCCCGGCTGCGCGCACCAGGACGCCGCTGACGGCTGCGCGCTGGACGCGTGGGTCGCCGCCGGCCACGCCGAACCGGAGCGGCTCGAGTCCTACCGGCGGCTCGCAGGTGCTCGGCTCGACGAGCCGGAGGAGTCTGCTTGACCCCAGCCAACGCGGTGGCAGGCTTCGCCCGGCCGCTCGGCCTGACCCCAGCCAACGCGGTGGCAGGCTTCGCCCGGCCGCTCGGCCGCGCTAACGTTCCCGCGTGGCCGAGCCGTCAACAGGAGCGAGCCCGTACGCCGAGGATCTGCGCCTTGCCCATGTCCTGGCCGATGGCGTCGACTCAATGGCCTTGGAGCGCTTCCGCGCCCAGGACCTGCAGATCTCCACGAAGGCCGACCAGACGCAGGTCACCGACGTCGACCACGCCGTCGAGGACGCACTGCGCTCGACGTTGTCCCGTGTTCGTCCACGCGATGCAGTACTCGGTGAGGAGTCCGGCGAGTCCGGACACGGCTCTCGTCGCTGGGTGATCGACCCGATCGACGGGACGCACAACTTCGTGCGCGGCGTCCCGGTCTGGGCTGTGCTGATCGCCCTGATGGACGGCGAGGATGCCGTCGTCGGGATGGTGGCCGCTCCCGGCCTGCAACGGCGGTGGTGGGCGGCCAAGGGTGCCGGTTCCTGGACCGGGCGCAGTCTCAGTGCAGCGACCCGGTGCGAGGTCTCATCAGTCTGGTCGATGGGCGATGCCTTCCTCTCCTACTCCAGTCTGAGTGGCTGGGCAGATCGGTATCAGTTGGAGAACTTCCTGCAGCTGACTCGCGCGGTGTCCCGGACCCGGGCATTCGGTGACTTCTGGTCCTACATGCTCGTGGCGCAGGGTGCCGTCGACATCGCTTGCGAGCCCGAGGTCTCGCTGTGGGATCTCGCGGCGCCGTCTGTGATCGTCACCGAGGCCGGGGGACGCTTCACCGATCTGTCCGGAGTGGACGGTCCCTCCGGTGGAAGCGCTGTCGCCACAAACGGTCCGTTGCACGAAGATGTCCTCGAGCTGCTGTCCCGAGACCTGGCCGACGATGAAGAGCCGTCCGAGGACTGAACACCCGCACTCGTTGCCAATCCAATGACCTGAGCAGCCTGCGCCACTAGTGTCGGGCGCATGAGCCGGGACTGGCGCGAGGACGGCGTCCATGTCGTACCGGCGGACGCCCTGGACACCAACACCGCGCAGACGCCAGGCATGTTACGAGCGGCGGCGGTGTCGCATAGCCGTACCGGCGCCCAGGCGATCTGGGCCGGGACCGTGACCATCGAGCCGAACGCCAGGACCGGCGCCCACCATCATGGCGACGTCGAGAGCGTCATCTATGTGGTCAGCGGTCGGGCCCGGATGCGCTGGGGCGAGGACCTCGAGTTCGTCGCCGAGGCCGGTCCTGGCGGGTTCATCCACGTACCCCCGCACGTCCCGCACCAGGAGATCAACGCACTGCCTGACGAACCCTTGCACTGCGTCGTGGCTCGCAGCGGTCAGGAGCCAGTCGTGGTCAACCTCGACATCACCGGCGTCGAGCACCCGACCGAAGTGGCCTGGCGGGATCCCCTGCACGGCCGATAGGCAGCCGCCATCATTCGATCACCAGGATCTGTAGTTCAGCGCCCACGGCCAGAGTCACGACCGCTCCGATGATGACCTCGGTCGGAGCATCGCGGTCGGATGGCTGGTGGACGGCTACGAGATGCCGGTCGTCGAGGGTGACGGTGACCTGCTCGGGCGCCACGCTGACAGCGCTTCCCGTGAGCGTCTCATGATCCCATTTGTAGAGATCCACGGCCCGCCACACGGCGAGCAGCCACTTGCCGTCCGACCGATGCCAGAGCGCGGAACGCAGGTCAGCGGTGTTTGCGGTGACCTGCACGTCGAGCGGTACCGCAGGGGTGGGACGAACGTCGCGCACAAGCACCAGCAGGCGACGGATCGCGTCGAATCCAGGCTTGGCGGTCCACGAATCCGGGTCAGTCGTCGGCGTGCGGACCAGTCCGAATCCCGCCTCACGGACACTTCGCTCGGTGTCCCTGAGCGGTGGCGCTTCGTCCAACAGTTCGTAGGAGAAGAATGAACGGCCCTCCACGGCGTGCACGAGGAGTTGCTTGGGTGCGTACAGGGCCGCTGCCTCCTCGGAGACGAGCACCGCCCCTCCGGTATAGCCGCGGTCCACCGACGTGGTGTACCCACCCTCCGACACACACACGGGCTTGTCGGGGTGCAGCGGGCGCAGCAACGCCAGCCGCTCGTCCACGTCGACTTCAGGGTCGTCGTCGCCCGGGTAGATGTGCACATCGCCGCGATCGAGCCAGCGCCCCAGGCCACCCAACGCTTCGACGGCCGGAGTTATCTGCGTCGCCCCGCCTTTCATGTTCAACGGCGGACCCTGCACGAGAACGTGATCGAAGGCCGAACGTTTGCGGGTTTCCTCGTAGATGGCTTGTTGGGCCCACCGAGTCAGGTTCACCCAGTCCGTGATCGCCTTCCCCTGCGAATTGGGCTCGTTCAATCCGGGCAGTGACTCCAACAGTGCCAGGTCGGTGTTGGATTCCAGCCAGTCCAGTTGCTCATTGACCATGCGACGGGCGCCGTTGAGTGAGGTGACTTCGCCGGTGCTGAGAATAGGGCAACACCAGCGGACCCCCTCCTCCCCCAGCGCGTCCATTCCCTGTCTGACTGCTCCCCGTCCTCGGCTGGTGCGTGGCAGGGATTGGCGGACAGCCCCGACCCCGAGGTCGAGCAGCCATTCCACTGCAGCATCGGTGTTCGCCCACACGGCGCCATCCCCCAGGAAGGACAGGTGCGTGTTGATGCCGTACGAGATGAAAGCAGCCCGCGCCTGGGGCGAGGGCGCCGGCGTGAAGCCCCCGCACGAGGCGACTGCACCGGCGGTCAGGGCGGCGAGCGGGCCCACGTAGGCCGCACGTAGGAGCAACTGGCGACGAGTGAGAGTGACCATTGCTCGCCTCCCGGTGGCATTGATGGCGCGAGTCCGGCCAGTCTCGGTCCATGGTGCCCCGTCTGCCGACGGTATCAAGTCAGCTCCCGCAGGCCGTGCTCCAGCCACAGCGGCACCCCCCGTTCCCGGTGTGGCACGATTTCAACGTGGTGAGCCCGCCGGCGGCCGAGACCCAGGGCTCTTGACCCATGCATAAGTGGGTGACCGGGCTCTGCCTGGTCCTGCTCCTAGCGGTCGCGATCGTTGCCGACTCGCCGCCCAGCGAAAGACCTCGTGTCGTGGACGTTTCCTACGGCGAGGACCCGAGGCAGAAGCTCGACGTCTACCCGGCGCAGGCCCCGTCCCCGGCCGTCGTCCTCGTCCACGGCGGCGGCTGGACGCGCGGGGACAAGGAACTGCCCGAGATCCGGGAGAGCGCGCTGCGGCTCCAGGCGCGTGGCTTCGCTGTGTTCAGCATCAATTATCGGCTCGCCGACGCTGACCGGGCCGGGGAGCCGATGCAGACGCAGGACGTCACCTCTGCCGTCGACTGGGTCCTCCAGAACGGCGCTCGGTACGGCGCTGACGACTCGGGCATCAGGCTGGTGGGGGGATCCTCCGGCGCTCAGTTGGTGTCCCTGGCCGGACAGGAGATCAACGCAGCGCAACCCGGCCGCATCCGAGGCGTGGTGGCCATGTCGGGCCCGATGGATTTCGTCCGCATCGTCGAGCAGAACCTGCCCCTCTCACCGCAGGATCGGACCGGGAAGAGCATTCCCACCTACCTCGGGTGCCGGCTCGTCGACTGCACGGCCGAGCAGATGCAGGGGCCGTCCCCGATCTACAACGTCGCGCCGAGCTCGCCGCCCTTCCTGATCGTCAATTCCGACGACGAGATCGTGCCCATCGAACAGGCGCAAGCAATGCACGACGCCCTCATCGCCGCAGGCCGAACCAGCACTCTTCGGATCGTGTCAGGCCAGACTCACGGACTGGCCCTGTTCGAGGCGGTGGAAGACGACGTCGTCGCCTTCCTGAGGGGCTAGCCGAGAGCGGATCCGCTTCCCGCTACAGCTCCTCTTCGGCTGTGTGTTGCCCCGGAGTCCGCTGGTCAGCTGCCTGCCCGCTTGTCCAGGCGCTCAGATCCTGGCTGATCAGGTCGGACAGCAGGGCGACGTCAGCCGCGAAGTGGGCGGTCAGGGCTGCCCTCATCTCCGGTGAGACCTGGGGCTTGGGCTGCTCACGCCACCACAGCGACTTCACCCGCTTGAGATAGGGACTGCGCAGGGACAGATGGCGCAGTCGCCTGATGACGCCGGCCAGCGGCGCCGGCGGCCGGTTCCGGAGTCGGTGCAGCGTCGGGGACCTGAACGTCCGGGTACTGGGGTTGTGCACGTCGAAACTCGGGAGGACGTCAGCTGAAAGGCCGAGGTAGGCCATCAGGTCGCGCCACACACCCTCCGGGTGGTCACGAAGGTTCTCGAACCGAACGAAGTGCACTCGGCTGCGGTCGACGACATCGAGCAGACGGGACACCGCCTGGCCGAGGCTACCGACCATCGAGTAGTCGACGAGCTTCGGATCGAGCAGGTCAGTTTTCGGAAGTCCGCCAGCCATGCTCCGGTTCCAGGCTGTTTCGAAGTCCGGCTCGTCCTCGTTCAGGAGCAACTGCTGAGTTCTGTGGAAGGAGACGACCAGGTCCGCGGGGTCGCGGAGCGCCACGACGAAACGCGCCTCGTCACCTAGTTCGGCGACGATGGCGGGCACCGCCTCTCGCGAATAGAGGTAGACAGTGGAGCCGTCGGCCAGGTGGGTGGCCGCTCGCGCTTCAGGGCCGGCGTACAACTGCTCGTAGGCCGACCTCGTATCGAAGCCGCGAAGCTCGCGCACCTTCGGGTAGTCGGTGGCCCAATGTGCAGGCTCCTTCGGCTTGGAGAAGTACAGGTCCGGGTGACTGGCCATCCAACGTGAGAGCGAGGTCGTGCCCGCCTTCGGCGCGCCTATGAGGTACACGTTGGGAAGGGTCATGCTGGTCCTCGCCTCGGTAGCTATGCTCGGTCCCGCCGCAGCCACCCGGGACCGTCAGCGGCGGTTGCGCCACCCAGAATGTCGGCAACGCGCTGAAGGTCATCGACGAACAGTGGCTCGAGCCGCGCCCGCGCAGCCGAGGGCACCTCGCTCGGTCGAAGCGAGTGCCGCCGCACGAATTCGCGGAGCCCGAAACTCGTCGATCTTTTCACGAGCTGGCGGAGCGGCTCGATGGTGGTCGCCCATTGGATCGCCCGGGTCAGCGGTGCCAGTTTCGGTGTTCCCGACACGTTGACGCGCGAGATCGCGTCGCTCTCCCGGGCATCTTCTGGCACCTCCAGGAAGCGCAGCACGCTGCTGATCGTCCTGGCCGCGTCGCGGGCCAGGTCGTCGTGGAACCAGACCTTCACGCGCTCGGCCCCCAGCCCTTTGCGCAGGGTTTCCAAACCGTCGGCGTAATGGCTCATCGCCGTGTAGTGCCAGAGGTGATGCCAGTTGTCCCGAATCCGGTCCGGCTCGTCGTCCAAAGCCCTCATGAAGTCTTCGTGCGGCTCGAAACCACGCGCCCGCAGGTACTGAAAGCTCGAGAAGGCGCGATCCACGGGATCGCGCAGGATCACGGCAAGGCGCATATCCGGGTTGACCCGCAAGATCTCCGGCACGGCGTTCTCGGCGTAGTACAGCGTGGACACCGAGCCGTCCCCGAGCGCGAGGTACTCGTGCTCGCTCGGATACAGCCGCAGGTAGTCGTCGTGGTCTGTCACCGCGACGCGGTTGATCGTCGCTGCGTCGCCTGGGCCCTGGAAGTTCGGCACCTGCCCGTGCAGGGCGAAGTAGTGCGGTTCCTTCGGCAAGGTCACGAACACCCGGGGGTGATGACGCAGGCCCTCGACCAGAGCTGTGGTACCCGACCGGGCGGCCCCGGCGACCAGGAAGTTCGGCCGGGTTGTAGGCGCTGTCATTCAGCGGCCGGTACCGCGCACGAGCGGCGTGGTGGCTGCGGATGGTGTGCCCGCCAGACGAGCCTGGCCGTAGGCGAGATCGAGTTGATCCACCACCTGTGCCGGGTTGAATCTTTGCACGGCGCGCCGGCGCGCCTGCTCAGCCTCGACCTCCCAGAGCGCAGGATCGTCGAGTCGACGCGAACACTCCTTCAGCAGCAGATGCATGGCGCCCAGCGGCACCACCGCGCCCCCCGCCTCGGCGGGATCCTGGCCAACGGTCTGGGCGACTCCGTTGGCGTCGGTGGCCACGACCGGTCGCCCGCTCGACATCGCCTCGGCAATGGACAGCCCAACCGTCTCGTACCGGGACGGTTGAACTAGGACGTCACAGGCCCAGATCCATGGCCGTACGTCAGCCTGCGACGGGAACGTGCGTACCGTCTTGCCCCACTGGGTCGGAGCCAACTCCCGGAGCCGGGTGACATCGCCGATCCCGACGAAGACCAATTCGGTGTCCGGGATCGGGTCAGCTTCCCAAGCGGCAATCAGTTGGTCCTGACCCTTCTGCCGAGTGATCCGGCCGAGGCAGAGCAGCACGCGGGGCCCGCTGAGCCCCAGCTCGGCTCGGTATCTGGCCCGCGCGTCGGGCTCGGCGACATCGAAATGATCGGTGTCCAGCGGCACGCCGAGTTCGCGCCCCTGAGTAGCAATCCCCGCCGTACGGCCTTCAGCAATCTCGTCCCAGCAGTTGGCCACGATCATGCGTGTTGAACGACTGGCGCGCCGCTCCGCGGCCCAGACCAGCCATTGGAACCTGGGGTCGGCAAAGCGGCCGACAGTCCAGGCGTGCGGCTGGTAGACGATCGGGGCCGCCACGAATCGGGACACCCCGGGTGCCCGGCCGAACTGTCCGGCCCAGAAGGAGTGCAGATGGATCACGTCGGGTTGTAACTGGCGGGCTACCCGCACCAACTGGGCCATCGCCTTGGGATAGCTCGTCGGGCGAGCACGGATCAGCGCCCAGCGGTGCTGCGTGACTGCTGGCCAGCTCAGCTCCGGGGACGGTGAGAGCAGGTGCACCTCGTGCTGGCGCCTGACCTGCTCACCGGAGAGCTGCTTGAGGTAGTTGACAACCCCACCGGGCGGGGTTTCCTGCACGTGCAAGACCAGCATCGCCGGAGGAGATCCTTCCAAGGCTGTGCAGCACCAATGTCAATCGGCTGACGACACTACCGTCCGGCGCTGTCCCACTCAGGCAGGCTCCGCTCCAGCAGAGTGGCTAGCCTGTCGACGTCAGCCCGAAGATACTCAGCCACCTCGGACCGCACCTCATCGGACACCCGCGGACCGGCTGCCGAGCGCCACATTCGAGCCTTCCCAACGGCAACGAGCGGGTTGGCTGTCGTGCGCGACCACTGCCGCAACGCTCGGATGGGTGCCTCCAGCAGGGCCGGTGGCCGGTGGGTGAGTCGGCGCAGGACTGCCGACCGGTAGGCCTTGTTGCTCGCGTTGTGCACGTCGAAGCTGGGCTCGGGCTGTGTCGGGATGCCAAGGAACTCGGTCAGTCCCCGCCACGTCTGGCTGGGATCGTTGACCAGATCATCGAACAGGACGAAGTGGACTCGCTCACGCGCGACCGTGGTCAGCAGGCGCCCGATAGCCGCGCCGAGCCGCCCGACCAGCGGATAGTCGACCAACTTCGGATCGAGGGGATCGGTGTCCGGGCGGCCCCCGTCGAGGCTGCGGCGCCAGGCCGTACCGAAGTCGGTCTCGGTCTCATTCAGCGCGACGAGCTGGGTGCGGTGGTAGGACACCAGGAGATCGACGGGATTTCGTACGGTCACGACGAAGCGTGCCCCAGGGACAGCCTTGTCGATGTCGGCGACGGCGCACCGCGAGTACAGGTAGGTCGTCGAGCCGTCCACCCGCAGGGTCGCGGCCCGCGCAGCGGGGTTGGAGTAGAGCGCCTCGTAGGCGCCGCGGGAGTCGAAGCCGTAGTGCGCACGCATCCTCGGGTAGTCGGCGGCCCAGTAGAACGGCTCCTTCGGGACCGACAAGTAGACGTCACGATGCTCGGCCAGCCACCGCGCGATCGACGTCGTGCCGCATTTGGGCGCGCCGACGAGGTACACATCGGCCAGCGTCATCGATGCGCCCAGTTCCAGCGCTTGCGCAGATCCATCCCGAGCAACAGCTCCAGCTCTGCGATCTCCGACTCGAGCTCATCGCGCACGAATTGCGCGTCTTCGACCGACAACGTTGGTTTCGGGCCGCTGGATCCGCCCAGCGGCTTGTACAAAGCCTTGTGCACCAGCGGGGATCGCTTGATTCGTCCGACCACCCCTGCCGCGTTTCGACGCCGAGCCCAATCGGCGCTCTCGCGGATCGCCCGCGCCAACCGCGTGGAGCGAGCGCCACTGGCCGGCAGTCTGGCCTTGATGAGTTCCTCATCGAGGGTCATTGGCTTAACGCCCAGCCACGTCAGCAGCGGATCGATGAAGGCTTGCGGGTCCTTCGACAGGTCGTCGAAATGGCCGACGTAGATGGCTGACCTGTCGAAGTACTGCAGATAACTCTTCAGATGAGAGGCGTACCGCGATGAGTTCAAGATCCCTGGACGGGTCTCGAGTGCCTCGCGGAACGAGCCGGTGACCGCGCCGTGCTTTGACTGGTACAGATAGCTGGAGAAGGCCCGAGCCGCTGGTTCTCGCAGCGTGAGCATGAGCCGGGCATCGGGTAAGCAGTCATGGATGCGTTTCGGCGCGTCTGCGCTGAACAGGTAGTGCTGGCACACCTCACCGATGATCTTGTGCTCGGCACGAGCTGCCTTGAACTGACCCAGATACCACTCCATTCCGCGGTCGTAGTACCGATCGAAGAAGTACAGGTCCTTCGCCTCGGTCATGAAGATCTGCTCGTGCCTGATCAGCACTTCGTGCAGCCACGTCGACCCGGTCTTTCCAGGACCGATGTGGATGAAGTTGGGACTGGGGTCGGTCATCGATCTCCTTTTCGTCCGGGGCGACACTACCGGCCGATCAGCGCGGGCTTGGCGCCGCTAATGTCGCTGGCGTGACTGACGTCGGCCCGGACCTGGTCATCGCAGGCGCCGCCCGCAGCGGGACATCTACGTTGGCAGCCGCGCTTCGGGAGCACCCAGCCATCGACCCGGGCGCGACGAAGGAGCCGAACTTCTTCAGCCGGCATTACGAGCGTGGCGCGGATTGGTACGACGGGCTCTACACCCCGAGGGTCGAGGGGTTGCATCGAATGGATGCCAGCACCTCCTACACCTACCCGCAGTTTCCCGACGCCCTGGATCGACTGGCGAAGGCGGCGCCGCAGGCTCGCGTCGTCTACGTGGTGCGTGAGCCGATCGCGCGTGCGGTCTCGCATTACCTGCTGCGGCGCCACACGCTGCAATTGGAGGATGCCCCGACCTTCGGCGCCGCTGTGTCGGCCGGCTCGTACTACACCGACGTCAGCGACTACCGGCACTGGTTGACGCGACTGGCGGCCGTGTCTTCCACGGACAGGCTGCTGGTCGTCCCGTTCAGTGCACTGACCGCATCAAGTC
>Ga0136617_10001406_pt1 | contig 21344 bp, 13 predicted proteins | sample AntDrymUQ3222106_2_FD_129672 | JGI IMG/M metagenome (GOLD analysis project Ga0136617, IMG submission 129672) | Polar desert sand microbial communities from Dry Valleys, Antarctica - metaG UQ322 (21.06) | ecosystem: Environmental > Terrestrial > Soil > Desert | place: Antarctica: Dry Valley...
GCGCGGCATTGGCCGCGCCACCGCGCGACCCATCATGCAGCGCTTCGAAGCAGCACCAGGTCCGCCAGCTTCCCCGCAGCGACGGTGCCCAAAAGGCGTCCTTCAGCACTTGGATATCAAGGCCTGGTCGGCCACGAGCTACTTCAGGCGTCGGTTCTCATCCTCAAGCCCGTGCAGGCGCTGGAGCTCGGCCTTGTCCAGGCCCCCATATTTCCGCCTCCACCGATAGAACGTGCCGAGCGCGATGCCGTCGCGGCGAATGACTCTTTCGCCGCCACACCGCCGGCGTGTTCCTGCAGAATCGCCACAATCTCGTCATCCGTGTATTTCCGCTTGGCGGTCATCGGGTCCTCCGCGGCCAGTGGCCAGTCAGGACCCTCCGATTCTACCGCGGCCCAATCTCGGGGGAAACGTCACAGGCGGTTGGCAAGCGGCCGCGATGCTAGGTGGGCTTCTTGTCAACGGAGCATGGTGCGTCGGCACTGCGTTGCTGCTCAGACTTCTCGCGCGTACGAAAACGGCGCGAGAAATGCCTGAGTGAGAGGAGCGTCAGCGCGCGGGAGCTCCACGGACACAAACGATGCTGAGCATTCCTCTCATCGGAGCCATTCACTATAGGACGCTGAACATGATCTGCATCCTTGCGAGCAGCTTGTTCTCCGTTGTCGGCGATGCTTCGCCCGTCGACCTCATGTAGTTGAGTTGAAGCTTGATGTTGTGAGTGCCGCTGACGTAGTTATTGACGCCAATCAGCCAGGTCTGTCTAGCCGTGCCCGTGGTGTTCCGATTTGGATCGAACGTCTCGTATTTCAGCATCAGCTGCACGCGTTTCGGCTGCAGATAGTACGAGCCTTGCCCATACCACCCATCCGACACGACGTCACTTTGCGGAAAGTCGTTGTCGGGATCGAACCGCACGCGGAGGTACTCGCTCCAGAAGTCAAAACGCCCGAACTGAATCTGGGAATCGAGCTCGAGGCCGAGTCGAGTGCCTTTGAATACGTTGTCCACCCCCGTCACGGCGCGGTCAGCATCGAAACCGAAGTCAGGGCTCAATCGGACGGCGGCGTCGATTGATGAGTACACTCCGCCTGCAATTCCCCACTGGACGGTTCGCCCATTGAGCTGACGTTGAATCGGAATCACCGCAACGCGCGCCACATAAAGGAACCGATCATTGTCATTTTGGTTCGCATTGATGCCGGTGCCATTGAACGCACCGGCCGCGTACGTGAGTCGATTGCTCTGAAACGCACCTGAAAGCTGTACGCCGACTTGTCGTGACGGCTTGAATCGATCGACCGGGAGCGACCGCTCGATGGCGATCAGCTGTGTCGGAGCAGTCAACTCCTCGTGGGCGAACGGCGCCTTGAATTGTCCCGCCTGGATTGTCGCTCGAGAGTATCTCGTCCATCGGATGAATGCGTCGACCAGCGTACTGCTGGCGTCCCGCCGTGGGCCCAGGCCCGGAGCTCCATCCAGCATCAGGCGCAGCTCCCACGTCGGACTGACTTGGCCACGGGCGTCGATACGAGCTCGGCGGACGAATATCCTGTCGTTCTCGTCAAACCGCGTGTCGCCCTGCTCGCCGATTTCGGCTTGCAACTGAATGTAACCGTGCACCCCCACAACCGGCCGCGGCGATTCCTGTTGCTGCTGTGCGATCGCTGTCCGCGCGGCGAGGGCAAGCGTTATGAGAAGTGGCGGCACGACACGCAATGACAAACGAACACCGGTCATGCTTCCTCCGGGGCAGGGGAAGTTACCGTAACGCGAGTCTCGGGGTCGCGTCGGAGATCGGCACGGTCGCCTAGAGCTGGTTTCATAACCCCAGTTCGGGCACCCTGCCGGCATCGCTGTCATAGGTGAGAGCATGCTATCCCAAGGGGTGAGACTGGGTGATGAAACCACTTCTAGAACCCGGTGCCAAGAGCAACACCGTACACCAGCGCACGGTGACCCTTGCCGATGTCAAAATACGTGGTGGGCGTGAGTGTGAATCCACCAACGTGAAAATCCCAGCCTCCGCCCAGGCGCAGGAGCCCCTTGCTCTCAGTCGTGGTCTCGTGCGTTACGTGATCCTCGTGTTCGGCCGACATGACACCGCCTCCAGCGAACAACTTCAATCCGCCCCCCGGATGGAACACCAGGCCGCCGCCGAAGATCTTTTCGGTCTGCTCGGCAATCGTGAGTTCCCCGAACACCGCGATTCCCACTCCGCCGTGCCAGGCCGCCGGCTTGTACTCATAGTCAATCCCCACGGTTGGATCGGTGTGATCCGCAGTCAGGTTCGTGGTCATTCCCGCCAGTACGGCGAGGTGATGCGGATGAGATTCGCCCTCGGGGCTGCTGAGGGGTGCGCGCGCGGCCGACTCCCGGTGGAGCGACGCCTGCGTCGCCTGCGCACCGGACTCTGCCAACATCAGGATGAACAGCGCGAACGGCAGCGCTGCTCGGGCAAATGAAGAAGTGAGAGTCATGGATCGTCCTCGCTCGTGTGTGGAACGTTTAGATCATCGCCCTATTCGAGTGCCTGGCGCACGAGTTCCTGCAGCGGTCGAGGATAAAGGCCGAGCGCCACGGTCAGGAACGCCGTCACCAGCAGTGGGACAAGAATCAGCAGAGATCCCTCACCAGGCTGACTCGCGATTGGGGAGGATACGCCGGCGCCCGACTGCTGCTGCGAATCTGTCGGCTGACGGAAGAAGGCTCTACCGACGATCGGGAGGTAGTACGCCGCACTCATGAGCGTGCTCAGGACTATGACGAGCAGAACCGGGATCCGCTTCGCTTCCAGAGCGCCGACTACCAGGTGCCACTTGGTCACGAAGCCGGCCGTGGGGGGCAGGCCGACGATGCTGAGCGCGGCGATCGTAAACGCTCCAAGGGTCAGGGGCATCACCTTGCCGATGCCCGTTAACTCGGAGATCAGGGTCTTGCGGGAAGCGATATAGATGGCGCCAGCGCAGAAGAACAGGGTGATTTTCGAGACCGAGTGGTTCACAAGGTGGATGACCCCGCCCATCATCCCCGCCGGGCTGAGCAGTGCCGCGCCGAGGACCATGTAGGAGAGTTGGCCGATAGTCGAGTACGCCAGAAGCAGCTTGAGGTTGTCGAGCCGGAGCGCGTACGCGGATGCCATCATAATCGTGAACGAAGCGACTACCAGCGTGATCATGCCGAGATCGAGCGCGCGCATCTGCCCCTCGCCAAAAACGTCGAGCATCACCCGGAGCAGCGCGAACACGCCGGCGTTCACGACCGCCACGGCGTGCAGTAGCGCGCTCACCGGCGTCGGCGCGACCATCGCCGCGGGCAGCCAGGCGTGGAACGGCATGATCGCCGTCTTGGCGATGCCGAACAGAAAGAGCAGATAGACGACCAGCAGGATTCCGCGCCCGCTCTCGGCGGGAAATACGCCTCCCGGACGGAACTCGAAGGTACCCGAGTGCGTGAACGTTAGAATGATCGCCGGCAGGAGAAAGGCGATACCAGTGCCGAGCTGATAGAAGAGGTATCTGTGCCCGCCTTTGATCGCGTCGGGAGTATGCGCGTGCGTGACGAGCGGATACGTCGTGAGGGTCAGCACCTCGTAGAACAGATACAGCGTGACGAGGTTGGCCGAGAAGGCGACGCCCAGGGTAGCCGCCAGGCTGAGGGAAAGAAAAACGTAGAACCGTGTTTGGTCGTGCTCCTGGAGCGCCCGCATGTAGCCGATCGCGTACAATACGGTGGGAACCCACAGAAAGGAGGCGACGGCGGCGAAGAGGATGCCGAGCGCGTCCACTCGGAGTGCGATGGAGACTTCGGGAATGAAGGAAAGAAGCGTGTAGTGCAGCGTGTCACCGCCGCGGACGTGGCCGAGCATCGCGGCGACCACCGCGAACTGGAGACCAGCGCCCAGGACCGAGATTGCGTCCCGTACGTTGGGGTGCTTCCCCGTGACGGCTATCAGCGCCGCGCCGACGAGCGGTATGGCGATGGCCAGGAGCGGCGTCACGGATTGAACGTCCATGCTGGTTCCTATCTTGTTGCGGCGAGGTCGGCCACGCGCGCCTGCGTCACCCGCTCGACGAGCGCGTCCACCGACCCGCTCGTGATGTGCAGAAAGCGGGCGGGCATCAGGCCTATCCAGAAGATCATCACGACGGCGGTTATCGCTATTACCGCCTCACGCGGGCGCAGGTCGTGGAGTGTGGCGCCCCCGCGTCTTACGGGGCCAAGGAACGCCCTCTCGTAGTAGAGGAAAAAGAACGCAGCGCTCAGGATTACTCCGAGCACTCCGGCTGTGGCCAGCGACCAGTGAACGCGGAAGGCGCCCATGAGCACGAGGAACTCACCGATGAAGCCGCTCGTTCCCGGCACGCCGATTCCAGCGAGCCCCACCAGGAAGAAGAATGCCGCCAGCACCGGAACGCGGCCAGCGAGCCCGCCGAACGATGACAGCTCCGAGGAGCCCGTGCGGGCGCTCAAGGCTCCGGCCAGAAAGAGAAGCGTTGTCGCCACGATGCCCAGCTGAAATGTGAGCAACACCGCGCCCTGGATCCCCTGTGTGTTCAAGGCGAAAACACCCAGTATCGCCAGCCCCACGTGAGCGATGCTGGCGAACGCGAGCAGGCGGCGAAGATTGGGTTGGGCAAGCGCGATCAGGCCCGCGTAAACGATGGCGATCGCACCAAGGGCGGTCATCAGCCAGGACCATTCGATGGCCGCGCCTGGCATGAGCGGAACCGCGAAGCGCAGGAAGCCATAGACCCCCATCTTGATGCCGCCGAGAAAGAGGCCGAGTCCGATCGGGCCTTCCGCGAGCACCGTAGGCATCCACGTATGGAAGGGGACCAGCGGCGCCTTGACCGCGAAGGCGAAGGCCACGAGGAAAAAGATGAGCGTTTGAATCTCGGGGGGGACCGGAACGGCGAGAAGCGATAACAGGTCGAACGAGTAGGTTGACTCGCCGGTAACCGCGCGGTAATTCAGGCCGAGCAATACGATTCCTACCGCGAGCGGCGCCGATCCGAGCAACATGTACATGACGTATTTGAGCGCGGCGTGTTGGCGGTTCGGACCTGGGCCCCACGCGCGGATCAGGAAGTAGGCCGGAACCAGCATCAACTCCCAGAAGGCGAAGAACAGGATAAGGTCGAGCGACGCAAACACGCCCATTGTCATCCCTTCGAGCAGCAGGAGCATCACGAAGTACGACTTGTACATGAACCGCACGCTCTTCTGCGAGATCAACACTGCCGCGAGCGTTGCGAACGCGGTGAGGGGTAGAAAGAGTACGCTGATGCCGTCCACGCCCAGGTGGTAGCCCGCCCCCAGCGTCTCGATCCAGTTCATTCGCTCCGCGAATTGCACGTCCGGAACTCCGGGCACGAACAGAGCGACAACCAGAACCGAGAGCAGGAGCTCGACGAGCGCCGTGGCGAGCACGACCCCGCGAACGACACGCTCGTCCCTGATGAATATCAGTGTGGCGGCCGCGAGCGCCGGAAGGAAGACCAGCACGCTCAGCACAGGAAAGCCGATCTGATCCGCAGCGAGGACTTCTGGCAGGCTCATCGGGCGCCCACCATCTGCTCCACCGCGCGCAGCGATCCGCTCATCGCCCGCAGAAATGGGATCGTGTCCAGGCCGATCCAGAAGATCATGAAGCCCAGTGCGATTCCGATCAGCCGCTCCCGAAACCGTAGATCGGGGAGCTTGGGCGCGAGACCAGCGCTGGGCGAACCGATGAATCCCTGAAGAAAGAACCAGAGGAAGTAGCAGGCCGTGAGAAACGTTCCGACCCCAGCGGCTACAGCGATGGCCCAGTGAACCTGTAACCCGCCGAGCATCACGAGATGCTCACCGTTGAAGCCGCCAGTTCCGGGCAGTCCCACGCCGGCCAGGGCGATGATCAGATATGCGGCCGTGAGCCAGGGAGCTCTCTCCACGAGCCCGCCCATCGCAGACAGGTCGGGCGGACCGATACGGCTGTACAGGAATCCCGCGACGAAATACAGGCCGGCGCCCGTTATTCCGAGATTGATCATCTGCAGCAGCCCGCCTTGCAAGCCGTAATGATTGAACGCGAACAGACCCAGCATCACGACGCCCATGTGGCTCAAGCTGCTGAACGCCAGAAGCCGTCGCAGGTTCGTCTGCACCAGTGCGATCACCGCTCCATAGAGCATGCCCGCGACGCCGAGCGATAGCATGAGCCAGGCCCATCGATGCGCTGCGTCGGGAAGAAGCGGAATGAGAAATCGAATGAAACCGTAGGTCCCCAGCTTGAGTCCCACCAGAAAGACACTCATCCCCACGACGGGTCCCTCCTCCAACACCTTTGGCATCCATGTGTGGAAAGGGAATACCGGCGCCTTGACCGCGAAGCCGAAAAACATCAGAAAGAACACAATCGTCTGCAGCTCGCTTGCGACGGGCGCGCGCAGGAGCTCCACATAGTCGAACGACACCTCGCCCGCGTGCGCATGTGCGTTGACCCCCAGCGCTATGATCCCGGCCAGCATGAGCGCCGAACCGGCGAGCATGAAAGTCACGTACTCCCGCGCCGCTCGCTCGCGATTCGCTCCGGTACCCCAGCGCGTAATCAGGTAGTAGCTGGGCACCAACTCGAGCACGAAAAAGATCCAGAACAGAACCAGGTCCAGCGAGACGAAGGCGCCGATCATCGTGGCGTGCAACGCCAGCGTGGCCATCAGGTAGCGGCGAGCGTCCGCCTTGGCGGCGTACTCGGCGTAGATCACCACCAGGACGGTCAGCAGCGCTGTGACGGGGACGAAGAGGATGTTGATCCCGTCCACTCCCAGATGGTAGGAGACGCCGAGCCAAGGGATGGGCCCGAGCTGCTCGACGAACTGAACGTCCGCTACATTGGGAACGAATGCGAACGCGAGGATGGAGGCGAGAACCAGCTCCGCGACGGCACCCAAGAGAGCGATAGGATAGACCAGCTTCTCGGTCCGGGTAAAGTGAAGGAGGATGATCACCAACACGGGGAGGAACAGGAGCAGCGACAAGATCGGGAACCCGATCTGCTCGAGAGCGAACACTTCCTTCAGGACCATAGAAGCTCCGCCACGAGCGCGAGGAGCCACGCCGCTACGATAAGGCCGATCACGAGTCGCTTGCCGAGCAGCTCTTCGGTGCGGATCAGAACGCCGGCGAACCGACTGCTGGCACGCGGCAACTCCACGTGAATCCCGGATTGAAAAACAATGCGCTCGAAAGCCGCCGATATCCTTGCCACCAGTTCCGCGAGGTGATTCACCAGATCGCTTGACCGTTCGATGATCGCCTTCTCGAACCAGGTGGAGACGCCAGACACGGTCCCAATGAGGCGTCCCGCGCCGCCACCAGGCGAGTGCCGCTCCACCTCGGTCTCCACCCAGCCGGTGGCGTCAGCGCTCGTACGCGTCAGCCAGCCGATGACGCCGGTGGTCTCCGCCTCCGCCGCCTCCTTCTCCCGCCGCTCCTCCTCCTCCCAGGTCGAAGTGGGCATAGCCATATCGCCGCTGGGAGCTACGATCGCTCCGGCAGCTCGGCTTGCGAGCAATCTCTCCTCCCAGGTCTCGACCGCGGTCCGGACCTTCTGTGGCGCAGGCGCCGCGCCCGCGAACCAGTCGATGACATTGCGGTCGAACGAATCGAGCGCGCGTCCGAGCTTCCACACCGGGCGAACGACAAGCGCGCCATACAATTCGTCCAGCCAGAACCTGTTGAGGACGAGGTTGTACAGTCGGCGGCGCCGGAAGAACATCAGCCCCGGTTGCTCCGGTCGGAACCGGTCCACGTACAGCGTCGTGAACCAGGCGGAAAAGATGAGCACGATGAGGAGGCCGAAAAGGAGCAGAGCAAACACCCAGCTTCCCGGCGGTATTCCCGGGTTCGTCGCGACGGCGGGCGCGAGGAATTGCTGAAACCAGCTCCCTGGCGCGCCTCCCGGAAGCAGTCCGATCGCCAGCCCGACTGCCGCCAGCGCGGCCAGGAGCCCCAATAGCTGCACCGCCATCGGGATGGGGCTCGGTCCGTGGTGGTGGCCTCCGTGCGTTGTGTCTTGAAGCGCGACGTGCGCCATCCTGGCCGCCGCGAACGCGGAAGAAAACGCGGCGATGAGCCCCAGAGCCAGGAGAATCGAGAGGCTGTCACCCGCCGCGCCTCCAATCATGTCGCTTCGCCACCAGCGGAACAGCAACGCGATGGCGACCAGGCCCGACGAGGCCATCAGCGCGACGGTGAAGAGCGCCGGCACCGGCTGCCTCGCCGGTCCACTCTCTTTCACGTCCGCGCCGCCGTGAAGGTGGTGCAGAATGGACGGAGCGGTCAGGAACAGGTAAGTCTTGAAGAACGCGTGCGCTGCGAGGTGAAAGATCGCGATCGGGTAGGCGCCGAGTCCGCACGCCAGAAACATCAACCCGAGTTGCGTCGTCGTCGAATAGGCGAGCACGCTCTTGATATCGGTTTGAACCAGCCCGACCACTCCGCCGTACACCGCGGTCGCCGCTCCGACAAGCGCGACGACCAGCAGCGCGTCGGGCGCGTTGTCATACAGCACCTGGCTGCGGCTGATCATGTACACGCCGGCGGTGACCATGGTTGCCGCGTGGATCAGGGCGCTCGATGGGGTGGGCCCCTCCATCGCCCGTGGTAGCCACGTCGCCAGGGGCAGCTGCGCCGATTTACCCACGGCGCCAAGCAGCAGGCAAAGCCCGATCGCGGTCGCCGTCCCGGTATCGACATCCGGCACCCGGGCGAATACGTCCTGGTAGCCGGTCGTACCAAAATTGGCGAACAGGAGGAATATCCCGAGCAGGAAGCCGGCGTCTCCGATTCTATTCATGACGAACGCCTTCGTGCCCGCCTGCGCCGCCGCCGTACGGTCCTGGTAGAAACTGATCAGCATGTACGAGCACACGCCCACGGCCTCCCAGCCGAGGAACAGAAGGACGTAGTTGTCGCCCATGACCAGAACGAGCATCGCGGCCACGAACAGCGGCAGGACACTGAAGAAGCGCGAAAACCCCTTCTCGTTATGCATATAGTCGATCGAGAACACCGCGATGAGGAAACTGATGCTCGTCGTCACCAGCATCATCACCGCGGAGAGCGAATCGATCAGAAAGCCGAAGTTGACGGCCAGGTCACCGCTGGTGAACCAGCGGCCGATCAGCACCTCCCGCGGGGATGGATCGAGGACAACCTGGACGAGAATCCAGGAAGCGCCCAGAAACGAGAGGAGGATCGCGCCGCTCGATACCCGCACCTGGAGGGCGCGGGGGTAGCGTTCGCCCAGCACCCCGTTGACGCCGTTGGCCAGGGCGGCCAGCAGCGGTAGCCCCGGAATCGCGGCTACGACGATGTCAAACACTCGCGGCCCTTGCGTCTCCCGCAAGTCGCCTGTCGCCGCCGTCCTCGACGATCAGTGCGGGGCCGAGGAAATCGGTTTTTCCCTTGTACCACTCGAAGGAAGACCGCACCACCGGCAGCTCTGTCAGCGGCTCGTTCCACGCGACGAATCCCTTGCCGGGGACGAACAGAGAGAACTCACCGCTGTCGGGATTCATCGCGATCAGGTGCACCCATTGATTGTCCAGAAGCTCGCGAATCGCGGCCTGCCGGCCGTAGATCCCACCCAGCACCTCGTTGCTCGCCTCGACGATGAGCTGCAAGCGCATCGCTTCGTGAACCTCGACCATTTGCCTGGGCAGCCCGGTGCGCAGGTCACTCATCGCGCCTTCCATGACTCCGACCAGTCCGCAGACGTTGTGGGGAACCTTTGTGTCAGCCCCCCACTTTTGATTGTCCACGGTGGAGAAGTAGTACTCCAGGTTTATCCCCGCGCCCACCGGCCCGACAGCGAGGAGAATTCGCTCGAGGATCATCCCGCTTGGATCCTGTGAGGGATCGTACGAGATCACGAACGCGCGTCGGTCGAGAAAGAGTCCTTGCGTAGCGGAGCGCCGGCCCACCACGGCGCACGCGTTCGTGGCATGCCCCCACTCCGGGCGCACCTGGCTCAGGTTGTTAGCGCGGCTCTCGATGTGTCGCAGCGAACGCCGGGGTGAGACGTCCTTTGGAGCGGAGGCGAAGCGGCGGCAGCGCTCCTGCGCCGACCGCGCGCGTGCCTCATCCAGATCGGCTACCAGTCGTCGCCAATCATCCCGCTGCGTCGCGGGAATGGTCTCTGTATCGAAGTACGTCAACAGCTCCGAGCAGGTGTTGTGCTGGGCACCCACGAACCAGGAGTCGTCGGGAATGTCGATGCCGCGCTCCCGCAGCTTCGAGCGAACCACCGGCCGGTTCGCCATGCCGGCGAAAGCTCGCCCGTTGGGACCGCCGTGCTTGCCCCCGCATGCCCCGCAGTCGTGGGCCGACTCGTGCGGGTTGTTCATGCTCGAGGACCCGTGACCGCAAACCACGACGAACCGTCCGAATCCGTAGGTGAGTCCGGTGTTACGCAGCATCGCCTCGATGCGATCCGTCTGCTCGTCGGCAGTGAAACCCAGCTTGACCGCGGGCGCGTGCTTGCCGATCTCCTCGTCGTCCGACGAGAGTGTCAGCATCGTAGCGACTGGTGGAATGAATCGTCGCTGGAGTCGCTCCACCATCTGAGCGTACCCAAGCGGAGTGAGAATCCGCCCCAGCAAGGGGACCGCCTGCAGTAACCCAAGCAGGTCGATCAGGAAGTACGCGGAAAGCGCGTTGCGTTTCACCTCCCAATATGTGTTGTGCAGAGCCTCGTTCCATTTGGCACGGCTGTGCCGTTTTTCCGCCTGTTTCGCCTCAGCCGGCCGAGGAACCTCTTCGACCCGATGTCCCGGGACGATCACCGGCGGACACAGCGGCACGATCTCGTGAGCTCCGAGGGAGCTGTAGTTGATGGCGACGCCGAAAAAACCCGCGGCGCCGAGCGTCTCATAGCCCGGGTCCAACTCCTCGAAGTGGCGGTGAATCGCCTCTTCGCGCTCGTCGATGCAGAATATTACCTGCGCTTTTGGTCGCGTCGGGCGCGTCCGCCAGCGTCCCTTTCCGCGGTTGTTCGCGAGCGCGTTCAACACCTCGTCCCGGTAGTGCCGCTCGTACGCGCTCAGCCAGACCGGCCCGTGTGAGGAGGCGGGGAAGGCGTCCAGCGCGCCAATCATTCTGTCACGCGTGGCGGGGCTCAGTGATCGAACGTCGTCGCCGGTGAGCCCTAGCAGCTGAGCGAGACGAAACAGTCGCCACACGCTGCGGTGAATGGCCGGCCCGCTCTCGCTATCCGAGAGGCCGCTCTCACGATAGGCCCAGATTTCGTCGGCGACCGTATCCCACGCGTCGTCTGCCTCGGCGGCGTTGAACCGCTTCTCCACAAGCGCGCGCGCCCTGTCCGCGACGTGATCGAGCAAGCCGCCACGAAAGAGCTCTCGCCGAACGAAGAACTCGGAGCCGTGTGTCTGAAAGTGGCGCTGAAGCGCTTCGACGTCGCCGTCGAGCTGCCACCGCCGCCGGCAGATATCCCGGACTATCAACGTCTCATAGAACAGCCTCACCGCCAGATACTGCATCAGATCAATCGGCTGAACCTGCTGCCGCGTGTAGGCAGGCCGGCGCGCCCGCCAGTTGATCAGCCCTCCCCACCCGGGCAGCTGCACAAGCAGACGGCCCAGATAACCGCCCCAGTGGTCGTGGTGCACACCAAGGGTAAGGAGGTGCTCGATCACTGCGTCCTCGGCGAGGGCCGGCAGGTGATGGAGAGCATTCCGCCATCCTGGAAGGCCTTCCAGATCGAAGATGCGCTCCGATGCGGCGAGACTCCGCCAAGCGTCGTAGAATCCGAGCGCGCGGCCGGGCATGCGCCACGCCGCCTGTCCTTCGTCCAGAAACGCGGCGCAACGCCGAATCATGTATGCGTTCACGCGCTCGTTGACGTCTTCGCCGGTGAGGTTGCGGAGCACGTCAGCGTGCGAGCGCGTGCGTCCCAGCTCGCCGAGCTCCCCGGCGAGCTCCGCCTGAACATGCTCGCGCATCTTTCGCCGCGGGTCGCGCTCGTGCAGGCGCGCGAGCAACGCTGTGTGTTCACCTTCGTCGGGCCGCAGCGAGACCAGCGCTTCGAGTGCTCCGAGGCCGCGCCGATTGAGTTCGTTCGCACCGAGATCGTGCAGTACGAACCAGCAAAGGTGGGCCATTTCCAGCGCCGATACCTCGTCGCCCTTTCCGCGTTGTTGCTCTACCGGCTGCTCCATGCGCTCGCGGAGGCGAACTACCTCGGTTTCCACAAGCTGCTGGACCGCCGCGTGGAGCTCCGCGTCAAGCGGTATCGGTGGACCACCCCACCGCTCCATGTGGCGGAGCTTCTCGTTCATCTGCTCGAGCAGCCCGTCAGCCTCCTGTTCCTGAAAGTGGCGCGGATCGGTGGGGGAAAACGGATCTTCCAGAGCGTACCTCGCGAGGCATGCCCCCCAGAGCGAGAGCACTGTGTACGCTTCGTGGTCCGCGTTGAAGTGCGCCGCAATCGCGCCGTACGTGCCGCGTATTCCGAAATGGCGCTCACACAACTTCTTCACCCAGCCCGACTCCGCATCAAGCCACAGCTCGTGGGTACGCCCGCGCTGCGCGCTCGGCACGTCGCGGAAGCGTTCATCGATGCAGCGGAGATAGTCGCCCCAGCGGTCTTGGGGTATCTCGAGCGCTCTCAGCCAGCGCGCCGCGGACTGGGAGGGCGAGGCTGGCGAGGACACTTCGCCCTGTGGTGAGGTGGATGCGGGTTCCCGCCCGGGAACGCTCAGGTCGGCTGCCAGTGCCCGAACGACCTCCGAATACACACGTCCGGCGAGGTCGAGGTTTGTGTGATAGCCGATCCAGTCACTCAGCGTCCAGTCCTGCCCAACGCGGTCGAGCGAGCGGCGCAGGTCCGTCGCCGCCCGCTCCCTTAGCGCCGCCCGTGTCGGCGCGGGCAGGTCGTTGCGCAGCCGCCGTGTCGCGTCGCGCTCTCGAATCTCGAAGTCCAGGCGACCGCGATCGAGGGATTCCGCGCCGAGCAGCAGGTGCGCCCGATACACCTCACCGGCCGTGATTCGCCGATTGCCGATCGCGGCCACCACCTCGTCGGTCGCGAGAGCGGGACGAGCGTCGAAGGCCGCGCGCAGGTCGTTGTCGGTGATCCTGCCCGCGGCAGCCAGCGCGCGAAATTCGTCGTTCCGCAGATACCCACGACCGCCGAGCAGGCGTTCCCCCTCTGCCAACGCCGCCTCGAAGGTCAGATGCTGCAACCCGTGAAGGGTGTTGTGATGGATGAAGGTTGACATCGGCCCCTGACTGGGGAGCAGGTGGCTGCAGTGGTCCACCTCGTGCTTGACGTGGTGTCTCAGCTCGTTGGAGATCGCGCCCGCCATGCGCCTACTCAAAGATCGCTACCGCCTGCTCCATCGTGGCCCTCATCAGGTTCAGCGCGACGCTTGGGTAGAGCCCGAGCAGTAACGTCAGGAAGGCGAGAGGCAGTGCGGCCGCAAGCTCCGCTCCGCGGATGTCGGAGATGTTGGCCCACCGGGGATTCGGCGGGCCCATGAACATTCGGCCGATGGTACGCAGCGAGTACGCAGCCGTTAGGAGAATGGCTACCATCGCCACGACTATGTAGAGACCCCAGCGCTGGAAAGCGCCGAGGAGTACGAGCAGCTCGCTGACGAACTGTGCCAGGCCCGGCATACCCATGGAGGCGAGCAGCGCGAGCGACATGAGAACCGAGAAGATCGGTATGCGGGTCGAAAGCCCGCCGAACTCCGTCACCTCCCTGGTGTGCGTCCGCTCGTAGATGACGCCGACCAGGACGAACAGGCCAGCGGTGATGATGCCGTGTGTTACCATCTGCAGCGCGGCTCCCGAGAACCCCGAGGCGTTGAGCGCGGCGACGCCGACAATGACAAACCCCATGTGGCTGATCGACGAGAACGCGACCATCGACTTAAGGTCGGTCTGTCGCCAGGCCAGCAGCGCGCCGTACACGATGTTCACCAGCCCTATCGCGAGAAGAACGGGCGAAAACCACTCCAGTCCGAGCGGCAGCAACGTGCCCAGCCGCATCAGTCCGTAGCCGCCCATCTTCAGCATCACCGCCGAGAGGATGATGCTCACGGGCGTGGGCGCCTCGACGTGCGCCAGCGGGAGCCACCCGTGCAACGGAAACGCCGGGATCTTCACCGCGAAGCCGAGGAAGAACGCCACAAAGGGAGCCATCTGGAACGCCTGGGTCCAGCCTCCCCGCGCCTGCATCATCGCCATCATGTCGAACGTTCGCGGGTCCGTGTTCAGATACAGCGCGACGATCCCCAGGAGCATCGCGATCGACCCGCCCAGTGTGTACAGAAAGAAGCTCATTGTGGCGACGTTCCTCCGCTCGCCCCCCCACTGACCGATCAGAAAGAACATGGGAATCAACCCGATCTCCCAGAACACGTAGAACAGGAACCAGTCCTGCGCTACAAATACGCCGAGCATGGAGAGCTCCAGGAGCATGAACCACGCGAAATAGCTCCTGACGCGCTCGGCGACGTTCCAGGAACTGAGGACCGCTACGACGGTAACCAGCGTGGTGAGAAGGACGAGCGGAAACGAAAGTCCGTCGATACCCAGGCTGTACCCCATCCCCAGCTCGGGTACCCATGGCTGGCGTTCGGCGAATTGCAGTGCCGCTGTTTCCCGATCGAAGCGAAAGAGCAGGCTCCATGAGAGAACGAACGCTGTTCCGGTCGCCAACAGCGCCACCATACGAGCCAGCGCGACCTGCCCCTTGGGGAGGATCATGATGAGCAGGAGCCCAACAAGCGGTGTCCCGATGATGATACTCAGTATCGGCATGGCGACCTCACTGCGTATCCATCGCCAACATCGCTAGCGACGGCTGCGCGTTGGTTTGCGTCTATGCTGCGGCGTAAGTGGGCGTGGCCACTCTCTTCCTGGCCGAGAATGGATGATCAGTCGTTCGCACGAGGCCTTCAAACCCAATCTTCTCAACGTGTCCGCCCTCGCGCAAGTACTCCTCCTCGAAATCGTGGAGTCGCTCGACCACCGTATGATCGATGAACTTGCAATCCGTGAAATCGAGCACCACGGTCTTACCCTTGGCGAGCTTGTCGAGCCTGCCACGCACGCCGATGAAATTCCCGAATCCCAGCGCTCCCGAGAACTTGAGCGTCGTTCTGCCGGTGGCTGGATCTTCCATCACGGCAACCCGCGGCTTGAACAGGTTTCCAATGGAAGTTCCGCGGGCGAGCGCGATCGCGAGTCCGACGATGACTCCGGCGGCGACCCCAACGAGCAGATCCTCGATGACGACGAGGATGATCGTCACCAGCATGAGCGCGAGCTCTTCCTTGCCGATGCGACCGGCCTCGACAAACTGCCTGGGATGCGCCAACCTCCAACCGATGATCACCAGGATCCCCGCCAGTGCCGCAAGGGGGATCATCTCCAACACACTCGGCAGGAACATCACGAACAGCAGGATAAAAAGTCCGTGGACGAAGTTGGACCAGCGCGTACGTGCGCCGTTGAACACATTTGCTGAGCTGCGCACCACCTCGGCGATCATGGGAAGGCCGCCGACCATGCTCGACAACGCATTGCCGATTCCCTTGCCCACAAACTCCCGGTTCATGTTGGAGCGGCGCTTCCAGGGGTCCATCTTGTCAATGGCCGCAGCGGTCAGTAGCGATTCCAGGCTCGCCACGAACACGTAGGCGACGATCCAGCGAATGGACGTCATGGTGAAGATCTTGCCGAAATCGGGGCTGGTCAGGCCGCCAAGAAGCCCTCCCTCGGGAAGATCGAGCAGCAGGCTGGGCCCGAGCTGGGCCTCCCTGCCTAACGCGGAATACGTCCGTTCGACTCCCAGGCCGAAGACTATCGCCAGGACGACGCCGGCCACAGCGGCGACGAGCGGGGCGGGTATGATCTTCGCCACTTTCTTCAGCGAGGGCCACGTCAGCATTATCAGCATGCTGACGATGCCGATGATCGTGACGTAGGGATTGAAGTGGGCCACACTCCCGGGAACGGAGAGAATGGGATTGAGGCCGTGAAAGAGCGGAAAGTCGATGTGAAACTCCGGCGTTGCACCGAGGGCCACGTGGATCTGCCGGAACATGATGATCACGCCAATGCCGGCGAGCATACCGTGCACCACCGAGAGAGGAAAGAAACTCGTCATCGCGCCCGCGCGAAGCAATCCGAGCGCGATCTGGATGATCCCGCAGGCGACGCCCACGGCCAATGCGTACCGGTAACCGGCGATCGGATCGCCCGCGCCCAGCGCTTCGATAGCTCCCAGCACGATGACGATGAGGCCCGCAGCGGGGCCGTTGATCGTCACGTGTGACCCGCTCAGCAGAGAGACCAGCATCCCGCCGATGATGGCGGTGATGATTCCGGCTATAGGTGGAGCGCCGGAGGCGAGCGCTATCCCGAGACTTAGCGGCAGGGCAATCAGGAAGATGATGGCGCCTGAGACGACGTCGCTCTTCCAGTTTTCCGCGAGGCCGGGGAGCCAGTCCTTCGGCACCGGGCCAGGAATTCCGCCGGTTGGAGCCTCTCTGTTCGTGGCCATTTCTTCCTCCGCTGGGGTTCACGGTCGGGTTCGGTCGGAGCGAGTGCCTCGGATGCGCAGGTTCCGCCTCGCGGCCGCCTCACCTACTTCGATCTACATACGTTGTCTGCCAGACAAGTCGAGTCCTGCTTCCCCTCCAGCCTGCATCGTCCTATCCCGCTAGGGTTCTATTGCGCTCTTCCACGAGCGCTTTCACCATGTCTCGTATCGAAACGATTCCCGTGAGCTTTCCGCTGTCATTTACCACCACGAGGTGGCGGAAACCTTTCTCGATCATCAATCGCGCGGCGTCGACGACCTCCCAAGATCCGGTGATCGTCACCGCGTTGCGCGTCATGTAGTCCGACACTTTGGTGGCTGCGACGTCGGCACCATCCGCGACGGCGCGAAGCAGGTCCCGCTCCGTGATGATTCCGGGCGGCTGTCCCTGGGCGACGATCACCGCGGACCCCGTGTGGTGCCCCCACATAATGCGCGCCGCTTCGGCGAGCGTCTCGTTCTGACCGACAGTCAGAACCGGAGACGCAGCAAGTGGTCCGATAAGCATCGCCCATCTTGTAGAGAGAACTGCCGGCCGTCAATCCCTCTCGCCCGGGGCGTCCGTGCCTGCTAGGTGGGGGCGTTGGCAAATGGGCGCGCGGGATCGCCACCGTTCCTCGAAGTGCGGTCGACGTCGGCACCGCGTTGAGCACCAGGGTGTCGAGGTGTTGATACCGGGTGTGCGCTACTTTCTGATGACGGAGGCCGACCGTTTCAAAGTGCTCCTAAGAGGTGATCGCCAAGTTTGGCCAACGAGCCCGCCACCAGGCCTCGGCGCGGTCCGACGTGCACATCGAAACCATTTCGAGTCTTCTAATTGATAAGCCCCGCATAGGACTCCGCCGCGCACGCGTCGCCAACCACCCGAAAATCAGGGTGGATCGCCGAGTCGCTGCACAGGCACCAACACCGTCATCGTCAATGCCGCGGCAGCGGGTAGAGGTGAAAGCTGGCGAGCAGACAGTTGTCCAGGCGGGCACCCTCATGGTCTCGGGCACCGGCAAGGAAGGGTACTGCGTCTTCGACGATATCGGGAGGGAACGACTCACGCACGAGCGTCCGGGCCGGGCCGAACGGCATGGCTTCGAGTACATCCGGCATGGCACGCTGTCGCTCTACGCCGCTCTCAACACCAAGACGGGAGTTGTCTTTGGCCAGACTGCGGAGCGTCACACCAGCCAGGCCTTCATCGCGTTCCTCGCGGAGTTGCTCAGCACGATCCCAGCCCGGCAAGAGGTTCACATCATCTGCGACAACCTTTCGGCGCACAAGACCAAACAGGTCGAGGCGTTTGTGGCGGAGCATCCCCGGCTGCATCTGCATTTCACGCCAACCTATTCGTCGTGGTTGAATCAAGTCGAGCTCTGGTTTGCCAAGATTGAACGAGATCTCATCCATCGCGGCGTCTTTCTCTCCGTGAAGGATCTGGGGCGACGGATCATGAAGTACATCCGCCTGTACAACAACGACCCGCGCCTCATCAGGTGGAAGTACTCTGATCCAACGCACCGAATCCACGTCGCTTAACGTTCAGGTGTTACAGTTAACTAATTATCGTCGCGCGAGGTCAGCCGGTCCAGCGCCCGCCTGCCTTGGTAGTGCCGGAGGCTCTCGGCGATCCGTGGCCTGGGATCGAGCGCGCGTGGCAGGAGGACGAGCACAGAGTCATGTTTTCGCATGTCTACAACGAGCATCAAAACCGGACCAAAGTGACTGAAGCCGAGTTAGTCGTGGCAGCGGCCGCACTCGCGGGCGAGTTCCGAACGAGTGACACATGCGTCGCCGGAGAAGTAGGCGCGGCCCTTGTGTCGGCTTCCGGGCGCGTTTACACGGGCGTGTGTATTGACACCGGATCCAGTCTTGGCTTCTGTGCCGAGCACGCAGCGATCGCCGAGATGCTTAAGGCGCGCGAATCCGAGATCGCTCTCGTGGTCGCGGTCAGCGCCAAATGGGGAATTCTCTATCCCTGCGGGCGGTGTCGCGAGCTGATGTGGCAGGTCGATCCCCGCAATCGCGCCACGCGGATTATCATCGGCCACGGCCAGGTGGTTACGCTCGCTGAATTGTTGCCCCAGCCGTCTAACCCTTGAAGAGACTGTGTGAAAAAGGCTTCGAAGTTCATGCTGGTTCGGTCGCCGCGGCGGCTCCGGCGTTCAGTCGTTAGGAAATCATTCTGAGGCTCGTGTGGCTCGTCTGGACGTGGTGGTGCGGGGCGCGGTTCGTGACACGCGATGGCTCACCTCTATCCAAGCGCCGCCATCAGCTGCGGGACGCCGACGAGATTGATCACCCGCTTGATGTTGTAGGCGAGCACCGTCAGGCTGAATTCGCCGCGGGTTTTCGCGAGGCCGCGCAGCAGGAAGTAGCCCTGGTCCATGCCGCGCTTCATCGTGCCGTACGGATGCTCGACGATCGCCTTCCGCCGCGTCCCCAACTCCGGCTTCGCCTTCAGGCGCTGCTCCATCGCTTCGAGTACTGCTTCCTGTTCCCAACGTGTGATGCGCCGCGAGTCTTTGTTCCGCGTACAGCGTGGTTTCAACGCGCAGGTGCCGCACGCGGCCGTGCTGTAGTAGCGCATCCCGCGGCCTTGCTCCACCGTCGAGAAGCGATAGGCGAGCGTCTCGCCCGCCGGGCACCGGTACCGATCCCGCGTGGCGTCGTAGGTGAAGTCTTCCTTAGTAAAGAGCCCGAGCTTCGCGTTCGCGGAGGTCAGTGGGCGCGGCACCGTCGGGGTGATCCCCGCGTCCAGGCACGCGACGACCTCCGGTCCACTGTAGTAGCCCATGTCGGCGATAACGTTGAGGTCCGCGGCCGCGAGCACCTCGTTCGCGGCCGTCGCCATCGCGCTCAAACCCTCACGGTCGGTCGGCGCGTTGGTCACGTCATGGGCGACAATCAGCTTGTGCTTCGCGTCGACCGCCGTTTGGACGTTATAGCAGACCTCCGTGCCGGCGCCGGCTTTCATGCTGCGGCTCTCGGGATCGGTCAAGGAGATCTGCGTCTGGCCGCTCGCCTCCAGTTGCGCAAGGAGCGTCACGTACGTCTCGTGCCGCACGCGGAGCGCCGCGATCTTCTGCTGCAGCTCTGGTGCACTCGCTGCCGGCGTGTCCCGCTCCGCCTCATCCTGCGTGTCCAAGGCGCCCAAATATTCGGCGATGCGCGCGTCGATCCCGGCGAGCAGCCGTTCGAGACTCGCTTGGCTGAAGTTGCGCCGCTTGCTGTTTACCGCCCGAAACTTGCTGCCATCGATCGCCACCAGCTCGCCGCCGAAGAGATCAAGCTGCTTACAGAGCAGCGTGAACTCCCGGCACACTCCCTTGAGGGCCTGTGCGTTATCGCGGCGAAAGTCGGCAATCGTCTTGAAATCAGGGCGCAGCCTGCGCAGCAGCCAGATCAGCTCGATGTTCCGGTGCGTCTCCTGCTCGAGCCTCCGGCTCGACCGGAGGCGGTGGAGATAGCCGTACAGATACAGGCGAAGGAGGTCGCCGGGATCGTAGGCGGGCCGGCCGGTCTCGCTGGGCACCGCGCGCCGAAACCCAAGCGCCGCGAAATCGAGCGAGGCCACGAAGGCGTCGAGGAAGCGAACCGGGTTCTCGGCGGCGATATATTCGTCGAGGACCTCGGGAAAGAGCACCTGCTGATCGCGGTCACTGCCTTCTATGTAGCCCATTTGCGGCACCTCGCAGCACGCGGTCCGGTCGAAACGCGCACACTATACAATCAATGCCGCCGAAGGTCTACAGAGTTTTCACACAGTCTCTGAATGAAGGAGATTCATGTGAAGGGCATAATCTGCGCGATTTTGCTGGTTGCCACCGCTGTTGCCTTGCCCCTTCCGGCTACCGGGCAGGCGGAACGAAGCTCACCTTAGAATTTACTCGCGCCAGGAGAAATTCGGCTCACTTTCCTCGGCAACGCCGGGTGGGAGATCACCGATGGCCGGAGCGTCGTCCTCGTTGATCCGTATCTGACGAACTCCCGCGCAGCGCGCACCAGGGCCGCGGCGGATTCGATGCGCCGAAACCCGTCCGACACGCGACCAGTATTTGGTCCGGACGACCCACGGTGGCCCGACACAGCTGCGATCGACACCCAAATCCGGCGCGCCGATTACATCCTGATGACGCACGGGCACTCCGACCACTCGCTGGATGCCCCTATATCACCCGCAAAATGGGTGCTGTAATCATCGGGCACGAAACGGCCGCGAACAAGGCGGACCGCCCTGGCGCTGACCGCTTGCGCCACGAGATCGAGTTTCTGTGGGCATGGGCAACCGGGCGAGCGGCGGGGATCGGAGCGGCGTCATAAAAGTTCTTGCGTTCGGAAACAAGCACTCTGACCCCTTGAAATCCGAGCGCCATCAACGATTTGTGGGGCACATCGTCCTCCGATGTCGGTGACTCGCGCTTTTTTTCAAACCCGCACCTTGCCGAACCGGGTGTAAAATCCGCATTTATCCCGTCGCCATAGCGTCGCCTCTCCTTCCCGCGTAAACACGGCGCCGCACCGAGAGCGGCGAACCGTCTCAGCCAACGCGGCGAACGAGGACAGTACCGCTCGGAGAAAGTTGCCTTTTGACAGGATGAACAGGATGATCAGGATTACGAGGATGCGCGCGGAAGTGAATCAGGGACGGTTTGCATCCTGTCCATCCTGTACATCCTGTCAAATATTTCAGTTCGTCCAAGCGCCTCCCGCTTGAATGCTGCACCGTCTCTCA
>Ga0136617_10001407_pt1 | contig 21343 bp, 23 predicted proteins | sample AntDrymUQ3222106_2_FD_129672 | JGI IMG/M metagenome (GOLD analysis project Ga0136617, IMG submission 129672) | Polar desert sand microbial communities from Dry Valleys, Antarctica - metaG UQ322 (21.06) | ecosystem: Environmental > Terrestrial > Soil > Desert | place: Antarctica: Dry Valley...
AAGGCGATCAGCAGCAGCGCGCCCGCCACCAGCATGCCGACGGTCACGGCGTCGCCCCAGCTGTGCGTCTCGGCGTTCGCGAGTCCGTAGACGACCGCGAACAACCCGGTCGAGCCGGTGACCATGCCGGGGATGTCGAGCCGTGGCTTGACAGCCGGGACCTCGTTGTGCAGGAGCGCCATCGCCGCCAGCGCCGCCGGAATCGCGATCGCGAGGTTGACGTACAGGCACCAGCGCCAGCTCAGGTACTCGGTCAGGATGCCGCCGAGCAGCAGGCCGACTGCCGCCCCGCCCACGGCGACGGCCGAGAAGATGCCGAACGCCTTGGCCCGCTCCTCGGGCTCGGTGAACGTCGTCGTCAGCAGCGACAGCGCGGCGGGCGCGAGCAGCGCGGCGAACACACCCTGCAGCGCCCGCGCGCCGACGAGCACGCCGAAGCTCTCCGCGACACCACCGAGCGCGCTCGCGCCGGCGAAGCCGAGCAGGCCGACGACGAACGTGAGCTTGCGTCCGAAGAGGTCGCCGATGCGGCCTCCGAGCAGCAGCAGGCTGCCGAACGCCAGCGCGTACGCGGTGATGATCCACTGGCGCCCGTCGTCGCCGAACTCCAGCGCGCTCTGGGCCGATGGCAGCGCGATGTTCACGATCGTCGCGTCGAGGACGACCATGAGCTGAGCGATCCCGATGACGAGGAGGATGAGCCAGCGCTTGGCGTGATGTGGGTTGGCGTGGCGATCGGTCATGGCTGCTACCTCGTTTCCGAGCTATGTGGAGTGCTAGCCTCCAAGTGGAGGACTTCTCTCTACTTGTTGCTGACCGTACCACAAAAGCGGAGGTCTCGCCTCCATTTCGTTAGGATGTCGTCATGAGCACGTCCCCGCTTCCCGAGCGTCCACTGCGACGCGACGCCGAGCGCAACCGCCAGCGGATCCTCGCGGCCGCCCACGAGGCGTTCGCCGAGGACGGGCTGGCCGTGACGCTCGACGAGATCGCGCGCCGGGCCGGCGTCGGCGTCGGCACCGTCTACCGGCGCTTCCCGGACAAGGAGCAGCTCATCGACGCGCTCTTCGAGGAGCGCATCGGCGAGGTCGTGGAGCTGGCCGAGGAATCGCTGCGCTGCGAGGACGCGTGGGAAGGGCTCGTCGGCTTCCTCGAGAGGGCGACCGCGCTGCACGCCGGCGATCGCGGCCTGAAGGAGGTCGCGCTGTCTGGCGCGCACGGGCTCGAGCGCGTGCGACGTGCACGTCAGCTCATGTTCCCGCTCGCCACGCGCCTCGTCACCCGCGCGCAGGAGCAGGGCACGCTGCGCCCCGATGTCGAGCCGACCGACCTGCCGCTGCTGCAGCTCATGCTCGGCTCCCTGAGCGAGTGCACCCGCGACGTCGCCCCGGACATCTGGCGGCGCTTCCTCGGGATCCTCACCGACGGTCTGCGCACGCAGCGCGACGCCCCGAGCCCGCTGGCCGCCGGCGGGCTCGCCCCGGCGCAGGTGGAGCGGACGATGCGGTCGTGGCGCCCGTCGGCGCGGTAGTCGACCGCTGGCGTCGGCCCTGTGCCACGCAGCGCGCTCACGGCTCGGGCCACGCAAACCGGGGGTCGCGCGTGTAGTCGTCGCGCCGGCCCTTCAGGGCCATGGCCACGTGGATCGGCGCGTCGTCGCCGATCAGCAGGCGCAGCGGCCCGTCGTCGCGGTTGACGTGCGCCAGCAGCGCGGCGGCGGCGTCGCGCGGGTCGGCTTCGTCGTCGGCGGTCTCCGCTTCGGTCACGTCCCAGGGCACCGTCGCGGTTCCGAAGAGCGACGTCCGCAGCGGGTCGTAGGCCGGTATCGGGCTGGCGAATTGCATGCTCGACCTCACCCAGTCGGTCGCGAACCCGCCGAGCTCGGCGATCGTGACCCGCAGGCCCCACGGCGCGACCTCGGCGGCCAGTGCCTCGCTGAAGCCCTCCAGCGCCCACTTGCTGGCGTTGTACATGCCGAACGTCGGCATCGAGCCGACCGCACCGACCGTCGAGACCTGCACGATGTGGCCGCTGCGCCGTTCGCGCAGATGCGGCAGCACGGCCTGGCAGACCCACAGCGCGCCGAAGAGATTGGTGTCCACCTGCTGGCGGGCCTCCGTCTCGGACACCTCTTCCGCCGCGCCGACGAGGCCGTAGCCGGCGTTGTTGACGACGACGTCCAGGCGGCCGAAGCAGGAGAGCGCCTCGTCCACCGTCGCGGCGACGCGCTCGCAGTGGCGGATGTCGAGCTCCAGCACGCGCAGGTCGTCCGGATACTCACGGGCGAGGGCGTCCAGGGCTCCGGGACGACGCGCGGTGGCCACGACGCGGTCACCGGCATGCAGCGCGGCGTCGACGAAGGCACGGCCCAGGCCGCGCCCGGCGCCGGTGACGAACCACACGCGTCGGGACGCGGACTGGGATGTCGAAGGCGAGGACATGTGGGACTCCGGGGGCCGGACGACGTGGGCAAAAGGCGAGACGTGGCGTCTCGTCAATGTGTCGGCCGGGCCGCCCGTTGTCAAGACGGATCGTCTCGTCTTGTCCGGTAGGCTCCGAGCCGTGCCCGCTCCCGACCCGACCCGGCGCAGCGCTCGCGCCAGGCAGGCGATCCTCGCCGCCACGCGCGAGCTCCTCTCGGAGGTCGGCTTCGCGCGACTGACGATCGAGGCGATTGCGGCCCGTGCCGGGGTCGGCAAGCAGACGATCTACCGCTGGTGGCCGTCCAAAGGGGCGGTGGTCTTCGATGCCCTCCTCGACGGCAACGTGGACCCGGAGGGCAACTCCGCCCTGCCCGACACCGGCGAGATCGAGCGCGACCTGCGGACCGTGCTCCGCGCGATCGTCGAGGAGCTGAGCGATCCGCAGACCGACCACCTGCAGCGCACGATCACGGCCGAGATCCAGCACGACCCGGCGCTCGCCGACGAGCTCGTCGTCCGGCTCCTGCGTCCGCAGATGCGCGCGACGGCCGATCGACTGCGCGTCGCCCAGGGCGCCGGCCAGATCGGACCAGACGTCGAGGTCGATCTCGGCGTCGAGCTGCTGTTCGGTCCGCTGTTTCACCGCTGGCTCCTTCGCACCGCACCACTCGACGCCGCCTACGCGGATCGCATCGTGAGCCACGCGATGGCTGGCCTGAGGCCCCGCGACGGCTGACGCCGATGCAGCTCGCGATCCTCAGCGACACGCACATGCCGCGTGGCAACCGGACCATTCCGGCAGCCTGCCTCGACCGCTGCCGCGCGGCCGACGCGATCCTCCACGCGGGCGACCTGTCCGACGTGCCGGTCCTCGAGCTGCTGCGCGGGCTCGGTCCGCCGGTCCATGCGATCCACGGCAACGCCGACAGCGCCGCGATCCGCGCGATCCTGCCGGCCCGGCTGGAGATCGAGCTCGAGGGCGTGCGCATCGGCATGACCCACGCCCCCGGCCCGGCCGCCGGGCGGCTGCACCGCCTGCGTTTGGCCTTCCCCCGCTCTCGGGCGGTCATCTTCGGCCACACGCACATGCCCGAGCACGACGAGCAGGACGGCTTTCAGGTCTTCAACCCGGGCTCGCCGACCGAGCGCCGGCGCGCGCCCGCGCACACGATGGGCGTAGCCCGGATCGCGGACGGCGCCATCGCCTTCGATCTGATCGTGGTCTGACCGCGGCGCCGCGACGCAACCCGCGGCGATGCCGCGCGCGCGTTGCGATTAGGCTCCGCCGCGCAGCCGCCATGAGCATCTCCTCCCCCAGCCCCGCCCCGCGCCGTTCGTGCCTCTCGGTACCCGGCTCGTCGGCCGCGATGCTCGCCAAGGCGCCGTCGCGCGGGGCCGACGAGATCGTCATCGACCTCGAGGACGCGGTCGCGATCTCGGTCAAGGACGAGGCGCGCGAGACCGTCGTCGCGGCGCTCGCCGAGCCGCAGTGGCGGGGCGTGCGGACGAGCGTGCGCGTCAACGCGCCGCGGACGCCGTGGTGCCATCTCGACGTCATGGCACTGGCGTCGCTGCCCAACGCGCCGGAGACGATCGTCGTGCCGAAGGTCGAGAGCCCGGCCGACCTCGCGTTCGTCGAGCGGCTGCTCGACGGCGCTGAGGCCGCGGCCGGACGCACGGCTCCGATGGGCGTGCAGGCGCTCATCGAGAACGCGGCCGGGGTCGCGCACGTCACCGAGATCGCAGGCTCGTCGCCGCGGCTCGTCGGTCTCATCCTCGGCTACGCGGACCTGTCGGCGTCGTTGGGCCGCGCGCGCGGCGCCGGGGCCGAGCTGGACTCCTGGCTGGCGATCCAGGACGCGGTGCTCGTCGCGGCGCGCGCACACGACATCACGGCGATCGACGGGCCGTACCTCGGGGTGAAGGTCGACGAGGGCTTCCAGGCGGCGGCCGAGCGCGCGCGCGACATGGGCTTCGACGGCAAGTGGGCGATCCATCCTGCGCAGGTGGCCGCGCTGAACGAGCTGTTCACTCCGACCGACGAGGAGCTGGAGCACGCGCGCGCGGTCGTCGCCGCGCTGGAGGACGCCGAGCGCGAGGGAGGCCGCGGCGCGGTCGCGCTCGACGGGCAGATGCTCGACGAGGCCGTTCGCATCGCCGCGCTCCGGGTGCTCGCCCGGGCTGCGCCGGCAGGTTGAGCACGCGCTCCCCGGCCCGGGGACGAGCGATGTCGTGAGGAGTAGCGTGTGTCAGGACGCCTCGCGCGCGTGCAGATCGGACCGAAAGGGGAAGGAACCATGCACAACATCGGATCGCGCCTGACGCTCGGCATCGCGCTCGCGCTCGCGCTCAGCCTGCCCGCCGCGCTCGCAGCGCCCGCGGGCGCACGGACGCACGGCGGCGTGAGCACGTATCGCGTCGAGGGCGTGCGCACCGCGAAGGATCGTGCGGCCGTCGCCAGGACGGGCGCCGCGATCGTCGCGCGCGACCACAACGCGCTCGTCGTCACCGCCTCGCGCTCGGACGCGATCAAGCTGCGGCGCCTCAAGGGCCTCACCGTGATCAAGGGCTCTGCACCGCGCTTGCCGGCGCGTGCGAAGAAAGGCCTCCGGGGCCGCAGCGCGGACTTCCCCGCCAGCGACGCGGCGTACCACAACTACGCCGAGATGGTGGCCGAGATCACGAGCGTCGCCAGCGCGAACCCCGACCTCGTAAGCCGCTTCGACGTCGGTTCGACGTACGAGGGCCGCACGATCCACGGTCTGAAGATCTCCGACAACGTCGGGACGGACGAGGACGAGCCCGAGGTCCTCTTCACGGCCAACCAGCACGCGCGCGAGCACCTGACCGTCGAGATGGCGCTCTACGTCGTCAACGCGCTCGTCGACGGCTACAGGGCCGGCGACACGCGCATCCAGCCGATCGTCAACTCGCGCGAGATCTGGATCATTCCGAGCGTGAACCCCGACGGCGCGGAGTACGACGTCGCGACCGGCACATATCGGATGTGGCGCAAGAACCGCCAGCCCAACGCGGGCTCGACCGCCATCGGCACGGATCTCAACCGCAACTGGGCGTTCCAGTGGAGCTGCTGCAGCGGCTCGAGTGGGACGTTCTCGTCGGAGACCTATCGCGGGGCTGCGCCCTGGTCGGCGCCCGAGACCGCCGCGGTCCGCGACTTCGTGAACTCTCGCGTCGTCGGCGGCGTCCAGCAGATCAAGACGGGCATCGACTTCCACACGTACTCCGAGCTGGTCCTGTGGCCGTTCGGCTACACGACCGCCGACACCGGGCCGGGGATGTCGACCGACGAGCAGAGCACGTTCAGGACGCTCGGCGTCGACATGGCGTCGACGAACGGCTACACGCCCGAGCAGGCGAGCGACCTCTACATCGCCGATGGCACGATCGACGACTGGCTCTGGGGCCAGCACCACATCTTCGGCTACACGTTCGAGATGTACCCGTCGACGCCGAACCCGGGCTTCTATCCGCCGGCGTCCATCATCGGCCGCGAGACGTCGCGCAACCGCGAGGCCGTGCTGCGCCTGCTGGAGAGCTCGGACTGCGTCTACCGTGTCATCGGCAAGGAGGCCCAGTACTGCGGCATCCCGTCCGCGACGATCTTCTCGGACGACTTCGAGAGCACGAGCACGCCGCAGTGGACCCGGAACGCCGGCGGCACCGACACGGCGACGCTCGGCCGCTTCGAGCGCGGTGACCCGGCGGCGACGAGCTCGAGCGGCGCCAAGCAGCTCGGCACGACCGTGAGCGGACTCAACGATCTCGTCACGGGCCGGCTGGCCGGCGCATCGGCGGGCGACGGCGACGTCGACAGCGGCGTGACGTCGACGGCGTCCCCGCCGATCGCGCTCACCGGCGGCTCGAACTACACGCTGAGCTTCTCGTACTACCTCGCGCACGGCGTCAACTCGTCGTCGGCGGACTACCTGCGCGTGCGGGTCGTCGGCGCGACGTCGTCGACGGTCTTCCAGGAGCTCGGCGCGGCGAACAACGACAACGGCGCGTGGGCGTCGTCGAGCGTGAACCTCAACGCGTTCGCCGGCCAGACCGTACGGATCGTCGTGGAGGCCGCCGACGCATCGACGGGAAGCCTCGTCGAGGCGGCGGTCGACAACGTGCGCGTGACGCGCTCGTGATGGCGGGCGGGGACGGGGCGGGCGGAGTGTCAGCCGCGGCCGCCTCTCACACCCGGGCCTACGCCGCGTCCGGCGGCCCCTCGTCGGGCTGGTGCGGCGGCGGTCCGCGCTCGATCCCGCCGAGGCGGATCCGGCCCTGCCGGAACGCGGTCCGCGGCGCGGGCGGGAACGGGGTTGGTGGCGGCGCGGTCGGCGGCGTCTCGGGCTCCGGCTCCGGCCGCGTCTCGGGCTCCGGCTCCGGCTCCGGATCGGGCCTGGGCTCCGGCTCGGGCTCCGGCTCCGGATCGGGCTCCGGCTCGGGTTCCGGCTCGGGCTCGGGCTTCGCCGCGATGGGCTCGCTCACCAGGCGGATCGCGCCGTGGCGGAACGTCGTCGGAGTCGCCGGTGCCGGTGCCGGGGAGGTGACCGGCTCGGCCGGGCCGACGCCGGCCGGCTCGGGCTGCGCGTCGCTAGGGGCAACCGCCTCGCGCGCCCGCGCGCGAGGACCGCGCGCCATGAACCACACGCCTAGCAGGAGCCCGGCACCGGCGACGATCGCGATCGAGACGTCGCCGAGCGTCGCGGGGTGCAGCCAGGACATCCCGGCAGGGTAGCCGCATCAAGCTGCAGTTCCGGCATCCTCGTAGACGTCGCTCGCGGCGCTCGCCATGACCCGCTCGGCCATCTGCTGCTTGAGGAGATCCAGCCGCGCCTCCTCGTCGTCGCTGCGACCGTCCTTGCGGGCGAGGTCGAGGAACTCCTCGGTCACGTAGCCCTCGCGCAGGAGCAGCGTCACCGAGCGATCGCGGTAGCCGACCTCGAAGACGAAGCGCTCGCGCGTGCGGCCGCGCTCGGGCCGCGCCAGCGCCGCGTCGACGGCGAACCGGTCCTGTGTCACCGCACGCGTGACGGCCTCGAAGCCGTCGCGCGCGCCCGGTCCGCCGAAGGCCGTGCGGACGGTGATCTCGCGCCGTTGCGGCGGACCGTCCGGCTCCAGCAGCGCGAAGGCCCGCTCCATGACCTTGAAGGCGTGCGCCACGCCGCCGGGAGAGCCCGGTCCGTGGTACTTCATCATGTCGTCGAACGAGAATTCGATCTGCTGTCCGCCGTCGAGTACCGCGATCGTGCTGGTCATGGTGCGACAGCGTGACAGGCGCCGGCGACGGTGCCCGGTCCGGTGCCCCGGTCAGGCCTCGCTGCCGTCGGCGTCGCAGCCGGGATCCGTCGGGCGGTCGACGAGCCCGTCGCCGTCGTTGTCGCGGCCGTCGCGGCACTCGGACGGGGACTGCGTCGCACCCTCGGTGCTGCCCGTGCGGCAGCCCGGGTCCTGCGCGCGGTCGACGAGCCCGTCGCCGTCGTTGTCACGGCCATCCTGGCAGTCCGACAGCGACGTCGGCGGCGGCGGGTTCGGGATGGTTGTCGCGGCGGTGTCCGCTTCGGTGCCATCGGCGGCGCAGCCCGGATCCTGCGCCGTGTCGACGAGCCCGTCGCCGTCGTTGTCGCGGCCGTCCTGGCAGTCCGAGGCCGCCTGCGGACGGTCGTCGGGCGCCTCGGTGTCGTCCGCTCCGCAGCCCGGGTCCGCCCCGTCGACGAAGCCGTCGCGATCGTTGTCGCGGCGATCCTCGCATTGCGAGACCGTCGGCCGGGCCTCGAACGCCGCGGTGACCGTGCGCGCCCGGTCCATGACGAGCGAACAGCGCTCCTTGCTGGTGCACCCATCCGACCACCCGTCGAAGCGCGAGCCCTTGGCTGCGTCCGCGGTCACCGACACGCGCGTGCCGTCGGCGAAGTCATGCGCGCAGGTATCGGTGCACGCGACGCCGCGTGGATCGATGAGGACCCGTCCGCTCCCGCCCCCTTCGACCTGGACGGTCAGCAGGACGCGCTTGTCCTCGGACGTCGTGCCCGGTGTGCGCGGATCGTCGGCACCGGCGCCGCCGGCCGACACCGGATCGCCGCCGCCGCTACTGAGCAGGAGCGCGACGAGCGTTGCCGCGATGAGTGCGGCCGCGCCCAGCGCTGCGATGAGCACCGGTGGCGGCGCTCCGCCTCCACCTCCGCCGGGACCGGTACCGCGTTCGCGTGTGCCCGAGGCAGGACCGGCGATGAAGTCGTTCATCGAGACCTCCCTCCCGTCCGTGATCTCCAGGCACGGCGACCCTTGCAGATCAGCGCGCGCGCGGCAAGACGTTGCCTCTCGCGGAGGTCGCCGCGGTCGTCCGCGTGCGCTTCGGCAGCCGCGCAGGCACGGCATCGGCGTGCGACGCGCCGTGTGCATGCGTCCTGGCCAGGGTCAGGACGCCGCCGCAGACGCCACAGGGCGTACCGGCCCGGATCATCGCGGGCGCGTCCGCGCTGGAGAGCACCGCACGACATCGTTCGCAACGCATCATGGTCGGCGATTGGTCAGTCATCGTGCCTCCCTCGATCTCCCGGTACGAGTGAAGGTCCGCACGTCGAGCGCTGAGAGCCCCGGCAGCGTCCCCCCGACACCGACACACGACACCGGCGCGTCACCGTCCTGCCCGGTCGGCCCCGGTCCCGCTGACATCAGTATGACGCCCGCGGCCGCTCGATGCTCGAAATCCGGTCACTTCCGGGATGGCTCGGGAGAGCCTCGCTCCCCCGAGCCGGCGTCCCGGTCAGGTCAGGCGTGGGCGAGCTCGCGCTCGGCGGCGTCCAGAACGCTCGAACGGCCCTTGTGCGCACGCTCGTAGGCGCGGACGTTCTTGGCCAGCTCGTCGTCGCTGTCGCGCAGCCGGGCCGCGATCTCCTCGGCCGTCATCTCGTCGTAGCCGGGCCACGGCTCGTCGGAGCGCAGCGCCGAGACGCGGTTGAGCACCGTCGCGCGTCCCTGGTGCTTGCGCTCGTAGGCCTCGATCTTCGCGAGGTCGATCTGCGAGAGCGACGGGAGCTTCGCCACGATCTCGTCGGCGGTCAGCGAGTCGTAGTTGGGGATCGGCAGATCCTCCTCGGACGCCAGCGCGCCCTTGACGAGGCCCTCCGCGTTGGCAGCGCCCGGAACCTTGCGTGCCTGTCGGGTCGTGCGCTTGGCGCTCGACGTCGCCTTGCGCGCGGTGTCCTTCGTGGCCGCCGCGACGTCGCGGACGGCGTCGGCAGCCCCGGTCTCGGCGGGGTCGTACGTGCGCTCGCCCTTGATCTCGGCGCGCACGACGTCGTCGACGAGCGCCGGGATCACGCGCCGGATGCGATCGAGCATCTTCTCCTCGTCGCCGCGGATCGATGCAGCGAGCCTCGCGGTGTCCTCGTCGCCGAGCGCGCGCGCCAGGCGCTCGAGGGCGTCGTACGTCGCGATCTCGAGCGCCTCGGCGGCGCAGGAATCCTTGGCGTTCTTGAGCACCCGCTCCTCGCCACCGGAGCCGCGGACGAGATTCAGCGGCATCTTGGCGACTGCGAATGCCTGCCCGAGCACCGTCTGGGCCGTACCGGTGACGGCCTGCAGCGGATTGCCGCCGCTGCCGAGATCGCGCAGGCGAGCCTCGAGGCGCTTGGCATGATCGCGGGTTTCGCGCAGATGGGTTTCGAGCGCTGTGCGGTAGCGGCCGCGGGGGGTCATGGCGATCTGCGACTGCAGGTCGCGGACGAGGCCCTCCTCCATGGCGTGCGCTTCGTTGAGGTACTGGACAAGCTTCTGCTCGGAGCGACTCATCGCGTCGTCCTCCATTCCTCGGCTGGGGGCAAGTCGTGGCACACGAGCCCGGCGCCGGCGGCGCCGAGTGGCCCACCGGTCGCGCGTTTGCGCCTGCGACCGGGCCCGTCGTCGCGTGCTCAGGCCCGCCTACCCGGCGACCGCGGCCATGACGCACGAAGTTCGCGCGCGTGACCGATCGCACACACGCGGGTTGCCGCAACGTGCGCACAAACGTGACGGGGCCGAGGATCCGAACTCCCCGGCCCCGCCTGTCACCGCGACGTACCAGGGGCTGGTGGTTGCGGTCAACGCTCGGTCCGACGTCGCACTCCCGGTGTGACAGGTGCGCGCGCTACTCGTGGCCCGGCGGCAGCTCCCAGCCGAGGACCTCGTGGTGACAGCGCGCGACGCCCTCGTACGCACGCTGCAGATCCGCGCGCGCGACGTCGAGGATCTCCGCGGGCGCCGGCTCGGGCGCCCAGCGGCCCTTGATCGGCTCGGTCGCGACGAGCACCTCGAGCTCCTTGGAGGCCGCGCGCAGCCGCTCGTGCGCACGGCGTAGCCGCTGGCGCTCCTCCGCGGTGAGCTCCTCGGCCCCGCGCGATTGCTCACTGCCCACGTGCCATTCCTCCTCGTCGCGGCTCATCCGGCCACGCGTACCCTACGCGCCGTCGGGCGCATGCCGCTCGAGCGCGGGCGATCGGTCAGCATCGCCGGCATGCGCGACGAGGTCCTCAGCCGCGAGCCCTCAATCGGGCGACGCTCGCGCGCCAGCTCCTCCTCGACCGCGCGCGGCTGCCGGCGCTCGACGCGATCGAGCACCTCGTCGGATGCAGGCGCAGGTTCGCCGCTTGCTCGCCGACGCGCCGCGGACCGGTGCGCAGCTGCGGGCCGCGCTGCACGAGCGATTCCCGCAGCACGATGCCGCGGCGCCGCTGGCGCGCGCTCTCTCGATCGACGAGGTCGTCGTGCGCTACCTCGCGGCGTTCGGCCGGGCGACGGTCGCCGACATCGCGAGCTGGTCGCCGACGTGCGCCTCGTCGCGCCCGGCGAGCGCGGATGAGTCAGGCGCCCGCGCCGCGGCTCGCGATCGCGGCCAGGACCCCCTCGGCGATGCGCCGCGGGCGCGCGCCGATGCCGACGACTGCCGCAACGTCGTTGCGCGGATCGACCTCGACCACCTTCGCCCCGCGCGCCACCGGCACCCCGTCGTGCGTGAGGCCCCGCAGGATCCCGTCGAGCGGCGCGGCGAGCCGCTCGCCGGCGATCGTCGCGACGACCTCCCCGGCGTGGACGCGGTCGCCGATCGCCGCGCCCGTCCGCAGGACGCCGGCGACCGGCGCGTAGACGAAGCGATCGCGCGCATGCCCGTCGAAGCTGCGCGGCTCGCCGCCGAGGTCGCGCGTCGCGCCCGCCGCCACGATCGTCCCGAGCACGTCGCCCCATTGCGTCTCGATCGCCAGGTGCGTCGTCTCCCCCGCGACGAAGTTCGGACCGAGGCCGATCGTCAGCGGGGCGAGGTCGAGCTGGGGCTCCGGGTGGTCGCGCTTGCGCATGCGGGCGTCGACGAGAACGTTCGGCCGGACGGCCGCGAGCACGACGCCGAGGCGTGCCGTCGTGACGCAGACCTCGTCGCGGGCGGCGACCGCCTGCGCCAGCGTGGCGGGATCGTCGACCCGCCGCGCGCGTATGCCGTCGAGCGTGCAGGCGCCGTCGAAGACGGCGTCGGCGAACGCCATCCCGCGGCGCGGGGCCGCGGGCAGCTCCACGTCGTGGATGACGACGCCGTGGCCGCCGCGCAACAGCGCGTGGGCGACCGCCGATCCGACGTCGCCGCTGCCGCGGACGAGGACGACGGATGGCTGCGCGTCCGCCGGCGCCATCGCAACGGCCGTCAGCCGACGAACTCGATGTCGACCGGCTCGCCCGCGTGCAGCACCTCGCGATCGTCGGGGACGAGCGCGAGCGCCGGGAGGCCGAGCATCGAGGTCAGGATGTGCGAGCGCTGGTCGCCGTTGGGCGTCACGTGCCAGCCGCCGTCGCGCATCTCGGCGGAGCAGCGCACGACCGACGTGCGCCCGATCGCCCCGGGGAGGTCGATCGCCGCGACGCCGCGCGCGGTGTGCAGCATCTGGCTGCGGCCGAGCATCGCGTGGAGCGCCGGCACGACGAGGATGCGGAAGGCGGTCAGCGCCGAGGCGGGGTTGCCCGGCAGGGCGAAGACGAGCGTGCCGTCGGGGGCGATGTAGAAGCAGACCTGGCCGCCGGGCTTGAGGCTCACGCGCGCGAAGACCTGGTCGGCGCCGAGGCTCTCGAGCGCCGGCCGGACGTGGTCGTGCGGTCCGACGGAGACCCCGCCGACGGTCGCCACGACGTCGGCGCCCTGCAGCGCCTCGGCGAGCGTCGCGATCGTCGCGGCGAGGTCGTCGCCGACGCGCAGGTTCGCGATGACGTCGGCGCCGGCCGCCCGCGTGGCGGCGGTCAGGGCCGCTCGGTTGGCGTCGCGGATCTCGCCGGGTTCCAGCTCCCGGCCGGGATCGACGAGCTCGTCGCCGGTGCTGACGAGTGCGAGGCGCGGGCGCCGCACGACCGCCGGCCGGGCGATGTTCACGGCAGCCAGCCCGCCGATCTCGGCGGCGCCGAGCAGCGTCCCGCCCTGCAGGATGGTCGCACCCGCGGGGATGTCCTCGCCGGCGTAGCGCACGTCGTTGCCGGCGGCGACCTCCTCCAGCACCATGACCTCGTCGTCGCCGGGTTGCGTGAGCTCCTGGCGCACGACGGCGTCGGCGCCCTCGGGCATCTGCGCGCCGGTCGAGACGCGGATCGCCGTGCCGGGCTCGACGGCCATGCCGGCGAGCGCGCCCGCCCGCGCCTCGCCGACGATCCGCAGACGCACCGGCGGGTTGCGGGTGTCGCCGGCCAGCAGCGCGAATCCGTCCATCCCCGACGAGGAGAACGGCGGCAGGTCGTCGGGCGCGACCGCGTCGACGGCGAGCACGCGCCCGAGCGCGTCGTCGAGCGCGATCTCCTCGGCCTCAAGCGGCGCGGCGTGCTCGACCACCGCGCGCCGGGCGTCCTCGATCGAGATCCGCGGCGGCGCGCTCATGGACGGGACGCTACCGCACGGTCTCGCGCCTCAGCAGCCCCGCTGTCCGCGCGCCGGCGGACGCGCTACGTACACTCGTCGGCATCGATGATCGTCTACCACGGGACAACGATCGACAGCCTCGAAGGGATCCAGCGCGAGGGGCTGCGCCCGGGCTCGTTCGTCGCGCCCAACGCCGCGCTGGCGCGCGACTACGCCTGGGATCGGGCGATGACGCTCGGCGCCGATCAGTGCGTGCTGCTGGAGCTCGACGTGCCCGACGCCGCTGTCGTCGAGGTGCAGGGATGGTGGTGGACGGGCGACCAGCTCATGCTGCCGGCCGGCTGCCCGCCGTCGTGCATCGTCTCGGTCGACGACTCCGATCCGCGCCCGTTCCAGGCGAGCTGACGCCGAGCCCGGCGATCAGGCGGCCCAGCGCTGCGACGCGCTGCCGACGACCGCGCGCCTGACGATCGTGACGGTGGGGTCGTCGGCGCAGACGCGCCAGAAGTGCGAGGCGTTTAGGGCACGCTGGAACTCGCTGCGCACGAGCGCGACCGCCTGCTCCTCGTTCATGGCGTCGGAACGCTCGACGACGTCGAGCGTCAGCGTGTAGCGGGCGACCCCCTCCGGCGGGACGTGGCGCGAGGTGACGACGATCGTTGGATCGTCGGCTGACAGCGCGATGAAGTTCGACGCGTTGAGGGCGAGCTGGAACTCGCTGCGCAGCAGAGCGAGCGCCTCGCGATCGCCGAGGCCGGGGCGGCGCTCGAGCACGTCGAGCTCGATCTCATAGCGGGTGAGGGTGGAGTGCATCGGTGGTCCTGACACAGTCGATGGTGCGGTCGTGTGCTACGGGTATCGGCAGCCCGCGCGCCGGATTGAACGCGTGCGCGGCCGCTGCTCGAGCGAGGACGTCGACGACGATCGTCTGCCAGGGGTGCGATCCCGCGAACGATGGTCGTCCTCCTGCGCCGGTCGACGAGCTCCGGCGCCACGCATCGAGCACAGGGCGCGTCGCGGGCCAGACCTTGCGGTCCGGCGCTTGACAGCGCGGGCCAGCATCGCCACGATCGCCTCGTGCCCATCTATGACTACGCCTGCACCGCCTGCGACGAGCGCTTCGACGAGCTCCAGCGCTCCGACGCCCCAACACCCCCGTGTCCAGCCTGCGGTGCCGAGGACACCCAGCGCCTGCTGTCGCCGTTCCTCGTCCCCAACTCGCCCGCCGGCCAGCGCAGCTTCGTGCGAAGCATGCCGTCCGCGCACGACCTCGGCTGCTGCGGCGGGGGCGGCTGCGGCACCCACGCCGGCTGAGCGCCGCCGGCTCGCCGGCCGGTCGTTGCGCACATGACGACCCAGCTCGAAACCGATGCGCAGGCCGTCGCCCGCGCGCGCCTGCTGCTCGCCGATCGCGAGCGCGAGCTCGGCGACCTGCACGACGAGACGATCGAGGCCGCCGGTGCGCTCGCGCTCGCCCAGCTGCGCGCCGGACGCGCGAGCGAAGGCGTCGAGCTCCTGCGCGGGCTCGCGGCCCGCGCGAGCGAGCGACTCGGCGAGGACAGCGCGGTCACCGGCCGCCTGCGTGTCGCGCTCGCCGACATGCTGCGCCGCAGCGGAGCGCCCGAAGCCGAGCAGCTCGCGTGCCTGACGGAGGCGATCACCGCGCTGTCGGCATCGGTGGGCCCCGCGGAATCCGAGACGACGGCGGCGTTCGCCCAGCTTGCGATCGTCGCGCTCGAGGCGCAGGCCGTCGAGGTCGCCGTCACCGCCGGGATGCAGGCGCTCGGCGGGCTGCAGACGCGCGGCGAGGGTGAGACGCCCGCGGCCGGCGGCGTGTACGCGACGCTCGCGATGGCAGCCGCCGCGCGGCGCTCGCCGGCGGCGATGGGAGCGGCCGAGCGGGCGCACCGGCTCACCGCGACGGCGGACGCCTCCGACGCCGACCGCCGGCGCGCGCTCGCGGCCTGGCGCGGCCTCGGCACGCCGCGCCGGCACGAGGTGACGGCGGAGCTCTCGGTCATCGCGTTCGGCTCGCCGCCGTCGCTCGTCATCGAGCTCGCGCACGTCGCCGCCGACGGCGCCGTCGACCAGCACAACCACGGGCTGCGGCCGGAGGCGGGCCGCGCCTTCCGGTCGGCGATCGTGGCGGCGCCGTTCGCGTGGCGCGCGTCGGCGGGGGGCTTCGAGGTCGTCAGCCGGTCCGGCGATGCGGCCCTCCTTCGCTTCACGGCGACGAACGCGGACGCGCGTGACATCGAGGTCGCGCTCGACGCGGCGGGCCTGGAGCGGCTGCGTGACGCGGTCGGAGAGGCCCTGTCGGGCAGCGGCGTCGCGCAAGAGCCCGCGCGCAACGACCCCTGCCCGTGCGGCTCGGGGACGAAGTACAAGCGCTGCTGCGGGCGCTGAGGCGTGGCCGCGCCCGCCGCTGGTGGGTCGTCCAGGAACGTTGTGCAACGTTTGTGGGCGGGCCACTAGCATCCGGGCGATGAGCGCGACGCGCATGCGTCATGACCTGTTGGTCCACGACGGCGAGGCGGACCTCGCTGCGCGCATGGGTCCGTTCCTGCGGGCCGGAGTCGAGGCCGGCGAGACGGTCATGGCGGTGTCCGGCGGCGGTGCGCGGTCGCTGCTGCAGGACGCGCTCGGCCGCGATCGCGAGCACGTCACCTTCGTCGACAGCACCGACGTCTACTCGCGGCCCGAGGCCGCGTTGGCGCACTACGACAGGACCCTGCGCACGATCTTCCGGACGGGCGCGCGGAGCGTGCGCGCGGTCGGCGTCCTGCCGGTATGCGAGACCGTGGCGCAGTGGCAGCGCTGGATCGCCTACGAGGCGATCGTCAATCGCGCGCTCGCGCACCATCCGGCGTGGTTCGTCTGCGCCTACGACACGCGGGTCGTGCCGGAGGATGTCGTGCACGGAATGCAGCGGATCCACCCGCAGATCGTGAGCGGCAAGCGCTGCTCCTGCCGGCACTACGAGGATCCCGCCGAGGTCATGCGCGAGCTCACGCCGCCGCCGGCGCCGCTGCCGGGCCTGCGCAGCCTGCCGCTCGCCGCTGACGCGCCTGAGTTCCGCCGGCAGCTCGTCGGCGAGATGTCCGCCGCCGGGGTCGGCGACGAGCGAGCGCGCGGCATGCTGCTGGCCGCAAGCGAGGTGTACAGCAACGCCGGCCGCCACGGCCATGGGCTCCGCGCCACGCTCGTCGGCGTGGTCGACGGCCGCTTCGTCTGCGAGCTCAGTGATCACGGCCCCGGGATCGACGATCCGCTGACCGGCTACATGCCGCCCCGCCACGGCGCCGTCGGAGGCTTCGGGATGTGGGTCGCGCGCCAGTCGACCGAGCGCATGGAGCTCACGACGAGCCCCGACGGGCTCACCGTCCGGCTCTGGACCTGAGCGGCGACGGCCGCGGCGCCTACCGCGCTATCGAGCATCCGATAGGCCACCGCCCGCAGACGGTTCGGTGCTCCTCGCTGGCTCGCGCGGCCGTTCGCAGGCGAAGCCGCGGTCATGATGGGAACCGAGTCCCGCGGCGCCTGTAACGCGAAGGCCAAGCGCGAGCTGGGCTGGGAGCTGCGCTACCCGAGCTGGCGAGAAGGCTTCGCGGCCGCCTACGCGTCAACCACCCCGACGCACGGACGCACATCTCACCCAGCCGTGAGAACGAGCCACTCGCCGACTTGAGCGTCTTCCGCTCGGCCAGGCAGATCCATGCGTGCCAGCCGCTGCCGCCATCTCACGCGGCGGCGTGACGTTCCTGTGAGCGGCGTGTTTACTCTTCCGCCATCTCGACCGCCGCACCCCAGCCCGCCTTCCGCATCGACGTGCGCTTCCGCGGCGGCCTGACCGCCGCCCAGCGCGCGGCCTTCGAGACCGCCGCCGGCCGCTGGGGCCAGATCATCACGGCCGACGTCCCGGCCGTCGTCATCGGCGGCCAGACGATCGACGACGTCAGGATCGACGCCGAGGGCGTGCGGATCGACGACGCGGGCATGATCCTCGGCCAGGCCGGACCGCTGGAGTTGCGCCCCGGCAGCTTCATCCCGGCGACCGGCGTCATGTCATTCGATACGGGTGCGGCTCCCTTGGAGGGACTTGAGAACGGCTTGTTTTGGGGGTTTTCGGGGCGTGTGATCGTGTGGTCGTGTGCGTTCAGGGACGGTCAGGAGCGGGGTAGCGGCTCTTCTGGGCTGCTGGACCGGGCGCGGAGCGTTGCGTTGCGGGCAGGGGGACATAAGACGGGGGTCGAAGGTCGGCGTTGTCTACCAACGTCGACCACCCGGAGGTGGCAACGTGATCGCCGAGTTCGACACCCGTTGTGGTGAAGGTTACGCGCCGGGCGATGGAATCCTGCCCTGCGGACAGGCTGACGACGACGCTGCGGTCGGGCTCGCGCGCGATCTGGGCGCGGCGGGCGGCGAGCCGGTTGGGGCCGACGGCTTCGCCGCCTCGCGGGAGCGCTTTGAGCGGACGCTGTGCTGGCTTGACAGCCCGGACGCTGCGGCGCTGGCGCACGGTGAGCTTGAGGCGCGCCTGGGGGTCGACGCGCGCGAGCTGTTTCGCGTGATGCTGCAGGATCACCTCGACCTGCGCGCGCAGCGCGAGGCCGCGATTGGGCAGGTCACCGGCTGCGAGGGGGTACGCCGCGGCTGCGTGGAGGCCGGGCACCGGCGGCCGCTTCTGACCGTGTTCGGGGAGGTTGGGGTGTCCAGGGTCGCCTACCGCGCGCGCGGGCATCAGAACCTCTGCCCGGCCGACGCGCTGCTGAACTTGCCCGTCGAGAAGCACTCCCACGGCCTGCGCCGTCACGCGGCGCTCGAGTCCGCGCGCGGCTCCTACGAGGACGCGGTCGCGGCGATCGAGCGGGCCACGGGCCAGCGGCTGGGCAAGCGCCAGGTCGAAGAGCTCGCCCAGCGCGCGGCGGCCGACTTCGACGGCTTCTACGGAGCCCGAAAGACAGCCGTCCAGGCCGGGGATGTGGTGGTCATCTCCTGTGACGGCAAGGGCGTCGTGATGCGCCACGACGCGCTGCGCCCGACGACCCGAAGGCAGGCCCAGAACGCGCAGACCAAGCTCAAGACCCGACTTTCCAAGGGCGAGAAGCGCAACCGCAAGCGGATGGCGGAGGTCGGCGCCGTCTACGACATCACGCCCGCGTCGCGGACAACAGCCGACATCCTGCCCGCAGACGACGCGCAGCGCGACGCCGCCACGCCGGCGCCGGCCGCCAAGAACAAGTGGTTGACCGCCAGCGTCGTCGATAACGCCGTGACCGTCGTCGCCGCGCTATTTGACGAGGCGAAGCGTCGCGACCCCGAGCACCAGCGCGACTGGGTCGCGCTGGTCGACGGTAACAATCACCAGATCGACCGCATCACCGCCGAGGCCAAGGCGTGCGAGGTCACGGTGGCGATCGTGGTCGACTTCATCCACGTTCTGGAATACGTCTGGAAGGCCGCCTGGAGCTTTCACCGCGAGGGCGACGGCGCCGCCGAGCTGTGGGTGCGCCGCCACGCCCAGCAGATCCTGGCCGGCAACGCCACCCGCGTGGCCGGACAGATCCGCCGCCAAGCAACCAGGGGTGCCGTTAACGAAGCTGTCAGGAGAGGCAATGTAGGCTCCGTCGTGAGCGCCGCCGTTGTCTGGTGGGGATCTTGGCGAGGCGGGTGGGGATGTCGCCGGGGCGGTCGGGTTGTCTTCAGGAAAGAGCCCTTCTGTGAAGGCACCGGGGGCTATGATGGCCGCGATGACGCCCGAAACGGCTCCGAATCGCCGCAGATTGCCTTCACGAAAGGCGGTCACGGTGTCTGCCTGGGGCGCGCGCTACGAGGAGTTGGCGCTGACCGGGGTGCGCTCGCGCGAGGTAACGGAGCGGATCGCGCTGCATCTTCACCGCTTCGCGGAGTACCTGACGGTGACCTACGGCCACGAGCGGCTGTCGAGCGTGGTCCGCCGCGATGTCGTCGGCTGGCGCGACGCCCTGGTCTCGTCGGGGCTGGGCGCCTCGACGATCAACAACCACCTGACATCCCTGTCGGGGTTCTGCGGCTGGGTCGCCGTCGGAGCACCAGACGCGCTGCCGAGCGGGGACCCGACGAGCGGCGTGAGAACGCTCGCGCTGGCGCCGCTTGAGCCGCGAGCGCTCACCGCGGTCCAGGTCCGATCACTGAAGAGCGTCGTCGATCGCCTCGAGCGCTTTCACGCCTGCAAGGGCCGCCGGGCCGCACCGGGGGGCGAGCCGCACGGCCACTCCCGACCGTTGCGCGACCGGGCGATCATCCACGTGCTGCTCTCCACCGGGCTGCGCAGGGAGGAGCTTGTGACGCTCGACCTAACCCAGGTCAGCCCCAAGGACCCGGGCCGGCTGCAGGAAGCCAAGCGAGCGCGCCTGGTCGGCGTGATCGGCAAGGGCGGGACGACTCGCACGGTGTTTCTGTCCGCCGACGCACGCACCGCCGTCGCCGCGTACGTCGAGCTCGAGCGGCCCGCCGACGCATCCAGCGACGCGACCGCGTTGTTCTTGTCGGCGGTGAGCATCGCGTCGCGCCGGCCGGGTGGGCGGCTCTCGCCGCGGGCGGTCAACTTGATCTTGGAGCGGATCGGGCGCTGGCATGACGCTGAGCACAGCGACCCGTCGCGGTGGGTCAGCCCGTTGCGCCCGCACGATCTGCGTCACACGTTTGCGTTTGCGTTGGCCGAGGCGACGGGCAAGGACGCCTACTAGCTTGAGCGGCGCCTCGGCCATCGCTCGCAGCGCTACATCGCGCGCTACACCAATCCGCCCGAGGACGTCGCCGCCGCCTACGTCGAGGCGATGTGACCCCGCCGGTCCGCGACGGCCCAGCGGCGCGGTCCTCAGCGCGCCGCGAGATTGGCGTTGACGATGTCGTCGAGCACTTCACGCTCGATGACCTTGAGCACGAGCTGCTGCGCAACAAGTCGGGGTCCACGCGCCTGGGGTTCGCGGCGATGCTGAAGTTCGTGGGCTGGAAGGGCCGCTTTCCTCGCAGCCTGTTCGAGCTTCCTGACGATGCGATCGAGCATCTCGCGCGGCAGGTCAAGGTCGCCGCGCAGCAGCTCGGCGCCTACGACTTCACGGGCCGCCAGATCAAGAACCACCGCCGCGAGATCCGCGACCACACGGGGTTTCGGATCCGCACGGTCCGCGACGGCGAGCAGCTCGCGGGCTGGCTGGCGTCCCACATCGCTCAGGACGAGCGGCGCATCGAGCACGTCCGAGTCGTGCTGCTGGGGCGCTGCAAGGACGAGCGGATCGAGCCGCCCACGCCTGAGCGAGCCGGCCGGATCGTCGACTCCGCGATCCGCCAGGCCGACGCGATCCTCGTCACGACGGTCGTCGCGCGCCTGAACCCGCGGCACATCGCGCGCATCGAGACGCTGCTCAACGCGAGCGCCGAGCGCACCTCGAACGGGATCCCGGGGAGCGCCACACCGCGCGTGACGAGGACGAGCTGAGCGCGATCAAAGCCAGTCCGGGCAACGTGAGCCTGGCGACGGTGCTCAACGAGATCGACAAGCTCCTGGCGGTCCGCCAGGTCGGGCTGCCACCGGGGCTGTTTGACGGGATCGCCGCGAACGTCGTCACGGCGTGGGGGGCGCGGGCCGCGGTCGAGTCGCCCAGCCACCTCGCCCGCCACGACCAGCCGATCCGGCTGGTCTTGCTCGCCGCGCTGCTGCACCTGCGTGAGCGCGAGATCACCGACACGCTCGTGGAGCTGCTGAACTCGACGGTGCACAAGATCAACGCCCACGCCGACAAGAAGGTCACCGAGGAGCTCGTCAAGGAGTTCAAGCGCGTGCGCAACAAGAACGCGATGCTGCATCGCATCGCCGAGGTCTCCCTCGCGCGCCCCGAAGACCAAGTCGAGGACGTGATCTACCCGGTCGCCGGCAGCGTGCAGGGCCTGACTGATCTCGTCAACGAGCACAAGGCACGCTCCAAGGCCTACGAGAGCGACAAGCGCAAGGTGTTTCGCTCCTCCTACACCAACCACTACCGCTCCGGGCTGATCAAGC
>Ga0136617_10001408_pt1 | contig 21340 bp, 23 predicted proteins | sample AntDrymUQ3222106_2_FD_129672 | JGI IMG/M metagenome (GOLD analysis project Ga0136617, IMG submission 129672) | Polar desert sand microbial communities from Dry Valleys, Antarctica - metaG UQ322 (21.06) | ecosystem: Environmental > Terrestrial > Soil > Desert | place: Antarctica: Dry Valley...
CAGATCAGAGCCGGCCGCCGGGAACCGGCCGTGACGCGTGTAGAACTTCAGCAGCAGCGCGAAACCGAGCCTCGTCGCGCCACGCTTGCCCGCCACCAGTCGCCGTTCGTCATCGAGCACCGTCCAATGCTCGACGAGGTCATCCAGATCGATCGCCGCTGGCGCCGCCACGGCCCATCATTGACCGCGCCTCCTCAGCACCGCAAGCGCACGCGCCGCACGACCCCGCACGTTGCGGCCGATCAGCGGTTGGCGGCTGGTGACAGCATTCTTACCGGCACCCCCGATTGGCGCGGGCTTCTCGCGCGCCAACACCTACGGTCGACTCCGTGCTTTGCGGCGATCGCTTCCTCGCGGACGAGCTCAAGCGGCGCGGCGACCCGCCAGCGGACCTCGTCCTCGTCCAGCTCGGCGTCGGGGCGTTCGGCGCTGCCGTCGCGCGACACGTGCGGCACGCGTACGGGTCCTCGACGCGCATCGTGGGCGTCGAGCCGCTGGCGGCCGACTGCGTGCGCGCCTCACTGGCGGCCGGTCGCGTCGTCACGACGCAAACCACGGGCACGATCATGTCCGGACTCGACTGCGCAACCCCGTCCGCGGTCGCATGGCCCTACCTCGCCGCGGGTCTCGACGCGGTGCTCGCCATCGACGACGCCGTCGCCGTCGACGGTGTGCGACGCCTCGCATCGATGGACGTGATCGCAGGCGAGTGCGCCGGCGCGGCTGCCGGCGCACTCGCCCACCTGGTCGGGGACGAGGCTGCGCGGGACGACCTCGGTATCGACCGCGACACGCGCGCACTGCTGTTCCTGACCGAGGGCGCGACCGACCCCGAGGCGATCGAGTGGATCCTCGCCAGGCCCGAGCAGCGGCCGGTATGACGAGCGTCCTGCGCGCGGCCGCGATCCAGATGAACTCCACGCCGGACTGGGCGCGAAACCTCGCCACGGCCGATCGGCTGACCCGGGCGGCCGCCGCCGCGGGGGCCGAGCTCGTCGTGCTGCCCGAGAACTGGAACCTCCTCGGGACGACCGAGCAGCTCGTCGCCGGAGCGGAGCCGCTCGACGGGCCCTCGGTCGAGTGGGCGCGAGCGATCGCGGCGGAGCTCGGCGTCGACCTCGTCGCGGGCTCGATGATGGAGCGCGTCGCCGGGCGGGGGAAGGCGACCAACACGACCGTGCACGTGCGCCCCGACGGCGAGGTCGCGGCGCTCTACCGCAAGATCCACCTGTTCGACGTCGAGGTGGCCGACGTCGTGTACCGCGAGTCCGACGCCGTCGAGCCCGGTGACGAGATCACGATCAGTGCCACGAGCCAGGGCGTCGAGATCGGCTTCGCGGTGTGCTACGACCTTCGCTTCCCCGAGCTGTTCCGAATCCTCGCGCTGCGCGGTGCGCGGGTGCTCCTCCTGCCGTCCGCGTTCACCCTCGCCACGACGCGCGCGCACTGGGAAGTGCTGCTCCGCGCCCGTGCGATCGAGAACCAGGCGTTCGTCGTGGCTCCCAACCAGATCGGCACGTCGATCCCGGGCGAGCAGTGGGGCGGTCACTCGCTGATCGCCGATCCGTGGGGCGTCGTGCTCGCTGCCGCGGCCGACGAGGAGACGTTCGCGATCGCCGATCTCGATCTCGCGGCCCAGGCGGACGTGCGCGGCACGCTGCCCTCACTCGCGAACCGGCGGCCGACCGCCTACCGCTGGCCCGACAACTCCCCGGCGCCCGTCTCGACGTCCACGTAGGGCGCCTCACACGGCGCGCCGTTCGCGACCGTCAAGCGCAGCCGGGTCGGGTCGATCAGCACCGATGCCAGTGTCTGCTGGCGGTCCGCGTGCAGCGGGTGGTCCCCGTCATGGCAGCACACCGACAGCGGCTGGTAGTAGTGCGACCGCAGGACCGCCTGGAGATCCGCGTCCGTCAGTGCGGCGGCAGACGTCGACCAGCGGCTGCCGCGCATCCCACCAGCGCACGAGCGTGTCCGGCCACTCGCGCACCATGCGGCCGCCTCGTTGAGGAAGTGATCCGTGTGCACGAGCCACCCCTCCGGCTCCGGCCAGATCACGTGCGACCCGGACGGAGAGGCCTCCACGGAGACGATCGCGCCGCCCCCGACCCGTTCAGAACATGGATGTGGCTCGCCGGCTCTCCGAGATCGACAAAGGCGTACGGTTCGTCTTCGGAGACGCCACTCCCGCTCGCGTCATCGTCGGCGTCGCCGCTTGTTGTCCCAAGCGGGCACGGATCGAGGTTGTCGAGCGATTGTGGCCGTGTGGCCATGACGTCATGCTGACTGCGCCAGCGACACCGAGCTGGGGGCTCGATCGTCGCAGGGCACCGACTTTCCGCAGGCATCGCGCGTCACACGTCGCTGCGCTCGGGTCACCGTCGACGCCGCCACTGGTCGGGTGGCGGCCAGGTGGTAGAGGCGGCCACCGGACGGACGGCGTCTGTGCGAGTGGGCCGAGCTGTCAGTGGCGCACGACTCTCCTTGACACAACCCCGCCGACCGGCTCTAATGGTAATGGCCTCAACTGGAGGCCAAAGATAGCTGTTCGAGCCACTCCTTTTTGATGTTGCAGGCAGTAGATCGGAGAACAATGTCGTGACCGCACGGCGCGGGTCCATGGAAGCGCGTCACGCGCTGGAGAGCACCGCGATCAGGAACCTGTGGCCGCACAGCAACGACACGGAATGGGACGAGTTCACCGAGCGCGGTCTGCGGGTCTTCGTGTCCGGCCAAGGCTCCACGATCACCGACGTCCAGGGCCGCAGCTACCTCGACGGCCTCGCCGGGCTCTTCGTCGTCAACGTCGGCCACGGCCGCGCGGAGATCGGCGAGGCGATGGCGCGGCAGGCGTCGCAGATCGCATACACGGCCGCTTCGAACTCCGCGAACCCCGCCACAATTCAGCTCGCCGCGAAGATCGCTTCGCTGACCCCGGGAGATCTGAACCGGATCTTCTTCGTGTCGGGTGGCTCGGAAGCGGTCGAGACGGCCTTGAAGATCGCCAAGCAGGCGCAGGTGCTCCGAGGCTACCCCAAGCGCTACAAGGTGATCTGCCGGCGCGGCTCGTACCACGGCACGACGTTCGGCGCTGCAAGCCTGACCGGGAGCCAGAGCGAGAGGTACTTCGGTCCCTTCATGGCCGGGATCTCTCGCGTACCGTCGCCGAACCACTACCGCAGTGACTTCGGCCTCGAAGGCGAGGCGGGCGACATCATGTGCGCTCGCTTCGTCGAGCAGGAGATCCTCGTGCAGGGTCCCGAACACGTCGCCGCGGTCATCGGCGAACCCATTTCCGCGGCGAATGGAACACACGTGCCCTCGCCGATCTACTGGCAGATGCTCCGCGAGCTCTGCGATCGCTACGGCGTCCTGCTGATCATGGACGAGGTCATCACGGGCTATGGACGGACCGGCAACATGTTCGCGGCCGAGCACTACGGCGTGGTTCCCGACATCATGACCATGGCCAAGGGCATCTCCAGCGGGTATGCCCCGGTCGGCGCGGTCGCAGTGCGGGACGAGGTCTTCGAGCCCTTCCGCGAGCACGGCAACGCGATCAACCACCTGCTCACGTTCGGGGGCAGTGCTGTCGCCGCCGCGGGGGCGAACAAGAACATCGAGATCATCGAGCGCGAAGGCCTGGTCGAGCAGTCCGCACGGACCGGTCGATACTTGTTCGAGCTCGCCCAGAAGCTCGGCTCGCATCCGACCGTCGGAGACGTGCGCGGCGGGCTCGGTCTCCTCTGCGCACTCGACCTCGTCAAGAGCAAGGAGACTAGGGAGGCGTGGGGCGTCTCGCATCCGTTCATCAAGAACCTGGGTCTCCGCACTCAGGAGCGCGGCATGATCACGCGCGTCTGGGACGTCCTGCACTTCGCCCCACCGCTCGTCATCACCCGCGACGAGTGCGAGCAGATGGTCGAGATCGTCGACGACTGCCTTAACGAGCTCGAGCGCGAATACGAGCACGAGATCTCCGCGTAGGAGGATCGCGGCTCGCAGCTTGCGGCGAGCCGCTCGGCAGTCCTCAAGTCTCGCTGTCAGAGGGACCCGGCCTCGGCGAGGTCCCAGCTGTGCTTGCGTCAGCGACGACCGGCGATGCGGGCGCTCGACCGAGCCGTCGCCACCATGGTCGGAAGAGGGACAAGTCATCTCCGAGGGTTCGGTCGTATCGACAAGCGCCACCACACGCCCGCGTTCGCCACTGTGGTCTTCGGCCTGCTGAGCACTTGAATCACCTGGCTGTACGTCTTCTCGTCGTCGCTGTCCGGAGCCTTCGACACGGTCGTCTCGACTGTCGGCCTGCTTTTCGCGGTGTTCTACGCGATCACGGGCATCGCAACCGCGTGGTTCTACCCCCGGCTCGCCATGCGCGGGCTTGGCAACGCGCTGGTAATCGGAGGACTCCCGCTGGCGGGATCAGCCGTGCTCCTGTACATCGCGGCCCGATCGCCGCTCGATCTCGACAGCGGGTCACTCTGGGGTTCGCCGTGATGCTCGGGCTCGGCCTGGTGCTGATGTTGAGCGCGGCCGCCGTCCAGCAAGTGCCGTTCTTCCGCATGCAGCGGCAGGCGTTCGACCCTGACGCCCCGATTCCGGCCGGCGCGGACAGCGTCGGCTAGTGTCCTGATTCGTTGATTCAGTGCAGTAGCGGGCGATCGATTCGAGGTTCTCGTCAGCGGTACTGGTACAGACAACTGGCGACGGGTTGTCGTTCCAGGTGGCGATCCGGCGCGGATGTCGGTTAAAGAGCGGCGAGCAGCGCCGAGATGCTCTTCTCCGTCGAGGTGGCGTGGAGTCCCATCGCCTTCGCCGCCTCGGCGGGACGCCCATCCTTGATCATCTCGAGGATCGCCGCGTGCTCCTTGGCGGTGCGCCGCTTCCACATCTTGCTCTCCGGAAGCGCGGTGATCGCGTCGTTGAGCACCAGTCGCATGCGCTCCACCGCCTCGTACACGAACTCGTTGTGCGACGCGCGGGCAATCGCGAGATGGAACTCAGTGTCGTGCGCCATGAACTCGGTGTCGGTACCGGCCGCGAGTGCGCGTTCGTTGGCGAGCGCGATCTGCGCAAGCTCGTCGGCGGTCCGCTCGGCCGCCGCGACCTGAGTGGCGAACATATCGACGCTGCGCCGAAAGATCAGGGCCTGCACGATCCGCTCGCGATCCCGCCGCAACCGGACCAGGAGGTAATCCTTGGCCACCGTATCGTGGGCGTGACCGACGACGAACGTCCCTCCGTGCCGGCCACGTCGAGTCGCGACGAGCCGTTCGGCCTCGAGGAGCCGGACCGCCGCCTGCACCGTGGCTCGACCAACCCCGAACATGGTCGACAGCTCTCGTTCGGAGGGAAGGGCGCCGCCCACCGGGATGATGTGCAGGCCGATCTGCCGTCGCAGCTGCTCGGCGACGTACTCGTGAGCACGCAGCTGCTCGATCGGCTCAAACGTGACGGCCTCCACGGCTGCTCCCTCGCGCGTGGCAGATCGTGTGGCGGAAGAGCCGTTGCGGCGTGGTTCAGGCATCGAAGGCCATGGTATCCCCGGAGCCGGTCATGGTCCGATCTAATGGATCGTGAGTGAATCCTAAAGCCCAGTTCGGGTGGCCTGGGCGGTGGCGAGCTCTGGCGAATCCGGGTTGACGCGCCGCGCGGCGCCCGGATGGGTATCGACGGCGAGGAGCTTGCGCACCTGCGCCACGCCGCGTCACTGCACAACATCGGCAAGGTCGCGATCCCGGACGCGATCATCACCCAGCCCGGACCGTTGACCGCTGAGGAGCGGACGTTCATGCGCCGTCAGGGCGCTAATCGGCGAGCGCATCCGGGCCGCCGCGCCCTCGTCGCGCGGCGGCGCCGCACTACTCGTCCGCTCCTCCCACAAGGCGTGGGGCGGCAGCGGTTACCCCGACCCGCTCGCCGACGTCGAGATCCCGCCCGGCTCTCGGATCATCGCCGTTTGCGATTCCTTCGACGCGATGATCGCCGCCCGCCCACACACGCGCCCTCACGGGACGATCGATAGGGCGCTCGCCGAGCTCCGCCGCTGCGCCGGAGCACGGTTCGATCCCGACATCGTCGCGTCTTCGAACGGGTCATCGCCGACCGCGCCAAGCCGCCCACGCCTAACCCTGCGCGGGTCGCCGCGCCCAAGCGCGAGCGAACTCGATAGGACGAGGTCATTCGCGCGCCCGGAGTCGCGACAACAACGCCCGGATGCTCGCGTCCGTCGCCTTGAGGTGAGTCGACATCGCAGACGCTGCCTGGCCGGCGTCGCGGCTCTCGACGCCGCTGAGGATCGCGTCATGCTCGCTGGCGCTTCGCTCATGCCACAGTTGCGAAGCGGGCAGGACGAGGAGAGCATCGTTGAGGACAAGGCGGATGGGGTCGCATGAACTCGGCATCGGGACTCGGCGCGCTCGGCTCGCCGCGCTGCTTCGCGTTTGCCTCCAGGATCAGTGTCCGGTCGGCTATGGTCGCCGCCAGGGCCGCCAGGGCCGCCAGGGCCGCCAGGGCCGCCAGGGCCGCCAGGGCCGCCAGCTGCGGCTCGACGACCTTCCGGAAGTCCAGGGCGGCGACGACGCGGGCTCGTTCGCACCGCAGCCGGGCGAGCAGATACTCCATCGCGAGGTCCTCCGAGGCGTGGTGTGAGACGAACGTGCCGCCGTGGCGCCCGCGTCGTGTCTCGACCAGTGGTTCGGCCTCCAGCGGGCGAACCGCCTGCTGGCCCGTGGCGCGGCCGACGCCGAACAACGCTGCGAGCTCTCGTTCACTCGGCGGCGCGTGCCCGTGTGCGAGCAGCCGAGGCCGATCTGGCGGCGGACCTGTTCGGCGACGTACTCGTGGGCCCGCTGCCGTTCGATGGGCACCAATCGCGCGACGGGCACCGGCATCTCGCTGCCTGTCACAGAGGAACTTGTGTTTTCGGCTGGCTCGGCAAACCTCAATGGACTTGCCACGACTCCATAAGACGATATGCTCGCACGGTGCCGACGCCGATGACAGTCAGTTCCGACGCCAGCCACGTCTTCGTACGCGAGCTGGATCGTGCGCAACCGCTGATCGTCGAGCCAAGGGCGCATGGCTCTTCGGTCGAGGCGGCTTCTCCGTCTCGTTTCTCGAAGGCCAGCAGTTCACGAGCCCGGCGCAGGAAGCGCAGTCCGGCACTTCGGCTGCGACTGGAGGAGGCGCTCGGTGGCTGCGACATGGTGCGCGAAGTCCGCGGACGCGGCTGCCTGCTGGGTATCGACGACGTCGATCCTCTCGATGGCGAATCGATGCTCGATCCAGCACTCGGCGTGGCACGGACCTTTGATACCGAAGCGTTGCGCCGGGGGCTGATCGTCTACTCGACCCAGCCCGCGGTCGACGGCTTCGCCTGTGATCGGGTCCTGCTGGCGCCGCGGTTGGTCTGCACCGATCAGGAGCTCGACGAGGTCGTCGCCCGGGTGGCGGCGACCGTCGCCGCCGTCGAGGTCGAGGTCGAGGTCAAGAGCAAGCAGACACGCGAACGGCTACCGACGGCACGCGCCATGGACCAACATTCGCTTGCCTGAAGGGAGCCCGAACGCCATGGCCGAGACCACTGCCGTTCACGCGCCGGAGAATCAGCGCCTCCAACGCGACCGGCTGAGCCTGCTCGAGGTCGTGATGAGCGGCCTTGTGCAGATCGCTCCGGCCTCGAGCCTGATCCTGGTCACCGCGCTGATGGCGGGGCTCGCAGGCGCGTCGGTTCCGCTCGTGCTGCTGCTTGCAATGCTGGGAGCTGCTGCGACCGGGAACGCATTGGCCCAGTTTTCGAGGATCTGGCCGAGCTCCGGCTCGTTCATCACCTTCATCTCGCGCGCGGTCAGCCCCGGGCTCGGCCTGGCGGTCGCGGTCGTGGCGATCGTCGGCTACGTCGTCGCGTTCGCCGGCATCTACCTGTTCGTGGGCCAGTTCATCCTCACCGAGATCTTCAAGACGGACGCGACGACCACTGCCACGGTGATCACCGGGGTCGTCTATGGCCTCCTGGTCCTGATCCCCGTGATCATCGGGCTGCAGATGAGCATGCGGCTGGCGATCGCGATGTACGCCCTGGAGGTGACGATCGTCCTGGCGATCAGCTTCGCCATCCTGGTTCAGGGAGGCGACCACGGACTCTCCACCGAGCCCTTCCGCTTCGGCGATGTCGGCACCAAGGGAGTCGCCTCGGCGCTGGCCCTGGCAGTCCTCGCATTCGTGGGTTTTGAGGCACCCGCGCCACTCGCCGAGGAGTCACGAAACCCCCGTCGCAACCTGCCGCTGGCGATCATGATCGGAATCCTGGTCAGCGGAGGCATCTACGTCCTCGGCTCCTACGCGAGCATCGTCGCGTTCCCCTCGGCTGACGCCTTCGCCAACGATCCGATCCCGTTCACCACGGCCGCCGACCGCTTTATCTCGCCACTGTCGAAGGTGATCACGCTGCTGTTCATCACGAGTATCAGCGCCTCGTTCATGATGGCCAATACCCAGACCTCGCGCGTCGTCTTCAACGGCGCTCGTGAGGGTCTGTGGTTTCGCGTCCTGGCCAACGTGCATCCGCGTTTCCAGACGCCTTGGCTGGCCGCGACGGCCTTCGTCGTGCCGAGCCTGGTCATCGCCGCCGTCTCCCCGCTGTTCTCGGACGTCACGACCGCCTCGGGGCTGCTTTCCACCTGGGGCACTCTCGGGGTCATCCTCATGTACGCGATGACCAACCTGGCGCTGGTGGTCCTCTGGTTCCGCAACCGGCGCGCTGGGGTCACACGACCGGTCCTGACTTGGCTCGTGATCCCGATCGTGGGAATGTCGGTCTGGGCCGTGCCGTACTGGTCGAGCTTCCAGGCGGGGCAGGATCCGCCGTTCGACAAGCTGCCGTGGTACTTCGCCGGTCTCCTGACGCTCGGCGTGGTGTACGCGGTCGTGCTCCGGCTCCGACGCCCGGATCTGGCCGACAGCGCGGGCAGTATCGTGATGGGTGAGGTGACCGCGGAGACGCACGTCGCAGCCGGAGTACCGCCGGCGGGCCCCGACGGCCCGCCGCCGACCCAGCCAAGGACCGGCGCGGGAGTCTGATGGCGCGGGAGCTCACGCTGCCGAAGTGGCCCGACGACGCCGAGGTGGCGGTCTCGCTGACCTTCGACGTCGACGCCGAATCGGGATGGCTCGGCGAGGGTGAGGAGGAGTACCGTCGGCGGCTGACGATTCTCAGCGAAGGCCGGTTCGGCGTCGTGCGAGGGCTGCCCAGGATCCTGGAGCTGCTGAAGGAATTCTCGATCCCGGCGACGTTCTATGTCCCGGGAGACACGGCCGAACGGCACACGCGAGCGGTCGAGACGCTGGTCGAGGCCGGGCACGAGATCGGCCACCACGGCCACATGCATCTGCGTAGCGATCGGATCTCTGCGGACCTTCAACGCCGGGAGATCGAGCGCGGGCTCGCCGCGCTGGAGTCGACGCTTTCGCTGCGTCCGCGGGGCTATCGATCCGCGTCCTGGGAGCTGACCCCGGAGACGTTCGCGCTCCTGTTCGAGTACGACTTTGGCTACGACAGCAGTTGCATGGGAGATGACCGGCCCTACCTCGAGGAGTTCGAGGGGCGCACGCTGCTCGAGCTGCCCGTTCACTGGAGCCTCGACGATTGGCCATATTTCGCGTGGACGATCGACGCCGGCGGCAACGCCACCAACGCGCACGACTTCCAGAGGAACTGGCTCGACGAATTCGAGAGCGCGCGCCGCGACCGTCGACACGTCACATACACGATGCACCCGGAGGTCATCGGCCGCGGCTACAGGATCGCCTCCCTCCGGCGCTTCCTGGAGGCGATCACGGGCGAGGCGCGGATCTGGTTCGCCAGCCACGGGGATGTTGCCGCCTTGGCGGCTGGTAGCCATGCTCGCTAGACACGTGTCAACCGAGACCGACCCCGGAGCCCGCGGAAGTGAGTTCGGCCGCCGCCATGCCGCATCGGTGCACGGGACCATCGCGGCCTACGAGCGGCTCTTCGAGGAGTTGCATGCGCTGAAGCCCGGTGAGATACGAGCGATCGGCCGCCGCGCCGGAGATGCGCTCGACGCGCTTCACCCAGACATCGTGGACGAGATCCTCGGAATCGCCGCGGGCGCCGAGGCGGACGAGGAGAGCCTGCTGGCGCTGAACGCGCGGACCGAGATCTTCGCCGGCGCGGGACCGCCTGAGTGTTCCGCGATCGGCGTGCTCCCCCAGCGTTCGGCCGGGGCCACAACCCTCGCCCAGAACTGGGACTGGCACCCAGGGGTCGCCGACTCGAGGATCCTGTGGACCGTCATCGAGCCGGATGGCCACCGGTTCACGACGCTGACGGAGGCTGGCATCGTGGCCAAGATCGGCGTCAACGATCACGGGCTCGGCCTGTGCTTGAACATCCTCGCCTCGTCGCGTGACGGCGGGGTCGGCGGTATCCCGATTCACGTGCTCTGTCGACTGATCCTCCAGCGCGCCACTGGCCTCAACGACGCACTGGCGATCCTCCAGAGCGCGGACGCGACGGCTTCAAGTTGCTTCAACGTCGCCCACGCCGGGTCCAAGGGCTCCGACATGGTCTCGTTCGAGCTCTCGCCGCTCGGCGTGCGAGCCATCGAGCCCGAGCAAGGGGTCTTGCTCCACACCAACCACTTCCTGGGCCGGCTCGATGGTGCCGAGGATCTCGACCTGCGCGACTGGCCCGACACCGTCCTCCGCCTGCGCGAGCTCGAGGCTCGGGTTCGCAACGGACCACCGCGGTTAGACGCCGACTTTGTCAAGTCCGCGCTGCGATCGCACGATGCCGGGCGAATCGCGGTGTGCTGCCATGACGAGGACAATCCGCGCTACGCCGATCGCCAGGCGACACTGGCGTCGGTCTACTTGCGCCTCGACGACGCCGAAATGGAGATCACGGATGGTGCCCCTTGCGTCGCCGCCTACCGGGTCGTCGAGGAGACTCGAGCCGAGGCGCCAGCCTGAACGTGATCGCTCGTGTTGGTTCGACGGGCGCGACCGCGGGCGACCGCTATCCGGACTCGCCCGAGGCGCGGCAGCCACCGTCGACGCCGGGGATGGCAGGGCTGGCCGGACGCAGGGACCTCAGGCGAGCACCAGGCGAACGACCACGAACTGCGCGCTGCGATCGATGCAGCATCAGCAGCGCCCACAGCTTCTGGCTCGCGAGCGCGGGCGGCCAGGCCGAGCGTGACCGTCGTCTTCCCGACACTCCCTCTTGCTTCGCGAACGCGAAGGTCTCGGTCACGTCCCTAGAGGTTGGTGTAGGAACGGATCGGACGGAACGGGCCGTGGAGATGGTTCCTGCCACCGCGGCGCTCATGATCGTCGGACTTCTCAAGGTTCGACGAAAGGAGGCCGGCGATGGCCGGTTGGGACAGGATGACGATCGAGGAGGTCGTTCAGAAGGTGCTGCGCGATGAGCATGCCGACGTGTTCCGCGAGTCGGTTCGTGCCGTCGCGGCAGAGCTCATGGAAGTCGAGGTGTCGGCGCGCTGATCGGTGCGGAGCGGGGTGAGCGCCGTCCCGAGGATCGCGCGACGCATCGCAACGGGTACCGACGCCGGCGCTGGGACACGCGGGCGGGGGAGATCGAGTTGCAGATCCCCAAGCTCAGACAGGGCAGCTACTTCCCGGGGTTTCCGCAACCGCGCAAGCGCTCTGAGCAGGCGCTGGTGTCGGTCGTCCAGCAGGCCTATGTCTGTGGTGTCTCGACGCGGCGTGTCGATCAGCTGGTGGAGAGCCTCAGGCTGCGGATCTCACAGTCGGAGGTCAGCCGGATCGCGACCCGACGACCTCCTCGACTTCCGCTTCCATCATCTCGGCGAGCACGCCGAGCCCGACACCGACGCTCAAAGCCAGCAGCCCGTCCTTGGCCGCATTCACCAACTCACCGAGCGCTTCCTGCACGCTCGGCGGCAACGCCAGCTCGCTGCTGGCGACCTGTCCCTGCTCTACGGTCCTCATGGCGGTCCCTTCGTCTCGATGGACTGGTTTCGCAACTCGCCACGCTCGCAACGCGAGCGGACGAGGCGATGGGACCGCCACCTACGAAGTTCTACGAGCTACGGGACAACCTCCTCGTCGGGGTCGAGGCACCTACGACCTCTCCCCTAGCGGCTCTCAGCCCATGTCAGCACGTCCGCCTGGGATAGACGGAATGCTTCCCGCGGCAACTCCGCGACCGCGCGCGATCTGGCGCGCAGCATGCTCTCGCACGCCCTCGCCAGCGACCTGCTGGCCGATCGGCTGTACCAAGACTTCGTCCGCGACATGGCCCGGGCCCCTGCGACCCCATGCGAACGTCGGGTTGCGCTCGGTGTCGCGAAACGGGAGCGGTGACCACGCTGGGCTTTCTTGGACCCACACCGCGTGACCAAAGAGCAGGTGCTCTCCGACGTAGACGACGCTGGCTTGGCCCTGGGTGGGTCTGAAGGCCGACGTGCTGGGTGTTGCGATCGGTGCCGCGTGGTCCAGGAGGTTCATGCCCGGCCCCCGGCGTTGGGCTGGTGGAGCGGCTGGAGCTGCAGACTGCTGTGGTCGAGGCTCTGCACGTCTAGACGCCTGGCGATCAGGGCGCCGAGACCGGTCACGACAAAGCCGGCGGCGATGTCGAACAGAAAGTGATTGCCGGTGGCGATGACGCTCAGACCGACCAGCGCCGGCCAGCTCGCCCATGCCGCGCGTGCCCACCACGTCCGGCAGATCGGCCAGGCGACGACGGCGACGGCGAGCGCGAAGCCGGCGTGCAGGCTGGGAACGGCGGCCAGGGGGTTGTAGAGCGAGGTGGCCAGTCGTGAGTTCAAGGCGAGCCCGGTCTGTTGGGTAATTGTGTCGAGCATCCCGATTTCGGCCAGTCGCGGTGGCGCGACGGGAAACAGGCCGTAGACGGGGATGGAGAGCAGCCAGGTGGCGAGGATGGTGTCGCGGAGCCGACGGTATGCGGGCCGGGCGCGACGGTAGAGCCAGACCAGCATGGCGGGTGTGACGGCGAACTGGGCCGCCAGGTAGGCGTGGTTCAGCAGCCACAACCACGCCGAGCCCTCCAGCGCGCGCTGGACGGAGGCTTCGACGGCGATCCCGAGCGAGCGCTGGAGGTTGTGGATCCAGCGGGCGTGGGCGGCGGCGACGTCGAAGTCGCTCGTGGTCAGCCAGCGAGCTAACCCGTAGAGCAGGTAGGCAGCGACAAAGAGGCCCAGTTGCGCGCGCCAGCCCGACAGCCACCGCCGGGCTCGTGGCGCGGGCGCGATCTCGCCGCCGGCGCCGTGACCGTGTTCGGTGCCTGCGGGACTGGGTCGGCGCGACCCGCGGTCGATCTTCGTATCGGTTGCCAACCATGGGTGCCGGGGACGGGTTGCCATCAACGAACCTCCTCCAGTCGCTATTCAACAGTTGTTGAGAAGCGTAACTCTACTGCTGTTGAGTTCAGGTCGCAAGTCTGCGATACTCCGGCAATGGCGACGACCCCCGTAGCGGTCGACGCGGGCGGGGCCCAAAGCGCGCGGGCGAGGCGCTGATGGCGCGCGCGGGACGGCGGCCTGGCAAGACGCGCACGCGCGAGGAGATCCTCGATGCGGCGCGCGTGGAGTTCGCCTCGGGCGGCTTCGCCGGTGCAACGATGCGCGCAATCGCTCGCAGAGCAGGGGTCGATCCGGCCCTGGTCATGCATTTCTACGGGTCCAAGCACGCCCTCTTTGCCGCTGCCATGGAGTGGCCGTTTGACCCCGAGCAGACGCTGCCGCAGCTGCTGGAGGGCGGGACCGCGCAGACCGGCGAGCGCCTCGCGCGGCTGTTTATCGAGACCTGGGACCGGGAGGCGTCGCGCAACACGCTGATCGCGCTGCTTCGCTCGGCGACCACCAACGAGGAGGCGGCGGCGCTGCTGCGGGAGTTCCTCACCGTGGAGCTGCTCGAGCCGCTCGCCGCGCGGCTGCGCCGGCCCGACGCGCGGCTTCGCGCGAGCCTGGTCAGCTCGCAGCTGATCGGGGCGGGGATCGCGCGCTACGTGATCAAGATCGAGCCGCTCGCCACGGCCGACCCCGAGACCGTGATCGCCCAGCTCGGCGCCACGATCCAACGGCTGCTCACCGGCCGCCTGCCCGGTGAGCCCTCATCGGAGCGTGCCGGTGACGGCGCGTTGGCACGCGCGCCTGGCTCGTCCCCCGCCCGGGGCTGAGCAGAGCGTCCGGACGCCGGTGCAGGAGGGCGGCCTGGCGGCTGCTTCTCGCTCGATGTTCGATCCGTCTGCGCGACCAAGCCGCGCAGACCGGCTTGCCACTTGAATTCAATGTGTGTAGACTTCATCGTCTGTTGAATTCAATCTTGGGGGTGACCGCATGACCAACGCCAGCCAGACATCAAACGGGCAACTGAGTCCCGGTACTCGCCGCCGCGTGCTGGCGGTGATGTGCCTGGCGCTCGCGACGGTGGTCTCCTCGCTCGCGGGCCTCAACGTGGCGCTTCCTTCACTGGCCGAGGACACCGGTGCGTCGCAGAGCGAGCTGCAGTGGCTTGTCAACGCCTACGCGCTCGTCTTCGCTGCCCTGTTGCTGCCGGCCGGGGCGCTCGGTGACCGCTACGGCCGCAAGGGCGTCCTGCTGGCGGGCCTCGGCATCTTCGGCCTTGCCGCGACGGGGGCACTCCTCACCAACGACCCGCCGACGCTGATCGGGCTGCGGGCCGCGATGGGGGTGGGCGCCGCGCTGGTGATGCCCGCCACGCTGTCGCTGATCACCTCCGTGTTCCCGCCGGAGGAGCGCCCGCGCGCCGTCAGTGTCTGGGTCGGCGTCGCCGGCGCGAGCGGCGCGCTCGGGCTGCTCGCGTCGGGGACGTTGCTGGAGTGGTTCTCGTGGAGCTCGTTCTTCGTGCTCAGCGTCGCCCTCGCCGCGCTCGCGATCCTGGGAACGGTGGCCGCCGTCCCGACCTCCAGGGACCCCGGCGCCCGGCTCGACGCGCCCGGCGCGCTGCTGGCAACGGCCGGGCTGGCCGCGCTCGTCTACGGGATCATCGAGGGACCCGAGCGCGGCTGGGGGGATACGCTCACACTGAGCGCGCTCGCCGCCGGTCTGGCGATCCTCGCCGCCTTCTTCGTCTGGGAGCTGCGTGCGCGCCAGCCGATGCTCGACCCGCGCCTGTTCCGCCTGCCGGGCTTCGCCGCGGGCGCTGTCTCGATCACCGTCCAGTTCTTCGCGATGTTCGGGTTCTTCTTCGTCGCGCTGCAATACCTGCAGTTCGTCCTGGACTACTCACCGCTCGAGGCGGGAGCGGCGATGCTGCCGCTGCCGCTGACGATGATCCCGCTCGCGCGTCGCACACCCGCGCTCGCCGCGCGCCTCGGGATCCGCATGGTCGGCGCGCTCGGGCTCGCGCTGATCGCCACCGCCTTCGTGATCCTGTCACTGCTCGAAGTCGATTCCACGTACTGGCACATCGCCGGCGCGCTGGTCGTCCTCGGTGCCGGGATGGCGTTCGCCGGCGTAACGGCCACGGAGGCGATGATCTCGGCGCTACCGAGGGACCGCCAGGGGGTCGCTTCCGGCATCAACAGCGCCACCCGTGAGGTCGGCGGCGCGCTCGGGATCGCGGTGCTCGGGAGTTTCGTCAACGACGGCTACCGCTCGGGCGTCGAGAGCACCACCAGCCGGCTGCCAGACGACGTCGCAGGACGCGCCGAGGAGTCGCTTGCCTTCGTCAAGGCGGCCGGACCGCACTTCGGGGCCCGCGGCCAAGAGCTGATCGCGCACGCCCAGGGCGCCTTCGTCGACGGGCTCAGCACCGCCCTGCTCGTGGGGGCCGGGGTGGTCGCGCTCGGCGCCGCCTACGTCGCCCTGCGCGCACCGGGGCGGGGCGAGACCCCCGTCGAGCCATCGCCCGGCGATGACAGGCGCGCGGCGGCGGAGGAGACCCCGGCCGCTGGGGGGGACGAAGCTGCGAACGGCCACTCCAACGGGCGGCCCGCAACGTCGACACAGACGGGCACGCGGACCCTGCACGGCGCCGACTCGAACCCCTGAATCCAAGCATCCCGGAGGTGGGCATGTCCGAGTGCACCGATGTTGTGATCGTGGGGGCCGGCCCGGCCGGCCTCCTGCTGGCGGGGGACCTGGCCGCGGCTGGGGTGTCCTGTGCCGTGCTGGAGCGTCGGGGCTCGGAATCGAATCTCACCCGAGCGTTCGCGGTCCACGCTCGGACGCTGGAGCTGCTCGACGCCCGCGGTGTCGCCGATGAGCTCATCGCGACCGGCTCGACCGTGGACTCGCTGCAGTTCTTCGATGGGATCTCTGTCGATCTGTCGGTCCTGCCGACCCGGTTCCCGTTCCTGCTGATCACCCCGCAGTATCACACCGAGCGGCTGCTCGAGGATCGCGCGCGGCAGTTGGGTGTGGAGATGGTGCGCGGCGCAACCGCCGTCGCGGTACGGCAGGACCCCGACGGGGCCGAAGTGGACGTGCGTGCCGAGAACGGCACGGTCACGACCCGCCGCGCGGGGTATCTGGTCGGGGCCGACGGTATGCACAGCGCCGTGCGGCGCGCGCTCGGCCTGCGCTTCCCCGGGCACTCCGCCGTGCAGTCGGTGATGCTGGCCGACGTGCGCATGCGCGAGGCGCCCACGGAGGTGCTGGTGGTCGGCGCCGTCGCCGCGGGTTTCGCGTTCATCGTTTCCTTCGGCGATGGCTGGCACCGGGTCATCGCCTGGGACCGTCGACGCCAGCTTCCCGACAGCGCCCCCGTCGAGCTCGACGAGATCCGCCGAATTACCGGCCAAGCGCTGGGCAGCGACTACGGCATGCACGATCCCCGGTGGATGTCTCGATTCCACAGCGACGAGCGCCAAGTCACCCGCTACCGCACCGGACGGGTGTTCCTGGCCGGGGATGCCGCCCACGTGCACTCCCCGGCCGGTGGACAAGGGATGAACGCCGGGCTGCAGGACGCCGCGAACCTGGGCTGGAAACTCGCCGCGGCCATCCATGGTCAGGCACCGCCCGGTCTGCTCGACACCTACCACACCGAACGCCACCCCGTCGGCGCCGCGGTCCTGCGTGGCAGCGGGACGCTGCTGCGAGCGGCCAAGCTGCACTCGCCGCTGCTGCGCAACGGCCGGCGCCTCGTCGGCTCTTCCCTCACCCGCATCGCGCCGGTCAACCGCCGGATCGCCGGCGCCGCGTCCGGCATCGACATCGCCTACCCCGCCTCGCGCAGCGCGCACCCGCGGGTCGGCACCCGAGCCCCGGACAGCCCACTGGCCGGGACCGACCGGTTGTATGAGACGCTGCGCGGCGAACGGTTCGTGCTGCTCTCCCCCCGCAGGAACGACCTCGACGAATGGACCGGCAGGGTCGATCACGCGACCCCAGCCGACGACCCCAGCAGCGACACGTTGATCCGCCCCGACGGGTACGTCGCCTGGACCTCCGATCAGGCCGATCCGACGCGCCGCACCACCCTGCGCGCCGCGTTGACCGCATGGTGCGCCACACCCCCCAACCGCGCGGTGGCCGAGCGGCACGAGCGGGACTCCCTGCGCGAACGCGACCGCGGGCGCTGACGTGACCATCCCGCTCGTCGCCTACCGCTGCGGCAGCCAGGACGGGCCAATCGCAGCCGGGACGGCGCTCATCGTCGTCGGTGAACGCAGCAACGGTCTTGCCCGCGACCGGCGGTCGCCCGTCCGAACGGGTGTCGTTGGACACACTTGCGATCGGGGTCGGGAGCGCCGCCATCCCCGCTCCAGCTGACGATCTCGCGCTGCGCTTCGTCGAGCTACGGCCACATCTGGTGCGCGTCGCCTACGGGATGCTCGGTAGCGTGTCCGAAGCTGAGGATGTGGTTCAGGATGCGTGGTTGCGTGTCGGCGCTGCCGACGCGAGCGAGGTACGCCACCTGCGGGCTTGGCTGACAACGGTCGTCGCTCGGTTGGCTCTCGATGCGCTGGATCGCGCGCGCGTGCGCCGCGCGGACTACGTCGGTCCGTGGCTGCCAGAGCCAATTGTCGAGGAACTCGAGCCCGCCGACCGCGCCATTGTTGACGAGACGGTCAGCATGGCGCTGATGGTCGTCCTCGAGCGCCTCAGCCCGGCCGAGCGCAGCGCGTTCGTCCTGCACGACATCTTCGATATTCCCTTCGAAGAGGTCGCGAAGATCATCGGCCGCTCGCCGGCCGCGGTCCGCCAGCTGGCCGCACGGGCACGTCGCCACATCGCAGACGGTCGCCCCCGCTTCGCGGCCAGCCCGGACGAGCAGCTGGCCGTCGTGGTCGCCTTCGCCGCGGCGTGCATCCAGGGTGACCTCGGCGAACTCCTAGCGCTGTTAGACCCCGAGGTCATCTGGCGAAGCGACGGTGGCGGGAGAGCTCACGCCGCGCGCCGCCCGCACCGTGGCCGCGTCAAGGTCGCCACCGCGATGCTCCGCCTCGCGCGCCACGGCTCCTCTGGGGGTCGTCTGGCCAGGGTAAATGGCGCTCCGGGTCTGGTCTTCACCTCCGCTGACGGCGTTCTCACGGTGATGTCGTTCACGCTCGACGGCCGAGCCATCACGGCAGTGGATGTCATCCGCAACCCCGACAAGCTGGCTCACGTCGAGCCCTGAACCCGCGACTCGAAGCGACGGGCTCGCGCGAGCAGATGTCACACGACCTCGCCCTGGCCCGTCTCATTACCATGGGAAAGAGCTTGGTGGTGGTGGGGGCAGGCTTCGCGGGGGTGCGGGCGGCGCTGGCCGCAGCTGAAGTTGCCGCGCGCGCGGGCGGCGAGGATCGCATCGAGATCACGGTGGTCAGCCCTGAGCCGGTGATGGGCATCCGCCCCCGCTTCTATGAGGCGAAGCTCGATGGTGTTCTCGTACCCCTGGACCAGCTTCTCCCACCGGCAGGCATTCGCTTCCGGCAGGCCTCCGTCGAGGAGCTCGATCCAGAACGGCGAACGCTGCACCTCGCCGGATCCGAGCCAGGGTTGCGCTTCGACCAACTCGTCCTGTGCGCTGGGAGTCGCTTGCTGCTCCCCGACGCGCCCGATTGCCAGGTGCATGCGGTCGACAGCTTCGAGCAGGCCAAGCGGCTGGGCCGAGCCATCTCTGAACTGAAGACCGACGAGGCCGCCCGGTTCAAGGTGTCCGTGGTGGGGGCCGGTTTCAGCGGCCTCGAGGTCGCCTCCGAGCTGGCCGGGGTGCTGCGCCAGACGGCGCGCGATGTCGGTCGGGACCCTGACAGCGCGACCGTGACGCTGATCGAGCGCGGAGATACCGTTGCCCCGGCGTTCGGGCCGCGCGCTCGGGTCATCATCGACGAAGCGTTGGATGAGCTCGGGGTTCGCTGCCTGACCGGCCAGGAGGTCCACTCGATCAGGGCCTCGGGTGTGAAACTGGCCGACGGACGAGAGATCGAGGGTGACCTCACCGTGTGGGCGGGCGGTCCGACCGCGAGCCGGCTGGCGACCCAGCTCGCCCAGACCCTTGATATGTGGGGCCGGGTCGACGTCGACCGGGGCCTCGCCACCAACGTCGATGGCATCTGGGCCGCGGGTGACGTCGCGCGGGTCCGTACGGATAATGAGCACCATGCGGTCATGTCCTGTCAACACGCCATGCCCCAGGGAAGTCAGGCCGGCGCAAACGCGGCGCGGGCCCTGATCGGCAAGGCGCCAGCCCACTACGAGCAGCAGCTCTATCTCACCTGCCTCGACCTCGGCGACTGGGGAGCCCTCCTGACACAGGGGTGGGAACGCGACCACGTCCTCGCCAGCGGTCGGGATGGCAAGGCGTTCAAGCACTTCATGAACCGCAGCGTGATCTACCCGCCCGCGAGCGGCGAGCTGAAGGATCTACTCCGCTACGCACGGCCACAGAACATCGGGAGGGCGTCAGCTTGGGCTCAGCGCAAGGCCCTATCGGTTCCGCTCGCGCGGCGGGTGATCACGGGTACAGCCAAGGACGCCGCTCAAGCATTCGCCCACGTCCCCGACGGCGAAGCCATCGAACGATCCCGGGATCACGAGCAGGGATCCACGCAAGTTCAAACGCGGCCGCCCTCCCCCAACGAGAATTCAACTCACGGTGTGTGAGAACGTGACGCGCGAGTCAGCGCCTCGCCCGAAGCGCGAGCTTGCACGGTCCAGGAACTCTCCTCGCGGTCGACCCAGGCGCAGAGGTCAGGCGCCACGCCGGTTGTCGGTCCGCTCCCGGTCAGCTCCCTTCGCGCGGCCAACGACTTGAAACCACCTGGGCTCGCCCCGGCGTACGCGGGATCGCCGAATGCTGGAAGAGGGTGATTCGGATGCCGTCGCGGATCGAGGACTACGCGCTGCTGGGAAACACGCTAACCGCGGCTCTGGTGAGTAGGGAGGGTTCGGTCGACTGGCTGTGCGTGCCGCGTTTCGACTCGCCCGCGTGCTTCGCCGCGTTGCTCGGTGGGCCGGAGCAGCGCCGCCGGGTCCGGGGTCGTGGTGCGCCACGGCTTGCCGCGCCGCTTGGCCCCCTGGATCCCCGCCTGGCGCATCAGCCGCCGGACACGGTCACGCCCGACCTCGTGGCCCGCGCGCCCGAGCGCGAGCCACATCTTCCGGTAGCCGTAGGCGTGGTAGTTCACGGCGTGCGTCGTCTCGATCACGCCGAGCAGCCGCTCATCGGCGACCACCCGGTCAGACCGCTCGCCGGTGGCGCGCTGGTAGTAGGCGGACGCCGACACGTCCAGGACCCGGCAGATCGGCTCGACGCCGAAGCGGCCACGATGCTCATCGATATACGCGGTCACCTCGTTCGGTCCACGTCGAGCTCCTTGGCGAAAAACACGCTGGCGGACTTCAAGATCTCGTTCGCGCGCCTGAGCTCAAAGACCTCCGCGCGCAACTTACGGATTTCCTCCCGCTCGGCCGTCGACGGCAGATCCGGGCGCAGACCCTCGTCGGCCTGCGCCTGGCGCACACGCTTACGCAACGTCTCGGGATGCATCCCCAGATCGCGGGCAACCGCCGCGATCGGCCGGCCGCTCTCCACCGCCAGCCTCACACCGCGCTGGACGAGCTCATCGGGGTGCTTCTTCGGTCGGGCCATTACGAGCTGCTTCCTCTCCCGAGGACCGAAATCCTCGCTACGAGGTCTCCGTGAAACAGCCTGCCTCAGCTCGCGTCATAGACGCAGCACGGTCGTGCCGACAGCTTTCCATGTCGCGATGGACCGCGAACCATCTCGACGAGGCCAACGACTTGGGCGATGTCGAGTGCGATCTCGCCACGGTCCATGAGCTGGAGCGCCTCGAGCGCCAGCGGGCGCAGTAGGCCGGGCGCCTCTTGGTGCCGCCTCCTCCACCTGATGGGCGATC
>Ga0136617_10001409_pt1 | contig 21339 bp, 14 predicted proteins | sample AntDrymUQ3222106_2_FD_129672 | JGI IMG/M metagenome (GOLD analysis project Ga0136617, IMG submission 129672) | Polar desert sand microbial communities from Dry Valleys, Antarctica - metaG UQ322 (21.06) | ecosystem: Environmental > Terrestrial > Soil > Desert | place: Antarctica: Dry Valley...
CGATTCACAATGTTCAGGCGCAGGGCTTCTTCGGCGCCCATCACCTCTCCCAGAAAAAACATCTCACAAGCCCGATTTGGAGTTACCAGGCGAGGCAGGAAATACGTACCGCCCCAGTCGGGATGTAGGCCGAGCTTTACAAACGATTGGCTGAAGGTCGCTTCAGTCGAAGCAATTCGAAGATCGCAAGCCAGTGCGAGATTGCAGCCGGCGCCTGATGCCAGGCCGTTAACCGCACCGATTACGGGCTTGTTCATCTGCCTGATTGCCATCACCACGCGTCGAGCGGCCCCTAGCAGACGGGAAAACTCCTCGCTGTCTTGACGCTCGATGAGGTCCGCCATGAACGAAACATCGCCGCCGGCACAAAACGCGCGCCCGGCACCGGTCACAACAACCACCCGAATCGCCCGATCGCTTCCCGTCGCTTCCAGTGCTTCGGCGAGATCACGCCGCATGTGCCCAACGAAAGCATTCAGCTTCTCGGGACGGTTTAGCGTAATCGTGGCGATACCTGAATTTTCAGTGACGTCGATGTGTTCGTACATAAGGGAGGGTAAATAGTAAATGGTAAATAGTAAATAGAAGCAGAAGAATAACTCGGACCATTTACCATTTACTATTCACCATTTACCTGCCTTTGAACTGTGGTTTGCGTTTGTTTACGTAAGCGTCGATACCCTCCTTCGCGTCTTCCGACTGAAACAGTTGCTGCTGCAGCTCGCGCTCGAGTGCTAATGCAGACTCAAAAGGAATCTCCGCGCCGGTCTGAACACTGCGCTTGATGCGACCGACTGCGTACGCGGCCCGGTTAGGCGCGGTAAACTGTCGCGCGTAGCCCAACACTCTTTCCAGAAAGGTTGCCGCGTTCTCTGCTTCGAAAATATCGTTAATGATTCCCAGTTGATGTCCACGTTCAAAGTCAAACAGCTCGCCGCTGGCCATTAACTCAATCGCTTTCGACTTGCCAACCATGCGAACCAGCCGCTGCGTGCCACCAGTTCCGGGAAGAACACCGAGAGAAACCTCCGGCAAGCCCATCTTGCCCGCGCCTTTGCGGGCAATGCGCAGGTCAGCGGCCATCGCTACCTCCAACCCTCCACCCACGCAGTGTCCGTTGATCGCCGCGATCACGAGTTTTGACGTCTGCTCCAGACGCGACAAAGTTTCATTAGCGTGCAGACAAAAGTAATACTTGAACGTGGGCGTCACATTAGCAAGCATTCGGATGTTGGCGCCGGCGCAGAAAAACTTCTCTCCACTGCCAGTGATCACAATGACCTGCACGCTCTCGTCCATACGCGCAGCGAGGATGCGTTGATCCAGGGCTTGCATCATCTCGTGTGTGTACGTGTTTGCCGGAGGATCGTTGAGGGAAAATAGGGCGACACCTTCGTCGACCCGATACTGAACGAGATCTTCGTCCGTTGTCTTAGAGTGGTCTGCAGCTGCTCCCATCGTGTTCTCCATAAGACTAGAAATTGACAGAATTACAAGACAACGTGGGTGGCCCATTCACGCATGAAAGTCCCTTCCTACCCTCGTGGGGACGAGCGTTGCGCACACATGGCACCCCAGCGGGGCCGCCCCGCCGGGGACCCGGCGATGCCCTGTTCCAGTTTACTCAGCGTATGAAGCGCGCCACACACTCACCGACTCCGTCCCGGGCTGAGCGGTGGAGTTTAGTTCTTCGGGGGCCAGTTCATCAACAAAACCATGAAGAAATAGTCGGGTGACGTGTTCAACCAGTTCTGCGACCTTCAACTTGCCGCTCGGATCATACCAATTGTAAATCCAGTTCATCATTCCGAAGAGAGCGTAGGTTGCTGCCGTAAGATCCACGCGCCGCTTCTCAGGCTGCTGTGCTTGCAGTTCGCTGAGAATCTCTCGGGCCAGTTTCGTGTATTTCTGCTTCTTGCCGGAAACGTGTTGGTGTAGATCACCCGCAAGTGAATCGGCCTCGTGCGAAAGCACCTTCATCTCCGCCATGTTAGCCGCGAAGAACGCGAGGTGATTGTCGATGAAGATTCGTAGTTTTTGAACGGGTTCCGACACTTCCGCCAGCCGCTGCTCCAACCGCTCCAAGACACGACCAAAGCAGTTGTCCTGAATCAGAAACAGCAATTCTTCTTTTGATTTGCAGTAGTGGTAAAGGCCAGCCAGGCTTACTTCCGTGGCGCGCGAGATATCCCGCATCGAAGTGGAGTGGTAGCTCTTTTCGGCAAAAATGCGCGCCGCGGTGCGCAGGATAAACTCCAGCTTCTGATCGTAGCGCGAGTCGAATTTCGAATTTCGAATTGCGGATTTCGAATTTTCAGACGACGTTGCTTTAGTAGTTTCTGTCACAGGAAATAAAAAGAACCCAATTCGCACGAAATTCGAATTCCGAAATTCATAACCTCACGTACTCAAATTCGAAAGGCTTGCCTTTGACTCCCGCTGCCGGCGGGGAGATCCAGTTAGCGATCTTGCCGGGCTCGACTACCGGATGCATCAAGCTGCGGACGTATTCGCGATCCTCCAGAGTGGGCAGCCATTGAGCCTTGCGTTGCTCAAACTCTTCGCTCGTGATCGGTTTACCCTCAATGTCGAAGTTGTGACCGGCATATTCGCCAACGTGGCGATGGAAACGTGTATTGGGCAAACGAATTCGATCGCTGATTCCGGCGTCGGCCAGCGTCTTGTTCCAACGCGCCAAGCCTTTCTCACAGTCTTTTACGTATTCGCCACGCAGCACTTCGTTCAGAGCGTTTCTGAGCGCAACTTCGCGCGAGTTGAGCCGTCCATCTTCGACAACCGTCATCGTGAATGTTTGGTCAGCAGCAATGTGGTCGTCATATTGCTCTTGCTCTTTGTAGCGACCCTTGAGGCCCGCCGCGAAGAAGTCTGCTGAGTTAGAGCTGATCTCTCCACCGAACAGGTCGAGCGAATAACTAAACCAGAAGTTCACGTGCTTCTGAATAATATCCAGAGGAATGCCGCCGAGCTGGTGCACATCACCTGCTTTCATTAACTGCGCGGTGCGCTTAACGATACGATTGATGCCGGTGTCACCGACAAACATGTGGTGCGCTTCTTCAGTCAGCATGAACTGGCAAGTGCGAGCGAGTGGCTCAAACCCCGACTCCGCGAGGGCCGAGAGCTGATACTTGCCGTCCCGATCCGTGAACATCGTGAAACAGAAAAAGTTGAGCCAGTCGTCACAGGGCTGGTTAAACGCCTCCAGGATGCGCGGCTTGTCGGGATTGCCGCTGCGGCGTTCCAACAAAGCATCCGCTTCGTCGCGCCCATCGCGTCCGAAGTAACGCTGCAGCAGGTAAACCATGGCCCAAAGATGCCGGCCCTCTTCCACATTCACCTGAAACAGGTTGCGCAAGTCGTAAAGCGAAGGGCAGGTCTTGCCGAGCTCGCGTTGCTGTTCGACTGAGGCCGGTTCGGTGTCGCCCTGGGTAACGATGATGCGGCGCAACGAATTGCGAAACTCGCCAGGTACTTCCTGGTAAGCGGGCTGGCCATAGTTGTCACCAAAACCAATCGTCGCGCCGGGCTCAGCGGGCTTGAGAAAAATGCCCCAACGATAGTCGGGCATCTTTACGAAGTCGAAATTGGCCCAACCGTCAGGTTCGACGCTGATCGCCGTGCGCAAATACACGTCCTTGTTCTGAAAACCTTCCGGTCCCATCTCGCGCCACCACTCGAGATAATTCGGGAGCCATTTCTCCAGAGCTCGCTGGAGCCTCTTGTCTCCTGCGAGATTTACGTTGTTCGGTATGCATTCGTATAAATTCATGACTCCACCTTGGGTTTGAACTTTGTACTTTGATCTTTGTACTTAGTTCCCGGATTTTGGCCGCGGATTACGCGGATGAACGCGGATCAGAAAAGCCGTACTCCATATTTACTTTATGGCGGTTCATATCCGCTGGACTTAAAAAGGACTAACCAAATACCCAGATTAGGTTATTGCTCTGGTCTTCGTTTTCGCTCTGATCCGCGTAAATCCGCGGCTAATTCTCCGTTACCCAAAGCACAAAATACAAAGAAGAAAGCACCAAGAACTACGTTCTCTTAAAATCAAACTGTGCTTGCGTAGGCTTTCCGTAATTAGTCAATGCTCCATGCTGGCCTACGGCATTGGGCCGCTGGAAGATCCAGTTTTGCCAGGCCGTCAAACGGCCGTAAATCTTCGTGTCCATGGTTTCCGGTCCGGCAAATCTGAGTGATGCTTCCATTCCCGTCAGGGCATCCGGCGACAACGAAGTTCTTTCCTCAATTGCCACCCGGATTTCATCTTCCCAATCCAGATCATCCGGCGCGAAAGTGACCAGGCCCAGTTTGTCCGCCCATTCGGTGTCAAGCCCCCCTTTCTGAGCGAGGATTTCACCAACATTGTCAGGCGTCGCGATGAACCGTGATTCCAACCGTGTCAGTCCGTTGCTCATCGGCAATGCTCCGGCATTCAACTCACTCACCGCGAGCTTAACCGGTTGGTCCGGATTATTGAGCATGTACGTCCGATCTGAGGCTATCGCAAGCTCAAGCAAATTGCCGGCAAAGCAACTGCCCGGCTCAATCAAAGCAAAGAAGCTCTTCGCAGTGAGATCAAGTCGCCTGAGCACGCGCGCCATGTTTAAACTGATTTCGCGGATCAGCCAATGGTCCTGGTGCGTTGCTAGTGTCTTGTCAACAGCCAACACGTCTTCCATCTTTCCTTCGGTGCGAATGCAGACGAGGCCCGTTTCCAGTTCATTCACGCGCAGATGCAGCAAGGCATCATCAAGTTCCCGGTATGCCTGCAGCGGCCAGTATGCGTCACCGAAAGCCTGAATCTCTTCCGGGGTTGTCGGCAGACCAGACTCCGGACCGCCAATAGTCAAATTTGCGTAACGTTGGTCGCGATCCAGGTTTACGCTGACGTATTTGTAGTCACGAGCATCATCGCTGGACTCAAACGCCAACGGATTGAGCTTTATACCGGGTCCCGAATTCCTTTCACCATTCCCATCGACAATGCTGCCTACTCGCGCATCCATTCGTTCCTGGAACTTGCTGGTGGGAAAATAGTCGTCGATGAGGCCCCATTCTTTCGCGCGCTTGCCTTTTAGTCCCTCCGCCAGCGTCGAAAAGACATCGGCACGATCGCGGCGAACCTTTCGTTTATCCACCAGTCGCGTCAACCCTCCCGTGCCAGGCAATACCCCCAGGAGTGGAACTTCGGGAAGAGAAACGGCGGAGTTGCCATCGTCGACCAGATAGATCTCATCGCAGGCGATCGCCAGTTCATAACCTCCACCTGAGGCTGTCCCATTGAGGGCGGCCACGAACTTCTGGCCCGAATGAGTTGAAGAGTCCTCAATCGAACAGCGCGTTTCATTCGTGAACTTACAGAAGTTAACCTTGAACGAGTGTGACGAAGTACCGAGCATGTAGATATTGGCGCCGGCGCAGAAGATGCGCGGCTTAAGACTTGTGATCACTACAACCCGGACCTCCGGATGCTCGAACCGCAGACGCTGCACGGCATCGGCTAATTCGATGTCGACTCCGAGGTCATAGGAATTGAGCTTGAGCTTGTAACCCTCCGCGAGCGTCTCATCCTCCTGAACGTCCATTGAGAGTGTGGCGACGGGACCCTCAGTGATGAGCCTCCAGTGTTTGTACTGCTCGGGTGATGTCTGAAAGTTGATTATCAAATTCGCTCCAGGCTCTGAGTTAGGAATCAGTCGCAGCGATAACGGTCCTACATGGCCTCGAAAACGTCGAATTCCTTTACGTTCGAACGTTCGTTCGGAAAGTTTGGATAATAGTCCTTCAGGTATCTGAAGGTCAAGTTGCGGTGTGGATCTCAGCTCGCGGTTAAGGAGCATCGCGGCGTTGCTGCCCGGCGTCGCCGAGCTGAGCTATGGTCTTGCTTGACAGTTCCGCCTGACGGCGCGTAGGGTTGCGGCTTTGGCGAGTAATTGTGGGATTCGTGGAGGCGAATCTGTTCTGGTGAACGGCGCGGTCTTCAAAACCGTCAGTGAGACTGTGAGAACAGGCTCAGGTAGGTTCGATTCCTACACGCCTCCGCCAGAAGCCAGGAGGCAGGTGCAGACGGCAGAAACGGCGTTAACCGGTCGCTGACCAGAGCGGCATACCTCACTAACGACTGATGATTGAACGAGCGCGAAACTCCAGCGCTCAAAGGAACTCCTCACATGATCAGAGATTGGGTTGCACTCAACCTGACCCCGGGCATCGGACCTCGCGCCGCTGCCAAACTCCTGGAACGCTTTGGCGCCGCTGAAGCTGTTTATGGTGCAACTAGAGCCGAACTGGAAAAGTTGCGGCTGTTGCCGGAAGCCGTCGACAGCATCATTGCGCGCGACCGGTTTGAGAATGCCGAGGCTGAGATTGAAAACGTAAGGAAATGCGGCGCCGATCTTTTAATACTCGACGATGGCGTTTATCCCGCAATGTTGCGCGAGATCTATGATCCACCAATCACTCTCTACGTGAAGGGCGCCTGGGAAGAATGTCTCGAGCAGCCGTGTGTGGCGATTGTGGGCTCGCGCAGATGTTCGACATACGGGCAGAATGCGGCTTTGATGCTGGCGCGTGATTTGGCCCAAAGGGGGGTCACAGTAATCTCGGGCTTCGCGCGTGGAATCGATGCCGCAGCACACCGCGGAGCTCTCGAAGGCGGTGGTCGCACGGTGGCCGTGCTGGGCACGGGAATTGACGAGGTTTATCCGCGCGATCATAGAAAGCTGGCAGACGAAGTTCTTGAACGTGGGGGGTCAGTTGTTACGCAGTTCCCGCTTGGCACTCCACCTGTGTCGGAAAACTTTCCGTACCGTAACCGCATCATTAGTGGCTTGAGCCTCGGTGTTGTAGTGGTAGAGGCAGCGGAAAATTCCGGATCTTTAATAACGGCGCGGTTGGCGATTGAACAAAACAGGGAAGTCTTCGCAGTACCTGGCAACATTACGTCGCGTAACTCCTTCGGCACTAATTACCTGATCAAAGGGGCGGGCGCGAAGCTGGTGCAGCAGTGGCAGGACATCGCAGCCGAGTTGCCGCCGCAAATCGCGGCGAAGTTGTTGCCACCCCCTTTTGGAGAAAAGAAGAAAGAAGAGTCGCTAGCTGATCAGCTTTCTTTAGTGCCGCATGGGCTTTCAGATTCTGAGACTACGGTTTTGAAGCTATTGGCAGCAGACATTCCGGAACACATTGATTCACTCGTCGACCGGAGTAAGTTATCGATTTCGGATTTAACTGCCACGCTGTTAGCGTTGGAGATGCGCGAATTGGTGCGCGCGCTTCCGGGCAAGTGCTTTGTAAGGAAGATGTGAGGAATTGCCGATTGGCGATCGCAAATACTTAAGAACATGGCAAAAAACCTGGTCATCGTTGAATCGCCTGCAAAGGCGAAGACAATTAATAAATACCTGGGAAAGGACTATCTGGTTAAAGCCTCTATAGGCCACATCAAAGATCTACCTTCCAAAGGCCTTGGGGTTGATCTCGACAATGATTTCAAACCAACCTACGAAGTAATTCCAGACTCGCGAAAGCGGAACAACAAGAGAATCGTGGCGGAGCTTAAAAAAGCCGCCAAAGATGCGGACGCCGTTTACCTTGCTGCCGACCCAGACCGCGAGGGGGAAGCCATCTGCCAGCACCTTGCCGAAGAGATTGTTCCTAAACGGCCCGCCAAGCCCACCTATCGGGTGATGTTCAATGAGATCACAAAACGCGCTGTGAATGCGGCCTTTGAGAATCCAGGACAAATAGACGCAAACCTCGTTGACGCACAACAAGCTCGTCGCGTTCTGGATCGACTGGTGGGTTACAAAGTCTCGCCGCTTCTATGCCGCACTATCGGGGGCCGGCTTAGCGCAGGTCGGGTTCAATCAGTCGCCTTGAGAATGGTGGTCGAGCGCGAACGAGAAATCGAAAAATTCCTGAAAACCGAGTACTGGACGATTATCGCCAACCTAGCGGCGAAACTGCCACCAGCGTTTGATGCCAGGCTTTTCAAGGTCGCCGAGAAAACGGTTAAGACGAGCGGTTTCGATCAGGACACCAAGAAAAGCGAGATTCTGATCAACGAAGAAGCCCGGGCCACAGAAATTGTTGCCGAGGCAGAGAAAGAAACTTTCGTTGTCAGCGAGGTATCCACTAAAGAGCGGAAACGAAATCCGGTGCCACCGTTCATCACTTCAAAGCTGCAACAAGAAGCGTCGCGCAAGCTTGGTTTCGCGGTAAAGAAGACGATGATGCTGGCTCAGAAGCTGTACGAAGGTGTGGAGCTGGGGTCGGAAGGATCGGTCGGTCTAATCACCTACATGCGCACCGATTCCACGCGCGTTTCAGAAGCCGCTCTCGGCGAGCTCCGTGATTTCATTGGCAAGCAATACGGTCCCACGTATCTGCCGGAGAAGGCGGTTCATTATCGCTCCAAGAAAGATGCGCAGGACGCACATGAGGCTATCCGCCCAACTGAGGTTGCGCGCACGCCGGATTCCCTGGCCCAGTATCTGAACAAGGATGAGCTGAGACTCTACCGACTCATCTGGCAGCGGACTGTGGCTTCGCAGATGACTTCCGCGATTTTCGATCAAACAACCATCGACATCAACGCCGGTCGTTTCCTTTTTCGCGCGACAGGTTCGGTGCAGAAGTTTGACGGGTTCCTGAAGCTGTACCAAGAGGGTCGCGACGAAAAAACCGAAGAAGACGACGAAGCTGAGCGCACTCTGCCAATGGTTGAAAGGCGCGAGGTGCTAAATCTAAAGACGATAACTCCCGAGCAGCACTTCACTGAACCGCCACCGCGTTATACAGAAGCTACCTTGGTCAAAGCGCTTGAGGAAAAGGGAATAGGTCGGCCGTCAACCTACGCTGCGATCATGACAACGATTCAGGACCGTGAATACGTTGAGAAGCTGGAGGGTCGGTTTCATCCGACCTCCCTGGGCAAGACTGTAAACGACGTGCTAATCGAAGGTGGGTTCGACGACCTCTTCAATGTTACCTACACAGCGCGCATGGAGGAAGAGCTCGATCACGTCGAGGAAGGAAAGCTCAAATGGACCGCGGCGCTGCATGAGTTCTATGACAAGTTCAAGGACGATCTGAGCAAGTTCAAGGAATACACTGCTGGGATCAAGAATGTAGACACACCCACCGACGAAGTTTGTCTGAAATGCGAAACCAAGGGGATGGTCCAGAAGTTTGGGCGCTTCGGCAAGTATCTCAAGTGTCTGAACTGCGCCGCCACACGTGACGCTGAGCCCAAGGCCGGAGCGAATGGCAGTGCAGCACGCGGAGAAGCAAGTGCCGGAGGTAATGAATCGGAAGAACCGGAGGCCTGCGATCTGTGTGGCAAACCCATGCAGCTCAAGCGCGGTCGCTTCGGTCAATTCCTGGGGTGTACCGGTTATCCCGAGTGCCGCAACATTCGGAAGATCTCCAAAAGCGGAGCAGTTGCCCCGGCACCGATTCCGCTCGATGAGAAGTGCCCTGTCGACGGCGCGCAACTCGTGAAACGGTTCGGGCGATTCGGTGAGTTTATCTCCTGCTCAAACTACCCAAAGTGTAAATACATCAAGCAGGAAACAACGGGCGTAGCGTGTCCGCGAGAGGGATGCGTGGGTGAGTTGGTCGTCAAGAAATCGAAACGTGGAAAAACATTTTACGGTTGTTCGCAGTACCCCACTTGTGACGCAGTCTTCTGGAACAAGCCGGTGAAGGAAGCGTGTCCGAATTGCCAGGCGCCTTTTCTGCTCGAGAAGACCTCAAAAAAACAGGGCACGTTCCGTTACTGCGCAAACGAAGAGTGTGGATACAATTCGAACGAAACCGGAACCGACATCGCTAAGGTCAAGCGAATTAAAGTGCTAACCGACCGCCAACCTGCTCGATAAATCCTGGCGGCGATGAAACTTTCCGCCTAACCTGTATTATGCGATTTCACATCGGTTTAGCTTCCTCGTGGACAAATAGATCCCTCGATAAATTGAACTTAGGAGAATTTAATCATGCTACGACGCTACGCCGCACTCGCCCTGTTTCTGGTCTTCGTGTTCCCGCCGAACGCGATTTTCGCCCAGCAACCAGCTCAAACTCCGTCCAGTCAGCCCCCAGTTCGAGCGCAGCAGCCGGGTCAACAAACACCGGCAAAGGACCCCAACGATCCCATCGAGCGAATCAAGGACGAGGGTATGAATCGTTCACAGGTGATGCAGACGCTGAGTTATCTGACAGACGTTATTGGTCCTCGTCTTACCAATTCGCCGGGAATGAAAAGAGCAAACGAATGGACGCGCGATCAAATGGCCAAGTGGGGGTTGCAGAACGCCCATCTCGAAGCATGGGGGCCAGTTGGACGGGGCTGGAAGCTAAAGCGATTTTCCGCGCAAGTGGTTGAGCCCCAGGCAATACCGCTGATCGGCTACCCGAAAGCCTGGTCGCCGGGTACTAATGGACCTCTCACGGCGGAAGTGGTTTACTTCGATGCGAAAGATGAAGCGGACCTGCAGCGCTTCAAAGGCAAGTTAAAGGGCGCGATCGTTCTAAGCGCGCCCGGGCGACAAGTTAAAGCTCACTTTGATGCCCCCAGTACCCGCATGAATGAAAAAGACTTGCTGGACCTTGCTGATGCACCTGACCCGAGGGTAGGAACACCACGGCGTTTTCAACTGACTCCAGAGCGACGAGCCGCTTTCAATCTGGCTGCAAAGAAGAATCTCTTCATGCATGAAGAAGGTGCCGCGGTTGTGATTGACCCCAGTCGTCTGGGCGATGGCGGAACAGTCTTCGTGCAATCGGCATCAGTGCCACAGCCGGTACCGGCGGAACCCTTGGGTCCAAACTCACGCTCAATTTCCCCTTACGACAAGAGCGCTCCGAAGTTTGCCCCTCAAGTTGTGCTCGCAGTTGAACACTACAACCGCATCGTCCGACTTATCCAAGCCGGCGAAAAAGTGACGATGACAATAGACCTGGGCGTCGAATGGCAGGATGCCGACGCCATGGGTTACAACACGATCGCGGAGATCCCCGGCACCGATTTAAAGGACGAGGTTGTGATGCTCGGCGGTCACATGGACTCCTGGCACTCCGGAACCGGCGCGACCGACAACGGCGCAGGCGTTGCGGTGGCGATGGAGGCCGTTCGTATTCTGCAGGCGCTGAACCTGAAACCACGTCGCACGATCCGCGTCGGATTGTGGTCCGGTGAGGAACAGGGACTGCTGGGTTCGCGCGCTTATGTGGCTGAACACTTCGGCCGACTTGAAACCCTCGCGGCCGGAACTCCTTCTCCCGCACCAAGTCCGGCGCCGGCGCCCAAGCTCTTGACGAAGCCGGAGTACGAAAAGTTTAGCGGCTACTTCAATCTGGACAATGGAACCGGAAAGATCCGTGGCGTGTATCTACAGGGCAATGAGGGAGTGCGCTCTTTATTCCGCGAGTGGCTGATGCCATTCCGCGATATGGGAGCGGCAACGCTCTCGATCTCGAATACCGGTGGTACTGACCATTTGTCGTTCGATGCCATTGGTTTGCCGGGCTTTCAGTTTATTCAGGATGAGATCGAGTACGACACTCGCACCCACCACTCCAACCAGGACGTCTTCGATCGCATTCAGGCCGACGATATGAAACAGGCCGCAACCATCATAGCGGCGTTTGTCTACAAGGCAGCGACGCTAGATGAGAAACTGCCGCGCAAGCCGATGCCGGGACGCTGATTCACTCAATCACGGCAAACCTGACGACAGTCCATGTGGGTCAGTTTCGCAGTAGGCGTGCGAAACAGGTTTCGTGTCGTCGCTACGGCTATGTCGCCCAAAGTGAGGCAGGGAACGTCGTCGCTCACTACAGAACGGCGAGCGGTAGCGACCGGCTCTCAAACTCAACTCGTATTAATTGCGGTTTTACAGGTCGTTGAGTGCTAGATCCGATCGCTACCGCTCCCGGTTCTGTATCGGAGCATGGTCTGCTCCATGTATTACGTTCGTGAAGTTCATCTCCATTCTGAGTTTTTACACAGCCTCATAGCCGGTTCCTCACATCGGGCGGCGGAAACCGTAACGACGATCGATAGCTGCCTGGACGGCTTGTGCCGAAACTAACCCACTACAGACAATCCACCGCCATCGCTGGGCTGTTCCCGTTTAGCACGCGCGTTTGAGATGTCGCTGAGTTCAAAAAGAAAAGCGGGCCCCCAGGCCCGCTTTCTTAAGCATGAAGGGTGCTGCCGTGGTCAGCTTGGGTTACGTTCTAGGACCGGCTCGTAGGTGCCGGCGCGAGGACGCATGCTGGCCGCAGGTTCCGCTTGCGAAGTACTCTTGTCCGAAAGATCGGCGCCGATTAAATCGCGAATCTTGCGAATCAAAGCTGGCAATATAACGGTTTGCGCGGTTGTTGAGAGTTCTTCGACCAGACGATCGCCGAGAGTGCCAACTTCCTGCTGCAAGCGATCAAAAACTCGGGTTCCTTTGAACCGGTCCACCAAACCCGGACCCTCATCCTTGCCGTTGGCCTTTTCCGAGGCGTCAAGACTAGCCGACAAAGGCGTGTAGGACCGGCCGGTGATTGGCTGGCCGGCGTAAGCGTGGTGTTCCGAGGAGATATAGCTTTCCGATTCGGACTCCTCGTCCTTAATCGCGGAAGCAATGCAATAACCCACACAGAAACCGAGCCCGGCTGCTCCCAGGCTCCAGGCGACGGGACGTTTTTTAAACTGTTCGCGCCAATCAAGCGCGTCCTTAACGGTTTCGTATTGTTGCACCACTGTCTCCTTGATTTCAGTTACGGTCTGGGTGATGGAATCCCGAGCCTCCTCCATCCGGAGCTGAAGTTCTTCTTTAGAGAAGGTTTCTTCCGCGACTTCGGGTGCTCGAGCCAAACCTAGAGTTCGTTCTTCAGCCATTGCTTGTCCTTTCTCAGTTCCTCCACCGTCTTGTTAGGCACCAGGTCCTGATGAGCCAGACGGTTCTTCACTGTCAAAATAACGATGCCACCTATGACCATGTAGAAGAGCCCCGTTAGTACAAACCCCAAGGCGTATTTGGCTGCCTGGCTAAGATTAGCGTTCGCAAAAAGTGTCGAAACTGCGAAAGCGACAGCCACGTTAAGTAGCGCAAAACCGACGGCAGAGACTATGCCCCCAAGAGCGATCGCAATCCCGCCACGTGCGTAGGCGTTTGCTTCCTCTTTGAGTTCGACCTTGAGCAAACTGAGCTTGGTGTCGAACAGTTGCATGACGTCATCGCCCAGTCTTCCCACTAACGAGGGCAAACTCTCGGTTTCGGGTTTGAGCGACGAATCTCTTGCAGTTGCAACAGCGGTTGATGGAGCTGCCATTTGCTACCTCCTTCGTTTAAGTGCAGCCATAGGTGGCGTCAGTGCTAACGTTTTCGACAAAGTCTACTGACGTCTGCCGCGAAGGATCAGCCCGAGTACGAGTCCCGCGGCCGCCGAAATCAGAATGGCCTGGCCTGGGTTCTTTCGTGCGTACTCTTTGGCATTCGCTGCTACCTCGCCCAGGTCCGCATCCTGAAGTTCTTTGAGCTTGTCGCCAACGACGGAGACCTTGTCGCTTACATAGTCCTTCGCCTGCGTGGCGGCTTCGGAAATCTTGTGACCGTAGTCCTGCGCGGTCTGAGTGAGTGCTGTGGCGGTTCCAGTGCTTCCGGAGCCGGAGCTGCTGGAGCCGGGGCCGCTGGAGCCGGTGCCCGCGCCCGTACCAGTATTCGTTGCCGGGGCGTTCGGATTAAAGCCTTCTCGGTTTTGTGACATTTCGAAAATTCTCCTTTTCAATCTAGTTGTGAACGGCGAGCTTTTGCTCTTGCACTGGGCGCGCCGTCCGCAAAGTTATAGAAAGCGTCGAGCAAGAAACGTGCCGACAATCTTCAAATGGAATCAGTCGATCCTAGCTCACGTTAAATGAAACGGCCTGATGCGATGGACTTGTTTCCTTGTTGTGAAAAGGTACAAGCCTCCGACCGCCAAAGGTCGGGAACCATACAAAGCGGCAAATTGGAAGAGGGCTTGACAGTGCGCGTCACACGATGGTAAGTAAGTACTTACTTTGTTCAGGCAGTAAGAAAGAACCAACTGTGACGAAGGAAATTACAACTCTTGACCATCACCCGGGACCGGCCTGCGGCGTGCGCATGGCTGGAGACGAGCGACGACTGCAGATCCTGCGGGTGGCCGTAAGTCTCTTTGCTCATGAGGGTTTCCGGGGTACTACAACCAAGAAAATTGCGCAGGCGGCTGGGGTTTCGGAGGCAATGGTCTTCCGTCACTACGCTAATAAACAAGAACTCTATACCGCCATTCTCGATCATAAGGCCTGTTCGGGCGATGCGATCGATCCAGAGCTGATGGTTGCTGACGCCCTCAAACGTAAGGACGATCGCGCCGTCTTCGAGGGATTGGCTTTTGGAGCCCTTGAACATCACGAGAGCGATCCCGAATTCCAGCGGCTGCTGCTCCATTCGGCGTTGGAAGGGCATGAACTCGCACAAATGTTCTTTGAGAAATTTGTGCGGCGAGTTTACGAGTTTCTAGGAGCTTATATTCGTGAGCGGCAACGGGACGGCGCCGTCATCAAGATCGATCCTGCAATTGTGGTGCGGGCGTTCATCGGCATGATCATTCACCACTCGCTCAACAATAATCTTTGGGATCCGCAGCGTCGCCTGTTGAATCTCTCGAACGAGAGCGCGGCAAAACATTTCACGGACATTCTTCTGGGCGGAATCAGCACTAAGCGCGGGCCAAAGAATTCCAAGAAGGATCGCGCGGCGGACCCGAACGGTTCTCCAGCAAAAGGGTAACGGGATGTTTTCTCACAGACTAGCTCAAGTTGTTCCTCTCGCTGTCGTAGTGACGCTCAGCGTGTTTTCGGTCTCCTGCGGGGGTTCCAAGGCGAATGTCAGAAACGAAGCAACTCCCCTCACTTTGCCGGCGGTGGTTGATGTGACCACAGCGCCGGCGATTACGCGCGATTTGCCTCGCTTTTTTGAAGCGACGGGAAGTCTCGCCGGCGACCAGCAGACTGAGGTTGCCTCCTCCATTGCGGGCAAAGTGGTTGCCGTAGGGGTGGATCTCGGCAGTTATGTTAAGCGCGGACAGATGATCGTTCGCCTTGATGATGTGGATTCCAAACTTCGCGTCGCGCAAGCGCAGGCCCAGGTTGAGCAGGCGAAAGCAGCCTTACGACAGGCGGAAGAGAAGGTCGGTTTGCGACCTGGTCAGGCGTTTGATCCCAACCGCATCCCGGAGGTGGCAAACGCTCGAGTAGCTCTGGAGCTTGCTGAAAAGAACCTGCGCCGGTCCGAGAAGTTGATCGAATCCGGAGATGTCTCGCGCTCCTCTTACGATCAGCAAAAAGCGCAACGCGATCAATTGAAAGAACAGTATGAATCGGCGTTGTCGCTCGCCCGGCAGAACTACGCGGCGGTGATGACTGCGCGCGCAAATGTAGCAAACGCCGGAACCCTGCTGGGGTTGGCTCGAAGAGCTCTTTCCTATGCGCTGGTTTTTTCCCCAATCGACGGATACGTCGCCGAGCGCAATGCCGATCTGGGCGAGTATGTTTCTCCCACCTCCAAGGTCGCGACGGTCGTGCGCATTAATCCGCTGCGAATTCGCATTGATATTCCCGAACAAGCAATCCCAGAGGTAAGCGTAGGGCAGTCGGTTTCAGTAACCACGAGTGCCTGGCCTGATAAAAACTTCAGTGGTCGTATTGCCAGGATTTCTCCGAACGTGACTGCGAGCTCGCGCACATTGTCAGTGGAGGCTGATATCGAAAACAACGGGGGGGCGCTAAAGCCGGGTCAGTTCGCGACCGTGCGCATTCTGCAGTCGCGTTCCCAGCCGGCAGTGCTGATTCCAGCGCGAGCTGTGCGAACGGAGTCAGGAGTGAGTCGCGTATTCGTTATCAAGGATGGACGCGCTGAACAGCGGCTGGTCCAGCTGGGTCAGTCTGAAAGCGACCTGGTGGAAGTGAAAAGCGGCGTCGCCGCAGGCGAACAGGTAGCCACCAGCAACATCGATCAAGTGAGCGACGGGATGGCTGTAAGGCAATAGTCAAGAAGTTTAGAGTTCAACGTTTACGTAGGTGCTTTGGAACGTAACACGCTAAAGCGTGAACTCTGAACTGAGATCGAATAATGCAAAAACTTGCTGAAATTTGTGTGCGGCGCCCGGTTTTCGCGACGATGCTGATCCTGAGCCTGACCGTCGTCGGCCTCTTTTCGTATCGATCACTGGGCGTCGATCTCTTCCCTAAGATTGATCTACCGACAATCACGGTCACGGTCGTTAATCCAGGCGCCTCTCCGCAAGAGATTGAGACGGAGATCACTGACAAGGTTGAAGGCGCGGTTAACACTATTAGCGGTATCGATGAGCTTCGCTCGACTTCAGTTGAAGGCGTTTCCCAGGTCTTCATCACTTTCCTCCTGGAAAAGAATCCCGAGATTGCCTCTCAGGAAGTTCGCAACAAGGTCGACCTGATCGCGAACGATTTGCCAGTCACCGCCGAGCAGCCCATTGTTCAAAAATTCGATACCGATGCGGCACCGGTGGTGCGAATCGCAGTATCTGCCTCGCGCTCGCTGCGCGAGGTCACCGACGTAGCCGACAAAAAGATTAAGCAACAGATTGAGTCTATCAATGGCGTCGGCGAAGTGCAGATCGTCGGGGGCCGAACACGCGAGATTCAAGTTTGGGTAGATCCGGACAAGTTGCGAGCTTTCAACGTCACTGTCGGCGAAGTCGCCAATGCCGTGCGCGCGCAAAATATGGAAGTGCCTGGAGGCCGAATCGACGAAGGGACCCGCGAACTGACTGTTCGCACGATGGGCAGAATCGTGGAGCCGGCCCAGTTCAATCATCTAATCGTTGCCAATCGCGGTTCCTATTCGGTCAAGCTCAGCGACATTGGGTACGCCGAAGACGGAGCGGAAGAGCCACGAACAGAAGCGCGTTTGAACGGGCAGCCGGCCGTCACTCTGATCGTCACCAAACAATCAGGTCAAAACACTGTGGCTGTTGCCGAGGCAGCTAAAGAGCGTCTCCAGGAGATTCAGAAGACCCTGCCGGCGGGTTTCAAGACCGAGGTGGTCGGCGATCAGTCAATATTCATCAAGGCCTCAATCGAATCGATCCGCACGCACCTGATCGAGGGCAGCATCCTGGCAGCCATCGTCGTTTTCATCTTCCTTTGGAGTTTTCGTTCGACGGTTATTGCGGCGCTCGCCATTCCCACTTCGCTGATTGCCACCTTCGGACTGATGGCGGCGATGGGATTTACTCTGAATCAAATCACGATGCTGGCGCTGACACTGATGGTGGGTATTGTGATCGACGACGCGATCGTCGTCTTGGAGAACATCTATCGTTTCATTGAAGAAAAAGGCATGCCTCCTTTCCAGGCGGCGATCGAAGGAACCAGGGAGATTGGCCTCGCCGTAATGGCGACGACGCTTTCCCTGCTCGCGGTGTTCGTACCGGTAGGCTTTATGGGCGGCATTTCAGGCCGGTTCATGTCGTCGTTTGGCTTCACCGCATCATTCGCTATCGCGGTCTCCCTGCTGGTTTCATTTACGCTAACTCCAATGTTGTCGGCGCGGCTAATCAAGCGCAGCAAGGATCGGAAGACCCCCGACGGAGCGAAGCCGGCCCATCGCGATGCGAAGGAGTCACGGTTTTATCGTCCGATTGATCGCGGCTACACCCGCCTGTTGACCTGGGCCATGACGCATCGGTGGGTAATCGTCGCTGCGTGTTTGCTGGTAGTTATAAGCATCGTGCCGCTGTTCATGTTTGTGGGGAAAAATTTTCTCCCGGTTGACGATCAATCGCAGTTTGAAATCAACGTACGCACCCCAGAGGGGTCCACGCTAACGGCAACTGCCGCCATCGCTGGGCGGATTGCCGCGGATCTCCGCCAGCTTCCCGGCGTGACCGATACGTTAACCACAATTGGTGGTGGCCAGCAGGAGCAGGTCAACGTCGCGACGATCTACGTAAAGCTGAAACCGATTGAGGAGCGTAGCGTTACTCAGAATGACTTGATGGTGCGGGCCCGCACTGAAGTACTCGGCAAGTACCTTAAAGAGTTTCCGGCCCAGTTGCGCACCAGCGTCCAACAGGTCGCCGCGCTCTCAGGGGGCGGATTTCGCAACGCCGACATCCAGTACGTCATCAACGGGCCCGATTTGGAAAAACTAACAAAATACTCGGATGATTTGTTAGGGAAGATGAAAAACATCCCGGACCTGGTTGACGCCGACTCGACTCTGGTTACCGGCAAGCCTGAACTGCGAGTCGTCATCGACCGCGCGCGGGCGGCAGATCTCGGTGTTCGAGTCGGCGATATCGCCCAGGCACTTAATACTCTCGTCGCCGGTCAGAAGGTTTCTACCTTTAACGCCGGCACTGACCAATACAGCGTTCGCGTACGGGCCATTGGGGAATTTCGCGCCAGCGTAGAAGGTCTGAAACGGATGATAGTGTCTTCATCCAAGATTGGCTGGGTCAGCCTCGACCACCTGGTTCGGATTGAGGAAGGCACTGGACCATCAGCCATTGATCGTTTGAATCGCCAGCGACAGGTGATGTTGCTGGGCAACGTCAAGCCAGGTGGATCGCAGGCCGCGGTCATCCAGAAGATGGATCAGTTTGCCAAAGAGGTGAAGATTGATGGAGCGTACACAACCGGCTTGGCCGGCCGCTCGAAGGAACTGGGCCGCACAGGTTACTACTTCGGACTCGCTTTCCTCCTGTCTTTTATATTCATGTACATGGTGCTGGCGGCTCAATTTGAGTCGTTCATTCACCCGGTCACCATCTTGTTGACCCTCCCACTCGCAATTCCCTTCGGCATCCTTTCGCTTTTGGTGACCGGACAGACCGTGAATATTTTTTCGGGACTGGGACTCTTGCTGCTTTTCGGCGTGGTTAAGAAAAACGCGATTCTTCAGATCGATCATACCAACCAACTGCGCGCCCAGGGTATGGAACGTTTCGAAGCGATCATTCGGGCGAACCGTGAACGCTTGCGGCCCATCCTGATGACCACCGTCGCGCTGGTTGCCGGCATGTTGCCCTTAACGATCTCCAGCGGCCCCGGGTCGGGTACGAGCCGGTCTATCGGAGTGCTGGTTGTGGGCGGGCAGTCACTCTGTCTGCTGTTGACGCTGCTTGCGGTGCCGGTTTTCTATTCGCTCTTTGACGATCTCGCGCGCAGTCGAATTTGGGGCGCAATCGGCGCAAGCACGACCGGCGCGTTTGCCTGGATGCGACGCAAGGGAGCGAGCGCAACAGCATCCCTCTTCAGCCTGATAACGAGGGAATAGTTGTGACGTTGTCAACAGGCTCCCAAGAGTAACAGCGGAGTTGCACATTTATCACGGAAAGTCGCAAAGGGGCGAAGACGCAAAGATGAGTTTCAGTGATTCGAAAGAAGGCTAGTGAGCAAGAAGCAGGTTATTAGAAGCTATGACTAAGTTGTCCTTCAGATTGTTCCCGCTAACACTGGTTTTCGGTCTTTTCTGCGCAACGGGTGCGGCGGGCCAGGAACCGATGTCATCACCAACTCCAGTGCCGCCTCCAACTCCAGTGATTGAGCAGAGTTTACGGGTCCCTCCCGTCGCTTTTGATTTTCGGCACGAGCCGAAGCACTTACCGCCGCTCGGTCGCGTTGGTGTGGACATGGAACAGCAGCGACCGCTCTCGCTGCGTGAGGCCTTGACCGCGGCGCTGGAGAACAACAAAGACATCGAAGTTGCGCGGCAAAATGTAAAGATTGCGGAATTTGATTTGCAAGGTTCACGCGGCGCTTACGATCCGCGGTTGAGTTCAGCTTCCTATTTCGAGCGCATCAAGAGTCCCATCTCCAGCTTCTTGAGTGGAGGCTCCAACGGCTCGATTACACAAAGCGATTTCACTAACACCGCGCGCCTCGATGGTCTCTCACCAAAACTTGGCGGCAGTTACCGCCTGGATTTCTCGTCCATCCGTCTGACTACGGACAACCAGTTTACCGGTCTTAGTCCGCAGTATCCGACAGCACTGACTTTCAACTATACGCAGCCTTTACTACGCGGACTAAAGGTTGACAACAATCGCCGGCAGATTGAGATTGCCAGGAAGAATCTCTCCCTCACCGACGCACAATTTAGGCAGCGGGCGGTTGAGACCATAACAAGCGTACAGCGTGCTTACTGGGACCTGGTCTTTGCGCTGAGAAATCTGCAGATCCAGCGCGATGCTGTCAGAGATTCGCGGACGCAACTTGAACACAACAAACGTCTGGTCACCGAAGGGGCGTTGGCGCCGATTGACGTCGTCGCGGTAGAGGCACAAGTTGCCGGCTTCGAACAAACTCTGTTCATGGCGCTCGAAGATGTGTCGCGCAGCGAAAACAATCTCAAGAATCTAATCGCCGAGAACCGGCAGGCCGAGATCTGGAACGTGTCCCTGATCCCGACTGATTCAGTAGATCTGGCGCCACCCAATGTGTCGCTGGCGGAAGCGATGAAGGCCGCAATGGACAACCGTGCAGAACTGCAACAGTCAAACCTGGTGCGCGAAATCAATCAGATCGACCAGAGGTTCTTTCGAGACCAAACCAAACCGCAAATCGATCTGGTTGGAAGTTACGGCGTCGTTGGACTGGCGGGAGCGGTCAACAGTGAGGCGATAAATCCTTTTGCCTCGACGGCGCAAATTCGCGACCGGGTAAATCTTTTGTCGGAATTGGCAGGGGTCCCGCCCTTGCCCACGCCGCCACCACAGACCTTTCCTAACGACCTGATTGGCGGTTACAGCCAGTCACTACAAAACCTGTTCGGCAATCGTTACAGCAATTTCCGAGTCGGTGTGCAGATCAATCTGCCTTTACGTAACCGAACCGCCGAGGCGCAGTTAGGCCGCTCACTGGTTGAAGGCCAACGCATTGCCACTCAGCGCGAGCAACTGGAGCAGTCAATCCAGGTGGACGTGAGGAATGCTTTGCAGGTGGTGCGGAGTGCGGAAGCGAGGTTGCGAGCGGCCGCCGCGGCGCGCGAGGCGAGCGAGCAACAGTATGCCAGTGAACAAAGAAAATTGGATGCTGGCCAGTCGACGGTTTTTCTGGTGCTGGAAAGGCAAACAGCTCTGACTGGGGCCCGCGGAAATGAGCTTCGCGCGCAAACGGATCTGAACAAAGCGTCTGCCGAATTGCAGCGGGCAACCGGCAATGCCCTTACGGGAAATAGCATCGTTGTGCGTGTGCGCTGATTTTGGTCTTCCCGACTCTGCAGCACCGCACGCGAGAAGGCGGAG
>Ga0136617_10001410_pt1 | contig 21333 bp, 27 predicted proteins | sample AntDrymUQ3222106_2_FD_129672 | JGI IMG/M metagenome (GOLD analysis project Ga0136617, IMG submission 129672) | Polar desert sand microbial communities from Dry Valleys, Antarctica - metaG UQ322 (21.06) | ecosystem: Environmental > Terrestrial > Soil > Desert | place: Antarctica: Dry Valley...
ACCGCCGTGCGCGGCCTGCTCAACAACGAGACGGTCTCCCTCGACGGCCATCACGTCCATCTCGACGGCGTCGAGCTCGACTACGTCCACCAGGAGCGCCGGCCCAAGCAGGTGCCGATCTACGTCGGCGCCACCGGCATGCAGATGATGGAGCTGTGCGGCGAGATCGCCGACGGTGCCGTCCTCAACTACCTCGTCGACCCCGCCTACAACATGGAGGCGATGGCGGCGCTGGCCCGCGGTGCGGCCACTGCCGGCCGCACCGTCGACGACATCGACCGGCCTCAGCTCGTCGTCTGCAGCATCGACCGCGATCGGCGGGCGGCCCTCGACGGCGCCCGCCTGCTGGTCACCCAGTACCTCGGCCAGCAGCCCCACCTGATGAAGGCGTCCGGCGTGCCCCAGGAACTGCTCGACGACATCGCCCAGGTGATGACGTGGCCGGCCACCCACGAGCAGGTGGTGGCGGCGTCGAAGCTAGTGCCCGACGATGTCGTTCAGCGCTGCACGGCGTCGGGGGAGCCGGACGAGGTCGTGGCCAAGGTGGACGAGTACGTCGCGGCCGGCTGCACCTGCCCGATCCTCTATCCCCTCGGCGACGATGTCGATCTCATGCTGGATACGTTCGAGCGGTGATCGAGATCCGCAACCTGACCAAGCGGTTCGGTTCGATCGTCGCCGTCGACGACCTCAGCTTCAACGTCATTCCGGGTCGGGTCACGGGGTTCCTCGGTCCCAACGGGTCGGGCAAGAGCACGACGATGCGCTGCATGGTCGGGCTCGACCGTCCGCAGCACGGCCAGACGATGTTCGACGGACGGGCCTACGCCACGTTGGCCCGGCCGTTGTACGAGGTCGGCGCCCTCTTCGACGCCGGCTACGTGCACCCGGCTCGCAGCGGGCGGAACCATCTGCGCTGGCTGGCGGCGGCCAACGGCATGGCGGCCGCCCGCGTCGATGAGTGCCTGGCGATGGTCGGCCTGGCCGACGTCGCCGGCCGCAAGGTCAAGGGCTACTCGCTCGGCATGCGCCAGCGACTCGGGTTGGCGGGTGTCCTGCTCGGCGACCCGCACACCGTCATCCTCGACGAGCCGGCCAACGGTCTCGACCCCGAAGGCATCCGCTGGATCCGCGACGTGCTCGTGCACCTCGCCCGGCAGGGCCGCACCGTGCTGGTCAGCAGTCACCTGCTCGCCGAGATGGCGCTGATGGCCGACGATCTGGTCGTGATCGGGCGGGGCCGACTGATCGAGCAGGGGCCCGTCGATCAGTTCATCGACCGCCACGCGACGCGGTGGGTGCGGGTCCGGACACCGGCACCGGCCGCCTTCGCCGAGCAGTTGCAGCGGGCCGGCGCCCGCTCGGTCAACCCGCACGGCGCCGACGGCATCGAGGTCCACGGTCTGGACATCGAGCGGGTCGGTGACCTGGCGGCGCGGACCGGCACCGTGTTGCACGAGCTGTCGCCGCAGACGGCGTCGCTGGAGGAGGCGTTTCTCGCCGCCACCGCCGGGGCCCAGGAGTACCACTCCGGTGGCGCCGCCCCGCCGCCGGCCGCCCCGACACCGCCGCCACCGCCGCCGGGGGGCTACCGATGATCGGGGCCCTGCGCAGCGAGTGGATCAAATTCTCGACGCTCAGGTCGAACTGGGTGATGGTCGTCATCGCCGTCGCCTTCCCGCTCGTCATCGTCGGGCTGACGGCCGCCTTCTCGGCGTCGCCGCCCAGCGGCTCGGACCTGGCCGAGTTGATCGCCGGGACGGGTGTCGTCAGCGCCCTGCTGCTCGGGGCGCTGGCCATCTTGTCGATCACGGCCGAGTACGGCCACAACACGATCCGTCCGACCTTCGCCGCGCTGCCCGACCGCTGGCGGGCCCTCGGCGCCAAGCCGATCGCGCACATCGGCCTGACGGCGGCGGCGATGGCCGGCATCGTAGTGATCGGCTGGCTGCTCGGCTCGTCGATCGCCGAGGACGAACAGGCCCTCGACGGCGAGGCCACACGGATCATCCTCGTCGGCATCGTGCTGTTGGCGATCGGGCTGACGCTGCTCGGTTTCGGCCTCGGGTCGCTCCTGCGCAGCACGCCGCTGGCCATCTGCGTGCTGCTGCTGTGGCCGCTCTTGGTCGAGGGCCTGCTCGCCGGCCTGCTCACCGTGATCGGCTGGGACGGCGCGCTGCGGTGGTTGCCCTATCAAGCCGGCTTCGAGATGATCAACCGCTTCCCGGACGACGACTCACTCGGCCGCGTCGGCGGCGGGCTGTGGTTCTTCGCCTGGGTCGTCGCCATCATGGCGCTCGGCCTCTGGCGCTCCCACCGCCGCGACGCCTGATACTCGGGCTCCGCCGACCGGCGAAGCCGGGTCAGCGGGCTCGGAGCTCGAGTCGTTCGCGCTGGGTGATCGTGTAGTGGCGGTCGCGCTGATCCAGCCATCCGAGACGGATGAAGCTGGCGATCGCCTTGTTGACGCGCTCCCGGGACGCCCCGACCATGCCGGCCAGTTCCTCCTGGGTCACCGGCAGCGTGAACTCGTCCTCGCCGTTCGCCATCTCGAGCAGCCGTTTGGCTGTCCGCCCGGTGACGTCGAGGAAGACCGAGTCGGCCAGCGCCTCGTCCATCACCCGCAGGCGGTGGGCGAGCAGCTTGGTGACGTTCCACAGCAGCGTCGGACGAGCGTCGATCATGTCGACGACCGGCCCGTACGGCACCGCCAGCACGCCGGCGGGCTCGAGCGCCCGCGCCATCGCCGAGCGCGGCTGGTCGTCGATCATCCCCATCTCGCCGAACAGGTCGCCGACCTCCATCAAGGCGACGACACTCTCGCGACGGTCGATCGGATTAGCGATGGCGATGGCGATGCGGCCCTTCGTCACGACGTAGAGCGCGTCCGGCGGGTCGCCCTCGTCGAACAGCGTGTCGCCCCGTACGAGCTGGCGGAACGAGCTGACGGCGGCCAAGCCATCGAGCGTGGCGGCGTCGGCGTCGGCGAAGAAATCGGTCCGGCCGAGCACGTCGCGGGCGCCGGCGTGGTCGTGGGCCATGACCGGGGGAGGGTACTACCGTGACCGCGTGAGGTCGGATGCCGAACGGTCGCGCCTCGGGGTGTGGACGATCGTCGTCGGTGGGGGCGGGGGGGAGCGGTTCGGTGGACCCAAGCAGTACGAATCGCTGGGGTCACAACGGGTGATCGACGCGGCCGTCGACACGGCCCGGACGGCCAGCGATGGCGTCGTCATCGTCGTCCCGGCGGCCGACGCCGAGCGCGAGGGCGGCGTCGCCGGCGGCGCCACCCGCAGTGACTCGGTGCGTGCCGGCCTGGCGGCCGTGCCGGCCGCCGCCACCGTCGTCTGTGTCCACGACGCCGCCCGCCCGCTCGCCTCGGTGGCGTTGTTCGAGGCCGTGATCGCCGCCGTCGGCGCCGAGGGCGTAGACGGGGCCGTGCCGGCCGTGCCCGTCACCGACACGATCAAGGTGGTCGACGGCTCCGGTCGGGTGACGGCGACGCCGGACCGCTCGACCCTGGTCGCCGTGCAGACCCCACAGGCCTTTCGCGCCGCCGCCCTCCGGCGGGCCCACGCCGGGCGAACCGACGGCACCGACGACGCTGCCCTGGTCGAGGCGGCCGGTGGGGTGGTCGTCGTCGTCGCCGGCGAGGAGCGCAACACGAAGATCACGACGCCGGCCGATCTCGCACAAGCCCGCCAGTGGTGGGCGGCCGGGTCATGAGCGAGCGTCAGCGAGCGAATCATCAGGCATCGTCTTCGGCTCGTTGGTGCACCAACTCCGACCCGAACGCGTCGCATGACGTCAGGGCGCACCAATGAGCATCGAGGTGCGCGTCGGCCAGGGGTTCGACGTCCACCGGGTCAGCGGCGACCCCGGGCGTCCGATGGTGCTCGGCGGGTGCCGGTTCCCCGGCGGCCACGGCCTGATCGGCCACAGCGACGGCGACGCCGTGGCCCACGCCATCACCGACGCCCTGCTCGGCGCGGCCGGCCTCGGCGACATCGGCCAGCACTTTCCCGACACCGACGCGGCCCTGGCCGGAGCCGATTCGGTGGCGTTGCTGCGCCAGGTCGTGACTGATGTGACGGCCGGCGGGTGGTCGATCGGGAACGCCGATTGCTCGGTCGTCTGCGACGCCCCCAGACTGGCGCCCATGCGTGACGAGATGCAGGATCGACTGAGTGCGGCGCTGGGCGCGCCTGTCAGCGTCAAGGGCCGCCGGCCGGAGGGCCTCGGCGCCCTCGGGCGGGGCGAGGGCGTGGCCTGCTTCGCCGCCGTCGTGTTGACGCGGGACGCGCCGTGAGTGTTCCCCGTGGCGGTCGTCCTTCGGGCGGGTCGTCCGCCCGGCGGGGTTCGCCAGCGGGTCGGGGTCGCGCCGCGCCGTCGGGACGCTCCAGCCCGGGCCGGGGCGGCGCCTCGGCGGGGCGCACCGGTGGGCGGTCCGGCGGGTCGCCGCCGTCCGCGTCCAAGGGCGGGGCTCGCTCGACGCCGCGCCGGTCACCGGTGCCGCGCAACCCGGCGCCGCGGACGCGCGGCACCGGCCGAACCGGCGCCATCCGCCGGGAGGGCGACCCCCATCCGGCCAAGGGGTCGACTAAGGGCCTCGGCGGCGAGCAGGTCGAGGGCCGCCAGGCCGTGCGCGAGCTACTGATCGCCGGTCGGCGCAAGGTGCACGAGATCTGGCTGTCGTCGGAACTGGCCGACGACGAGGGCGTGTCCGACATCGTCGACCTGGCCCGGGCCAACCGCGTCCCCGTCGCCCATGTCGCCCGCCCGAAGCTGGAGGCCCGGGCCCGCAGCGAGGCGCCGCAGGGCGTCATCGCCTACGCCGCCGAGCTGCCCGAAGCCGACCTCAACGAGCTGACCCGCCGGCGCCCAGGGCGGCCGCCGTTCCTCGTCGCCATCGACGGCGTCACCGACCCGGGCAACCTCGGCGCCATCGTCCGCAACTGTGACGGCGCCGGCGTGCACGGCGTGCTGGTGCCGCGGCACCGCGCCGTCCACGTCACGCCGACCGTGGCCAAGGCGTCGGCCGGGGCGATCGAGCACGTGCCGATCGTGCTGATCCCCGGGTTGCCGGCGGCGCTCGCCCGCCTCAAGGACGCCGGCATCTGGATCGTCGGTCTGGACGACGCCGCCGATCGGAGCATCTTCGAGCTCGGCGAGCTGGCCGCCGAGGGCATCTGCCTCGTGCTCGGCGCCGAGGGCGCCGGCCTCTCCCGCCTCGTGCGCGAGCGCTGCGACCTCGTCGTCAGCATCCCCATGCGCGGCCGCATCAGCTCCCTCAATGTCTCCGCCGCGGCGGCGTTGGCCACCTACGAGATCGCCCGCCAACGCTGACCCCCGCTTTGTCACCCGCACGAGTGATTTTTCCCAGCCGCATGGTTACGCGTCAGCAGCTTTCGGGAAGCCGAAGATGTCACGCTCCCGACCTAAAGGATCGAACATGACCGATCAGCCCTCGCCCGCCCGCTCCGCCGCAGGCTCCGAGCCTCGCGCTGGCGTCCCGACCGGTCAGGCCGATGAGTCTGGAGGGTCGGTCCCCAGCCGCAGTGAGACATCCTCGGGTGGCTCGTCTTCGGGTCGGTCGTCGGAATCCCGGCGGCGCCAAGATGACGGCGGCAGCGAGCGGGGGACCATCTCGATCGCCGACGGTGTCGTCGCCAAGATCGCCGGGATCGCCTGCCGCGAGGTCTCGGGCGTCCACAACATGGGCACCGGGGCGAGCCGACTGTTCGGTGCCGTCAAGGAGCGTATGCCCGGCACGCCGACCGCCCCCGATGCAGCGCAGGGCGTCAGTGTCGAGGTGGGTGAGATCGAGACCGCCATCGACCTCGACGTCGTCACCGAGTACGGCGCCGCAATCCCCGACGTGGCGCGCGCCATTCGGGAGAACGTCATCCGGCGAGTCGAATCGATGACGGGGCTCTCGGTCACCGAGGTCAACATCACCGTCGACGACGTCTACCTCGGCGACGAGCAGTCCGAGCCGGAAGAGGAGCCCCGCGTCCAGTGACCGCCTCCGGTCACCACGCCGACCTCCAACGCTGGGCGGCACGCATCGACGCCGCGCCCAGCGTCGCACGACGGGCCGATGGCGGATCGGTGCGCGTGGCCACCTACCTCCCCGGCGAACGCATCGACGGACTGCGCGAGGCCGATGGTCGGCTGCACGTCCACGTCGTCATGCGATCGGGCGTGACCGCCGCCGAGGTTCGCCGCGATGTCCAGGCCGCCGTGGCCGAGGACTGGTCGCCAGACGACGTTCACGTCGCCATCGACGACATCGACGCCGTCGTTGCCGACAGGCCCGCAGGTCGTCGTCCGGCGGCCGGCACGATCCCCACCTGAGAGTGAGTACCCCATGCGCAATTCCACCGTCGGCATCCTGCTCGGCGCCTTCCTCGGATACGTCCTCGTCGTCGCCGACTTCAGCGACATGCTCGTCGTGGCCCTCTTCGCCCTGGTGGGCTGGGTCGTGGCGCGCGTGATCGCCGGCGATCTCGACCTGGCCGAATACTTCAACCGCAACGAACGTCCCGCCGATCCGGCGCGCCGATGACGTCGGTCCTGGCCCCGCCCGCACCTCCGGACACCGATCCGACGCCGGCGCCGCCGGCCGAGCGGGGCACCCTCGTCATCGAGCCGCGAGCGGTCGAACACATCGCCGCGCGCGTCGTGCGCGACGCCGGCGCGGCTGACGGGGCCTCGGTGTCGGTCGAACGACTGGACGAGACCGTCGAGCTCACCGTGCGGCTCTCGATGCTGTATCCCGAACAGCCCTTGGTGGCGTTGATCGAGCCGGTCCGTCGCTCGGTGGTGGAGCGCGTCGGCCGACTGGTCGGTCGGCCCGTGACCCGCCTCGACATGGAGGTCACGTCGTTCACCGTGCCGCCCCCGGCGCCGGTCCGGCGGGTGCGCTGACGATGGGGCGTGTCCTCCTGCCCGTCGTCGTGCGGGTCCTGTCCGCGCTGCTGGCCGTGGCGCTGATCGTGCTCGGCGTCGTGGCCGTCGCCGAGGTGGTCGGTGTCTGGCTGGGTCACGACCGCTGGGTGCTCCTCCCGGACGACACCAGCGAGCGGCTGGCGCGATGGCGCTGGGACGACTCCACGACTCGCTGGGTGATCGTCGGGCTCGCCGTGACGGCCGTGGTCGCCCTGCTGGTCGCCACGTCGCGTCGCGCACCGATGACCGTCCCCCTCGCCGACCGGCCGTCGGTGCGCTTCGAGCGTCATGCACTTGAGCGGGCGCTGGCCCACGATCTCGACGCCATCGACGGGGTCGACCGAGTGGCGGTGCGAGCGGATGAGCGCCACATCGCCGTCCGCGCCGGGACGGCGCGGCGTCACAGCGCCGACCAGGTGCACGCCGCCGTCGACGAACAGCTTGCGGGCTCGCTGGCCCGTCTGCGCCTGGGGCACACGCCCGACGTGCGGATCGAGAGGACGGACCGATGAAGCGTGATCACGCCCGGCAGGTACGCCGTGACCGAGTCATTCTCGGGGGACTCGGCGTGCTCGTCGCGGCAGTTGCCATCGTGCTCACCCTGCTGCACACCGGCGCCCTCGACCGGCTCGGTGACCTTCGTAGCGAGGGCCGAGTGCTCGGCCCGGATCTGCGCGCCCACCTCGAACGCAACGAGCTCACCTGGCAACTGATCGTCTTCGGCGTCGGGCTGGCGCTGGTGGCGCTGGGCGGGTGGTGGCTGAGAGGGCAGATCCCCCCGCTGCCCGAACACCAGGACGTGGAGCTGGCGGTGCCCTCCGAGGTTCCGGGTGAGACCACGGTGTCGGGACGCGCCCTGGCCAGGGCGCTCGAGGACGACCTGCGACGCAACGACGGTGTCGCCGACGCCCGAGCCCAGGTGCGAGCGGCCGAGGGTCGTCTTCGTCTGGGCCTGGACGTGCCCACCGATGTGGATCTCGACCACGTCCTCGACGAGGTCGTCCCCGCCGCCGTCGACCGCTTCGCCATGGTGTCGGACCTTCCGTCCCCGCCGGAGGTCGAGATCGAATTGCGGCTGGTGGCGCCGGTCGGTCGGACTGTCCACTGATCGCGCGGGTGAGTACCCTCCCTACACGAGGCCGGGTTAGCTCAGTAGGCAGAGCACTTGACTTGTAATCATGTGGTCGTGGGTTCGATTCCCACACCCGGCTCCGCAGTTGGGCCGGCACCATTTCGTTGTCACGCGCGGGCGTCTACGATCGGTGAACGCGTCTGGACGGGCGCGGAAGAGAGGGAAGACCATGGCTGTGCTGATGATCGGTGAAGTGCCGAACCTGACGGAAGAGACCTACGACGGCATGATCGGGCAGATGAAGCCGCTGATGCAGGCGGCGAAGGGGTTCATCGCCCACTCCGGCGGGCCCCATCCGAACGGCGGGTGGCGAGTGGTTGAGATGTGGGAGTCCGAAGCTGACGGCCAGGCTTGGTTCGACGACAACGTCAAGCCGAACCTCCCGCCTGACGTCGTGCCCACTCGCACCTACTACCCGCTGCACAGCGCTTTCACGGCCTAGCCCTGGCCCACCTCGCGTCGCAGGGCTGAGCACTGCGGCCTGACAACGCACGGGTGGCGCGCGCCATCCGGCGCCGTGGTCGCGACGAACTCAGAGGCTGTGGAGCGCTCCGAAGATGACGTCCGGCTCGAGACGACCGACACGATGACGAATGACAGGGTCAAGGCCCCGGTTGTCATAGCGCTGCTCGGTGGGTTCGTCAGCGCCGCCGTGGCGTTGGGCGTGGCCGAGCTGATCGCCGGGCTCAACTCGGCGTGGCGTTCCCCTGTCCTCGATGTCGGCGATCGGGTCATCGACGCCGCGCCACCATTCGTCAAAGAGTTCGCCATCGAGACATTCGGGACGAACGACAAGCCGGCGCTGCTCATCGGGATCGGGGCCCTGCTCGCGGTGTATTCCCTGGTCGTCGGCTACATCGCCCTTCGGCATCGCCTCGTCGTGGGGATTGTCGGCATCGCCCTGTTCGGTCTCATCGGCGCGTGGGCGGCCAACGGCCGGCGCGCCGGCGCATCGTGGCACGTCGTGCTGCCGAGCATCGGCGGGGCCGCGGCCGGGATCGCCGCGCTGCTCGTCATCCACCGGTCCGTGGCCGCCCGCGCCGCCGACCCGAGCGGAGCCGAGGTCGACACCACCGGCGCGGCAGGGGTGCGGCGGCGCCAGTTCCTCGGCCAGACCGCCGCGCTCCTCGGCATCTTCGGTGTCGGAGCCGCCGGCCTCGGCGCCCTTGGACGGGCGCTGGGAAGCCGGTTCACGGCCGCCGAGTCGCGGGCCGACGTCGCGCTGCCGAATCCCGTCGAGGCGCTGCCGGAGCTCCCGGCCGGCGTCAGCGTCGACGTCGATGGCATGACCCCATTCGTCACGCCGAACGCCGACTTCTACCGCATCGACACCGCGCTCACGGCCCCGCAGGTGCCGACGGGCAGCTACACGCTGCGGATCACGGGGATGGTCGACAACGAGCTCGAACTGTCCTATGACGACTTGCTGGCGCGCGAGATGATCGAGCGCGACGTCACGCTGACCTGCGTCTCCAATGAGATCGGCGGTCGCCTCGTCGGCAACGCCCGCTGGCTCGGAACCCGCCTCGACGACCTGCTCAACGAGGCCGGGGTGCAGTCCGGCGCCGACCAAGTCGTCGGGCGGTCCGCTGACGGCTTCGAGTGCGGGTTCCCCGTCTCCGTCGCCATGGACGGACGTGATGCACTGGTCGTCGTCGGCATGAACGGCGAGCCATTGCCGATCGAGCACGGCTTCCCCGTACGCCTCGTGGTGCCCGGCCTGTACGGCTACGTCTCGGCGACGAAGTGGCTGACCGAGATCGAACTCACGACGTTCGCCGATTTCGACCATTACTGGCTCAAGCGCGGGTGGGCGCAAAAGGCGCCGATCAAGCTGATGAGCCGCATCGATACCCCCCGTGGGCTGTCGACGGTACCGGCAGGCACCGTCGCCATCGCCGGCGTGGCCTGGGCGCAAACGGTCGGCATCGAGGGTGTCGAGGTGCAGATCGACGACGGCGAGTGGCAGCCGGCCGAGCTGGGCGAGACGCCGAGCGACGACACCTGGGTGCAGTGGGTGCTGCGCTGGGAGGCCGAGCCCGGTCGCCACAACGTCCGCGTCCGCGCCACGGACAAGAACGGGACCATCCAAACCGACGAGCGCGCCGAACCCATCCCCGACGGCGCGAGCGGTCACCACCAGATCGTCCTGACGGTCGCGTGACCCCCGCCCACCGTCTCGTGAACAACCAGAGCAAAAGGAAACCCCCCGAAATCATGAGGACCACCAGAAACCGAGCCCGCTTCGGCACCATTGCTGCCGTCGCTGCGCTCTCCCTCACTGCCGCCGCGTGCGGCGACGACGCCGACGACTCCGCCGGCGACGCGACGACCGCTGACTCGACGATGGACTCGAGCATGGACTCGACGATGGACTCGAGCATGGACTCGACGATGGATTCGAGCATGGGCTCGACGATGGACAGCGCCATGGGCGGCGAAGCGATGGAGCCGTCCGGCCCCGCCTGCGCCAGCGTGCCCGCCGAGGGCGACGGGAGCTTCGCCGGCATGGCCGAGGATCCGGCCGCCACCGCGGCGTCCAACAACCCCGAGCTGTCGACGCTCGTCGCCGCCGTCGATGCTGCCGGCCTCGTCGACACCCTGAACACGGGTGGGCCGTTCACGATCTTCGCCCCGGCCAACTCGGCCTTCGCCAAGATCCCGGCCGCCGACCTCGAGGCGCTGCTGGCCGAGCCCGAGGGTGCGCTCACCGACATCCTCACGCTGCACGTGGTCGACGGTCAGATGTCGAGCGCCGACCTCGCCGAGGCCGGCACGATCACGGCCATGGCCGGTGACCTGACGATCGCCGCCGAGGGCGAGACCGTCACGGTCGACGCCGGTGGCGGTCCCGCCACCGTCGTCTGCGCCGACGTCCAGACGGCCAACGCCACCGTGCACATCATCGACACGGTGCTGCTGCCCGCGGGCTGACGCCAAGCCACATTCGGCGGATCGGGAGCGGACACGACGTACGTCGTGTCCGCTCCCGCCGCGTTTTCGGTCAGCCTGCGCGGCCGTGGCCGTCGGCGGGGGTCGTGGTCGCCAACAGTGATGACGACGACGGCGCCGACAGCCCGATCCCCGGCGCCGCCCTGGAGCAGGCGAGCGCCGCAGCGCTGGCCGCGACCGGGGGCGGTCGGGTCACCGAGACTACGACCAGGCGGTAGCTCGACCACGAACCGCGTCACGGCGCCGTCGGCGAGCCGCCGAGCTGACCCGGGGCTGACGACGCCGGCCTGCCAGGATGGCCGCCATGAACGTGCCCGTCGCGCTCGGCGTCGCCGCCGTCACGATGGGAGTGCTCGACGGCGTCTGGCTGGCCGTGGTGGCGAAGTCGTTCTACCGGACGCAACTGGGACCGATCCTGCGCAGGAAGTTCGACGGTGTCGCCGCCGGGTTGTTCTACGTCCTCTACGTCATCGGGGTCGTCGCCCTCGCCGTCGGCCCGGCCGACTCCGTGGCCAACGCCGCCCTCCGCGGCGCTGTGCTTGGTCTCGTCGCCTATGGGACGTACGACCTGACCAATCGGGCGACGGTCACGCCGTTCCCGTGGCGGCTGGCCCTGGTCGACATGACCTGGGGCACCGTGCTCACCGCAATCGTCGCCGCCGTCACGGAGGCCGTCGCCGGTTCGTGAGGGTGGGTCGCATCGTGGTGCGGTGTTGTCCGTACCCCGAGTGGGTACGTAGGCGCGGTGACCGGAATCGCCGTCATCACCGAAGCGTGCATCGACGTCAAGGACCGGGCGTGCGTGGATGTGTGCCCCGTCCAGTGCATCTACGAATTCAACTCCGAGACCAACACCCTGTTCTCCGAGGAGCAGGCCGGGAGTGGAGAAGTCGCCAACACGCATGCGCCTGTGGCTGACGCCATCGCCATCTTCGGCGACGCCTTGCTGTACGTGAACATGGACGAGTGCACGTCGTGCACGGCGTGTTACCAGCCCGACGTCTGCCCCGTCGGCGCGATCTACTCCGAGGAGGTCGTGCCCGACGGCGAGCGAAGTACGAAGTACAACGCCGAGGACACCGCTCGCGGCCATGACCACACGTTCTTCATCGCCCACTCGCGGGCCGTGTTCGCTGACTGACCCGGCGCTCTGTCAGCATGACGGGGTGCGTCTCGACCGCAGGACCGTGACGTCTGTGGTCACGTTCCTTGCGCTGGCGGTGGTGATCTGGTTCATGTCGGGCCAGGGCGACGAGGCGACCGCCCCGAACACGACAGCGCCGGCGGTGGCCGTTCCCGCCGGGTTCGACACCGTGGCTGTCGCCGAGCTGCCGCCCGAGGCGCGGGCCACGCTGGAGCTGATCGACGCCGGGGGTCCGTTCCCCTACGACGAGGACGACGAGGTCTTCCAGAACCGGGAGGGCCTCCTCCCGTCGCAGGACCAGGGCTACTACCGCGAGTTCACGGTGGAGACGCCCGGATCAGACGATCGCGGCCCCCGCCGCCTCGTCACAGGCGAGGAGGGCGAGATCTTCTACACCGAGGACCATTACGACTCGTTCCGGGCGGTGGTCCCGTGACGACCCTGAGCGATCTCCTCACCGCCCCGGCCGCCGCCGTCGTGCACCGTGTCGGCGCCGGCGTGACGCCGGCGGCGATCGAGCGAGCCGCCGTCGCCGCCGGGTGGCGGTTCGCCCTCGTGGACACCGCTGACGCGACGGACAAGACGGCCGTCCTGGCTGCGTTCCAGGACGGCCTCGGCCTCCCCGAGTGGTTCGGGTGCAACCTCGACGCTCTCGTCGATGCCCTGCGCAGTGTCGCCGCTGATCCGGGCGCCGTCCTGCTGTGGTACGGGCCGGAGTCGTTCGCCTCGGCCGAACCCGAACGGTACGCGGCCGTGCTCGACATCCTCGCCCAGCGGGCGGGCGACGCCGCCAGCCCCCGCTTCCTCCCGCTCGTCCGCACCGCCGCAGGCGCGACTTCTAGCGTGGGCTGATGGCGAAGTTCGGACGGCACCTGCGATCGGAATGGTTGCTCGATCCGGCCGTGACGTACCTCAACCACGGCACCGTCGGCGCCCCGCCGCGGCGCGTGCTGGTCCGCCAACGAGAGATCATGGACGAGATCGAGCGCCAGCCGGCGGCGTTCCTGTACCACGAGATCGACGGCGTGATGGGTGACGTCCCGGCCGAGACGACTCGTACCCGTCAGGCGCTCGCCGCCGTCGCCCCGTTCCTCGGTGCCGCGTCCGACGACCTCGTGTTCGTCGACAACATCACGGCCGGCGCCAACGCCGTGCTGCGCTCGTTCCCCCTCGGTCCCGGCGACGAGGTGGCGGTGACGACGCTGGGCTACCGCGGGGTCACGAACGCCGCCGCTTACGCGGCGCGTGACCGCGGCGCGGCCCTGCGCACGATCGATGTCCCCGGGCCCGGCGCCGGCGCTGAGGCGATCTCCGAGGCGGTGGTCGCCGGCCTCACGGCGCGCACGCGGATCCTCGTCGTCGATCATCTCTCGGCGAACAGCGCGCTGATCCTGCCCCTCGCCGACATCGCCGCCGCCGCCCACGAGCGGGGCGTGCGCGTGTTCGCCGACGGTGCCCACGTGCCCGGCCAGATCCCGCTCGACATCGGCGCACTCGGCGTCGACTGGTACGCCGCCAACCTGCACAAGTGGGCTTGGGCGCCGCGCAGCTGTGGCGTGCTGTGGACGGCGCCGGAGCATCAGCGCGGACTCCATCCGTCGGTGATCTCCTGGGGTCTCGACCGGGGCATGGCGGCCGAGTTCGACTTCCTCGGGACTCGCGACCTGTCACCGTTCCTCACCGCGCCGTTCGCCGTCGAGCTGCTCGACGAGTTCGGCTTTTCCGACATCGTCACCTACAACCACGACCTCGCCTACTGGGCCGCCGGCCACGTCAGTGACTGCTGGGAGACACCGTTCTCGACGCCCGAGGCGATGATTGGGGCGATGGCCACCGTCGCCGTGCCGGCCCGCCTCGGCGCGACGGCCGACGACGCCCGCCGCCTGCGGCAGCAGCTGGCGGACGTCGGGATCGACGTCCCCGTCGCCGTCGCCTCGGACGGGTTGACCATGCGGCTGTCGGCCCAGATCTACTGCGACCGGGACGACTTCGCCCGTCTCGCCGACGCCGTCGTCGCGCTGCGATCGGCGCCGCGGTGACTGCCGACGAGTTGGCCATCGACCGGGCCGCATCGGTGCGCCGCATCGACCTCGACGACACGTCGTGGGTCGAGCTCGTCGACGGCTTCGTGTGCCGGCCGGCGGAAGCATTCGGGCATCTCCGTGACACGACGCCGTGGCAGGGCACCGAGGTGCTGCGCTACGACCGCTACGTCCCCGAGAAGCGGCTGTCGTCCGGGCTGCGCAGCGAGGGCGACACGTTGTTGCGCCAGACCGAACTGCACCTCAGGTCGCGCTACCGGGTGAAGTGGACGGGCGTCGCCGCGATCCTCTATCGCAACGGCGAGGACTTCCAAGGTTTCCACGGTGATCGGGAGATGCGGTGGCTCGACGACACGCTGATCGCCATCGTCGTGCTCGGCGTGCGCCGCCCGTTCGTGCTGCGCCCGCGGTCGCCCGGGCCGCAGGTGCGCGACGGCATCCCCGCCGGCCAGGGCGGGCGCGACGTCGTGCTGATGCCGGGCGAGGGCGACATGCTCGTCATGGGTGGCGCCAGCCAGCGCGACTGGCTGCACTGCGTACCCAGGGCCGACACGGCCGACGAGCGCATCTCGCTGACGTGGCGGTGGACGAGTCGCCGCGGCCGCCCCGACACCAACCCGATGTTCTCCGAGGGCCGTCAGTTCAGCGACCGAGCGCGCCGCCCGGGCAGCCGCACCCACCCCGGTTGAGCGTTCTGCACTGAGCAATCGACCGGATCCGGTCGATTGCTCAAGGCAGAACGGGGAGCGTGGTGGTGTCGATGGCGTAGAGGCCGGCGACGTTGTCGCTGAGGATGGCCCGGCGTTGTTCCTCGCTGAGCACGGTCGTCTGCTCGGCCAGCAACTCCTGCGACCACGGCCACGTCGAGTCGGAGTGCGGAAAGTCGTTGGCCCACATCAGTCGCCGCCAGTTCATGTCGTCGGCGAAGCGGAACGCCGTCCAGTCGTCCTGGAACGTCACGAAGATGTGCTCGGCGAAGTACTCCGAGGGCAGCTTGGCCAGCTCGGCGCCGGGCGCGAGGTGGTGGCGGTGGCGGTTGTAGGCGTGATCCATCCGGTACATGAAGTGCGGCACCCATCCGGCGTCGGCCTCGACGCAGACGACTCGCAGCGTCGGGTGACGCTCGAAGATGCCGCCGAACACGAGCAGGCTCATGATGTCCTGGATGCCGCGGACGATGGCCAGGAACGCGTTCAGCCTCGAACCGCGGGTGCGCTCCGTGGTCGTCGTCAGGATGTGGAAGCTGAGCGGCAGCGCGACCTCGGCCGCCGCCGCCCAGAACGGCTCCCACGCCGGGTCGTCGTAGTCTGCCTCACCAGGGAGCCCGGGCATCATCACGCCTCGCAGCCCGGCTTCCTTGATGGCGTGCAGGTCGGCGATCGCTTCGTCGACGGTGCGCGCTGCGGTCTGCCCGATTCCGATCAGCCGGTCGCGATCGACCGAGCAGTAGTCGACGATCCAACGGTTGTAGGCGTCGAAGCAGGCCTTCTTGTAGTAGAGGTCGGGCAGGTTGCACAGCACCATCCCGACAGTGGGGTAGAGGACCTCGGCGCTGACGCCGTCGTGCTCCTGGTCGGCCAGGCGGGTCGAGGAGTCCCAACCCGAACGGTGCATGTCGTCGAACGTGCCGTTGGCCTTGATCTCGTGGGCCTCTTTGCCGGCGGCGGCGACCAGCCCCATCTTGATCGGCTTCATGCCCTCGGCCACGAAGAGGTCGCCCTTCTCGTCGTCGTGGGTCACCTTCGGCGCCCGGTCTCGCCAGGCCGGGTCGATGTTGGCGGTGTACGTGTCGGGCGGCTCGGTGATGTGCGAGTCAGCACTGATGACCGGATACGGGAACCCCATCCGCCCATGCCACCACACCCCCGACGACTGCAGCGACCCCAAGCTCGAAGCCAGCATTGGCTTCGAGCAGCGTGGCTCTCGTGCGGCGGGTGGCCGACTTGCTCGGCCGCCCGGAGCTCCTCATGTGATGGGGGGAGGTCGAGGGGGGAAGGTCTCCTTCCCCCCTCGAAATGCCTCAGCTCATCGTGAGGCCGCCGCTGACGCTGATCGTCTGGCCGGTGATGAACGCGGCCTCGTCGGAGGCGTAGAAGGCGACGGCGTTGGCGAGGTCGCTGGGCTGGGCCAGGCGCCGGAACGGGATCGCCTTGATCAACGCTTCGCGCAGCTTCGGGTTGTCGCCTCCCATCGAGGCGAACAGCGGCGTGTCGGTCGGCCCCGGGCAGATGCAGTTGACGCGCACCTGGCTGCGGGCTAGCTCCCGGGCCGCCGACTTCGTGAAGGCGATGATCCCACCCTTGGCCGCCGAGTAGACGGCTTCGCCCGACGAGCCGACGCGGCCGGCGTCGGAGCCGATGTTGACGACCGCGCCGTGCCCTTGGGCGGCCATGATCGGCAGCACAGCGTGGCACGTGTTGAGCACGCCATAGAGATTGATCTGGATGACCTTGTCCCAGTCGGCCGGGTCGGAGTCGACGAACGGGGCGGCCTTGTCCCAGCCGGCGTTGTTGACGAGGACGTCGATGCGCCCGAAGCGCTCGTTCACCGATTCGACCATCGCCTTGACGCCGGCGCGGTCGGTGACGTCGGTCAGCAGGCCGATCGAGTCGCCACCCAGGTCGGCGGCCGTCGTCGCCGCCGCCGCCTCGTTCATGTCGGTGACCACCACGGTGGCGCCTTCGTCGGCCAGCTTCTCGGCGATCGCCCGGCCGATGCCCTGACCGGCGCCCGTGACGATGGCGACCTTGTCCTCGAGTTTGCCCATGACGTGCTCTCAGTGCCAGTTGACGTGGGGGGTGAAGTCGGGTCGGCGCTTCTCGGCGAAGGCGGCGGCGCCCTCCGAGACCCTCGGGAGAGGCGACAAATTGCTCGAGACCGGACATCGCCAGATTGCTCAGCCCGGCCTGGTGGTCGGTGTCGGCGTTGAACGACTGCTTGAGGAACTTGATCGCCGTCGGGCTGAGGGCGGCGACCTCGTCGGCCCACCGCCGCGCCTCGGCCATCAGCTCGCCCGGCGCGACGACCTTGTTGACCAGGCCCATCGCCAGCGCCTCCTGGGCGTCATAGAGCCGGCACCAGAACCAGATCTCGCGGGCCTTCTTCTCGCCGACGACCCGGGCAAGGTAGGCCGAGCCGAAGCCGGCGTCGAACGAGCCGACGCGCGGGCCGGCCTGGCCGAACCGCGCCGTCTCGCTGGCGATCGACACGTCGCAGATGACCTGAAGGACGTGGCCTCCGCCGACAGCCAGCCCGTTGACGGCGGCGATGACCGGCTTGGGGATGTCGCGCAGCGTGCGGTGGAGGTCGCCGATCTGGAAGCGCCCGGCCTCGGTCGGGCCGTAGTCGCCGGTCTCGGCGCGCTGCTTGACGTCGCCTCCGGAGCAGAACGCCTTGTCGCCGGAGCCGGTGAGGATGACGCAGCGCACGGCGGGGTCCACCCATGCCGCCCGCAGGGCGGCGAGCAGCTCGTCGACCGTCTGGGCGCGGAAGGCGTTGTAGCGCTCGGGCCGGTCGATGGTGACGATCACGGCTGGACCGTCGACTTCGTACGTGATGTCCTCGTAGTCGGCCACAGTCGCCATCCTCTCAGACCATGAGAGGCTCAGGTCCCGGACAGTTCGCGGACGCGCGCCAGGAGCACGTCGATGGCCGGGCGGTTGAGACCACCGTGGGGCACGATCACGTCGGCAAAGCGCTTGCTCGGCTCGATGAACTGCTCGTGGGCCGGTCGCACGGTCGTGAGGTACTGCTCGATCACGCTCTCGGCCGTGCGGCCGCGTTCGGCGGTGTCGCGGCGCAGGCGCCGGATCAGGCGCAGGTCGGCGTCGGTGTCGAGGAAGACCTTCAGGTCGAAGCGCTCGCGCAGTGACGGCTCCCAGAGGACGAGGATCCCCTCGACGACGACGATGCGGGCCGGCGGCATGATGCGCACCTCGGGGCTGCGGTTGAAGGCGACGTAGTCGTACACCGGAACGGGGACGGGGGCGCCGGCGCCGAGGGCGGCGAGGTGATCGTTGAGCAGCGGCCAGTCGAAGGCGTCGGGGTGGTCGAAGTTGAACGCCCGCCGTTCGTCCATCGGCCGATCGCTGAGATCGACGTAGTAGGAGTCGAGTTTGATCAGGGCCAGGTGGGCCTCGCCGGCCAACTCGGCGAGGCGTTCGGCGACGGTGGTCTTGCCCGAGGAGGAGCCACCGGCGACACCGATCAGGAACGGTCGTTCGGCCACGGTCGTGATCGGGTCGGTCACGGACGCGGGACGCTACCGGTGTCCGACGCGCCGCCGTGACGCGCTGGCCCTCAGCGTCGCGCTGGCTACAGTGCCGGGCGACGCGAGGAGGCGTACACGCATGAGCAGCGATCTTCCTGACGGCAACGAGAGCACCCGGGGCACCGGCGGACGAACGCCGCGCCTCGGTGATGCTCGCTCTCCCGTCGGGTCGACGCTGAGCATCGTGCTGGCGGTGGTCGCCGTCGTCGCCGGGTTCTTGATCCTGCGCGAGCTGACCGACGATGACGGCAACGGGGCGACGGACATCGGGACCGACGACAGCGGCGCCGTCGTGACCGTGCCCGGTGCCGACAACGGCACCGACACCGCCACCGAGGAGACGTCGGTGCTCGTTGACGACGGCACCTCGCCACCGCCGGCCGCGGACGCCGCCCCGACGTACGCCGGTGCGACGATCGCCGTCGCCAATGCCAGCGGGGTCGACGGTTCGGCCCTGCAGATGAGCACGGCCCTGACGACCGAGGGCTACCAGGGCGTCGGTGACCCGGGGAACGGCAGCGGCGAGGACCAGGACACGTCGGTGATCTACTACGTCGCCGGAGACGCGGCCGCCCAGGCGGTGGCCCAGTCGATCGCCGCCGACTTCGGGGGTGTCGCCGCCGAGGCGATGCCGGCGGAGCGGCCCGCCTCGGGTGGGATCACCGAGACGGCGACCGTGCTGATCATGCTCGGCCGCGACGCCGCTGGCCAGTCGCTCTCCGAGCTGTCGGCGACGAACGTGACGTCACCCGCCACCGGCGACACCACCGACACCACGGCCCCCTGACCATTTCCCCCTGGCCGTAGGGTCGCGGCGATGCGGGTCGTCGTCGCCTTGGACAAGTTCCGAGGGACGTTGACCGCGGCCGAGGCCTGCGCCGCCGCCGCCGACGCCTGTTGGGACGCCGGCGTCGAGGTCGACGAGGTCCCGTTGTCCGACGGGGGTGAGGGTCTGCTCGACGTGCTCGGCGGGCCCAACCGCACGACGCTCGTCACCGGCCCGTTGGGTGCGCCGGTGGAGGCGGCATGGCGCTACCAGCGCCGCACCGCCGTGATCGAGATGGCCCGGGCCAGCGGCCTGGTGCTGGCCGGTGGGGCCGACGGCAACGATCCGCTGACCGCCTCGAGCGCCGGTACCGGCGAGCTGATCGAGCGGGCCGTCGCCGAGGGTGCCCGTCACGTCATCGTCGGCCTCGGCGGGTCGGCGACGACCGACGGCGGTCTCGGCGCGCTCGACGCGCTGCGCCGCCCGGAGCGGCTGCGGCGCATCGAGCTGGACGTCGCCGTCGACGTGCGCACCCGGTTCGTCGACGCGGCGGCCGTGTTCGGACCACAGAAGGGCGCCACCGCGGCCCAGGTCGAGCTCTTGACCGCCCGGTTGGAGCTGCTGGCCGCCCGCTATCGCGACGAGTTCGGCGTCGACGTCCGCGAACTGGACGGAGCCGGAGCGGCCGGCGGGCTGGCCGGCGCGCTGGCGGCGGTCGGCGGGCGCATCGTCAGCGGGTTCGAGTTGGTCGCCGAGGAGGTCGAGCTGCGCCCCCGCGTGGCCGGGTCCGACCTCGTGATCACGGGTGAGGGTCATCTCGACGACCAGAGCCTCGACGGCAAGGTCGTCGGAGGCGTCCTCGACCTGGCGGGTGCGGTCGGCGTCCCCGTCGCCGTCGTCGCCGGCGACGCCGACGACGAGGCCCGCCAAGCAGTGCTCGGCCGCGGGGGCGTCGTCGTCACCCTGGCCGAGCGGGACGGACTCGGCGTGGCTCTGGATCAGCCGAAGGCGGCCGTTCGGCGGGCTGTGGCAGCGCTGCTCGGCTGACCGGCCGGCCGGCCACGAAATCCTGACCTCGCCACTAGCGTTTCGCCCATGGCCGTCACCGTGCGCATCCCGACCACCTTGCGTCCGCTCTCGGGCGGCAACTCGACCGTCGAGGTCGAGCCCGGCACGCTGGCCGAGGTCGTCAAGGCTCTCGACGGCGCCCACCCCGGCCTCCAGGATCGCCTGCTCGACGAGCACGGCGCGTTGCGGCGCTTCGTCAACGTGTTCGTCGACGACGACGATGTCCGCTATCTCGACGGCCTGAGCACGCCGGTCCCCGACGGCGTCACCGTCAGCATCATTCCCGCCGTCGCCGGCGGCTGACGGCGGCGGTTGCCCGTTGGCAGGCGCGGGCGTAGAGTGCTAGCACTCACCCCATCCGAGTGCTAATGCTCGGGTGGTTCGCTCTGAGACCGTCCAACGGAGGACCCCATGGCCAAGTTGATCGCGTTCGATTCGGAGGCCCGGCGCGGGCTGGAGGCGGGCATGAACAAGCTCGCCGACGCCGTCCGTGTCACCCTCGGCCCGAAGGGCCGCAACGTCGTGCTGGAGAAGAAGTGGGGCGCTCCCACGATCACCAACGACGGTGTCTCGATCGCCAAGGAGATCGAGCTCGAGGACCCCTACGAGAAGATCGGGGCCGAGCTCGTCAAGGAAGTCGCCAAGAAGACCGACGACGTCGCCGGTGACGGCACGACGACGGCCACCGTGCTGGCGTGGGCGATGGTCCGCGAAGGCCTGCGCAACGTTGCCGCCGGGGCCAACCCGATGAGCGTCAAGCGGGGCATCGAAGCCGGGGTCGAGGCCGCTGTCGAGTCGATCGCGAAGCTGGCCAAGGACGTCGACGACAAGGCGCAGATCGCCCAGGTCGCCGGCATCTCGGCCGCCGACGACGAGATCGGTCAGATGATCTCCGAGGCCATCGACAAGGTCGGCAAGGACGGCGTCATCACCGTCGAGGAGAGCCAGACGTTCGGCATGGAGATGGACCTCGTCGAGGGCATGCGCTTCGACAAGGGCTACATCTCG
>Ga0136617_10001411_pt1 | contig 21331 bp, 10 predicted proteins | sample AntDrymUQ3222106_2_FD_129672 | JGI IMG/M metagenome (GOLD analysis project Ga0136617, IMG submission 129672) | Polar desert sand microbial communities from Dry Valleys, Antarctica - metaG UQ322 (21.06) | ecosystem: Environmental > Terrestrial > Soil > Desert | place: Antarctica: Dry Valley...
AAAGGCAATCAAGGGACTTTGCACCAGCAAGTAAAAGATTATTTGGATTGGGCAGAGCGGATCAAGTTCAAAGAAATCGGGTTTGATTACTTTGAGACTTTAGAAAAAGGACACGGGAGAATCGAAAAAAGACGCTGTTGGGTGACCGAAGAAATAGATTGGTTGGAAGAGAAAGCAGAGTGGGCAAATTTGCAAAGCGTGATTATGGTGGAAGCCGAAAGAGAAGTCATCGGCGGTGAAAAAACGGTTGAAAGACGATATTTCATCAGCAGTTTAGCGGCAAATGCGGCGGAGTCGTTGCGCTATGTGCGTGGTCATTGGGCGATAGAAAATGAGTTGCATTGGTGTTTGGACATCGGGTTTCGGGAAGACAATTGCCGAACACGGACGGGTAATGCACCGGAAAACCTCGCCACCCTCAGACATTTGGGATTAAATCTCTTGAAACAGGAAAAAGGCAGCAAAAGAGGAATCAAAGGCAAACGCAAGAAAGCCGGTTGGGATGAAAGCTACCTACTCAAAGTTCTTAACTTTTAGATGCGTTTGCCCTATCTTCCGGTAGTTCATTGCCTTCCTCATCGAGATATTCTTCATCAAATACAAAGCTTACCTCCTCTTTAAGTTCTTCATCAGTTAGCTTGTAAATGCCTACATTTGCTTCTTAAAATATCAACAAAACCCGGATACAAAATTCTCTATTTCGAGCAGAACAACTTTTATTGTTAAACTTAGTCTTGAATGACAATTTAATTCAGTTAAATCAAACTGAAAGGCAATGGCAAAATCATCCTACTTAAAAACCTATTTATTTCAAAACCCATTCAACAAAGGCGATGGTGATGACCCACTCCGCGCCGAGCTTTTCAGCGTCGAGCGGCTTGAGCAGTTAGCGGCGGTTCTCGCCGCCGAACAAAAAGAGGTTGCCCAACCGAAACAATTTCGCAAATTGCTTCCGCGGCTTGAAGACAACGGGCGCGTTCTCGTCGCCGCGTATGGCTCATTAGCCAACGCAATTCGCAATGAACGCGCCATCTCACCGGCGGCTGAATGGCTGGTTGATAATTTTCATATCGTTGAAGAACAACTGCGCGAAATTCGAGAAGATTTGCCGAAAAGTTACTACCGTGAACTGCCGAAACTCACCCAAGGCGATTTTGCGGCCTATCCGCGCATTTACGCCGTCGCGGTTACGCTCATCGCTCATACCGACAGCCGACTTGAAGTCGAAACGCTGGAGCGTTTTCTACGTGCCTACCAAAAAATAACACCGCTCAACATCGGTGAATTGTGGGCGGTTGCCATCACTCTGCGGCTTGCGCTGGTGGAAAATCTGCGCCGGCTTGCTTCGCGCATCGTTACTTCGCGCGAAGAACGCGAAGAGGCGGACGCGCTGGTTAATGAGTTGCTTGAATTGGCAGGTAATCAACCGGATGAATTACTGCCGTTCATTGTTAAGCGTTTGGGCAAGCGCAATAAATTCGGATACGCTTTCATTGCTCAAATTACGCGCCAACTCCGTGAACAAGACCCGGTAATCGCCCCGGCATTTGAATGGTTGGAAAACCGACTGCGACAACAGGGCGAAAGCACGGAGCAGTTCGTGCAAGCGGAACACCAAAGACAAGCCGCCGCGCAAGTTACCGTCGGGAATATAATTACGAGTATGCGCCTGCTTTCGACGCTCGATTGGCGCGACTTTTTCGAGAACGTCAGCTTGATTGACCCGCTTTTGAAAAATGACCCGGCGCAAACTTATGCGGAAATGAATTTTTTGACCCGCAACCGTTACCGCGAAGTTGTCGAGTGCATCGCCAAACGCTCGAAAACCGATGAATTGGAAGTAGCCGGGCGCGTCATCGAATTTGCCCGCGGGGCGCATCAGACGAATCCGGCGGACAAACGATATTCGCACGTCGGTTATTATCTGATAGATGATGGGCTTGCCGAACTTGAAAAAGAACTCGATTATCGTCCGCACTTTTCCGAATATCTTAGCCGCTTTGTATTGAAATATCCGACAACCGTTTATCTCGGAATGTTGGCGTTTTTGACCGCGCTGATTGTCGTCTTACTTGTTTCCGCCGCTTCATATTTCGGCGCGGGCGTGCCTTTGCTGATTGCTTTCGGGTTGCTTTCGCTGATTCCGGCAAGCGATTTGGCATTGAGTGTTTTGAATTGGGATTTCACGCTCCTGATTGCTCCGCGTTTGCTTCCGCAAATGGACACGGCGGCGGCGATTCCCGAAGACGCGCAAACAATGGTCGTTATTCCGACGCTTTTGACCGGCGAAGCGGTTATCGAAGAATTGCTGGAAAAATTAGAAGTTTATTCTCTTGCCAATCAAGACGACAATATTTATTTTGCCTTGCTCGGAGATTTCTCGGACGCGCCGACCGAAGAAATGCCGCTGGATTTCGCGCTTTTGAACGCGGCACTCGGCGGAATTGAAGAATTAAACGAAAAGCATCAAAAAACCGGTCAGCAAAAATTTCATCTTTTTCACCGCCGCCGCCAATGGAACGGGCGCGAAGGTAAATGGATGGGCTGGGAGCGTAAGCGCGGCAAACTGCAAGAATTTAATCACTTTTTGCGCGGCGCGAAAGACACGAGTTTTATAATCGCCACGGCGGACGAGGAAATTCTTTCACAAATCAAATATGTCATCACGCTCGATTCGGATACGCAATTGCCGCGCGATGCGGCACGCCAACTCGTCGGTGTCGCCGCGCATCCGCTCAATCGTCCGCATTTCGATTCTGCTTTAGGGCGCGTAACAAAAGGCTACGGCGTTTTGCAGCCGCGCGTCAGCATTTCTTTGATGAGCGCGACGCGTTCGCGCTTTGCGCAGATTTTCTCCGGCAACACGGGCTTTGACCCTTACACGACGGCAACTTCCGATGTTTATCAAGACCTTTTCGGCGAAGGCAGTTTTACGGGCAAAGGACTTTACGACGTGGACGCTTTCGAGGCGGCATTAAAAGGGCGCGTGCCGGAAAATTCAATCTTGAGCCATGACCTTTTTGAAGGACTTTATGCGCGTTGCGGTTTGGTTACAAATATCGAACTGCTCGACGATTTCCCGACGCATTACGACAGTCTTGCCGGGCGCACGCATCGTTGGGTGCGCGGCGATTGGCAGATTGCCCGTTGGATTTTTCCTTGGGTGAAAGATGCCGACGGAAAGACTGTGCGAAACCGTTTGCCGCTCGTCTCGCGTTGGAAAATTCTCGATAATCTGCGGCGGAGTTTGGATGCGCCGACGGTTTTTCTGTGGCTTCTCGCGGTTTGGACAATTGTTCCCGGCTCGCCTTTTTTGTGGACGCTTTTTGTTATTTTTGAATTGGCTTTTCCCGTTTATGCACATCTGCAGACGAATCTCTTGACGCACCCGAAAGGTGTTGCCTGGACGAGTCATTTCAAAAGCGTTTTTGGCGATTTCCGCAACAACGCCGTGCAGGTTGCGTTTTCAATCATCTGCATCGCGCATCAAGCGTATTTGAAAACCGATGCCGTTACGCGCACGCTTTACCGCAAATTTATCTCGCGTAAAAATCTGCTCGAATGGAGGACGGCGGCGCAATCCGAAAAGGAAAATCCGCACGACCAAGCGTCATTTCTGCGCCTTATGGGGACGGCGATATTGCTCGCGGCGGTGAGTTTTGTTTTGGTTTTATGGCTTCGTCCAGATGCTCTGCCGGTTGCCGCGCCTTTTATTCTGGTGTGGTTTCTCTCGCCTTTCGTGGCTTATCGGGTGAGCCGCCCGACACAAAGCGAGCGCGTTTCTTTATCGGCAGACGACATAAAAACGGCGCGAATGATTGCGCGACGCACTTGGCGATTTTTTGAAACCTTTGTCGGTGATGACGATAACTGGCTGCCGCCCGACAATTTTCAGGAAGACCCGCAACCGAAAATCGCGCATCGCACTTCGCCGACGAATATCGGTTTGTTTCTGCTTTCGACCGTTTCGGCGCACGATTTTGGTTACATCGGAACGCTCGAACTCACCGAAAGACTTCGCTTTACCTTTGCGACGCTCGAAAAACTCGAAAAATTTCGCGGGCAATTTTTGAATTGGTATGACACGCAGACGCTTGCGCCGCTCACGCCGCGCTATATTTCCACGGTTGACAGCGGCAATCTCGCCGGACATCTGCTCGCCGTCAGGCAATCAATCGTCGAAGTAACCAATCGTCCGCTGTTCAACCGGCGATTGATTGACGGATTGCGCGATACCGTCGAGTTGCTGCGCGAAGAAGCGGCGCAGTTGAGTGCGGTTCACGGGCGCACCGAAGCCGTTACCGTCAAACAATTGCGCGAAGAGGTTGCGGCGTGTTTCGGATTATTGGAAACCCGACAAGATGAAACGCCCGAAGCGTGGACGATTTTGCTTGAATCTCTGACGGCGCACTTGGAAGTGATGACGGACATCACCGGCGCTTTGGCGCAGGAACACGGCGACGCGCATTTCCACGAATTGCGTTTCTGGACGGCGGATTTGACGCATCAAATCCGCGCTTTTCGGCGCGACATCGAAACCTTCGTTCCTTGGAAGGACAAAGATTTTGCTCACTTGGCGGCAATCATTGACCGCGACTTTCCCGACATTAAACAAGAGTGGCGCGAAACCGAAAATTTATTCATCCTTTTTCCATCACTGTCACAACTTCCCGAATTGTATGAGGCGTTGTTGCTGCAGTTTTTTAACGTCGGCGAAGAAATAGGGCGATGCCAAACGGCTGAAACGGATTGCGCGGCGGCACTTAACGCCTTGCAAATCCTAACGGCTGCCGTTAAAAAAGCCGAACAGGTTGCTGCCAAAACGCTGGCGGAATTGAACGCACTCGCGCTCGAAAGCGCGGAAATTGTCGGGGAAATGGATTTTAGTTTTCTGCTCGACGAAAAACGCAAAGTTTTTTCCATCGGTTACAGCGTTGATAATGAAAAGCGCGACAATTCTTTTTACGATTTGCTTGCCTCCGAAGCGCGTTTGGCGAGTTTCGTCGCCATTGCCAAAGGCGAAGTTCCGCAAGAACATTGGTTTCGGCTCGGTCGTGCGCTCACGCCGGTTGACGGCAGCCGTGCGCTGATTTCGTGGACGGCGACGATGTTCGAGTATCTGATGCCGATTCTGGTAATGCGCGATTATGATGATACGCTGCTCAATCAAACTTATCGGGCGATAGTTGCCAGACAAATCGAATACGCGGAAAAAAACAATGTTCCGTGGGGTATTTCCGAATCGGCTTACAATGCCCGCGATTTGCAGCTCAATTATCAATATGGAGCGTTTGGCATTCCCGGACTTGGGCTGAAACGAGGTTTGAGCGAGGATTTGGTTGTTTCGCCTTATTCGACCGCGCTTGCCGCGCTCGTTTCGCCACGCGCCGCGCTGGAGAATTTTCGCGTTTTGGCGAAGACAGGTACGCTCGCCCGTTTCGGCTTTTACGAAGCGATTGATTTTACGCCCGAACGTCTGCCGCCGAATCAGACACACGCCGTCATCCGCGCTTTTATGGCGCATCATCAAGGGATGATTCTTGTCGCGCTCAATAATCTGATTCACGCCGACATAATGCAAAGGCGTTTTCACGCCGAACCGCTTGTGCAAGCCACTGAACTTCTTCTTCAAGAACGGATTCCGCGCGGCGTTCCCGCATCGCATCCACGAGCCGAAGAAGTTTTGTCGGGGCGCGTCGTGCGTTCACTGGCGGGGCGTGTAACAAGAATTTTCGATACACCTAACCTGCCGACACCGCGCACCCAAATTCTTTCCAACGGCGCATATTCGGTGATGATGACTACTTCCGGCGCGGGTTATTCGATGTGCGAAGGGCTTGCTGTCACGCGCTGGCACGAAGATACGACTTGCGATTTTTGGGGCGCATTTATCTATCTGCGCGATGTCGCCAGCGGCGCGGTTTGGTCGAGCGGATACCAACCGATAGGTCGGATGCCGAGATTTTATGAAGTTGCCTTTTCGGAAGACAAAGCCGTTTTTCTGCGCCGTGATAACGGAATCGCCACGCGCACGGAGATTATCGTCTCCCCGGAAGATAACGCCGAAATCCGTCGCGTTTCGATAACCAATCATTCGGCGAGAGTGCGCGAAATTGAAGTAACGAGCTACGCGGAAATAGTTTTAGCTCCGTCAAACGCTGACGCGGCGCATCCGGCGTTCAGCAATCTGTCTATCGAAACCGAATTTTTTGCCCCCGAAAATTCGCTTATCGCCAAACGCCGTCCACGCGCCGAAAAAGACGAACCCGTTTGGGCAGTTCATACGATTGCGACCGAAGGCGAAACAATCGGCGCGGTGCAGTATGAAACCGACCGCGCCCGTTTTCTCGGACGCGGACACGACGCTGCTGCGCCGATTGCGGTGATGGAAGACCGCCCGCTTTCCAACACCGTCGGCGCGGTTCTCGACCCGATTTTTTCTCTGCGGCGGCGCGTTCGCATTCAACCGCACGAAACCGTCTGCATCTTGTTTTCGACCGCCATGGCTCATTCATATCAGGAAGCCCTGCGGCTGGCTGACAAATATCACGATTTAAGTATTTTTGAACGCGAAGCGGCACTCGCATGGACGCGCTCGCAAGTCGAGATGCGCCATCTCAATATTGACCCGGAGAATGCCTATCTTTTTCAGCGGCTCGCCGCCCGCATTCTCTATTCCGACTCTTCTTTGCGTCCGCAACCGAAAGTGCTTGCGCTCAATACCAAAGCGCAGTCCGATTTGTGGGCTTACGGCATCAGCGGCGATATACCCATCGTCCTTGTCAGCATCAATCGCACCGAAGATTTACCGCAGGTGCGGCAACTTCTCAACGCGCACGAATATCTGCGGCTGAAAGGTTTGGCATTTGATTTAGTGATTTTGAACGACCATCCGCCCAGTTATATTCAATCGTTGCAAGATGAATTATTACTACTTGTCCGCACGAGCGGCGAATCTCATTTCTTGGATAAAAACGGCGGGATTTTTCTTAAACGCGCCGACCAAATACCGGAAGCCGACCGCATTCTGCTTCACACGGTTGCGCGGGCGGTAATTGTCACCGAACGCGGCGATTTTGAAAACCAACTCGTGCGAAGACCGATTGAAACCGACTTGCCGAAAGATTTTATCGCCCGCACTGCTATAAGTTCTTATCCTGAACCATCAACCGCTTTACCCAATTTGACGTTTTTTAACGGACTTGGCGGTTTTAGGAACAATGGCAAAGAATATGTAACGATTCTCGGCGAAGGACAATGGACACCCGCGCCGTGGCTGAATGTAATTGCCAACGAAAATGCTTTCGGTTTTCAAGTTTCGGAAACCGGCGGGGGCTTTACGTGGGCGGTCAATAGCCGAGAAAATCGTCTTACGCCGTGGTCAAACGATACGGTCAGCGATCCGCCGGGCGAAGTGATATATCTGCGCGATGAAGAATCCGGCACTACTTGGACACCGACACCGCTCCCAATTCGTGAAGCCGAACCTTACACGATTCGGCACGGGCAAGGATACACGAGTTTTGAACATCTCAGCCACGGCATCGCGCAGGAACTTCTTCTGTTCGTGCCGCTTGATGCAAGTGTTAAAATCTCGCTGTTGCGTCTTCACAACCGAACTAACCGCAGACGAAAATTGTCCGTTACGAGTTACAACGAATTTGTTTTAGGCACGCGCCGCGCCACCTCCGGGCCGTTCATCATCACCGAAGCTGACCCGACAACCGGCAGTATTTTTGCGCGTAATCCGTATAACAACGAGTTTGCCAATCGCTGTGCTTTTGTGGCGATGAGCGCGGAAATAAATTCTCTGACGTGCGACCGCAAAGAATTTATCGGCAGAAACTCAAATCTCAAACGTCCGTTTGCCTTGCGGCGCGAAAATCTTTCGGGACGAAGCGGCGCGGGACTCGACCCGTGCGCGGCTTTGCAAACCGTTATCGAACTTGCGCCGAATGAAACCCGCGAGATTGCCGTTTTGCTTGGCGAAACCGCGTCAAAGGAAGAAGCAAACAAAGTAATTTCACGTTTCCGCCAACTCGCCGCCGTCAAAGATGCCTTTGAAAATGTTTCGGCATATTGGGACGAATTGCTCGGCGCGGTGGAAGTTCGCACACCGGACACGGCATTAAATACGATTGTCAATCGTTGGCTTTTGTATCAATCGCTGGCTTGCCGAATTTGGGCGCGTTCCGCGTTTTATCAATCGGGCGGTGCATACGGTTTCCGCGACCAGTTGCAGGACGTGATGTCGCTTGTTTATACGAAACCGCGCATTGCGCGTGAACAGATTCTTCTCGCCGCCGCGCGTCAATTCAAAGAAGGCGATGTCCAGCATTGGTGGCATCCGCCGACGGGACGCGGTGTCCGCACACGCTCTTCCGATGATTTATTATGGTTGCCGTTTGTGACGAGTTTTTATATCAAAATCACGGGCGATAAATCAGTTCTCGACGAAAATGTTCCGTTTATCGAAGCACCGCTGCTTGTCGAAGGTCAGGACGATTCTTATACACAGCCGACTGTTTCAAAGGATTCGGCGAGTATTTTTGAGCATTGTGCACGGGCGATTGACCGCAGCTTGGCGGTTGGCGAACACGGTTTGCCGCTGATGGGTTCAGGCGATTGGAATGACGGAATGACCCGGGTCGGCAACGATGGGAAAGGCGAAAGCGTCTGGGTCGGCTGGTTTCTTCTCAACACGCTCTCCGATTTCGCGCCATTTTGCACGGAACGCAAAGAGAATATACGCGAGAAAAAATATCTCAAACACATCGAAGAGTTAAGAATCGCGCTCGAAGAAAACGCTTGGGACGGCGATTGGTTTCGGCGGGCGTATTTCGACGACGGCACGCCGCTCGGTTCGGCGGAAAATGAAGAATGCCGGATTGATTCCATCGCGCAGTCATGGAGCGTAATTTCCGGCGGCGCAAATCCGCAACAGGCGGCGCGGGCGATGGCTTCGGTTGACGAATATCTGATTCAGCGCGGCGACGGAATCGTTCTCTTGTTCACGCCGCCTTTTGACAAAAGCGCGCTGGAGCCGGGTTATATCAAGGGATACATTCCGGGTGTCCGCGAAAACGGCGGACAATATACACACGCCGCACTTTGGACGTTGATTGCATTTGCGATGCTCGGCGACGGCGACCGCGCGGGCGAGCTTTTCGCTCTCCTTAACCCGATAAATCACGCCTCGACACGCGCCGGACTGCACAAATACAAAGTCGAGCCATATGTCGCGGCGGGCGATGTCTATGCTGAACGGGCGCACACCGGACGCGGCGGTTGGACTTGGTATACGGGTTCGGCTGGCTGGATGTATCGTGCCGCGCTCGAATCAATGCTCGGTTTTCATTTGAACGGCGAAACGCTGAAAATTGAGCCGTGCATTCCGCGCAGTTGGCGCGAATTTGAAATCAATTACCGGCGCGGAAAGACGCTTTACGAGATAAAAGTTGAAAATCCTTTGAGCGTCTGCCGCGGAGTCGCCGAAGTCCGGCTAGACGGCGAATTTTTACCGTCCGGCGAAATTTCTCTGACTGATGACGGGTTGACGCATCAAGTAGTCGTTGTGCTTGGTGAAATTAAAACCGGATGAAGCAGGAATAAAAATACGGATCGAGCGGATCTCACAAATGTGCCGGGCAGATACAGAAATTTTTAGGTGCGGAAATTATTTCACGCGCGGAGTTTAATCAAAAATGCACGAAAAAGGCTATGTTTTATCATTACAACTAACTTTGAACATTTCTTTGTACAAACTTGCTAGTTTTGCCTGACCACTTCAACCGTACAAGAAGCCCGGGATGCAACCGCCGAAGCAACACAGCCAAGAGAATAAATCTGAGATTGAGGTTGAAGGGAGTTTGCTCCGATGAAAATTGAATCCGCCCCCCATTTATCGGCTTCTTGGATTAATATCATCCGAGGGTTACCATCATAGACATGTAACGTCGCGGAAAGCCCTGCATTGTGTAGTATTTGGAGTGCTTTCGCAGCCAGCGTTTCAATCCATTTTTGCTCACCTTTAATCTTTCCTTCTGACAAGCCGGGAATTGGCAGTAAAACTCGTCCGGGAATTAATGGGAAAAACGGGTCGGTAACTGTCACGAGCCGGATTTCAGGGTTTCCACGCCATTGTCGCGTAGCAACTATTTTGACTGCCGCCATAGAACCAAGTGAGTCATCAAAGCCAATCATAATTTTTAGTCGGGAATGAGTAACATCATGTTTTACGCGTGTGATCCGTATCGAACATTTCGCTTCGGTCAAAATCTTTTGTGAAATACTTCCTAATCCTATCTGTCCATCTGAGGAAAGTCCTTGCGCTCCAACTACAATGAGGTCCGGCTTAAACTCGAACGCCCTCGACAAAATTAGGCTGGCGGGTGAACCGGAGACTGCTTCTGTTTTTATTGTCCAATCAGGAAAATACTTGAATAATTCCTCTCGAGCTTGATAGGCAATTACTTTTGCTTCTGCCAAGTTTCTGTCAATCTGGTCATAATATTTTTGAAAATATTCATCAACATCACTATCGGGGAAGATTTCAGTATCTTCATATTTTACTGTCGGCGGCAGCCAGATTTCGGAAATCGAAAGTATAATGACATCGGCTTTATATGGTAAGCCGCAACGTTGCAATTCATCCAACGCAGCGTGAGAATATCCCGAACCGTCGTATGCAATCAAAATTTTCGTAATTTCTCCTTTGAAACAACCTTTTCCAACTATGAAAGCGGCAACAGTCAATCGTCTGATACATTATTGCTAAATGGGATAGCGATAGCAATGGAACAGAAATTTACTGTCCTTGCTTAATGGTTAAACATCTCTCATTTTTCTCTTAGTAAATTATAGAGTGGCTTTGCACAGCACCGTTGCCAAGCCCGGATTATAACCGCCAATTGAAACCATCCAAATTAAGTGAGCAACGACGGACATAAACTGTATTCCCACCCAAAACCAAATTACCACTCTTGCGCTTTCTTTGGCAGGTCTCGCCCAGCAAAAATAACCGAGCAATCTATACAAAAATTAAAAGTTTGGTAAAGACACAGTTTGTTTTGAAAGTGTCAAAACCGAAGGAAGTTGGAAGATGAAGCAGACAAGAAAAAGCCAAAGTTACGCAACCAATTGGAATGAACTGCCAGGAGAGATGCCGGCACTTGCTTGATATTTTTGGACTTCAGTCCCGCGATTTGACCCGACGGGGTTTTCCATAATGCCAACCTGAGATTGAGCAAATGAAAGCTGAATAATTTTAGCTTTAGCTTAATTCTCAGGCTATTTTCGAGCACGTTTTCCATTTCACATTCTTCTCAAGATGTATGGAAGTTTCTTTTTGTGTTTTTTATCCAACCAAAGTTTGAGACGTTTGTCGTATTGTCTTCCACGCTTTGGTTATGGCAAATTCCTCAATCGGCGCATACCCAGCGGAAAACTTTTCATTGCCTTAATGCTTTCTATACAAAGGCGGTTTAATCTGTCGTTGCTTCCGACTGTGTTATTAGTCATTGAAATCGCTGATGCGCCGCCGTTTTCGATGGTTTACTGCTACGATTAAATCCGCCGACCATTCAACAAGACTCTTAAATGCCGTTTCCTCCGATACGCTTTAACTCCTTTAGTGTGAGGGTGAGGTAAAGTCTAGCGTTGAAATTGCAGCGTCAAACAAAAAGTAATTTTTGGCGCTACTATTGTGTTATGGCGGAACGATGCAAAACCTTTCAAAAAATTTTTAATGTATTGTAAAATCTTCAAAAAAGAGTGTTTTTCTGTTATATTACGGACACTTGATTTTCTTTGCATTTTTGAAGAATAGTTTTCCGGTAAGTTTTAACAAAAATTTAATTCCCGCGAGGTCGTTGTGTCGGCTTCAATCAGGTTGCGCGTCTCGTGGTTTACTCCCCGAATGGCTAAAGAAAACGTAATAACCCGAGAAAATTTCGATGTGCTTTTAAGCTGGCTTGACCGCAATCGGGCAATTGCCGCGCAGAAATACGAAAAAATTCGGCAGCGGCTGATACGAATTTTTATCGGGCGCGGCTGTTTCGAGGCGGAAGAAATGGCTGACGAAACATTCAACCGAGTTACGCAAAAAATTCCTCAACTCCTCGATAATTATGTCGGCGAGCCGGCACTTTATTTCTACGGCGTAGCGGACAAAATTCATCTTGAATGGCTGCGGCGACAAAAAAAAATACAACAGCTTCAATTGCCGGAAACCGATGAGAGCGACAAAGCAGAACTCGAGGTCGAATACGAGTGTTTGGAAACTTGCCTTGCAGAACTGCCAGCCGACCAGCATGAACTTATCGTCGGATATTATCGTGAAGAAAAGAGCGCCAAAATCGAAAACCGCCGAGAATTGGCGAAAAAGCACGGAATCAGCGCCAATGCTATGCAAGTGAAAGCCTCCCGGATTCGCACCCAGTTAAAGGAATGCCTGCGCAAATGCGTCGCAGAAAAGAGTTTGTTGTGAAAGGTTTTGAGGATTAAAGTCATAACATTATGAAACTGCGTGAAGAGAAAATGAGCGAAAACTCTAATGAACAGCGGAATGGGGTCAGGAAATATCTGTTGGGAAACCTTAACGATAAAGTAAAAATGCGTCAGATCGAAGAAAAAATACTGCTTGATGACAGCTTTGCTGAACAATTGTCACTTGCGGAAGACGAATTGGTTGACGAATATTTGGACGGAACGCTTACTGAATCTGAACGCGAACAATTTCTTCGATTCATTCTTATCTCGCCCGAAAATAAAGAAAAACTGCGGCTGATTCAGAATCTACGAAAATACGCGGCGAATCATGTCGCCGTTCGAGATATCAAACATTTCTCTGAAGAAAAATCCGGCAAGTTTGAGTGGCGAGGATTATTTTCTTCACCTGCATTGCGATTTGCGGCAATCGCTTTGTTGCTGTTCGGCGCCGCCTTCGGCATTTGGCGAGCAGCTTTCTACCAATCGGATGTTGATCGTGGACTGGCTCAGCTCCAGATTGCATATCGAGGACAACGTCCTATCGAATCGCGCACAACGGCAAATTTCGATTACGCGCCGATTTCCACTACTCGTGGAAATGCGAATACCTTTGCTGACGAAAAAGCACACAGTCGCGCTGAGAGGTATCTTTTGGACGCGACGGAAAATTCATCGGACGCGGAAGCCCATCAGGCGCTCGGTCTTTTATATTTGGCGGGTAAAGATTATGATAAGGCTTTAAACGAATTTACTCTTGGACTGAAACTCGCTCCTGACAATGCTCGACTGCACAACGACTTCGGCGCGGCTCTTTTGGAAAAAGCCAGACAAGCCACAACAAATGAAAAGTTCGACGAGGCGTTGGAAAATTATTCTCTCGCACTGACATCCGTTAATCGCGCATTGGAAATTGACAACGAATTACGAGAAGCATTTTTCAACAAGGCTTTGATACTGCAAAAAATGAAACTCACTAACCAAGCACAGGAGGCGTGGAACAAGTATCTGGAAAAAGATTCGACATCTTCTTGGGCTGATGAAGCGCGAAGGAATTTGGAGTTGCTAAAAGAGCAGAGCGTTGTGCCGAAAGATAAATCACAAATTCTACAAGATTTTCTTGAATCATACCGAGTTAAAAATGATGCCAGAGCATGGGAAATTGTAAGTCAGACCAAAGAGCTGATAACGGGCGTAATGATTGAACCGCAACTGGCGCAAAAGTTTTTGGAAGCCGATCAGCAAAGCCGAAGGGAAGAAGCTAGCGAAATCCTTTCGGCTTTTGTGTATTTAGGTGAACTGGAAAAACAAAATGCCAAAGATTTCTATTTTGCCGAACTGGCTGAATATTATTCAAAAACAAATCAAGCCGGACGCAAAAAACTTCTTGCAGCTCATAACCAATTGCAGAACGGACATGAATTAATCAAAAAAACAAATTTCGCCCAAGCTCTTACAGCATTTAATGTCGCCAAAGAAATGTTTTCTTCCGCCGGAAGCACCTGGGAGGCACAGCTTGTCGAACATCGAATCGGTTATTGTCTTTCCCGTCTCGATGAAGTTAGCGAAAGTAACGGGCGTCTTTTAGAATTGTCCGAATTTTGCGAACGGGCAAATTATAAATGGCTGCAGGCTTTGGCAGACGGTTGGATCGGAAGCAACTATTCTTTGCTGGGCGAACATACAAAAGCCATAATTTTCGACCGGAAATCGTTAAAAACGGCGGAGGAAATCTTTGATAGTTACAGTATTCAAAAAGCGCTTAATCAACTTACCAACGAGTATTGGCTGATTGGGGATAAAGAGAAAACATTAAGTAGTATTTATCGGAGCTTAGACGTCTCAAATTCTTATTTTCAAAGTTTACGGCAAAAAGATCGAAATATACTCTTCGCTACAGAAGGTCTGTATCGCTTTAAATTTTACGATGCCGCCGCCGCTTTCGGGCATGAAGAAATTTATGTGGCTGAGAATGAACTCAAAGACGAATGGTTAAGCCTGACGGCTCATAATCATTTAGCTGTGATTTACGGTAAAGCTCAAAAATATCAAGCAGCTTTCCAAGAAATCGAAGCGGGTTTTCGGTTGTCGAACTCTTTCGAAGAGGAGTCAATGCGGCAAAAGCAAACTACATATACCCGTTTGGTGTTAGCACATCTACAAAGAGAAGCGGATGAATGTGAAGAAGCGATTAACAACTACAATCAAGTAATTCAGGATTATAAGAATACGGAATTCTCCATCAATAACTATGAGGCGCGAAAAGGGAGACTTCTCTGTTATGTGGCGAAAAAAGACGATTCTGCTGTCAAAGAAGAAATGCCCATAGTTCTTAGGCTGTTTGATGAAAATCGCCGGACAATCGCCGAAGAAGCCGACCGCAACACTTTTTTCGACCGTGAACAAAGCGTTTACGATATTGCCACCGATTACGCATATAGCCGGTTACTTGAAAAAGAACAAGCCTTCAACTACGCGGAGAACTCACGTGCCCGGTCATTGCTTGATTTGGTAAATAAAGATTCGGCTCAACCAATTCTTCTATCCGAACTGCGCCAAAAAATTCCGCCTGGCGTGCAGATAATTTATTACGCTGTTCTCGCTGACAAACTGCTGATTTGGCAAATTTCCGACGAAAAATTTGTTACCGCCGAAAAACTGATTAATGTGGTTGACCTGAATCACAAAATTGAAAATTACATAAAATCTTTAAACGACCGACATAATAGCCAAAACGCGGCACGAGAACTTTACGAACTTTTAATTCAACCAATCGAATCAACTCTTGATCCGCATAAATTCTTGTGCATTATTGCCGACAAAATTCTTTTTCGTGTTCCGTTCGCCTCACTTGTTGAGCCCAAAACGAATAAATATTTGATTGAAAATTACTCGCTTCTTTATGCCCCTAGCGCGACGGTCTTTGCTAATGAAAACCAAATCACCCGGCAAAAATCAAAAAGTTCGACTGAAACAATTTTGAGTATCGGCAATCCGACGTTCTCACGTACGGAATACTCTGAACTCGATGATTTGCCGGACGCCGCAAGCGAAGCCAAAGAGATAGCCGCTCTTTACGAATCGGCGAAAGTTTTTGTCGGTAGTGATGCCGTTAAAGAGAAGATTATTGACCAACTGCACGAAGCGGATGTTTTGCATTTTGCCGGTCATTACATTCCTAATGGGAAGTCTCCGTCGCTTTCAAAACTTCTGCTCGCGTCAAGCGATTTGACGGTTGAGGAGATTACAAAGAAAAAACAATCGCGAGCGCGTTTGGTAATTTTGTCCGCATGCGAGACTGGCGTGGAAAAATTTTATAACGGCGAGGGCATGATTGGCGCGGCACGTGCCTTTTTGGCTTCAAATGTCCCGCTCGTTGTTGCGAGTCAATGGTCGGTCGATTCGAAGGCGACAGCCAAATTGATGATCAGATTTCACAGACACCGCAAACTTCAAAAATTATCAACGACTGCCGCTCTTCGCCAAGCACAGATTGATATGTTAACTGATGAAAATCAACGTTTTCGGTTGCCTTACTACTGGGCTGGTTTTATGCCCCTCGGGGCTTACGTCGAATATTAAATGGAGTAAAACAATAGGAGAAATATGAATAATACAAGTGATGATAAAAGAAACCAACAATCAACGGATGCGATTGTCGGGGAAGAAGTTCAATCTGAGATTTCTACACTGATTGATAACATTAAAACAACGCCCCCAGACCATGATAAGGCTTTAGCACAAATTTTCGTGTCTGGTTTATCGTTGCTTTGCTTCAACCCGATTGATCGGCGGGCTGAGCTTGGATTTGTGGAATCACATCATAGCCTGCTGGAAATGAAAATTTTCAAGAATGGATGCACTTGTTTCTGGTCATCCAAGGATGATTTTGGGCACTCAATGAAAAATGTAGGAATAACTATTAATGCGACCAAAACGGGAATCGGATCGAGGTATGAAAACGGGCTTGCGGATGATGAGGATTTTGGTCATATGCCAGATTTAGCGAAATTGCACAAAGTGGCAAAGTTTGATCTCAAGCCAAATGCGGAAGCAGCACTCTCTGCTAGAGTCGATATCCACGACGCAACTTTTTACACTCACAAAATGAGTAAAAACAAGGCATGGCTCTATGAGATAGATGACTTAACCTCGACCCCCGAAACAATTGGTGATGTGTATATAGGAAGAATTCTCGGTGCTGATATTATTACTACTGAAGCGATAGTAATTGAAATCAAATATAAGGAGAGAGGCGTCATAAAAACTTTTCCCATAACTCTTCCCAATGATGGCAGTAAGTATTCGATCGTTCTCAAGACAACGCCACATGATGAGGGAAAGGGACATATAAAACTTATATATGACAAGATAATTGAAAAACCGTCGAGAGCGCCTCGATATGATTTCAAGTTTCAGGACGAGGAGCCTGAATGGCGCTTCTGCAACGAGAAGGTCAGAGCCACTCAGTTTGCCTGTGAGAGTACTGGCGGTGGAGAAGGTCAGCTTCCTATACTTCCACCTAATTCATAGTAAGTTAATAGGGCAATTTTTATTTTCCGGTCATTTTTTTAACGGTCAGTTGCTGCCGAGTGCAAGAGTTTTCCATTTTTGCACTCGTAGCCAAAAATTGAAAAACTTTATAAAGTATTTCTTTAACTTGATTAATAATTCACCTTACGCCATTTAAGATTTTTACCGCCAAGGAACAAAGGACGCAAATATTTCTTAAATACAGTTTGAGAATTATTCGCCTTCGATGACAAAAGCGGAGAGTTTTTTATCATTTGAAGAGATTTGCCCGAAACTTTGACCAATTCTTTTTACTTTGCGTCCTGAGCGTCCTCGGCGGTTAAAATCTTTTTGCGCCATGTAAGGTGAGTTAGTAACTAAAAATTAAATTAGAATTGTGCAGGATTTATGGAAAATAAATTGATTTTCAAAGAAAATTTGTGTCACTTTTCCAAAGCTAAAAGAATTGCCTTGTTAATTCATCTCCGAATTGGCGTAGGCGGCAAGCGTTGTTAAGTCTGGAATAAAAATCTCTTTGCCATCAACGACAATTAAGCCCTGACTTTGTAGGCGATAGAAGACGCGCGTAACGACTTCGCGGACGGTTCCGATGCGGGCGGCGAGTTGATTATGAGTTAATTTTTGTTTGATACGAACGCCGTTTGCGGTTTGTATGCCCTTTGTTTCGGCTTCCGCTACAAGCAGATGAGCAAGGCGTTGACCGACTTCGCGCAAAGAGAGCGATTCGACGAGTTCGGCGCAGCGACGAAGACGCGCAGCAAGCAGTCTGGTTGCTGCTAAAGAAAGTTCGGGATGCTCAAGACAAACGGCGCGGACTCTGGTTTTTTCCAAGAAATAAACTTTTGTAAAATCTTCTTCCGCCGCCACTGTTGAAGGATAAGTTCCGTCATCAAAAATCGGAAGTTCGGCAATGGTCGCCACGGCACGCTCGACGTGAATTATCTGCTCGCGCCCGTCCGCCCCGGTGCGAAATGCTCTGACCGCGCCCGTCGCAATCACAAATAATCCGGCGGCTTCGTCTCCGGCGAGAAACAAAATTTCGTTGCGATTCAAGATTTTTTCCGACGCGCGACGCGCCAAAATCCGCAGAACGTCTTCGTTCAAATCGCGGAAAAGCTCGGTTTGTTTGAAAACTGCAACTTTATCTTTGCTCACGGTAAGAATTCTAGTCTTCTTTTCAATTTTGTTCAAAACGCTCAAATTTTCCGTGACAAAAGACGGCGGTTAATTTGTTTTCCGGTGACCTAAATCACCGCGTCTTCAAACAATCGGATGGATAATTTTTCACATTGGAGGAGAACGCGAAATGAAAGTTACGCGCGAAATGAAAATCAAAGAAGTTTTGGCGATGGACGAAGAAAAAGTTTTGTCCACGCTTGAGATGCTCGCGCCGGAATTTGAGCGATTAAATTATCCGAAACTGCGGCGGGCGATGAGCGGGCGCGCTTCGGTCGAACAAGCCGCGCGCATTGCCCGTGTGCCGCTGACGGAAATGCTTTACGTTCTGAATCTGGCTTTAGGCGAAGACGAAGCGGAACTCGCGGCGGAACTTCTCTCGAGCGATTGGAAAGATTTTGAATACACGGATGTGAATCTTCGCGTCAAACCTTCGGAAATTGCCAACATTAAAGATACGGACGCGCAAGTGATTTTTGTGGATTTGATGCAACAAGCCGAAGAAAAGCGCGACCCGATGCCTGCGATTGCCAAGGGTTTGGTCAATTTGAAAAATCCGACAGACGTTTTGCTCATCAGACATCCGTTTGACCCAATTCCGCTTCGAGAGATGTTTGCGCGAAGACAAGGTTTGGCGAGTTGGGCGGAAGAAAGAAAAATCGGCGAATGGTTTGTTTATTTTTATCGTCCGTTCGAGACGGCGACGGTTGCCGCACATCCGCCGGTGCGAAATAAAGTTTTTTTGAAAGCGATGGCAACAGCGTTTGAAAATATTTAGAAAGTTTATTTAGCCATTTTTCATTACATTTAATGTTGCAAAAATATCGCTTGATGCGCGTTAGCAAACTGAATACCGCCGCGTAAAGAGTTTTGTCCTTGTCTGGTGAAATTGATTGATTCGGCTAAAATTCTTGCGGCTTCTTCCGGCGCGTGAAAGCCCATAGAGTTTTCCGCTTCGACAAAATCAAGGTAAAACTGTGCTTTGCGCTGAAAATCGCGCGCCTGCGTGAGTTCCGCGTCGGATTTACCGCCGTTTTTCGCGTTCTGAATATCGGTTATTAATTCCACAAGGGCGTTCATAGCGATATTTCGCAAATTGAATGTGCGTTCCTGAATAATCTCGACACGCGCCTTTAACTCCCCTTCGTCGGCTTTGTGGCAAGTTTGGCAAGCCTGATTGATGTTCAGAAGCGGGCTGCGAACGTGATGGTCGCTGATTTTCATCGCGCCCGTTCGCTCGTAAGGCATATGGCAGTCAGCGCAAGCGACTCCGGCGCGGGCGTGAATGCCTTGATTGTACATTTCAAATTCCGGGTGCTGCGCTTTCAAAACTTCGGCGCCGGTTTGTTTGTGAACCCAGTCTTTGTGTTTTACCTCGTCATAATACGACATGATGTTTTCGATTTTAATTCCTTTGTCCCAAGGATACGTTAAAGTTTTGCCTTCGCCTTTGAAATAATATTCGACGTGACATTGACCGCAAACAAAGGTACGCATTTCCTGCCTGGTCGCGTCGCGGTTGACATCGAAATTTTGTATGCCCTGCGCGGCTTTGAAAGCCTGAATGCCTTTCATAAAAGCCGGACGAGTAACCCGCAGCTGCATCGTTTGCGAGTCGTGGCAATCAACGCATGAAACCGGATGCGTAACTTCTTTGCGCGCTTCGACGTAAGACATTTTGTTGAGCGCGTCAAAACCTTTAAAAATGTCGCCGCCGCCGAGTCTTTTGTAAACCGGATACGCCGAAGCGTGACAATTGATGCACGAACCGGGCTGTTTGACGACCGTTTGCCGTTCGGTGAAAGTCTGGTCGTCGAGCATAAAACCGTGACCGCGTTCTTCACGGAAATCAATGGCGAAGGCGTAGCCGTCCCACATCGTCTTTAAGCGCGGGTCTTCTTCGAGACGCGATTGTGCGACGACCGAGCGCGGGTCTTTGTCGCTCGGCGTGCGCTGCTCTGCTTCGCTGCCGCCGTAGCGCGTGCGCTGCTGGTCAACCGTGCGTTTGTAACCGTCGTATTGGAGCGGAAAATTCTTGCCCCAAATTTCCGGGTCGGAAATGTCGTCGGTCAATTCGACAACGCGAAAAAACGGATTGCGGGCTTCGTTTTTGCGCTCCATAATGTTGGTCAGAAGCGCAAGACCGGCAATCGCCGCACCGAAAGCGGCGAACGCCACCAGCACGAGAATTTTCAAGCTGTACAACCTGGACTGCTTCTTCGGCAGCTCTTTCGGCATTTCGTTTTCAACCGGCGTTTGTCCGATAGATTTTTTTTCTTGATTTTCCATTTTTCAAATTCCTCGAATTAATGCGGATGCCCGACGTTGCGATGGCAGCGAATACAAGAAACCTCGTCCGACTCGTCTTTGCGATGCGAAACCGTGATGTTTTCCGTTATGTCGGCGTGACAATGGCGACAGGACTGTTCCGTGACGCGCTTGTTATGACCTTTGATTTGAATCGGCTCGTGAAAACCGCCGATCGTGAAATAAAACGAGTGCCAAAAACCGTTTGAGGCTTTGGTCGCGTATTTCCCGACAAAATCATGCGGCGTGTGACAATCGTTGCAGGTTGCAACCGTGTGGTGACTTGATTTCTGCCAGCCGTCGTACTGCTCGTTCATAATATGGCAGTTGGCGCAAGTGCCGGGATTATTACTCAAATACGAATAGCCTTTGGCATAGATGAAAGTGTAAACACCTACTCCCAACGCCAAGCCGAGAGCCGCGCCGACGATGATGAGCTTTAGAGTTTGCAAACTCATATCCGTTTTTTCACACTGAGGAAAATTGCATTATATCTCTGTTAGTTTCCAATGGATGTGACTTAAATTACAAAGTATAAAATCTCGGATGTTAAAATGAATACGCCGCGCCGAGATTAATTGCCCTAAACCTCCGCCGTTTTTTCGCCGCGCGAGAAAGCAAAATAATTGATTGCCAGACAAACGAGCGCGAAAAGTGAAAGTAAAACGAATCCGATGGTGTAACTTCCGGTTGCGTCTTTGACAAATCCGAGTTCGAGCGGCGGGAAAAATCCGCCTAAACCGCCGAATGCGCCGACGAGTCCCGTAACGGTCGCGGTATCGTTCGGAAAATACTGCGGAACGAGTTTGAAAACCGCGCCGTTGCCCAA
>Ga0136617_10001412_pt1 | contig 21321 bp, 25 predicted proteins | sample AntDrymUQ3222106_2_FD_129672 | JGI IMG/M metagenome (GOLD analysis project Ga0136617, IMG submission 129672) | Polar desert sand microbial communities from Dry Valleys, Antarctica - metaG UQ322 (21.06) | ecosystem: Environmental > Terrestrial > Soil > Desert | place: Antarctica: Dry Valley...
CCTCGCTGCTCAGGGCGGCGACGCCCCCGAATGCGGAGAGCGGGTCCGAGGCGAGGGCTTTGGCGTATGCTTCGGCCAGGGTCTCCCCCACCGCTGCGCCGCACGGGTTAGCGTGCTTGACGATGACCGCCGCTGGCCGGCCTTCGAAGTCCATCAGGTCGGCGAGGAGCGCGCGGGCCGCGTCCAGGTCGCCCAGGTTGTTGAAAGAGAGGTCCTTGCCCTGCAATTTTTCCACGCCGGAGAGTACATGATACTCGCCTCTGCGAGCGTAATACGCCGCCCGCTGGTGCGGATTCTCGCCGTAGCGCAGCGGCATCGCCTTCTCGTAGCGCACGATGAATTTGTCGGGGAAATCTCCGTCATCCGAGCCTTCGTCTGTCTTCCCATTCTGCATCCAGGCGGAGATGGCGGCGTCGTATTCGGCGGTGCGCCGGAAGGCGGCGAGGGCGAGGCGGTGGCGGGTTTCGTCCGACAGAGTCCCCTCGGCCCGCAGTTCGCCGAGCACGGCCCCGTACTCGGATGGGTCGGTTACCACGCCGACGTGAGCGTGGTTCTTCGCCGCCGCGCGCACCATCGCCGGGCCTCCGATGTCGATCATCTCGATGGAAGGATCGGAGCAAAACGGATACAGGTTGCTCACCACGAGGTCTATCGGCTCGATGCCGTACCGTTCCATATCCTCCAGATGCTCGGGAACGTCCCGGTCGGCCAAAATACCGCCGTGGACCTTTGGATGAAGCGTCACCACCCTGTGGCCGAGAATCGCCGGGAAACCGGTAAAGTCCGCAGTTTCGGTAACAGTGAGCCCGGCGTCGCGCAGAGCCGCTGCGGTACCGCCACTCGAGAGCAGGTCCCATCCTAACTCAGCAAGCTCGCTCGCAAACTCCACAACACCGTCCTTGTCGTAGACGGAGAGGAGAGCCCGGCGCTTCATACCTTCACCCAAAAGTGGTCAGCGACCGCCCAGACGAGCAACCGGTGCTCCACCGGGCGCAGCCGCTCCATGAGCGTATGTTCGGTATCTTCGGGCAGAATTCGCACGGCCTCCTGCGCAACCACCGGCCCGGCGTCCACCTCTTCGACCATGTAATGCACCGTTACCCCCGTCTCCTCGACTCCAGATTCGAGTGCCCGCTCGACTGCCCGCAAACCCCTGAACTTCGGCAAGAGCGAGGGATGCAAGTTGATAACCGCCGGGAACCGCTCCAGAAATACCGGCGATAGCACCCGCATGTACCCAGCCCCGACGACGAGCGAGACGCCGTGCGCTGCAACCTTCTCCGCCAGCTCCTGATCGAAGTCCTCGCGGGTCTCGAAGCCCGCCGGGTCCGCGTGTTCGACCTGAACCCCAGCCCTCCGCGCCCGCTCGAACGCGAAGGCTTCTTTCCTGTCCCCCGCGACAACCGCGACGTTCTCCGGGTATGCGTTCAGCAGTGCCTGCAAATTCGTCCCAGAACCAGAGGCGAGCACGGCGAAACGTGATCCTTCCGGCAGCTTCTCAGACAAACTCCACGCCCTCGCGTTCAACCACTTCACCGATGCGCCAGGCTTCACATTCCATCTCAAGCAGCATGCCGAGCGCCCGGTCCACATCCGCCGCCCGTACCACCACGCAAAAGCCCACGCCGAGGTTGAAGACCCGGCGCATCTCGTCCTCAGAAACGTTTCCAAGACCCCGGATCAAACCGAACACCGAAGGCTCCTCCCACGAGCCGGCATCCAGCCTCGCCCCAAGCCCGCCGAGCGAGCGCGGCAGGTTTCCCGCCAGCCCCCCGCCCGTGATGTGCGCCATCCCGCGCACCTCAACCACCTCGCGCAAAGCTACGATCTCCCGGACGTAAGCCCGGTGCGGCTCCAGGTACGCTTCGCCGACCGTGCATTCGAGCGGTTCCGGCGTATCGGAGTATGGGATCCCTGAGTCCTCGATCACCTTCCGGGCCAGCGTGTAGCCGTTGGTGTGGAGACCGCTCGACGCCAGCCCGATCACCGTGTCCCCGATACGGACCTCCTCACCGGTGACGACCTCCGAGCGTTCGCACGCCCCCACGCAACAACCCACGATCTCCACGTCCCCCGCACCATACATCCCCGGCATCTCAGCCGTCTCGCCGCCGATCAGAGAGATCCCGAGTTCCTTGCAAGCCTCAGCCGCGCCCCGCACCATGTCCGCCACGGCCTCCGGGTCCAGCCGACCGCTCGCCGCATAGTCCAGGAAAATTATGGGACGCGCCCCTGTGGCGAGCACATCGTTGGCGCAATGGTTCACGATATCCGCGCCCAGGGTGTCGTAGCGTCCCACCTCCCGCGCCACAACGGTCTTCGTGCCGACGCCGTCTATCGTGGAAGCGAGCACCGGCTCCTCCATCCCCGACAACGCATAGAGACCCGCGAACCCACCCGTCCCGCCAACGACCTCAGGGCCGTGTGTGGCCTCGACGGCGGAGCGCATCAGGGCGGCGGCCTGGTCGCCGCGCTCGATGGAGACGCCGGCGGCCTCGTAGCTCTGGCGGTTCTCAGGCAAGGTCGCTTTTCTCGTAGAACACGCAGTCCAAGGAACCTTTTTTGTCTCGGCGCACCTCCCGGTAGCCGTTGCCCTTGTACAGGAGACGGGCGGCCTTCTGCTGTACGGCGGTGTCCAGGTGCAATGTCTTGTAGCCCAGCTCGGCAGCGCGACGCTCCAGGGCCGTGAGGACCGTTTGCCCGAAGCCGCGCCGCTGGAGCTCAGGGGCCACGCGCATGTATTTGATCTCCGCGCGATCGGCGGTCGTCTTCTTGACGGCGCCCAGCGCCACGACCTCGCCGCCGAGAGTACCGACGAGGAACTCTCCGCCGTTGCGGAGGTAGACGGCTTCGATCTCGCGCAGATCATCGTACCAGGGTCCGTCACCGAGGTGGATCCCGGCTCCGTGCATGGCCGCGTCGTGCAACCGCTGGACAGGCTCACGGTCTCGCGGCTCATAGCGTCGGATGTGCAGTTTCCCGCCGATCATCCGTCCTCTATCGCGTTCGATTCGTCGAGACCAGCCGAGATCAAGGCGCCGGCGAGGCTATCGTGGCGCACCACGCTCGCGACCCGCCCTTCGCGGACGACGAAGACCGAGGCCACAGTCTGAACCGGGGTCGTCTCGCCGGTCTCCGCGGAAGCCCACGACGCCTCCTGCTCCACGACCACCGTATCCGATGCGTGGAAGACGCGCCAGGGAACGAGGCGGATACCAGCGCGGTCCACCCATTCGCGAAGTACCTGCGTACCGTAGACGGTTCCGCGAGGACCGCCCATCTCGATATCGGGATGCGACAGTTCCACTAGCCGATCCACGTTTCCGGCGTTCAGGGCTTCGTGCCATTCAGCGACCGCGCGGACTTCGGGGGCGGTACCGGCGAAATCTCTATCCATCCGGCGTGGTGACGTAGTGCGTCTGGTTCTCCAGGGCGAACTTCTCGGAGACGCCGGCGGTCGGGTATTCGCCGTCGAAGCAGGCGCGGCAGAGGTTCTTCTTCGGCTGGCCGGTGGCCCGGACCATTGCCTCGTTTGAGAGGTATGCCAGTGACGTGGCCCCGAGCTGTCGTTCTATTTCCTCGACCGCGTGCTGCGCTCCGACGAGTTGGTCCGGGCTGTCCATATCTATGCCGTAGTAGCAGGGGCCAGTTATGGGGGGCGATGACACCCGGAAATGGACCTCCACCGCGCCAACCTCGAAGAGCAGTTTCACCAACTTGCGGCTCGTATTTCCGCGCACGATGGAATCGTCCACGACCACGACCCTCTTGCCTTCGATCACGCTAGGCAGTGGGTTCAGTTTCAGGCGCAGCCCGATCTGCCGCATCCCGTCCGTCGGCTGAATGAACGTCCGTCCGACGTAGCGGTTCTTGATGAGGCCCTCACCGTACGGGATGCCGCTGCGGCGCGAGTACCCGACCGCCGCCATCATCCCCGAGTCCGGCACCGGGATGACCACGTCGGCCTCAGCAGGCGCCTCCTCGGCCAGGAACTCCCCCATCTTCTGTCGGGAGTCCCCGATCTCCTGCCCATCGAAGCGCGAGTCGGGGCGGGCGAAGTACACGTACTCGAAGACGCACAAAGCCGTCCTCGGGCTCTCGGCCTGGTAGCTCGTTACGCCTGCGTCGTCTATCACGACGACCTCGCCAGGCTTCACGACGCGCAGGAACTTCGCCCCGATGATGTCAAGGCCGCACGTCTCGCTGGAGACCGCGTACCCGCCGTCTACCTCCCCGATGCACAGTGGCCGGAATCCGTGCGGGTCCCTGAACGCGACGAGCTTGTCGCGAAAGATCATGGCTACGGAGTAAGCACCTTCGAGCCTCTTCATCGCCTCTCTGACCGCCTCACCCACCGAGCGGCCCGTCTCCAATTCGCTCACCGCGGAAGCCGCGATCAGGGTCGTGTCCGAGGTGGAGTTGAACGAGAATCCTTCTTCGGCCAATTCTTCGCCAAGCTTTGCAGCGTTGACCAGGTTGCCGTTGTGGGCGACGGCCACGTTCACGTCGCCACGGCCGTGGAACTCAGGCTGGGCATTCTCCCAGGAAGCCGACCCCGTGGTCGAGTACCGGACGTGTCCGAGCGCGATGTGCCCGTCCTCCAGCGCCGCCAGCCGCGACGGGTCGAAGACCTGCGAGACCAGGCCCATATCCCGTACCGCCGTCGTGCGCGTCCCATCGGAGACAGCTATTCCGGCCGACTCCTGTCCCCGGTGCTGCAAAGCGTACAGGCCGAAATACGTCCGTTGCGCCAGTTCCCCCGCCAGCTCGCGGGAGTACAGCCCGAAGACGCCGCACGCCTCCTTCGGCTTCCCGTCTGGGTCTCGGATGTCCTCGCTCACAAAGCTCACCTTCCGGGTCTCAGATCCTGTCCAACTCCGCCGCCGTCAACTCGCTCGTCACATTCCCTGTGTTGAGCGTGGACGCCGGCTCGAAGAGCATCACATGCGCCTCTTCCTCCGCCACCGGTCTGTGCTCGACGCCGCGCGGTACGACTACGAATTCGCCCTCCTCAATCCACTCGCTCCGGTCCCGGAACTCCATCCTGAAACGCCCCTTCACGACGAGAAAAAGCTCGTCCTCCTCATCGTGATGATGCCAGACGAACTCGCCGAGCAACTTCACCAGCTTCACGTGCTGTCCGTTCAGCTCACCAACGATCTTCGGGCTCCACGGCTCGTCGAAGAGGAAAAACTTCTCCGCAAGGTTTACCTTCTCCAGACTCACCCGACCGCCTCCGCCCCGCCGACCACTTCGCCCGGAATGCCAAAGAGGTCCTGCTCGTAGGCTTCCCGTAGGTCTGAAAGTGTCAGGTCAACCAGGTCGCCGATTTTGAACCTGTCTCCGCCAGCGCAACCTACGCGGTCGTAGGCAACCCACGACACACCGCGTGAGTCGGTCGCACCCAATGCGTCCTGTACCGCGTCCCACCGTTCCTCCGGAAAAGCGATGAGAAAAGCCGCGCCTTCCTCTCCGAAGAACGACAGGTCCGGTCTTCGAGCGTGCCTGATCAAAAACTCGAGTTCATCCTCATCGTACGTGAACCCGACTCCGCCCGAAATCGCCATCTCAGCGAGCGCAAGGACCTCTCCGCCGCCTGAGACATCGTGGGCCGTGTCGATGAGGCCACGTTCGACGAAGCTACGGATCAAACCCGCGTAAGCTCTCTCGGTGACGATGTCGGGAGTCGGAGGTCTGCCGGTCACCTTGCCGTGCACGACCTCCAGGTACTCCGAACCGGCTAACGATAGGTTCCTGGGTTCCCCGACGATAATGACCGCGTCACCTTCTCGCTTAAACGCCGGCGTCGCATGACGGCTCACGTCTTCAAAAACGCCGACCATCCCGACAACGGGGGTAGGGTAGATCGAGCCTCGTGCGGTCTCGTTGTACAAACTCACGTTGCCGCTCACGACCGGCGTACCGAACGCCTCGCACGCCTCGGACATGCCCTCGATGCACTCGGCGAGCTGATAGTAACCCTCCAGCTTCTCCGGGTTGCCGAAGTTCAGGCAGTTGGTGATGGCGACCGGCTCGGCCCCGGCGCACGAGAGGTTGCGGTACGCCTCGGCGACCGTCGCCGCGCCTCCTCCCCGCGGATCGAGGTAGCAATGGCGGCCCCGACCGTCGGTGGTCATGGCGAAGCCGCGTTTCGTGCCCTTTATCCTCATCACCGCAGCGTCCGCGCCGGGCCTGACCACGGTGTTCGTGCCGACTTCGTGATCGTACTGTCCGAAGATGGAACGCCGCGACCGGAGGTTCGGGTGCGCGAGCATCTTCAATAAGACCTCGTTGTAGTCGTCAGGTTCGGGTAGAGCTTCGAGATCCAGCCTTTTCACCTCGTCCAGATATTCCGGTCGGATGACCTCCCGCTCGTAGACCGGGGCGTCCGCAAGATATTCGGCAGGGACAGAGCCTGCGATTTCGCCGTCTGAGATCACGCGTAAATCTCCATGACCGGCGACACGTCCCACCACCGTCCCTCCGATACCGTACCGTTCAGCGAGGGCGAGGACTTTCTCTTCGTCCTCTGGCTCGACGACGGCGAGCATCCGTTCCTGGGACTCCGAGATCATGGCCTCGAACGGCTCCATCCCGCTCTCGCGACGCGGTATCCTATCCACCTCGATGTCTATGCCGACGCCACCGCTTGCCGCCATCTCAGAAGCAGAAGACGTAATGCCAGCCGCCCCGAGATCCTGCAACGAGACGAGCAGATCCTCTTTGAGGAGCTTCAGGCAACACTCGATCAACATCTTCTCCGCGAACGGATCCCCGACCTGGACGTTAGAGCGTTTGGATTCAGACTCCTCCGTCAGCTCGTCGGAGGCGAAGGTGGCGCCGTGGATGCCATCTCGACCGGTCTTCGACCCCAGCAGCACGACCAGGTTCCCCTCCCCCGTCGCCCGCGAGCGCACCAGATCCTCCGTCCGTATGAGCCCCACGCACATCGCGTTCACCAGCGGGTTCCCTGAATACGCCTCCGAGAACTCGACCTCCCCGCCGACGGTCGGCACCCCGACGGCGTTACCGTATCCCCCGATGCCGCGCACCACCTCGCGGAACAGGTAGCGGTTCCGCTCCTCGTCCAAAGGCCCGAAGCGCAGCGAGTCCAGAAGAGCCACGGGCCGCGCGCCCATTGCCAGGATGTCCCGGATGATCCCACCTACCCCGGTAGCCGCACCCTCGTACGGCTCGACCGCAGAGGGATGGTTGTGGCTCTCCACCTTGAAAGCCAGCGCCCATCCGTCCCCCACCTCGACTACGCCCGCGTTCTCCCCCGGCCCTTGAAGGACGCGAGGCCCTTCATTCGGGAAACGCGAGAGCAACGGGCGCGAGTTCTTGTAGCCACAGTGCTCGCTCCACATCACGGAGAACAGCGACAGTTCCAGGAAGTTCGGCGCCCGCCCCAGAAGCTCCAGGATGCGGTCGTACTCGGCGTCGGAGAGGCCGAGCGCGCTGTACGTCTCCTGAATGTTCAAACCGTGGCCCCCGCCAGCACGGAGCGCAAAATCTTCAGCCCCTCTTCCGAACCGAGGGCGGGATCCGAAACTCTCTCGGGATGCGGCATCACGCCAACGACGTTGCGGCCCTCGCTGCAAACCCCGGCGATGTCGTTCGCCGAACCGTTCGGGTTCTCCAGGTACCGGAGCACGACCCGCCCATCGTCCTCCAGCCGCGCCAGCGTCTCGGGATCGGCGAAGTAGTTACCCTCGTTGTGGGCGATGGGGAGTGTCAATTCCTCTTCCCTCTCGCAGACAGCGGTCCAGGGCGTCTCCGTGGTTTCTACGCGCACGCGCACGCGGTCGCACGCAAAGCGCATGTGTGTGTTCTGGAGCAGCGCGCCGGGCAAGAGGTGAGCCTCGCAGAGAACCTGGAAGCCATTGCACACGCCAAGCACGGGACCACCATCCCTGGCGAACTCCTCCAGCACTCCCATAACCCTGACGAAACGGGCGATGGCGCCGGGACGGAGGTAGTCGCCGTAGGAGAAGCCGCCGGGCACGATCACGGCGTCCGAGCCCCTCAGATCCGGATCCGCGTGCCAGAGTTCCACCGGCTCCGCGCCCATCAACTCGACAGCGTGCAGCGCGTCGCGGTCGCAGTTCGAGCCTGGGAAGATCGTGACTCCGATTTTCATTCGGCGCTCCCTGCGTACGGGAGTCGGGAGTCGCGTTTTTCTTTTCCCCGACTCCCTACTCCCAAAGCGGAGCGCAGCGACGCGCCTTCCGATTCCCTCATCGGACGACCTCCCACTCGTATTCCTCGACGATCGGGTTGGCGAGCAGACGGCGGCACATGGCGTCCACGTCGTCGGCGCTCTCGACCTCCATCTCGATGAGACGCCCGACGTGGACCGTCTTGACGCCATCGAAACCGAGAGCGGGCAGCGCGCCCCGCACAGCCTCGCCCTGCGGGTCGAGGATGCCTTCCTTGGGACGTACGAGAACCCGGATCTTCAATCTACAGAGCCCCCTTCTCGGTTACGCGGCGCAGCATCTCGGCGTACGCTTCCTCGACGCCGCCCATGTCGCGGCGGAAGCGGTCCTTGTCCAGTTTCTCGCCGGTCTCCTTGTCCCAGAACCGGCAGGTGTCGGGGGAGATCTCATCGGCCAGCATCAGGTTGCCAGCCTCGTCGCGCCCGGCCTCTATCTTGAAGTCAACGAGGAGGATTCCACGCTCGTCGAAGAAGGGAGCGAGGATCTCATTGACCTTCAAGCCCAACTCCTCGCAGAACTCGAGGTCCTCGTCGGCGACGCCAAGCTCCCGAAAGTGGTACCAGTTCAGGAGCGGGTCGTCCAGATCATCGTCCTTGTAGCACAACTCGACTATCGGAGCCTTGAGCTTCCGGCCTTCCTCGAAGCCGAGCAGGCGCGAGAGCGAACCGGCGGCGACGTTCCGCACCACGACCTCGACGGGGAGCATCGTGAGCTTCTTCGTCTTGATGCTCGTCTCGTCCAACTGCTCGACGAAGTGGGTCGGGACGCCGTTCTCTTCCAGGTAGGCGAACATCGCCGCGCTCATGGTGGCGTTGGTGCGTCCCTTGCCCTCCCACGAGCCGCGCTTCTTCGCGTTGTATGCGGTCGCATCGTCCTTGTAGCGATGTAGTAATACATTCGATTCTTCCGTCGTGAAGACCTTCTTGGCCTTGCCCTCGTATAGCAGTGTCTCAGTCACGTTCCAACCTTTCTCTCAGTTCTTCGACCCGCTCGAACACGACCCCGACGTTCCTCAGCGCGTAGGCTGGATCGAAGAGACTGTCGAGATCCGTACCCAACCTGTCCCGCACTTCTTCGTCTTCGGCCAGCAGGTCCCGGAATCCTCCACCGCCGTCCCACGCACGCATCGCGGCTCCCTGCACGATCTTGTACGCATCATCCCGGCTCATGCCCGCCTCGACCAGCGCGAGGAGCACGCGCCCAGAGAACACGATGCCGCCGCCGAGGTTCAGGTTCTCCCGCATCCTCTCCCGGTTCACGTCGAGGCCGCGAAGGACGCGCGCGGTAGTACGGAGCATGTAGAAGGCGACGATGGTGGCGTCCGGCAATACGACGCGCTCGGCGGAGGAGTGGCTTATGTCCCGCTCCTGCCACAGGGCGTTGTCCTCGAAGCCGACCTGCGCGTAGCCCCGGAGCAGTCGGGCCATGCCGCAGAGGCGTTCGCAGAGGATCGGGTTGCGCTTGTGCGGCATAGCGGATGAGCCCTTCTGGCCGCGCCCGAATGGCTCGGCCAGTTCCCGGATCTCCGTGCGCTGGGCGCCCCTTATCTCAAGTGCGATCTTCTCCATCGTCGAGCCGAGGATGGCGAGCGTCGAGAGGACTTCGGCGTGCCGGTCGCGCTGCACGACCTGCGTGGAGGCGTAAGCTGGCGCGATGCCAAGTTCCTCGCACGCCAGCGCCTCCACCTTCGGGTCAACGTTCGCGTACACTCCGACGGCGCCGGATATTTTGCCGACGGCGGCCACCTCGCGAGCGTGGTCGAGACGGTCAAGGTTGCGCTCCATCTCGAAAACCCACACAGCGAGCTTGTGCCCGAAGACCATCGGCTCCGCGTGGACCCCGTGCGTCCTTCCGACCATCGCCGTCTCCCGGTGCTCCAAAGACATCTCCACGAGCAAACGGGCGAGATCCTTTGCCTCAGTTTGGATGAGGTCCAGGGCGTCCCGTAGCCGCAGCGCGCCAGCCGTATCCACCACGTCCGAGCTGGTCAGGCCGAAGTGGAAGTGACGGGCGACGGGGCTGTCCACCGTCTCCGCGACGTTCGAGACGAAGGCTATGACGTCGTGGTTCGTCTCCCACTCTATCTCTTCGATACGCTCGACCGTGAAGCCCACCTTCTCCACAAGCTCCTCGACCTCTTCCGTATGGATCTCACCAAGCCGGGCTCGGGCGCGGCAGACGGCCAGTTCCACTTCGAGCCACGAGCGGAACTTCGCCTCCTCGGTCCAGACGGCCCCGATCTCCGGGAGAGTGTAGCGTTCGATCACGATCCGCCCCTTGAACCCATTCCAGCGAAACGTCGTCTCTGCCAAGCAAGCATCAGCGCATTGATCAAGATCGCACAACCAGCGGATACGAATACCATGAATGCGATGGCGGAACCTGCGCCATCCTCAACGCCGGGTAAGACAACGAAGAAATAACCCACGAGCGCCAGGATTGCATAGAGCAACACGCAGTACCGAACGTGATCTAGGATTTTGGGGTACCGTAGCCCCTCCAATTGGAGAAGACCCCAACCGAGCCATCCAAACGCAGCGCCACCGACCAGCAGAATTGGCGCTACAACGGCAACCGGTACAGGAAGCCTGAGATAATAATCAGCGACTCTCACCCCCAAAAGAACCAAGAACGCCACAGGCAAGACGGCCACAGCATAGATGACAGGCGAAACCAACCTCACAGTCTCAGTTCACCCCTCCAGCCTCTTCGCCAGTTCGGGGTCTGAAAGTGCCAGTATCTGGGCAGCGAGCACGGCAGCGTTGGCGGCACCCCCCACGGCGACGGTAGCGACCGGGACGCCAGTCGGCATCTGGACGGTAGCAAGCAAAGCGTCGAAGCCGCCTAACGTCCCGGCGGCTATGGGGACCCCGATGACGGGGAGGTTGGTGCGGGCGGCGACGGCCCCCGCCAGATGGGCTGCCATACCGGCGGCGCAGATGAAGACTTTGACGCCGCGCTCCGGAGCGGCGGCGACGTACTCGGCGACGGCTTTGGGGTTGCGGTGGGCGCTCAGGACTTCGAGCTCGTGCTCGACGCCGAGGTCTCCGAGACGATTGGTGCATTTCTCCATCGTCGGGAGGTCGGACTTGCTGCCGACGAGGATTCCCACGGCTGGCATCAGAAATCCTCCAGTTCCATCGCTTCGAGGGCTATGTCGGTGCGGTACTGCATGCCGGGGAAGTGGATGGCCTCGACGGCGGCGTAGGCGCGGGCGCGGGCTTCGATGACGCTCGTCCCCGTCCCGACGACATTGAGGACCCGTCCTCCGGCGGTATAGAAATTGCCGTCCCGTTCCTCCGTGGCGGCATGGTAGACGTAGACGCCGGTGGGGATCTGATCCAGTCCCTGTATCTCATCCCCCGTGGATGAGGACTCGGGGTAGCCTTCCGAGGCGAGCACCACGCACACCGTCTTCTCGGCTGACCAGGAGATCTCACGTCCGGCCAGGTCCTCTTCGCCGGCGGCGATCATCAACTCCAGCAGGTCCGTGCCGAGCCGGGGAAGCAAAACCTGCGTCTCCGGGTCTCCGAAGCGGCAGTTGAACTCAAGCGCCTTCGGACCCGTCTCGGTGACGATGACGCCAGCGTATAGCAGGCCGGTGTAAGAAGCTCCGATCATCGCCAACTGCTTCACGGTGGGGCGGATGATCTCCTCCAGAACAGCGGTGTAAGTGGCGGGCTCCATCCACATGATCGGGGAGTAAGCTCCCATCCCGCCAGTGTTCGGCCCCTCATCCCTGTCCTGGATGCGCTTGTAGTCCTGAGCCGGTAGGAACGGCAGGATATTCTCCCCATCCGTCAGCGCGAAGACCGAAGCCTCCCTGCCCTCCAAATACTCCTCGATCATTATCCGCTCCCCCGCCGCCCCGAACTTCCCCGAGAAAGCTTCCCGAACGGCGTCCTCTCCCTCTTCCCGGTCGCGGACCACCGTGACGCCCTTGCCCGCCGCCGCGCCATCCACCTTCACGACCGCCGGATAGTCTTCCAGCGAACGCAGGTAGTCGAGCGCCTGCGCCTCGCGGTCGAACGCCTCGAAGCGGGCCGTCGGAACTCCGGCGTGGCGCATGACCTCTTTGGCGAAGACCTTCGAGCCCTCGATGCGCGCCGCGGCCCGCGAAGGTCCGAATATCTTCAGATCAGCCTCCCAGAAGCATTCGGCTATCCCCCCGATCAAGGGCGACTCAGGCCCAACCACCGTGAGGTCTATCTCGTGCTCGGCGGCGAAGTCGCGCAGGTCCGTCAGCGCGTCGACAGGGATGTCCACTAGTTGCGCAATGCGGGCCATGCCGGGGTTGCCTGGGGCTGCGAACATCTCCGGCTCTAAAGGGCTCGCGGCCAGGGCCTCGACCAGCGCGTGTTCGCGCCCGCCGCTGCCCACGACCATCACCCGCACTAGACCCCGATCCTCTCGACTATCGCCTGGTCACGCTCGGGTCCGACGCTGATCATGCACAGGGGAGCCCCGATCTCCGCCTCCACGAACTCCACGAATTCCCTCGCCTCACGCGGGAGATCCACCCTCATCCTGCACCCCGTGATGTCATCGCCCCAACCAGGCAACTCCTTGTAAACCGGACGGGCGTGATGCAAGTCGGTCTGGTGCATCGGATAACCCTCAAACCGCTCACCGTCTATCTCATAGCCGACGCAGACGTTTATCTTCTCGACTGCCGAGAGCACGTCCAGCAGCGTGAGGGCGAGGTGTGTGATCCCATTGAGCGAAGCCGCCCACTTTATGGCTGGCAGGTCCAACCACCCCACACGCCGGGGCCGGCCCGTGGCAGTACCGTACTCATGACCGACTTCTCTAATGGTCTCGGCGGTCTCATCGAATAGCTCGGTGGGCATGGGCCCGTCCCCGACCCGGCTCGTGTACGCCTTCGTGACGCCGACGACGTACTCCAGGTACTGTGACGAGATGCCGCTCCCCACTATGGCCCCGCCCACGGTCGGGTTGGATGAGGTGACGAACGGATAGGTTCCGTGGTCGTTGTCCAGAAGCGTCGCCTGCCCGCCTTCGAGCAGAACCTTCTCCCGGTTCTCCAACCCTTCCCTCAGGAGCGTCCCCGTGTCGGCGACCATCGGCTGGATGAACTCCTCGAAGCCCAGCAGCCACGAGGTGAGTTCTCCCACGTCGTAGGGATCTTCGCCGTAGACGTTCTCGAAGATCGCGTTCTTCTCCCGAAGCGCCGCCTTGAGCTTTGCCTTCAGGATGCCTTCGTCGGTGATGTCCTGGATGCGGATGCCGTAGCGGGCGACCTTGTCCTCGTAGGCAGGGCCGATGCCGCGGTTGGTCGTGCCGATACGGGCGTCGCCGAGGGCGAGTTCCCGGTGCGAGTCGAGCGCGATGTGGTAGGGCATGATCAAATGCGCCCGACCATCCACCTTGAGCCGGTCCCGCACGCTCAAGCCCCGCTCTTCCAACGCCCGGACTTCCCCGGCCAGAGCCTCCGGGTTGACCACGACCCCGTTGCCGATGGTGCATATGACGCTCTCGCGCACGATGCCGGAAGGAACGAGGTTGAGCTTGAACTCCTCGCTACCGACCCGCACGGTGTGCCCTGCATTATTCCCACCTGAATAGCGCGATACGTAGTCCGCGTCCGAGGCCAGAGCGTCGCAGACCCGTCCCTTGCCTTCGTCGCCCCACGCGAGGCCCAACACTACCGTGGCCGTCAAAACATCATCTCCATCTTCTCGGGAACGTTGGGATGCGCGGGAAATCGAGTAGGCGGAGTCGGGGCCCGGTAGCTCTTATGTCTTTCGGAGGGCGCCTCTCTGCCACGGTTGCAATTTAGCACATAGCAATTTCGTTTTGAAATCGTCCCGAATTGCGGATACCGTGCGACGCTACTCGAAGAGCACGACGGGCTCGGCGTAGCGGCGGATGCGGTTCTCCCGCCAGCGTTCCTCGATGAGGCTCCGGAGCTCGGCGTTGCGGGATGGGGCATCGTAGCTCCACAGGCTCCGCAGCGGGAATCGCACGCCGAGTACGCGCTCTTCGACCCGAAAGCGCGTTATGCCGGCAGGTAACATGGTGCCGCGGCGCACCACTTCGATCAGCTCCTCGGGGGAGAACGCCCTGTAGCGGATGATAGCTTCCCCGCTGGCGTGTCCGGCGGCCTCGTCGGAGCCGACGCGGCGCACTTCATTGTCTTTGGGATATATCTTCTGTATGGCCCAGAGGGCGCGGACCTCCGCCGGCAGCCCACTTTTTCGGGACCGCAAGGAGAAACGTCTCTCACCGGCGGTCTCCACCTCAGCCATCCAACCGTCATGGCGGTCATTCTCCGAGACTTCCAACTCCGTGAGATCCTGGAGACTCTCGACCCTGGCGGCGGGAAGCCGGTGGGCCCAGCTCTCCGCCGGGGGAGGGGGGTCAACGATCTGGACGAGGGCGAGACGGGTTTCTAGCCCTCTCAGAGCGTGGACCCTGTGGGCGCCGTCGAGGACGAGAAAGTCCTCCCCAAAAGGCGAGACGATGACCGGGTTGCGTTGCACGCTTTCGGCTTCGATCCTGCCTCGCACCCGAGTGAGGCGTTCCTCGTCGTGGGCTTCGTGCAGGATCAGACGCCCGAGTTCGACCAGCCGGAGGTCTTCGAGGGCGGGGATCAAACAGCCAGGAGGAACGGGGAAAGGAGGCGCATCGGGGTTCCGGGAGCCCTTCCGGGCCTAGAGATCCCCCCCGCGGCGGCCCCAGATGAAGTCCAGGATCAAGAACCCCCCGAAGAAGAAGACCGCGATGAGGACCATGAAGCCGATGATGCCGAGCAGAAGGTACAGTGTGTCCAAAACTCGTGGCCTTTCCGTGAGAGTTTCCTGCGAGCCCCGTGCGAGGAGAGTCGGGACGGCCGGATTTGAACCGGCGACCACTCGGCCCCCAGCCGAGTGCGCTACCAGACTGCGCCACGTCCCGACGCACCGCCAGCACCGCTGACTCACCCAGACTATAGCAGACGGGCCGCATGCTATCATTTGATATTCCGTGGCACGAGCGGCGCTCTACATAAGGACCGGCTCGGAGGGGGGGCTTCCCGCCCGGGACCAGCAGAAAGACGCTGGGGTCGCCTACGCCACGAAACACGGCCACGAAATCGTCGCTGCGTACCAGGATCTCGAAGCCTCGGGACGCCTCCTCTATCACAAGCCCGACCTCAAAGAGGCCATAAACAACATCAGGGAAGAAGAGGACTGGGAAGTCCTGATAGTAGCCAGTCCCCGGTGTATATCGGATGATGAGAGCGCGTTGCACGAGCTCGTCCACAAGTTCACCCTATATGGCAACCGTCTCGAAGGGCCTTCCCATGACTGGGAGGATCTCGTCATGCGGATGAAAGCCTACCGGCGGGAGATGAGCCGCCGATGAGGTTCGTGGGGCGGACGGGTAGAATATTCAGGTGACGCTCCTGCTGACCATTTTGGGGATTCTGGTATTGTTGCTTTCGGTCGCGGGGATCGCCTTCGGGGGGTTTATGGCCCTCGACCCGAAGGTACGAGGCGCGGGTGTGATCTTCGGCCTGTGGTGGGTCTCTGGAGTCGCGGCCGCCCTCGGCATCCTGGTGAGAGACCCCGCGACCTTCGCGATGGGACTATTCTGCTTCGCCGTGGCGGGACTGGCCCTGCTCGTGGAAGAGCGCCTGCCACGCAAACCCGCCTTCAGGCATAGAGTCTGGTACGACGAAGACGAAGAGGTCCCGCAAAACGATCAAGAAGACACGCGGGACGATGAACCTTCACAAGAAAGCGCGCCGGAGGAACCCGATGGAGAAGCCGCCGAAAACGCTACCGGGAACGTTGACGAACACCCACAGGCTCCGGCGCCAAATGACCATCCCGAAACCAGTATAATCGCCGACGAAAACGAGGCGGGATCCAAAGACTCCAAGGAGGACGGCCCTGAAGAGCAACAACCCGAGACAGACGGGCCAGAAGAGAAGCCATGAATTTCCGGCGCGTGGCGGGATGGGATTCCGGAGCGGGCAGCCAGGAGAAAGGAACTAATAGATGGGGCTCATTCGCACGGTGATCGGCTTTGTGATCCTGGTAATACTCTTCCACGCCGGGATGTACTACCTGAACGTGGAGCCGGACACAAACGGCCTGACCAATGCCCTGTACAGTCTCGGACGGCTGCTAGAGTCACCGGCTGCGGCCCTGGTCAACGCGCTCCCTCTCTCCGCCGAGCAACGAAGCTCATACGACACGAGCGGCTTCTACTTCACCGCCCTCTCGGCCGCTGGTGTCTACTTCCTTATCTTCCTGTTGCTCGGGATCGGACGCCGGTAGTCAGGGTTGTAATTCAGGCTTCCGGGACGCCCGAGGGCTGAACCCACGGCACGACATCGTAATCTTGCTCCATCAACTTCCCGGCACGGATGAAGGAATACGGGTTAGGGTGACCACCGGCTACGGCTATAGTCGTTCATTGCGCGCTTTCTGGCATCTCTCCGGCGGTTGGGTATAGGGGAACGAAGCGGAGAATCAAGTATACTTCCCCGAATCGCATCCAGAGATCAGAAGGAGTCGCGGACATGTCCAGAGAGGTTACAAGGCCATACAGAGAGGGTTTTTATCCCTGGAAGTACGGGAGATGCAATGATCGAGTTTAGAGGCGTCAGCAAGACTTATCCCGGCACCGAGAAGCCGGTGGTCAACGACCTTTCCTTCGAAGTCCCAGAAGGGGAGGTCTGTGTATTGGTGGGGCCGAGCGGGTGCGGCAAGACCACATCCATGCGGATGGTCAATCGCCTCATCGATCCAACGCAGGGTGAGATCCTCATTGACGGCCAGTCGAACACCGCCATGAGCGGGACGCAACTCCGGCGCAAGATCGGCTACGCCATCCAGCAGATCGGGCTCTTCCCCCATCGCACCATCGCGGACAACGTGGCGACCGTCCCAAGCCTTCTGGAATGGGATCGTGGCCGCATCCGCGAGCGGGTGGACGGTCTCCTCGACCTCGTCGGCCTCTCCCCCGATGACTACCGCGACCGCTATCCGGCGGAGCTTTCCGGGGGGCAGCAGCAGAGGGTCGGGGTGGCGCGGGCGATGGCGGCTGACCCCCCGATCATGCTCATGGATGAACCCTTCGGGGCGGTTGACCCGATCACCCGCGAGAGGTTGCAGGACGAGTTTGTCAAGATCCAGGGCGACATCAAGAAGACCATCGTCTTCGTCACCCACGACATAGACGAGGCCATCAAGATGGGCGACAAGATCGCCATCCTGAGACAGGGCGGCTTCCTGGAGCAATACGATTCGCCGGAGAACATACTGGCGAACCCGGCTTCGGAGTTCGTGGCCTCCTTCGTCGGGGCGGATCGCATCCTGAAACGCCTCTCGCTGCTGCGCGTCAGGGAGATGGAGTTGGAGCCGGTGAACGGCGATGGCGGAGGGCTGCCGGCGATCAGCGGCGATCTCACGGTGCGCGACGCGCTCTCTGAGATGATGGGCTCGGGGACGGAGCGGGCCGTGGTCGAGAGAGACGGCGAGCGCCGCCTCATCACCATGAGCGCCATAGAGGAGCTCTCCCAGGACCGGGAAAGGCCGCGTGGGTAGGATGCACCTCCTCCAGACGTATGGGCCGCTGATCGAATGGGATTGGATCTCGGAGAACTTCGTGGAGGATATTTTGCCTGCCCTGCAAGGACACATCTTCCTCTCCGCGGCCTCCGTCGCGATAGCCCTGGCGATCTCACTGCCGCTCGGGATATTCGCGGCCCGCTACCCGACGGCCTATGCGCCGGTCACGTTCGTCACGGGGCTTTTGTACACCATCCCGAGCCTCGCGATGTTCGGCATCCTCATCACCGTCCCAGGCATCGGCATCGGGCCTCGGGCGGTCATCGTGGCACTGGTCGCGTACTCGCTCCTCGTGCTCATCCGCAACGTGGTCGCTGGCCTGGACGCCGTGCCCCCGGAGACCGTTGACGCGGCGCGAGGCATGGGCCTGACGTCGCGCCAGATCCTCTTCAGCGTGGAGTTGCCGCTCGCGCTGCCGGTCATCGTGGCGGGCATCCGCATAGCGACCGTGACGATAATCGGGATCGCCACCATCGGGGCGTACATCGCCGGCGGCGGGCTGGGGAAGATGATCTTCGACGGCATCAATCGGGGTTTTCCGACCATGATCATCACCGGCGCGGTTCTGGCGACGGCGCTGGCAATCGTGGCGGATGTGTCCCTGCTGGCGGTGGAACGCCGCCTCCGGCCCTGGGCCCGGACGAGGAGGGCGTAGGATGGGCGAGATCCTTGACGTGACGCAACGCCCGAACTTCCCGGAGCTGCTCTGGACGCACGTCGTCCTCTGCGTGGTTTCGCTGCTCATTGCAATCGCAATCGCCATCCCGCTGGCCCTCGCGGTGCGCGACACGCCGCTCGGGGCGACCATAGCCATAAACATCGGCAACGTTGGACGGGCGGTACCCTCCATCGCCATACTCGCCCTGGCCCTGCCGTTCCTGGGTTACGGGTTCGCCCCTTCGCTCTTGGCGCTGACGCTGCTCGCCATACCGCCCATCCTCATAAACGCCTCGACTGGGCTGCGCGAGGTTAGCCGGGAGGTCATGGACGCGGCGCGTGGCATGGGGCTCTCTGAGACCCAGATCTTCAGCCGCATCCAACTCCCTATCGCAATGCCCGTCATCTTCGCCGGCATCCGCACCTCGGCGGTGCAGGTGGTGGCGAGCGCGACTCTGGCGACCTTCATCGGCGGTGGCGCCCTGGGGGAGTTGATCGTGGAGGGGCTTCAGCGTGATGACACAGCCGTTCTCCTTGCCGGCTCTTTCACCATCGCGCTCCTGGCGATAGCCGCTGAGTTGATCTTCGGCGGACTGGAACGGGCCTTTACCCCGAAAGGGCTGCACCTGGCCCGAAAGAAGAAGTAACCCGAACATGGAGGAATACATGAATAAGATGACCCTGCGCGCTCCGCTGATGACTCTGCTGGCGGCGCTCTTGGCCCTGGCCGCCGCGTGCGGCAACGTCGGTGAAGAAGGGGGCGGCGGCCCGAGCGGCGGCAGCGGAGATGAGTCGGCGATCATCGTCGGCTCCAAGAACTTCACCGAGCAGTACGTGCTCGGCGAACTCTATGCTCAGGCGCTGGAGGCGGAGGGATTGAGCGTGGAGACAAAGCTCGACCTCGGCTCCGCCCAGATAGCGGACAAGGCGCTCCGCAGCGGGCAAATAGACATCTACCCCGAATACACGGGCACCGCTCTGGTGGACATCCTCGGCTACGAAGGCAAGAACCTGGCGACCCCGGAGGCCACATATCAGAAGACCAAAAAGCTCTACGAGGAGCGTGAGCCAGCCACGACCATGCTCCAGCCCGCTGACTTCAACAACACCTACGGCGTGTTTGTGACCAGGAAGGTCGCCGAGGAGCGCGACCTCAAGACGCTGCCAGAGCTTGCCGAGGTATCTCCGAATCTCACCTTCGTCACGTTCACGGAGTTCCTCAGCCGCCCGGACAGCTATCCGAACATGAAGAAGAATTACCCGGCCTTCGACTGGGAGGACACCTTCACCGTCAACAGCATCGGCGGTCCCATCTACCAGGGCGTGCGCCAGGGAGAGGGAGAGGTCGGCATCGGCTTCACCACCGACGCCCAGCTCGCCTCCGACGACCTCGTAGTGATGGAGGACCCCAAGAGCATCTGGCCGTTCTACTATCCGGCCCCGGTCGTGCGCGGCGATGCGCTGGAGAAGAACCCCAAGATCGAAGAGGTCCTCGCCTCGGTAAACGAGACCCTCGACGCGGACACGATGCGCCAGCTCAACGCGCAGGTGGATATTGATCGGGACGACCCGGAGGACGTGGCCCAGGAGCACCTGGAGAAAGAGGGTCTGCTAAATTAGGCTAATGCCAGCCCGCGTCCGCATAAGACCCGAAGTAATAACGGCCCACCGTCTGCGCATGGAGATGGTGGGCCTCGAAGACGAGGACATTGAGAACACCGTCCGCATGAAGGGCTGGGCCTGGGTCCGCAGCCGCAACGCCTGGGTCTACGCCGGTGAGCCGGACTTCATGAACCGTCAGATCCGGGAGGTCGTAATCGCCCTGCCGGACATCATTTTTGATGAAGGGACCATCGAGGAATCCATCCGCACCGTCGAGGAGAAGGCCCGTAATCCCGAGGAACGGGAAGAAGGCCGGGCCCTTCTCAGGCAGGCTTTCGAGAAGACCGGCCAGACTTCCCAGGCCGAAGGGTTCTTGTAGCGATCGCCGCGAGGTCACTTTTGTGACGGCATGCCTTTGCGTCTCCATCGCCACAGATACAGGATCAAGACCATCGCAAGCGGTAGCGTGACGCCGACCGCCATCTTGGAGATTACGGCGGTGTCCACGCTCACGATGCCTCTGGTGTAGAAGACGCTAGCCGGCGCGACCAGCCGCGAGCAAAAGGAGATCACCACCGCCGCGAACAGGAAGACTCCGCGTGGCGTGAGTGACAAAAGCGCCAGCGGGAAGGCAGCGTACCAGGGCCAGTATTCGGCGGAGGCCACGAGGACGTAGGCTAGAGCGATGACCGCGCAAGCCTGGAGCAATCCTTCGGAGCCTCGTATCCGCCAGATCAAGATCAGCACAAACTCCACGAACAAGACGCCCAGGATGAGCAACGCGAACCGCGCGGCCTCCTCGGGAGGGAACGAACGCAACAGGTACGAGTACAACAACCCTGAGGGCGATGGCGAGATGGCGGGCTGGCCCTGAAAGCGCACCGCATCGAGGATCCGAAGCCCAGACCAGAAAGGGCTAAAGAGCGCGACCGTGAGCACGAGGCAGATCAGAAGCCCGAGAAAGAGGCTTCCCGCGAGCCGGTACCGGTTCCTCTCCGTGCGCCACAGGTAGATCGCCTGCGCCGGCAAAAGCATGAGAGGAAGGTACTTCACGAGCACCCCGAGCATCAATGCCACGATCGACATGGCCGGGCGTGCGGAGACGGTGAGGGCGAGCGAGAGGAGCACGCACAGGACCATCAGCGCGTCGTTGTGCCCCTCGGCGGCGAACTCCACGATAATCACCGGGTTCCACAGGTAGACCAGCGTGCCGAGGAGTTGGTCTTCCGGTCGGACACGGCCAAGGATCTTCCAGATCA
>Ga0136617_10001413_pt1 | contig 21320 bp, 17 predicted proteins | sample AntDrymUQ3222106_2_FD_129672 | JGI IMG/M metagenome (GOLD analysis project Ga0136617, IMG submission 129672) | Polar desert sand microbial communities from Dry Valleys, Antarctica - metaG UQ322 (21.06) | ecosystem: Environmental > Terrestrial > Soil > Desert | place: Antarctica: Dry Valley...
CATCGGGATCGTCGGGCGACCGTGCCCCCTCGCCGAGCGACCACGCGCCTGCGCCTCCCGCTGCCAGTGCGCCTCGATCGGCGAAAGCAGCACCTCGTCCCGCAACAACCCGTCGATCTGCGCCAGCTCCTCCGGCAACTCGCGCAGACTCTCCGGCAGCAGCTCGTCCCACAGACTCTCCACCTGGTCGCCCGCCAGCTTGAGCATCCGAACCCTCCTCCGATCGCCTGAACCAGCTCATTTCCAGGCAAATAATGGAGAGCGGGTCGCACGGAAACACGTCGCTGGACGGCCTACAACACGCAAGGCTGAAGGCGAAGCCGAAACACAAAGCTACTTGCCCCGGCCAGCTCGCTTCGGGTCCTCACAACGCGTTTATCCGGGGGAAGTAGCTAGGACGAGCTCGCGCCGCCCGCGGTGGCCGCGGTTGCGCCGGCCGCATCGCGGTTGTGCATGACGAGCAGGTACCAGCCGTAGAGAACCAGCAGAGGAAGGTCTGACAACGCGGAGGCGCGGGGAGACAGTTCGACCGCCGCCTCCTCCCTTAGGAGTGATGCCGTCGCGCCGAAGCGGACGAGCTCGGTGCCGCGCGAGTCGGACCACCCGTAGCGCGTACCCCACAGGTTCGTGCTCTCCCAGCCGTAGCTCTCACCCGACGCGAGCGTCAGTGTGCCGTTGCCCGTCCACCTGGCCTCGAATGTCCCGATGTCGTCCTCGTCGCCTGCAACACGAAGCGTGCCGCGTGTTCGCCAGAAGCCGACCCGCTTGAACGTCCACCTGCCTTCGGCAACCTCGGCTTCGGCCAGCGAGCCCCAGGACTTCGGCCAGCGGAGGGTTGCGAGAACCTCGTCCCCGGCACGAAGCTCGTACTCCTCCCTCCGCGCACTGGGTTGCTTCCAGAGCAGCTCCATCCCGACCTGGTCGCGAATCCCCGCACGGCGTATCGCTTCTACCCGACCAGACCGAAAGCGAACGCCGCATCGTTCAGAACTGCCAGGAACCGTTCTCCTGTACGAGCTCGCCGTCGAGGAAGAGCTGCCCGCCCTTCCGCAGGTCCTTGACGATGTCCCAGTGGACGGCGCTCACGTTCGAGCCGCCGAGCTCGGGGAAGCCGCGCCCGACCGCGATGTGAACCGTCCCGTCGATCTTCTCGTCGAAGAGCGTGTTCCTGAGGTAGCGGGTGATGCCGGGATTGCAGCCGACGCCGAGCTCGCCGAGCCGGCGCGCTCCCTCGTCGCTGTCGAGCGTCTTCAGGAGGAAATCCTCGTTCCGATCGGCGGCGGCCTCGACGATCCGCCCGCGCTCGAAGCGGAAGCGGATGCCCGGCAGCTCGCGTCCGAGATAGACGGCCGGGAACTCGGCGAAGTGGATCACGCCCTCAGCGGAGTCCTCGACAGGCGAGAAGAAGAACTCGCCGCCCGGAATGTTCGCGCCACGAGCGTCGACCTTCGCGGAGCGGCCGGCGAGGCTGAGCGTCAGGTCGGTGCCCGCTCCGACGATCCGCACCTCGTCGGCGGCGTCGAAGCGGTCGGCGTAGCGCTGCATCCGCTCGCGCTCCGCATCCCAGTCGAGCAGGCAGGCGCCGTAGAGGAAGTCCTCGAACTGGGCGAAGCTCATCTCGGCATCCTGCGCCAGGGCGGGCGTCGGGTACTGGCAGCCGACCCACGGGAGACTGCCGCTGACCACTCGCTCCAGGAAGGGAGCGGAGCCCGCCTGCAGCAGCGCCAGCCGCTCGGGTGAGAGCCCGGCCGCCTCGCGCGTGTTCTCGGGCGCCTGGATCGCGATCAGCGCGTCGACGTCCATCCACGTGCGCACCTCGGCGGGCGCGGGCTCGCGCAACAGCTCCTCCGGCGCCTCGGCGGCCCAGATCCGGTCAGCGCCGGGCCCGCCGAAGCTGAGCCGCGGCAGCGTGTAGGCGCCCTTGGCGGCGACGCGCCGACTCACCTCCTCGAGCAGCGGACGAGCCAGAGGACTGGAGACGATCAGAACCTGTTGGCGCGGTTGGATGTCGAGGCACTGGTCGACGAGCAATGCGGCGTACTGCTGGATGCGTGGATCGGGCACGGGTGTCCTTTCGAGGGGGCCGGGCGAGGACGACATCTTCACCGCCCTCGTGGAACGCGGCAGCGAGCGTCTCGACCAGATCTGGCTCGGCGACGGCTACGAGGCGGTGCTGCGCGCTTTCGCGGAGGTGTCGCACTGGATCGGCGTCTCCCTGGAAGCGGGCCGGCGGCTTCGCACCTAGCCCGAGTTCCGCGAGCGGCGGCTCATCCGAGCTCCTCGGGGTACGCCCGCGCGTACACATCGCGGTTCTCCACCACCTTGTCGACATACACCCTCGTCTCGCTGAAGCGGATCTCGCCTCCGTCGGCCAGCCAGCGGTCAACGTTGGTCTGGCCCGCGTTGTAGGCGGCGAGCGCCGTCTCCACGTCCTCGTACTTGTCCAGCAGGTGTCGAAGGTACCAAGACCCGTAGCGGACGTTGAGCTCCGGCTCGTACAGGTCGGCCACCCGGAAGCGGCTCCCACCCGTTCGCAGCGCGATGCCCTTGGCCGTCTCGGGCAGGAGTTGCATGAGCCCAATCGCCCCGGACGACGATTCCGCATCGGCCCGGAAGCGGCTCTCCTGGTAGATCACCGAGGCGAGCAACGCCGGATCGAGCCGGTAGTTGTGCGCGTGACCCTGGACGATCGCCTGGTAGCGCAGCGGGTAGAGGAGGCGGGCGTACGGCGCGGGCTTTGTCCGATGGACGTACGCGAACGCCCCGCCGACGGCGGCGAGGAGGAGAACCGCGACGAGGAGGCGCTTCACGCCCGGGAGGAGAGAGCCGCGACGACCTCGGCGACGAAGGCGTCGAGGTCCACGAGGCTCCGATCGTTGACGTAGGCGAAGTCGGCCCGCCGCACCTTCTCGTCATCCGGCAGAAGGCGCCCTTCGCGGTCGTCCGCCCGCACGCTCGTCCTTCCGGCGCGCAGGTCCACCGGAGCCGTGATCGCGACGACGGCGTCGAATCGGGTCTCGCCCCCGGACTCGTACAGGAGCGGAACCTCCGTCACGCAGAGCGCCGGTGGCTCAGGCTCGCGCGAGAGCGCGTCTCGCCACTCGAGGTACTCCCGGGCGACGCGGGGGTGAAGCAGCGCTTCGAGCCACTCGAGCGCGGCGCGATCGGCGAAGACGACGTCGGCGACGAGGCCCCGGTCGATCTCCCCGTCGGCGCGCAGGATGCCCGGGCCGAAGCGGCCGACGAGCGCCTCGCGTACCTCCTCGTCCTCGCGCAACAGGCGGTGCACGATCTCGTCGCTCGAGACGACGGCTGCTCCGTGCCGTGCGAAGGCCTTCAGCGCCTCGCTCTTCCCCGCTCCTATCCCGCCCGTGATCGCGACCGCGACCGGCCGGGGGCGCGGGTCAGGCCCGCTGGGGCTCGGCGTCGTCTGCGATGTCGGCGGCAGGCTCGTCAGTCGCCGGCTCGCTGAACTCGGGTTGCTCGGCGGCAGGCTCGTCAGTCGCCGGCTCGCTGGGCTCGGGTTGCTCGGCGGCGACAGCGGTCTCGACGTCGCCGTCGGTCGTCAGCTCGGCGGCGACAACGGTCTCGACGTCGCCGTCGGTCGTCAGCTCGGCGGCGACAACGGTCTCGACGTCGCTGTCGATCGTCAGCTCGGCGGCGACAGCGGTCTCGACGTCGGTGTCGATCGTCGGCTCGTCCGCGTCGGTGTCGGTGTCGGTGAAGACGTTCTCCGACAGGTCGAGGTCGGGTGCCGCAGCGGTCGGCTCGGCTCCGTCGTCTCCGGCGCTCGGGCCACCGTCCTCCACGCGCTTGAGCGAGAGGGAGAGGCGCCGGCGCTCGCCGTCGATCTCGAGGATGAGGACGCGGACGGTATCGCCCTGCGCAACGACCTCGCGCGGATTCTCGACGTGGTGCTGTGCCAGCTCGGAAATGTGTACGAGGCCCTCGACGCCGGGAAGAATCTCTACGAACGCTCCGAAGGTGACGACCTTCGTCACACGTCCTTCCACGACATCGCTCTCGCTGTGCTGCTCGACCACCTGCTGCCAGGGGTCGGACTGGGTCTGCTTGAGCCCGAGCGAGATGCGCTGGCGGTCACGGTCGATGTCCAGCACCTTCACCTTGACCGCCTGCCCGATCTCGAGCACCTCGGAGGGATGGTTGACGTGGCTCCAGGAGAGCTCGGAGATGTGAATGAGGCCGTCCATGCCGTCGAGATCGACGAACGCGCCGAAGTCGACGATGTTCGAGATCGTGCCCTCGACGACGTCGCCCGGCGAGAGCCGGTCGAGGATCCGCTGGCGCTGATCCTTCCGCTCCTCCTCGAGCACCGCACGCCGCGAGAGAACGACGTTGTTGCGCGAGCGGTTGAGCTCGATCACCTTGCAGCGCAGCCCCTGGCCCATGAACTCGTCGAGATCCTGGACGCGGCGGATGTCGACGAGCGACGCGGGGAGGAAGCCGCGGACGCCCAGGTCGAGGATGAGACCGCCCTTCACGACCTCGATCACCCGGCCCTCGACGGGCTCGCCGGACTCGGCCGCCTCCTCGATCCGCTTCCATGCGATCTCGAAGCGTGCGCGCTTCTTGGAGAGGATCAGGCGGCCTTCGGCGTCCTCCTTCGTGAGAACGAGCGCATCGACCGGCTCGCCCACCTTGACCTCGTCGGCCGGATTGACGGAGCGGCGGATCGAGAGCTCCGCGACAGGGATGACGCCCTCCGACTTGTAGCCGATGTCGACGAGCACCTCGTCCTTGTCGACCCGCACGACCGTGCCGTGCACCACCTCCCCCTCGTTGATCGTAGGGAAGGTGGACTCGTAGTCGGGGATGAGCTCGCCGCTCTCGCTGCGGATCCAGACGCCGGGCTCGGCCGCCAGCAGTTCTTCCTGTCTTTCAACTGTCTCGTGGGTCATGGGGTCGATCAGTATAGCCCGGCGCATCGCTGCGCCAATTACGGATTCAGGGGTGCTTTTCCGGGCACGCCGTACAGTTCCGGGACGCCGACGATGCGCGCTCATCGCCTCGCCGGAAGCCCCTCGTTCTCGGCTCCCACGGTCTCAGCTCTTCGTGGGAGCACGGCGAGGTCGTGGTCGAGCCCGAGATCTTCGCGGGCCAGATGCGAGGGCTTGCCGCGCGCGGTTACCGCGGCGTGACGCTGTCCTCTGCGGCCTTCCACCGACACCGCGAGCGCGTCGTCGCCGTGACGTTCGACGATGCTTTCCACACGGTGGTCTCGATCGCCCGCCCCTGCCGCGACCGGAGCTCGCCGAGGTCGCGCCCAGCGACTCCCTGCCGATGACCTGGGCCGCCGTCAGGTCGCTCGCAGAGGCGGGCTGGGAGGTCGGCAGCCACCCCGTCACGCACCCGATCCTCTCCCAGCTCTCATCCCAGGGAGCTCGCCCGAGAGCGGTGGTCAGGGCAGCAAGTCGTGGCCGAGGTGGGACGCTGCCACAGCCTCACCTATCCCTTCGACGAGGTCGACGCTGAAGGTTGATCGGAGGAACCCTTTCGTGATGGCCCCTGCCGCCATCCGCGAAGCGGGAAATGCAGTGTGGCGGAGAAGCAGCTCGAACTCCACGTTGTAGACAGGATTGATCGACGCCTTTCCGATCAATCCTTCGCGTCGTTCCAGTCGTCGCCCACGCCCACGTCCACGGCGAGGGGCGGGTCGAGCGGATACGCCGTCACCATCTCCCTCCGGACGAGCTCGCGGACGGCGGACAGCTCGGGATCCGGCACTTCCAGGAGCAGCTCGTCGTGCACCTGGAGGACGAGCCGCGAGCTGCGGCCCTCGTCCCGCAGGCGGCGGTCGATCGCGACCATCGCGACCTTGATGATGTCCGCCGCGGTTCCCTGCATCACCGAGTTGACCGCGAGACGCTCACCCAGCGAGCGTGTCTGCCGGTTGGACGCGCGGATCTCGGGGACGGGCCGGCGGCGGCCGAGCAGCGTCGTGACGTAGCCGTCGCGCGTCGCCTGCTCGATCGTGCGCTCGATGAAGTCCTGGACGAGCGGGAAGCGTGCGAGGTAGGCGTCGATGTAGGCCTGCGCCTCCTCCCGCGAGATCTCGAGGTTCTCGGAGAGCCCGAAGGACGAGATGCCGTAGATGATCCCGAAGTTCACCGCCTTGGCCTTGTTCCGCTCGTCCTTCGTCAGCGTGGCCGGGTCCTTGCCGAGGATCTCGGCCGCGGTGGCCGTGTGGACGTCCTCCCCGCGCGCGAAGGCGTCGCGCAGCCTCGGCTCGCCCGAGACGTGCGCGAGGATCCTCAGCTCGACCTGGGAGTAGTCGGCGGAGAGCAGGCGGTACCCCGTCTCGGCCACGAAGGCAGAGCGGATCTCGCGCCCGAGCTCGGTGCGGATGGGGATCGACTGCAGGTTCGGGTTCGATGTCGAGAGTCGCCCGGTCGAGGCCACCGTCTGGTTGAAGGTCGTGTGCAGCCGGCCGTCCTCGGGCGAGATCAGGCTCGGCAGCGGACCGAGGTAGGTGTTGAGGAGCTTCGCGTACTCTCGCCACTCCTCGAGCGCGGCCACGATCGGGTGCTGGTCACGGATGGTGCGGAGCACGCGCGTGTCGGTCGAGAAACCGGTCTTGCCCTTGCGCCCCGGCGTCAACTCGAGCTTCTCGAAGAGGATCCGCGCGACCTGCTGTGTCGAGCCGAGCATGAACTCCTCGCCCGCGAGCTCGTGCGCGGTCGCTTCGAGCTCCTCCAGCCGGTCGGCCAGGCGCGCGGTGATCTCGCCCATCCGGTAGGTGTCGATCCTGACCCCGGCGTCCTCCATGCGCGCGAGCACGGCGGCGAGGGGCAGCTCGATCTCGCGGTAGAGATTTTCGCTGCCGCGCTCGACGAGGCGCGCGCGCAGCGGCCCGGCCAGCCTGCGGGCGGACTCGGCGGCCCGGACGAGCCCCTCCGTCTCCTCGTCGGCGGGGGGCGCCGGAATCGGCTCGAGTCCGTACTCCGCCGCCAGCTCGTCGAGGGCGTAGGCGGGACGCCCGGGTTCGATCAGATAGGCGGCGATCATGGTGTCGTCGGCGGGCATCGCCGTCAGGCGCGGCAGCGACTTGAAGTCGTGCGCGACGAGCTCGGCCTCACGGAGGAGCTCGGGCCTGAACTCGGTGACGACCACGCCGTTCTCCTCCGCGACCGCCATCCGCCCGTCGCGGACCGCGACCCCGACACGACCCGTCACCGGGCGGGCCTCCTCCTCGCGCCAGGCGACCTCCGTGCCGACCGAGACCCGCTCCACGGGCGGCAGGGCAGCGTCGAGCTCGTCGATCCTGTTCAGGAGGTTGCGGAACTCGAAGCGCCTGAACATCTCGCGCAGCTGCGAGCGGTCGGGCGGTGCGAGGACGAGCTCGGAGGGATCCGAATCGAGCTCGAGGTCTCGGCGCATCGTGGCGAGCTCCTTCGAGCGCAGCACCTGGTCGGCGTGGAGCCGGATCGCCTCCCGGCGCTTGACACCCGAGACCTCGTCGATCCGCTCGAGCAGGTTCTCCACCGAGCCGAACTGCGCGACGAGCTGCCCGGCGGTCTTGTCGCCGATCCCAGGGACTCCGTCGATGTTGTCCGAAGGATCGCCCTTGAGCCCGATGAAGTCCGGGATCTGCTCCGGGGCGATGCCGTAGCGGGCCTCGACGCGCGCAGGCGTGTAGACGTGGACGTCGGAGACCCCGCGCGGGGTCATCATGAGACAGACATTGTCCGTGCAGAGCTGGAAGGCGTCGCGGTCGGTCGAGACGACGCAGGTCTTCACGTCATCGGCGTCGGCCCGGGTGGCGAGCGTGGCGATCACGTCGTCGGCCTCCCAGCCCTCGTACTCGAGATTCCGGTATCCGAACGCCTCGACGATCGGCCGGAAGTACGGGAACTGCTCCCGCAGGAGATCCGGCATCGGCCGCCGCTCCGACTTGTACGTCCCGGAGAGCTCCGTGCGGTGCACCGGCCGCGTGTCCCACGCGACGGCCACGCCGCGCGGCCTGTAGTCGGCGAGCAACTTGAAGAGCATGTTGGTGAAGCCGAGCAGCGCGTTCGTCGAGAACCCGTCGCTCGTCGCGAGCTCCTCGGGCAGCGCGAAGAAGGCCCGGTAGGCCAGGTTGTTGCCGTCGACGAGGAAGAGCTCGCTCTCGCGCGCGGGCCCGTCGTCGAGCTGCAGCTCGACGCCCGTTAGCGTTTTCGGGGACATGGTTCAACGCTACCCTGCTCCGGCCGTGAGCCGACTCGTCCTCGAACCGTTCGCCGACGAGCATCTGGAGGAGGCCGGCCGGCTGCTCGCCGCGCGCCAGACCGCGCACCGGACGGTCGAGCCGCTGCTGCCTCCGCGCTACGAAGACCCGAAGGAGGCGCGCGACCAGGTGCAGGCGCTCTGGACGGCCGAGGGCTCGTCGGGCGTCGTTGCCGTCCGCGACGGACGCGTCGTCGGCTACCTGATCGCTGATCGGCGGGACGACGGCGTCTGGGGGCGCAACGCCTGGGTCGAGCTGGCCGGCCATGCGGTCGAGGCGCCGGAGGATGTTCGCGACCTGTACGCGTTCGCCGCGACCGACTGGGTGGCCGACGGGCGGAACATGCACTACGCGATCGTGCCGGCGAGCGACCGCGAGCTCGTCGACGCGTGGTTCCGCGTCGGCTTCGGCCAGCAGCACGCCCTCGCGATCCGCGAGCTGGCCGCGGAGGGGGGCGGTGCCCAGGAGATCCGCCAGGCTGAGCCACGCGATGTCCAGGAGTTGCTGGAGCTGGTGCCGCTGCTCGCGGATCACCAGGCACTCTCCCCGGTCTTCAGCCGCGGCCCCGCCTACAGCCTGGAGGAGGCGCGCGCCGACATCGAGGAGGACATCGCCTCGCCGACGATCGGCAGCCTCGTCGCCGAAAGCGACGGACGCATCGTCGGCTCCTTCGTCGTCGCGCCCGTTGAGTTGTCCTCCGCGCACTCGGGGCTCGCCCGCCCCGAAGGGGCTGCGCTGCTCGCGTGGGCCGCCACCCGTCCGGACGTGCGCGGCTCGGGCGCCGGGCTGGCGCTCACGCAGGCAGCGTTCGGCTGGGCCCGGGCGCACGGCCACCGGGTCATGGTCACGGACTGGCGGGTGACGAACCTTCTCTCGTCGCGCTTCTGGCCCCGCCGCGGCTTTCGTCCGACCTTCCTGCGCCTGCATCGAGCCGTCGTTCCCGCGTGACGCGCATCCCGCTGCTCGCGGGGACGCGGATCACCGTCGTAACCGCACCCGACGACGCGGTCGTGCTGCGCCCGCCGCCGCCGGGCGAGGCGATCCTCGACATCGGCGAGGCCGTTCGCGAGGCGCTCCGCTTTCCGCTCTCGGGTCCCTCGCTCGAGTCCCTCGTTCCCCACGGCGGCCGGGCGACGGTCGTCGTGGAGCCGCCGGCGCTGCCCATCCCGAGCGCGACGCACGACCCCCGACAGGTGGCGATCGCGGCGGCCGTGGACGAGCTCGAGCGACTCGGTGTCCCGAGCGAGCGGCAGACCCTGCTCGTGGCGGGCGGCCTCGCGCGGCGGCCGGGCAAGCACGAGGTCGAGCGGCTAGTCGAGCCGGAGTTCGCGCGGCGTTTCCACGGCCGGGTGCAGGTGCACGACGCCGAGGCGTCCGATCTCGTTGGCGTCGGCGGCGAGGGCCGCCCGCTCCGCGTTCACCCTGCTCTCGTCGAGACCGATCTCGTGGTGGTCGTGAGCGCCGCGGAAACCGTGCTCCACGGGGGGCCGGCCGCGCTCCTCGCCGCGTCGGACGGCGGAACGCTCCGGGCCGCGGTCGAGGCCGATTCGCTGCTGGAGACGAGAGGTGCCCCGGGCCGGGAGCTCGCCATCACGCTGGAGGCCGCGCTCAGCGCGCGCGTTCCGGTGATCGGCGCCTCACTCGCTCTCCACCACCCGCGCTTCGGAGGAACGCTCGGAGGCTACCCCTACGATCCGGAGGCGCTCGAACGGGTGGCCGGCTCGCCGCTGCGCCCGCTCTACGGGATGCTGCCGGCGGCTGTCCGAGCCCGGGTCCTGCGGTCGCTGCGCTCCGACGTCGGCGTCGCCGCCGTTTTCGGCGGCCCACCCTCGGTCGCCCATGCGGAGGCGCTCCTCCGGGCGATCGAGGCCCGCGGCAGGACGCTCGAGGGGAAGCTCGACACGATCTGCATCGGCATCCCGCGCCTGACGCCCCACCTGCCGCGCGAGCGTCCCAACCCGCTCCTCGCCGCGCACCTGGGACTCGCGCTGGCGCTGCGGCTGTGGCGCGACGACTTTCCGGTTGCCGACGGGGGTACCGCGATCCTGCTCCATAGCTTCCACCGCCACTTCAGTCATCCCACCCAGCAGCCCTACCGCCTCTTCTTCGGCGCCGTCCGCTTCGGCCGCGAGCAGGAGGAGCTGGCGGAGGCAGAGGCCGAAGCGGCCCGGAACGAGCAGGCGCTCGACGCCTACCGGGGCGGCCGGGCGTGCCACCCGCTCCTGCCCTTCGCCGACTGGGCGGCCTGCACACCGGCGCTCAGCCGGCTCGGCGCTGTCCTCGTCGCCGGCTGCCGCGACGCGGTCGCCGCCCGGCAGCTCGGCTTCGTCCCGACCCAGAGCCTCGGTGCAGCACTCGCCATGGCCCGGGGCCGCCTGGAGCGGGAGCCTCGCGTCGGGTTTCTCCTCTCACCGCCCTTCTTTCCGCTGCGCGTGCGGGCGTAGAACCGCCCAGAGGGTCAGACCCCCGGGCTGTGGATAAGTGGAGAAGGGGTCTGACCCCCCGGGCTGTGGACGGGTGAGGGGTCTGGCCCGGAGACTCTCGCTACGCGCGCTCCACCGAGGCGGGCTGCGACGGGCGGGCGCCGCGACCTCACGCGTCAGTCCTCGCCCAGGTACGCCTTCCGAACCCGCTCGTTCTGGCGCAGGGCCTTCGCGTCGTCCGCGAGCGTGATCCGCCCCGTCTCCATCACGTAGCCCCGGTCGGCTGCATCGAGGGCCATGAGCGCGTTCTGCTCCACGAGCAGGATGGGCGTGCCCTGCTCGTTGATCTCGCGCACGATCTCGAAGATCTTCTCCACGAGGATGGGCGCAAGCCCCATCGAGGGCTCGTCGAGGAGGAGCAGTTTCGGCCGGGCCATCAGCGCCCGCCCGATCGCGCACATCTGCTGCTCGCCGCCCGACATCGTGCCGGCCTTTTGGTTCTTGCGCTCGGCGAGCCGTGGGAAGAGCGAGTAGACGCGGTCGATGTCCTCGCGCAGGTTGGCACGGTCGCGGCGCTGGAAGGCGCCCATCTCGAGGTTCTCGCGCACGCTCATGCGCGGGAAGAGCTTGCGGCCCTCGGGCGACTGCGAGATGCCGAGGCGCACGACATCGTGCGGCGACTCGCTCGTGATCTCCCTACCGGCGAAGCGGATCGTGCCTCGGCGGGGGTGGTTCAGGCCGTTGATCGACCGCAGCGTCGTCGACTTCCCCGCGCCGTTCGCGCCGATGAGGGTGACGATCTCACCCTCGCGAACCTCCAGCGAAATGCCCTTGAGGGCGTGGATCGAGCCGTAGTAGGTGTGGACGTCACGGAGCTCGAGGATGAGGCCGTCGTCGCCGCTCGCGTTCAAGCCGCCGCCCCCTTTCCGAGGTAGGCCTCGATCACGCGCTCGTCGCGCTGAACCTCCTGTGGGGTGCCCTCGGCGATCTTCTCCCCGTAGTCGAGCACCGTCACGCGGTCGGAGATACCCATCACGACCTTCATATCGTGCTCGATCATGAGCACGCTCAGCTCGCGGTCGCCGCGCAGGCGCGCGACGAAGTCGATGAAGGCCGCCGTTTCCTGGGGATTCATGCCGGCGGTGGGCTCGTCGAGGAGCAGCAGCTTCGGCTCGGTCGCGAGCGCCCTGGCCACCTCGAGCCGGCGCTGGTCGCCGTAGGGGAGGTTGCGCGCAAGCTCGTCGTCGCGACGGCTGAGGCCCGAGTACTGGAGGAGCTCCCGGGCGCGCTCGCGGGCACCGCGCTCCTCACGCCGGAGGCCCGGCGTGCCGAGGATCGAGCGGATGATGCCACCCGACAGGCGCGAGTGCATCCCCACGAGGACGTTCTCGAGCGCGGTCATCTGCTCGAACAGCCGGATGTTCTGGAACGTCCGCCCGACCCCGAGCTCCGTGATCGCGTGCGGCGGCTTGTTGGTGACGTCGCGGCCGTCGAAGATGATCCGGCCGGCAGTGGGCGTGTACACGCCCGTCAGCATGTTGAAGAACGTGGTCTTGCCGGCGCCGTTCGGCCCGATCAGGCTGACGATCGACCCCGCCGGAACCGTGAAGTCCACGTCGCTGACGGCAATGAGACCACCGAACTCCTTCCGGACGTTCTCGGCCACGAGGGTCGCACCGGCGCCCGCCTCGTCCGGCTGCGCCGCGGCCGCGGTCACTTCGAGACCTCGTAGAGCGACTCGTCGTGCACGCCTTCCTCGAGCTCGCGCTTGCGTCTCTGCTCGGGGATGAGACCGGTTGGCCGGAAAAGCATCATCACGACGATGATCGCTCCGTAGATCCCGAACTGGTACTTCGCGATCTCGATGTTCGTGCCGGCGGCATCGTTGAACTTGCTGCCGAGGACAGCGAGACCCTCGACGTTGAGCCAGCCCAACAGGACGCCGCCCGCCACAACCCCCCAAACACTGCCGAGGCCTCCCAGGATGACCATGCAGAGCAGGAACACGGAGATGTTGAAGAAGAAGTCGCTCGGAAAAGCGCCGCTCTTGAAGCTCGCATAGAAGGCGCCCGCGATGCCGCCGAAGAACGCGCCGATCGCATACGCCCACGTCTTCGTCCGCATCAGCGGAATGCCCATCGCCGCGGCCGCCGTCTCGTCCTCGCGGATCGCGATCCACGCGCGTCCGAGGCGGGAGTCGCGCAGGCGGACACAGCAGAAGACCGTGAACAGGATGAGTGCAAGGATCGACCAGTAGAAGAGCCGCTCGCGCTGGAACGACTGCTGAAAGGAGGCGGGCAGCCCGACGGCATCGCTGAGAGATGTCCCGAAACCCGGCGAGTCGATGGGGTTGATCCCGAACGTTCCGTTGGTCGCGTTGAAGCCGCCGAAGTCGTCGCCGTTGCGCACGACCTGCGGGATGATCTCGCCGAACCCGAGCGTGACGATCGCCAGGTAGTCACCCCGCAGGCGAAGCGTCGGCAGCCCGATCACGATGCCGGCCGCCGCCGTGAAGACCCCCGCCAGCAGGAGGACGAGGAAGAGCGAGATGTGGATGCCGGCGGCCTCCGAAGAGATCCCGACCGAGCCCAGGTGGAAGTTCACCTGCTGGAAGTGACCCGAGGCGAGCCACCCGGCCGTATAGGCCCCGGCGGCGTAGAACGCGACGTAGCCGAGGTCGAGGAGGCCGCAGTAGCCGACGACGACGTTCAGGCCGACCGCCATCATCGTGAAGACGAGGATGATGACGACGGAGCTGAGCTGCGGGAAGAAATCGCCCGCGACGCCGAACCCGCGCAGGTCGGACACGATGTAGGGGTAGGCGAGGGCCAGCGCGAGGACGACGCCCAGCGGGAGCAGGCGGCGGACGATCGGCGGCAGCCCCGACCAGGCCTCGCCGACCGGGCCGAGCCCACCCCCTGTCGCCGGATGCCGGGCGTGCTCGGGAGACTCGCTTCCGCGCGGCTCGCTCATGCTCTGTCCGGCGTCTGCTCGCCCAGCAGGCCCTGCGGCCGGAAGACCAGGATCGCGATCAGGACCCCGAACACGATCGAGCGTGTCCAGTCGCTTCCGGGCGTGTACCAGGACAGCCCCTCGTTGAACGCCTGGATGAGTCCGATCGTGACCGCCCCGAGGACCGCGCCCGTGAGGTTGCCGATCCCGCCCAGCACCGCTGCGGTGAACGCGATCAGGCCCAGCTCGAAGCCGGTGTCGTAGCGGATGTTGAACTGGAGCAGGAAGAGCAGCGCGCCGATGCCCGCGAGCGCCCCCGCGAGGGCGAACGTGAACGAGATCGTTCGCGCGACGTCGATCCCCACCATTGCCGCAGCGTCGGGGTTCTGCGCGGTGGCCCGCATCGCCTTCCCCTGTCGGGTCGAGGAGACGAGCCAGATGAGCGCGAGCAGCACCGGCACGGTGATCAGGATCACGGAGAGCTTGTTCCACTGGTAGTTCACGCCGCCGATCGAGAAGACGTTCGAGCGCGGGATCAGCTCGGGGACACGGCGGAAGTTCACGTCGTAGATCGCGAGTGCGATGTTCTGGACGAGGAACGACATCCCCACGGCCGCGATCAGCAATGTCACCCGTGGCGCGGCCAGGAGCCGGCGGTAGGCGACCCGCTCGATCACCGCGTTCACCGTCGCGCCGAACGCGATCACGACCAGCGTCGTGGCCAGGAGGCCGAGGACGATCACGATCGCCGCCGACTCCTCGGTCAGCTCGAAGACCGTGAGGATCATCGTGCTCGCGAAGAGACCGCTGAGCGCGAAGACGTCGCCGTGCGCGAAGTTGATCAACTGCAGGATTCCGTACACGAGCGTGTAGCCGAGCGCGGCGAGGGCGTACACGGTGCCCGTCGTGAGCCCGATCAGGAAGACGGTGAAGAAGTCCTGCGGGTTCTTCACCAGATTCACGAGCAGCCAGACCGCGAGGACTCCCACGAGGGCGAGGCCGACGAGCGAGACGACGCGTGGCCGGGGTCGGCGCAGCAGAGCATCGAGCCGCGAAGGGAGTCCCGTGCCTCGCTGCGTCGCCACGGCTCGCGATCCTACAAGCGTCCGGGGGGCGAGGCTTCGCCCCCCGGACGCCTCGATCTATCCTCCCGCCGCTTCCTTCCGGGCGGCGGCGATCAGGTTCGCCTTCGGCGTCGCCGTCTTCAGCGTCGTCAGCTTGTCCGTTCCGCGGTAGACGGAGAACGTCAGGACGGCGCCCTTCGCCCCCGTGACGTCGCCGTTCTCGTTGAACTCGAAGCCGCCGATGTAGCCGTCCTCGACCTTGGTGTTGAACGTCTCCTCGATCACGCCTGCGCGCGAGCCGTCCGAGTTCTCGATCGCCGAGAGCACGACGTCGGCCGCCTGAACCGCGAGGATCGCGTAGGGGTCGACCGGCTTGCCCTTCAGCACCTCCGCCTGGAACTTCTTCCCGAACGCGCCGCCCTTGCCCTTGAAGTCGTCGACGGGAGCGCCGGCCACGGTGAAGATGGCGCCTCTCGCCTTCGGCGTCCCGCCCTCCTTCGGCTGGAAGACGGCGTCGCTTGCGAATCCGTCGGGGAGGAACAGCTTGACGTCCCCGTCATTGGGGCCGAGGACCGCGACCTTGTCGTTGATCAGCTGGCCGCTGTTCTCGTCCACGAGGCCGCCGACGAAGACGGCGTCGGGGTTCGTTCCCTTGATCTTCGTGAACACCGCCTCGAAGCTCGCGGCCCTCGGATCGTAGGCTGCGAAGCCGACCACGGTGATCCCGTTGGCCTCTGCGGCGCCCTTCACGTTCTTGGCGACGCCGAGCCCGTACGCCTCCTTGTCGTTCAGGATGTAGACGCGCTTGACACCCTGCTCCTTCATCAGCGCCGCCACGACCGCGCCCTGGTTCGGGTCGCTGGGGGCCACGCGAGCGTAGTTGCGCTCCCCGGTCGGGTAGTACTTCTCCGGCTCGTTGCCTGCGCACGGCTCGGTGAGGCAGCCGTAGGTGTTCGCGGGCGAGAGCAGCAGGAGCCCGCCGCCCGGCGCCTGGTTCAGCACCGGGATGATGATCGCCGCGCAACCCGAGTTGAAGGTGCCGACCACGGCCACGAGGCTCTCGTTCTGCGCGTACGACTGCGCGTTCTGGCTGCACTTCCCGGAATCCCATTTCCCCGCCTGTGCGGTGGCGTCGTCGCAGTCCTGGAAGGCAACGTTCTTGTCGCCGGCCTTCCAGTTCCGCTCCTCGAGCAGGAGCCGGATCGCGCCGACCATCTGCGTCGTCTGCAGCCGCGAGCCTCCCTGGCGGGGGAGATCGGTCGCGATCAGCACGTCGGGCTCGCCCTCGCCCCCGTACTCGAGCCGACGGCAGGACGACGAGGGGAGCGCGGTCACGGCACCCGTTGCGCTGCCTCCGCCACTCTCCTCAGCGGTGGTGGTACCTCCCGCTTCGTCGTCGTCACCGCCGCACCCGGCGGCCACGAGCGCGAGCGCTGCCATTAGCAGCGCGAGCAAACTGAACAAACCCCTTTGTTTCACCATTCCTCCTCGGTAGCCGGGAACCGGTCTCCAACCTGCATGGTGGGGATACCGCCGGACGGGTTCGAATGGGCGAGAGTATCGGGACAAGCGTGCGCCCGTTGCAACCTTGTGCCGAAAAGAGTGCCGAAGGTGGGGATCGAACCCACACGCCCCGAGGGGCACTGGATTTTGAGTCCAGCGCGTCTGCCAGTTCCGCCACTTCGGCCCCGGCGAGATCGTAGCCCGCGCCGGCCGTTACGGTGTGCAGACTGCTCCTCGTGAGTAAGCGCGTCGGAATCCTGACCGGCGGCGGCGACTGCCCCGGCCTGAACGCCGTCATCCGCGCGGTCGCGCGGCGCTCGCTCGCGCGCGAGTACGAGGTGATCGGCGTCCGCGAGGGCTGGCGGGGGCTCGTCGAGGCCCGCTTCCTCCCTCTCGGGCCGCTCGAGACCTCGGGCATCCTGCCCCGCGGCGGAACGATCGTCGGCACGTCGCGCACGAACCCCTACCGGATCGAACGGGGTGTCGATCGCGTGCTCGAGAGCTTCGCCGCGGAGGGGCTCGACGCGCTCGTCGCGGTCGGGGGCGAGGACACGCTCGGGGTCGCGGCGCGCCTCTTCGAGGAGCACGCTTTCCCGGTGGTCGGGGTGCCCAAGACGATCGACAACGACCTCTCCGCGACCGACTACACCTTCGGCTTCGACACGGCCGTCTCGGTCGCCACGGAGGCGATCGACCGCCTGCACACGACGGCCGAGGCGCACAACCGCGTCATGGTCGTCGAGGTGATGGGGCGGCACACGGGCTGGATCGCCGTCATGAGCGGGATCGCCGGCGGCGCCGACGTCATCCTCATCCCCGAGCAGCCGATCACGGTCGAGCAGGCGTGCGATGAGATCCGGCGCCGGCACGCGCGCGGCAAGAGCTTCTCGATCGTCGTCGTCAGCGAGGGCTACGAGCTGACGCACGCTTCGGGCGAACGGCAGGCGGTGGCGGACGCTCCCGTGGCGAGCGACGGGTTCGGCCACGTCCGCCTGGGCGGGGTCGGCGCTGCGCTGGCAGGCGAGATCGAGGCGCAGACCGGCTACGAGACGCGTGTGACCGTGCTCGGCCACGTCCAGCGCGGAGGCTCCCCCACCCCGCGCGACCGCGTGCTCGCCACACGCTTCGGCCTGAAGGCCGCAGATCTCGTCCACGAGGGCCGCTTCGGCCGGATGGCCGCGCTCCAGGGAGACCGGATCGTGGACGTGTCGCTGGCGGAGGCGACCGCCGAGCTGAAGACGGTTCCGCCCGAGTGGTACGACGTGGCCCGGACCTTCTTCGGGTAGCTCTTTCGGGGACCGAACCTCGTGACGCTGACAGCTTTGGTGCGCGCGGATGTTTCGGCGGAGCCGGGCTTCGCCCGGCATAGCCACCCGGAACCATGGGTTCCCCCACGCTGACTACCGCTCGCGCGCGCCCGCCCCGAGAAGCGAGGCCACGTCGGCCGAGCGGACGATGACGGCGTCGACGCCGGCGCGCTCGAGCTGCCTGACCTCGTCGCGCGTGCGCACGTCGAGCGCCGCGACCGCCAGCTTCCCGGCGGGCACGTCGGTGAGCAGACCGAGCACGTGCTCGAGCCCGCCGTTCGCACCCTCCGGGGCCGCGAGCAGGAAGATCTCCGGGTCGACGCGGTCGAGCACGAGCTGCAGCTCGTCCTCGTCCCGCACCTCCACGACGGTGTCGAGGCCGAGCTCGACCGCCTCGCGGTAGCGGCGCTCGAGGAGACCGTCGTCGTCGTCCTCCACACCGGCCGCGACGAGCAGGCAGGCATCGGCACCCAGGCGCGCGATCTCCTCCAGCGAACCGGTTGTGCAGAGCAGGATCGGGAGCTCCGTGGCCTCGCGCAGGTCGTCCAGCGACGGTTCGCCCCGGACGACGAGGCCTTCCGCGCCACCCTCCTCGGCGGCGCGTGCGTGCTCGGCGTCGGCGACCTCGGCGAGCACCGAGATACCGTCTCCCTCGGAGATAGCCTGGCTGAACCGGCGCGAGCCCCTCACGTCACAGGCCGATCGGGTGCCACACGGTCTTGAGCTCGACGAACGCGGCGATCTCCCAGGGACTCTGACCGTCCGCGTCGCCGCGCACGACGCGCTTCACGTTGGCTGCAGCGAGGCGCTCCAGCTCCGCCGACTCGCCGTCGGCCGAGGTGAGGTCGAGCGCGTTCACGTCCAAATGCGCCGCGAGCGCGGGCGCCAGTTCGCTCTTCAGCCCGGTCAGGATGTTGACCACGCCTCCCGGGATGTCGGAGGTCGCAAGCACCTCGGCCAGCTCGATCGCGGCCAGCGGCTTCGACTCCGACGCCGCGACGACAGCCGCGTTGCCCCCGACGAGGATCGGGCAGAGGCGCGAGACGAGGCCCGCCAGCGCGGGCTCCTCCGGCGCGAGCACGCCGACGACCCCCGTCGGCTCCGGCACGGTGAAGTTGAAGTACGGGCCGGAGACGGGGTTCGAGGAGCCGAGCACCTGCGCGAGCTTGTCGGCCCAGCCGGCGTACCAGACGACGCGGTCGATCGCATGCTCGACCTCCGCCCGCCCGGAGCAGAGCGGCGCGAGGTCGGCGGCTCGGCCCTCGAGCATCTCGGCCACGCGGTAGAGCACCTGGCCGCGGTTGTAGGCGGTGGCTCCCGCCCACTTCGACTGAGCCGCGCGGGCGGCTTTAACCGCATCCCGCACGTCCTTGCGCGAGGCGCGCGCCACGTTCTGGCCCTCCGCCTCGTAGGTGCGGCCCGACTCCGAGCGGGGAAAAGCGCCGCCGATGAAGAGCTTGTAGGTCTTCCTGACGTGCAAACGCTGCGCAGCTTTCATCCCCCGAACGTCTCCGCCTTGCCGTCGAACTGGAGGTACGGCTCGAGCCCGTGGCGCCCGCCCTCGCGGCCGAAGCCGGACTCCTTGTAGCCGCCGAAGGGCGAGGCCGGGTCGAAGCGGTTGTAGGTGTTCCCCCAGACGACGCCGGCGCGCAGATGCTGCGCCATCCAGAGGATGCGGGAGCCCTTCTCCGTCCAGACACCGGCCGAGAGGCCGTACGCGGTGTTGTTCGCCTTCTCGACCGCCTCCTCCGGCGTCCGGAAGGTGAGCGTCGAGAGCACCGGGCCGAAGATCTCCTCCTGCGCGATCCGGTAGCTCTGCGCCACGTTCGTGAACACGGTCGGCGCGAACCAGTACCCCTTCTCGGGCAGCCGGCACGGGGGCTGGTAGATCTCGGCGCCCTCCTCCTCCCCGGCGGCGACGAGCTCCCGGATCTTCTCGAGCTGCTGGCGCGAGTTGATCGCGCCGACGTCGGTGTTCTTGTCGAGCGGCTCACCGACACGCAGCGTCGTGAGGCGGCGCTTGAGCTTGGCGATCAGCGGCTCGTGGATCGACTCCTGGATGAAGAGGCGCGAGCCGGCGCAGCAGACGTGTCCCTGGTTGAAGTAGATCCCGTTCACGATCCCCTCGACCGCCTGGTCGAGCGCGGCGTCGTCGAAGACGACGTTCGCCGCCTTGCCGCCGAGCTCGAGCGTGAGCTTCTTGCCCGTGCCCGCGAGCTCGCGCTGAATCGCCTTGCCGACCTCGGTCGAGCCCGTGAAGGCGATCTTGTCGACGCCCGGATGCTTCACGAGTTCGGCGCCCGTCCGTCCGTCGCCCGTGACGATGTTGACGACGCCCGGGGGCAGCTCGGCCTGGCGGAGGACATCGCAGAAGAGGAGGGCCGTGAGCGGCGTCGTCTCGGCGGGCTTGAGCACGACGGTGTTGCCCGCCGCGAGCGCGGGGGCGATCTTCCAGGCGAGCATCAGGAGCGGAAAGTTCCAGGGGATGATCTGGCCCGCGACGCCGATCGGGCGTGGACGCCGGTTGGGGAACGCGTACTCGAGCTTGTCGGCCCAGCCCGCGTAGTAGAAGAAGTGCGCGGCGGCGAGCGGGACGTCGACGTCGCGCGACTCGCGGATCGGCTTCCCCCCGTTCAGCGACTCGAGGACGGCGAACTCACGGGCCCGCTCCTGCAGGATGCGGGCGATCCGGAACAGGTACTTGGCACGCCCCGCCGGGGCGAGCCTGGACCACCCGTTCTCGAACGCGTCTCTCGCCGCCTCGACCGCGAGGGCGACGTCCTCCGAGCCGGCCTGCGCGACCTCGGCGAGCGGCTCCTCGTTCGCGGGCGAGATCGTCGCGTAGTGCTCGCCCGAGTGCGGCTCGAGCCACTCGCCACCGACAAAGAGGCCGTAGCGCTCCTCGAGGCGGACGATCTCGCGCCCTTCCGGGGCGGGCGCGTACGTCCATTCGGCGGGGACGGGGGCCGCCGGGCGCTTGTGCTCGAGCTCAGTCAAGGGTGAAGTAGTCGGGGCTCTGGTAGACGCCGGTCTTCTGCTTGCGGATCTGCATGAGCACGTCGTTCAGCAGGGAGGAGGCGCCGAAGCGGTGGAGATCCGGCGTCATCCAGCCGGCGCCGAGGGTCTCGTAGACGAGGACGAGGTGCTGGATCGCCTGCTTCGCCGTTCGGATTCCGCCGGCCGGCTTGAAGCCCACGACGCGTCCGGTCTCCTCGTGGACGTCGCGGATCGCCTCGAGCATGACGAGAGCCACGGGCAGGGTGGCCGCGGGAGAAACCTTCCCGGTCGACGTCTTGATGAAGTCGGCGCCGGCGGCCATCGCAAGCAGGCTCGCGCGGCGCACGTCGTCGTAGCTGCCGAGCTCGCCGGTCTCCAGGATCACCTTGAGCTGGGTATCGCCGCAGGCCTCCTTCACCTGCACGATCTCGTCGTAGACCTTGGCGTAGCGGCCGGAGAGGAAGGCGCCGCGATCGATCACCATGTCGACCTCGTGCGCCCCCATGGCCACGACCTCGCGGACCTCGGCGAGCTTCACGGCGAGCGGTGACTGACCGGAGGGAAAGGCGGTGGCGACGGAGGCGACCTTGACGCTCGAGCCGCGCACGCGCTCGAGCGCGACGGGCACGAGGTTCGGGTAGACGCAGACGGCGGCGACGGAGGGGATGGTCGGATCCACCGGGTCGGGGCGGACGGCTTTGGCGGACAGCGCGGCGACCTTGCCGGGGGTGTCGGAACCCTCGAGCGTCGTCAGATCCATCATCCGCACGGCCAGGTCGAGCGCCCACAGCTTCGACTCGCGCTTGATCGAGCGCTTGGCGAGCGTCGCCGCGCGCTCCTCGAGCCC
>Ga0136617_10001414_pt1 | contig 21320 bp, 22 predicted proteins | sample AntDrymUQ3222106_2_FD_129672 | JGI IMG/M metagenome (GOLD analysis project Ga0136617, IMG submission 129672) | Polar desert sand microbial communities from Dry Valleys, Antarctica - metaG UQ322 (21.06) | ecosystem: Environmental > Terrestrial > Soil > Desert | place: Antarctica: Dry Valley...
CAGGATCACGACGCCGACCCCGTCCAGGTCAAGGCGCGCTACTGCGGCTTCGTCCTCGACTCGGGGTTCTACTCGCGAAACCGCGAGATCAACCCGAACTCGAGCTTCTCCGTCAACGGCTGATCCCCAACCGAAGTCCGGCCGCTTCGCGGCCATGACGACTTCGGTTGGAAGCACGGTCTTTCCGAGCGGCGCTTGTGAGCCGCGCCCGCCCAGGTCGGGCGCGGCGACAGGAACGAATCAGCGGCTGCAGATCCGAGCCACTTCGTGCGCGGTTCGCCGGAAGTTTGCGCGTGTTTCGACACAGATCGCGCGCCACGTGTGCGCTTTCCAGGCTTACGCTGTTGCGTGAGCAGGGGGAGGGTCGGGACCCGTAGTTACACGTGGGCGCGAGTAACCTCCGCCCGGGCTCGCCAGAGCCCTTATGGGCCTCCTCCGACCTCCTCCGGGGTCTCGTACCAGCGCTTGCGCTCGCCGATCTTTCCTCGGAGCTTCCAGCCCCGCGTCTTCGGCTCCGCTTCGATCCGGGCGAGCAGCGCTTCGATCCGCGCGCGCACCGTCGCCTGCTCCTCGTCCGAGAGCTCGTAGCGATCGGCGTGCTCCCGGGTCGTCTCGAGGTTTCCCGTGATCGTCCGCCAGAGGCCCCAGTCGCCCGCGCAGAGCTCGGCGATTCGCGCGGCGTTGATGGTCTCTCCGTCCGCCTCGCCCACGTCATGGAGGTGAACGAGCGCGAGCGCGTCTCGCACGTCCTTCTCGTTCAGCTCGGCGATCTGAAGCTTCGTCAGGAGGAGCTCCGCGAGGGGCAGCGTCGCCGGCTCGAGCTCGAGCCGGTCGTTGACCGGGATCGAGTGCGACATGGAGAACTGGCCCACGAACACGTCGACCTGGCGGCCGTTCGCATCGTCGAAGAAGAGGAGGCGCTCGCTCCCGTTCAGCGCGTTGAACGCTTTCTGCGGCTCGTAGCCCGCGTCGCGGAAGAGGCTCTGCGCCTGACCGGATGCGCGCTTCCCGGTGACGAAGTCGAGGTCGGCGTACGTGCGGGCGAACGCGGGCGGAAGCCCGCCGCGGGCGCGCAGCCGAATCGCCAGGCCGCCGAGGAGCCGGAGCGGGACACCCTCGCGCTCCGCAAGCTCGAGCAGCCGCTCGGCCTCGGCCTCGATGTCGGCGCGAATCTCACTCACGAAGCGGAGCGTACGACGCGAGCGCGTATCGCGCGACCTACGGGGTATCGTCGAAGCATGCGTGTCGGCGTCGTCGATCTCGGATCCAACTCCACCCGGCTCCTCGTCGCCGACGTCGAGAACGGGATCGTGCAGGAGGTCGATCGCCGCCTCGCGATCACGCGCCTGGCCGAGGGAGTCGACGTGCGGCGCAAGCTCTTGCCGACGGCTCTCGCGCGCGTCAGAAACGTGCTCGTCGACTATCGCCGCGGGGCCGAGCGGCTCGGCGCCGAGCGCACGCTCGCGCTCGCGACGAGCGCCGTTCGGGACGCCGAGAACGGCGAGGCGTTCCTGGGCGAGGTCGAGTGGAGCTACGGCTTCGCCACGCGCCTTCTCTCAGGCGGCGAGGAGGCACTCCTCACATACCGCGGGGTCGCCGCCGGCCGCCCGCTCATGAAGGGCACGCTGGTCGTCGACGTCGGCGGAGGCTCGACCGAGCTCATCCTCGGCGGGCCGGACGGCGTGACCTTTCACGAGAGCCTCGACCTCGGCTGCGTCCGCCTGACCGAGCGCTGGCTCGCACATGACCCGCCGACCGCCACCGAGCTACAGGGGTGTCGGCGAGCGATCCGCTCGGTGCTGGAAGAGCGAGTTCCCGACAGCATCTGGCCGCGCGCTGCCGTCGGGGTGGCGGGGACCGTGACCACCCTCGCGACGCTCCACCTCGGGCTCGACGAAGAGCACCCCGAGCGGCTGCACGGACACCGCATCCCGCGAGAGTGGATCGAGCGGAAGCTCATCCGCCTCGCCGGGCTCAGGGTTCGTGCCCTCGCCCGCCAGCGCGGGATCCATCCCGATCGCGCACCAGTGCTCGTCGCAGGGATCGCGGTGGTGGCGGAGACGCTCGCGCTGTTCGGCCTCGACGAGCTCGAAGTCAGCGAGCAGGACATCCTGCACGGCGGCGCGCTCGCCGCAGCCGAGCTTCCTCCTGTCGAAGAAGGTGCCGCGCCGCCCGGCGCCTTCACCTGCTGTTGATGGGCGAGCGCTCCGAGCAGCTCTTCAACCGCGCGCGCCGCGTTCTCCCCGGGGGGAACACACGGACGACGCTCTTCATCCCGCCGCGGCCTCCGTACGCCGCCCGCGGCGAGGGCTACGAGCTCGAGGACGCCGACGGCCACCGGGTGATCGACCTGCACGCGAACTACACGTCCCTGATCCACGGGCACGCGCACCCGGCGATCGTCGCGACCGCCGGCGAGGCCCTGCGGGAGGGCACGGCGTTCGGCCTGCCGACCGAGTGGGAGATCGAGCTCGCCGAGGAGCTCTGCCGCCGAGTGGGCGCGCTCGAACGGGTCCGCTTCACGAACTCCGGCACCGAGGCCGTGATGATGGCGGTCAGGGCCGCGCGCGTCTTCACCGGCCGCTCCGGCCTCCTGCGCTTCGACGGCGCCTACCACGGGACGTCCGACGCGGTCGCGACCGACACCTCTCCCGGAGTCCCGGAGGCAGTCTCGCGCGACGTGGTCGTCATCCCCTTCGACGACGAGGAGGCCTTCCTCTCAGCCCTCGACGAGCGCGGCGACGAGCTCGCCTGCGTCCTCCTCGACCTGATGCCGAACCGCGCGGGCCTTCGCCGCGCGAGCGAGAGCTTCGCCCGCCTCGTCCGCGAGGAGACGGCCCGGCGCGGGATCGTCCTCGTCGTCGACGAGGTGATCACCTTCCGGCTCTCCCGCGGCGGCGTCCAGGAGCTCTACCGGATCGACGGCGACCTCGTCACCTTCGGGAAGATCATCGGCGGCGGCTTCCCGGTCGGGGCGTTCGGCGGGCGCGCCGAGATCATGGAGGTCTTCGATCCGCGCGGGCCCTCCGCCGTCCCCCACGGAGGCACCTTCTCGGCGAACCCGGTGACGATGCGCGCGGGCCTCGCTGCGCTTCAGCTTCTCGACGACCCAGAAATCGCGCGCCTGAACGAGTTGGGCGAGCGGCTCCTCGCCGGCCTGCGAGAAGCGGGCGTCGAAGCCGTCGGGCGCGGATCGCTCCTCCAGCTCGGCACGGGCAACGAGAGCTGGTGGCGGCTCTACGACGCCGGCGTGCTCGTCGCGCCGGTCGGGCTCGCCTCGATCTCGACGCCGATGGACGAGACGGTCGTGGACGAGATTTTGGCCCGGGCGCTTCCGGTCCTCGCCGGCGTTCCCGCCTGAACGGCTTCCCATCACCCGTCAGAGGCAGATGATCCGCGCGACCTCCTAGAAAGGAGCAAGCATGAGATTCGTTCGCTGCGGCGTCCTCGGCGCCGCGTTGACAACGCTGCTCGCGGCTGCGGGGCCCGCTTGGGCGAATCACCCGGTCCTGGTCGAGGGCAACTGCCCCGGACCCGCCGCCCGCACCGCGGTCCTTCCCAACACCTGCGGCGACTACGACGGCGACGGGCGCATCGGCACGGCGGAAGACCTCGATGCGCCAGACCGCGTGTTCGGGACGATCACCGGCGCCCTCGGGCCGGGACTGGCCGCGGGCACCGGCGCCAACTAGAACGGGCGCGTCGTGATCGTCGCGAGCGGGACGTACCCCGAGATCGTCGCGATCACGGCGGCGAACGGCAACGTGACGCTCGAGGCCGTCCCCGGCGTCGAGGCCAACATCGACGCCGTGCTCCAGGGGGATGCGACTCCTCCCGGAAACGCCGGTCGCCAGGACGCGCCCGGGATCGTCGTCAACGCGCCGAGCGACCGGCACGTCGTCATCCGGAACATCGTCTCCAGGAACTGGCGGAGCGGCATCCGCGTCCTCGGCGACTCCCACGTCACGATCGACGGCGTCCGCATCGAGAACAACACCGACTACGGGATCGAGGTGCGAGACAACGCTGCCGCCTCGATCACCGAGTCCGACGTGCAGGCCACGGGCCGCCGGGTCGGAGGGCTGACGCCGAGCAGCCCCATGAACGACTTCCCACGCGCTGCCATGCCGATGCCCGGCGCGGGGATCTCCTTCTCGGACGACTCGTCCGGGACCGTCTGGGACACGAGCGTGACCGATAGCTTCCGCGCCGGCATCCGTGCCGACTCGGGGAGGCAGGACGTCTGCGTCGCGCAGGTGAACCTCTTCGACAACGAGCCGAACCTTCAGAACGTCGACCTCGACCGCGATGCGGCCTCGTGCGCCGAAGAGCCCCGGCGGCGAGATCGCGGAGACGACGACGAAGACGCCGTCGTGGCGGGACCTCCGAGCGGGCCGTCGGGCCTCGGCAACGTGCTCGCCGCGCTCGCGAGCGGTGGGCTCCTCGCGCTCGCCTACGGCGCGGCGCTCGGCTTCAGGCGGCTTCGCCGGCCGGCAGCCAGCTAGGCGCTGCTCGCTCCAACCGCCGGCCGGGAATGCCCTAGGCGTCCCCGGCCGGCGGCTCGTCCTCGGCGATCCGCCGGATGAGCCCGTCCCTGGGAAGGACGCCGAGGAAGCGGTCACCGTCGACGACGGCGATCCGGTCGAGGTCTGTCTCCCCCATCAGCCGCAGGGCCTCGTCGAGCGGCGCGTCGGGCCCGATCGTCGTCCGGTCGTCCTCCACGAGGTCCCGGGCCGCAAGCCGCGAGGCGTCGTCGGCGCGCGCGAGCGCGGCCACGAGCGATTCGGTCGTGACGCAGCCGAGGAACCGCTCGCCGTCGACGACGAGCGCGCGCTTCACGTTGGGGCGCGTGAGGAGCTCGGCCACCTCGCGCACGCTCGCCTCGGCCGGAAGGACGCGCGGGTCGGCCACGATCGCCTCGCGGACGATCACGGGTAGATCCCCCGGGTCTCGAGCGCGCCCGCGACCTCGCGGATCGACCGGACGAGCGCGGCGCTTCGCAGTGAGAGGCTCTCTTCCACGGAGAGCGTCCAGACGCGATCGAGCGCGTGACCCATCAGGTCGGCCAGCCGCGTACGAATCTCCTCGCGCGTCCAGAAGAGCCGCTGGATGTCCTGCACCCACTCGAAATACGAGACGGCGACGCCGCCCGCGTTCGTGAGGATGTCCGGCAGGACGGTGATGCCGCGCTCGGCCAGGATGTCGTCGGCCTCGAGCGTCGTCGGGCCGTTCGCGCCCTCGGCGATGAGCCGCGCGGCGATCCTCCCCGCGTTCTCCTCGGTCACCTGCCGCTCGGTCGCAGCGAGGACGAGGACATCGCACGGAAGCTCGAGGATCTCGGCGTTCGTAAGGGGGCGCGTCCCCTCGGCCCCCGCGATTCCGCCGGCCTGATGGAGCCGGTCGAGCTCCTCGAGATCCAGGCCGTCGTCGGCGAACACGCCGCCGTGGATGTCCGAGACGGCGATCACCCGCGCACCGCGCACGGCGAGCTCGTGGGCTGCCACCGCGCCGACCTTCCCGAAGCCCTGGACGACGCAGTGCGCGCCTTCGAGCTTCCAGCCGAGGCGGGCGACCGCGCCCTCCACGACCATAACCACCCCGATCCCAGTCGCTTCGGGGCGAAGCACCGAGCCGCCGACCGAGAGCGGCTTCCCCGTGACGATCTCCGGAACCGCGTGCCCGACCTGCATCGAGTACGTGTCCATCATCCAGGCCATCGTCTGCTCGTTCGTCGCCATGTCGGGGGCCGGGATGTCGCGCTGCGGGCCGATCACGGGCAGGAGATCAGCGGTGAAGCGACGGGTTAGGCCCTCGAGCTCGTGCTCGGAGAGCGCGCGAGGGTCGCAGCGGATGCCGCCCTTCGCGCCTCCGTAGGGGAGGCGGAGGAGCGCGCACTTCCAAGTCATCCACATCGCGAGCGCGGCGCACTCGCCGAGCGTGACGGCCAGGTCGTAGCGAATCCCGCCCTTGGTCGGGCCGAGGACGCTCGAGTGCTGCACGCGGTAGCCCGGGAAGACCGAGAGCGAGCCGTCGTCCATGTGCACCGGCACCGAGACGGCGAGCGACCGCTCCGGATAGCGGAGCACCTCGGCCGCGTGCGGGCTGACGTCCGCGAAGGCGAGAGCACCGTCGAGCTGCCCGAGCGCGGTGCGAAAGAGCGGGTCGTCGAGCTCGGGCGGCAGGTCGGCGGTCGAGGTGGTCGCAGGGCTCGACACGGGCGCGAGTCTACTTTCGCCGCTGCGGGGCGTTTCCGTTCCTCACGCGGATGCGAAATGCTACGGCGGATGGAAGCGTCGGCGGGCGCGGCGGGCGGCGTCCCCGACCCCAAGCGAGAGGGGCCGCTTCGGCGCGCGATCAGCCGCCGGATGCTGCTCTTCTTCATCCTCGGCGACATCCTCGGGGCGGGGATCTACGCGCTCGTCGGCGAGGTGGCGGGCGAGGTGGGCGGCGCCGTTTGGACGGCCTTCGCGGTCGCGCTCCTCCTCTCCTTCTTCACCGCGTTCGCCTATGCGGAGCTCGTGACCAAGTACCCGCGCGCAGGCGGCGCGGCGCTCTACGTCAACCGCGCGTTCCGGATCCCGTTCGTCACCTTCATGATCGCCTTCGCGGTCATGGCTTCGGGTGTCACCTCGGCCGCGACGCTCTCCCGGGCCTTCGGCGGCGACTACCTGAAGGAGTTCGTCGACGTGCCGACGACGCTCGCGGCCCTCGCGTTCATCGTCCTCGTCGCCCTCGTGAACTTCCGCGGCATCACGGCCCGCGTGCACGAGGGCCGGCGGACGCCTGGGTCGCGATCATCTTCACGACCCTGCTCGCGATGATCCTGATCTCGATCGGGAAGCTGGACGAGCTCGCCGTCGTGACCGTGCTCCTCCTGCTCATCGTCTTCGCCGCCGTGAACGTGGCCGTGCTCGTCCTGCGGCGCGACCGGGTCGAGCACCGCCACTTCCAGGCGCCGCGCGTCTTCCCGGTGCTCGGCCTCCTGATCTCGCTCGTCTTGCTCGTGAAGCGCGCGAGCGACGAGGACGGAACCGTGTTCATGATCCTCGGCGTCCTCCTCGCCGTCGGCGTCGGCCTCTGGCTCCTGAACCGCTACGTCTTCGGGCGAAGCGGCGAGCTCGACCCGGCCAAGCTGGATCTCTAAGCGATCGGCTCGACGACGAGGGTCAAGCCCTCGAGCGAGAGGACGCGCACAGGGTCGCCGCGGTCTGCCCCCTCCTCGCAGCGCGCGCCCCAGATCTCCCCCGCGACGCGCACCTGCCCGTCGGGCCGGCAGTCCGAGAGCGTGACGCCATGTGCGCCGACCAGCGTCTCAGCCCCGACCCGGATCTTCCGCCGGCGGGAGAGCCTGATAAAGAACCAGGTCTCGGCGACCTCGAAGACCGCCGCGAGCGCGACGAGGACGTAGCCCCACGGCGACGGGACGACGAAGTACGCGAGTAAGAGGGCGCCGATGAAAAGCATGGGCGGCTAGGTGCCGGGGGTGGGATTCGAACCCACACGCCCGAAGGCAAGGGATTTTAAGTCCCCCGCGTCTACCGTTCCGCCACCCCGGCCCGACCGATTATTGCGAGCCGGGAGCCATCTGATCGAGCGTGAAACCCTCGGGCCCCTTGGCGCGGTAGGAGTCGATGAAGTCGTTGAACGCGTCCTCGTCGAAGCGGGAGCACGCCGCGAGCTTCCCCTCCTGCTTCGTGATCCGTTCGCCATCGCGCTCGGCGACCCAGGCCGCCAGCATGATCTTGTTGCTGAGCTTGGCGGCCTCGTCGTTCTCGGGCAGGGGAGCGATCACCATCCCGCGGGGGTCCGTTCGGTACCAGGCGCGGATGGCGTTGACCGTCTCCTCCGAGACGTCCGCGCCCCACTGCGCGACGACGGCGCCGTGCTCGAGGTTGTGGACGACGTTCAGCTGGGTGAGGGGCGAGTCGTACTCGCCGTAGATGACCGTCTGCGGGCCGTGCGGCCCGCTCACGCGCGGGAAGGACGCGGGCTCGAAGTCTTTCGGGAGCTTGTCGACGTGCCCCTGGCCCTGCGCCTCGACGGTCTCGACGGGGCAGATGTCGCTCCCGCCGGCCGACGCGTCGTCTCCGCCAAGCGCGAAGTAGGCGCCGGCGCCGATCGCGGCGGCGAGGAGCAGGGCCCCGAGGCCGACGGCGAGCCAGAGGCGGCCGCGGCCCGGCTTGCGCGGCTCGCTGCGCCTCTTAGGAGCCTGAACGGCGCGTGGCGGCGCAGGTGCTCGGCTTTTCTTGGCCACGCGAAAACGGTACCAGCGTCAGGCCTGCCGAACCCCGTTCAGGCGTCGGGCGAGCGCACCGTGAGCCCCAGCACGTCGGGGCGGTGATAGTGCCCGGCTGGGTCGAAGCGCTGGCGCTCCTCGTACAGGCGGTCGGGGTCGAGCTCGGCGATGAGCATCCCCTCCTCGTCGTAGAGCGGCCCCGCGAGGTACGCGCCGTCCGGGCCGAGGATGGCGCTCCCGCCGCGGCCGATCACATCGACCCCCTCGAGCTCGTCCCGCAGTGGGAAGTCGTCCGGGTAGCTGGCCGCACGCTGAAAGTGAGACGGGCTCACGACGAACGACCGTGACTCCCGCGCGATGTGGACGAGCGTCGCCTGCCAGGCGTCCCCGTCGTCCGCGGTCGAGGCGATGTAGATCTCGACGCCCGACTCGTAGAGGGCAAAGCGGGCGAGGGGCATGTAGTTCTCCCAGCAGATCAGCCCGCCGATCCGGCCGATCGGCGTGTCGATCGCACGCAGGCCGGAGCCGTCGCCCGGGCCCCAGACGAGCCGTTCGTGGTTCGTCGGGACGAGCTTGCGGTGGCGAAGAGCGAGCGTCCCTTCCGGCGAGAAGCCGAGCAGGCTGTTGAAGAGCGTGCCGGGCCGGGCGGGGTCGATCTCGGTGGCCCCGACGACGATCCACGTGCCCGTGTCGCGAGCGATGCCTGCGAGCCGGTCGACCGCGGGCCCGGGGACTTCTACCGATTCCCGCGCGAGCCACGCGAAGGCCGCCTTGGCGCGCGGATCGCCCCAGCCTGCGAATGCCTTGGCCCAGACGGACGAGGGGTACACGGGGATGAACGCCTCCGGAAAGACGACGAGCGTCGCGCCGGCCTCGGCCGCCTCCGCCGTGCGCTCGGCCAGCTTGTCGATCGTGCGCTCGCGATCGAGCACGACCGGCTCGGCCTGGACGCACGCCACGGTCACGCGTTCGCGCATGAGTCCGTTCTAACGGATACTCGCGGGTGCGATCAAACAGGAGGAAGACGATGGGCTGGTTGGACAAGCTGATGGGCAAGGGCAAGCAGGCGGCGGGCGACGCGATGGATTCATCCTCGTTGCAGAAGGAAGGCCGCCACCAGGAGTCGGCTGGGCACGCAGCGGACGCGGCCTCGGAACACGAGGCGCAGGCGAACGAGATGCGCGATCGCGCTGCCGAGGAGCGCGCCGAGCAGGAGCGCGCCAACCCCTAGAGCAGACCGCTCGGTCGGACGGGGCAGCGGCCGCTCCGTCCGACAACACCTCTAGCGTTCGTAGACCCATGGTTTACGCGCTGATCATTCTCGGCTTCCTCGCGATCGCGGGCGGTCTCCTCTGGCTCGTCCGGTTTCTCGGCTCGGAGTTCGCGCGCCTGCGCGGCGACAGCGCTGCGCAGCTCGAGGAGCTCAAGGTCACGAGCGGGACGCAACTCGCCGAGCGAAGCGCTGAGGTCGACCAGCGACTCCGCGCCGTCGTCGAGACCATGGACCGCCGCCTCGGCGAGCTCGACACGAAGGTCGACCGCCGTCTCGCCACGGCCTCCGAGGCGTCAACGCAGATCCATGAGCGCCTCGGCAAGCTCGACGCTGCGACGACGCAGATGAACGAGCGCGCCCGCGAGCTCGGCAAGCTCGAGCAAGCCCTCCGTCCACCAAAGGCTCGGGGCGGTTTCGGCGAGCTGCTCCTCGCGAACCTGCTCTCCGACACCTTCCCCGCCGACAAGTACTCGCTCCAGTACGGGTTCCGGAGCGGCGAGCGCGTGGACGCGGTGATCAGGCTCGACCGAGCGCTCGTACCGGTCGACGCCAAGTTCCCGCTCGACAACTACCAGCGCATGGCTGACGCCGAGAGCGATGTCGACCGAGAGCTCTATGCGAAGCAGTTCTGCCGCGACGTCAAGGGCCACGTCGACGCGATCGCGCAGAAGTACATCCGCCCCGACGAGGGCACCTACGAGTTCGCGCTCATGTACCTGCCCGCCGAGGCGGTCTACTACGAGCTCGTCTGCAACCGGCTCGGCGGCACCTCGAGCCCGCTCACTTATGCGCTCGAGCGAAACGTCATCCCGGTCTCGCCCTCCACGCTGCACGCCTACCTTCTCGTCCTCGTCCTCGGCTTCAAGGGCCTGAAGATCGAGCAGCACGCCCGCGAGGTCATGACCTATGTGGCCGACCTCGGCCGCAACTTCTCGCGGTTCAAGGCCGACTTCGAGCTGGTGGGCAAGCACCTGGGGAACGCGCAGACGAAGTTCGGCGACGCGGACAAGCGGCTCTCCCGCTTCGAGACGAAGCTCGAGCGCGCCGCCGAGTCCGAGCTCGTCGAGGCACCGCAGGAAGCGCTGCCCGAGCAGGTGCTCGAGCTGCCTCGCGCCCTCGACGCCGCCTAAGAACCCCTAACAGAACGAAGCCTTGAGCCCTCGGGCCGCGCTGAACGCCGCGATGCTGCGTCCTCGGCCGCGTGCGTCCTTGTCTCGCACCGCCCAGCGCACCCCGAGGACGAAGCGTTATTCCGTTAGAGGTTCTAGTCCGGGCTAGAACCGAAGCAGGGCCCCGATGCCCTCGACCGGGTCGAGAGCGCGGGACTGTACCGCGATCCGGACGGTTCCGCCCTGGACGAGCGTCCGCTGGACGGCGGCGTCGACCCCGTCTGCGATCAGCCCCATGGCCGTGCCGTCCAGCGGGCAGGCCCCCTCGGACGCGCTCAGCCTTCCGCACTGGGGACAGCGCCAGGCCTCGCGAGCCGCTCCGTCGCTCGCGAGAAGCGTCTCGACCCTCCCGTCTGAGACGGCAGCGAGCGTGTCGGCCCAGCCCGCGCTCGCGCGTGCACCTCGCCCCGCCTCCTCGCGCCAACGCTCTAGGAGACGCTCCTCCTCGGCGGCGCGGGCGCGCTCAACCACGGGAAGCGCGACTTCGAGGAGCTCGGCCGGGCCTGAATGCGCCTCCGCGTGCGTCCAGCCCGCGAGTGCGCCGCGCGCCTCCTGTGAGAGGAGGCTCGAGAGCTCAGCCCAGGTCTCCTCCGGGGAGACGACGACGACCTGGATCTGGCCGAACGCGCGGACGCGACGGTCGAGCTCGGCGGCGACCTCGCGGAGGTGCTCGGAGGCGAGCTCGTCGACATGACGCTGCATCCGCACCTGTGACCAACCACCCTGGTCGTGACGGCGCGGTTGGCGGTCGAACCGGTCGACGAGCTCCTCGAGCCGCCCGCTTCGAAGCTCGTAGAAGCGACCTTGCTCCCGACTCGCCATCACGACGAGGGCGCCGTCGCCGCAGCCGACCAGACGCGCGAGCGGCGCGAGCAAGAGCTGACTCCCGACCGCCGCTCGATCGGGCACCGGCGCAACGAGCGCACGAGCGACCCAGATTCCGTCGAGGCTCCCGCAGAAGACGGCGGCTCCGAGCGCGCCGTCTCGCTCGAACTCCTGGTCGAAGTAGTGGCGGATGCGTTCGAAGTCTCCCCGCAGAGCCTTGCGAGCGTCGTGGGAAAGGCCTTCTCGTGTCGCGGCCTCGGACTTCGCGGCCTCGTCGAGGAGCGAGTTGACGCGCGTCTGGGCGTCCCCGGGAGTCGGCGCGACGCTCGGGTCGAGATCGACGTACAAGCTGATGGCGCAACCTGACCCCGCCTCGACCTCCGCAAGCCTGCGCAGGTCGTCCCAGGTGACCGATCCAGCCATCGCCGTCGCTATCCTTGCCGCCGCGCGGAGACGCTACACAATCGGAACAGAAAGCCCTGCACGGGCGTTCTAATCGATACAGGATCGAGCTCCTAGAAGGGAAGCACGTGAGCGAGAACGACGTGAGAAAACTCATCATCATTGGCGGCGGGCCGGCGGGATACACGGCTGCGCTCTACAGCGCGCGTGCCAACTTGGAGCCGCTCGTGATCGAGGGGTTCGCCTGGGGCGGCCAGCTGATGATCACCAGCGATGTCGAGAACTACCCCGGCTATCCGGAAGGCGTGATGGGCCCGCAGATGATGCAGGACTTCCGGCGCCAGGCCGGCCGCTTCGGCGCGGAGTTCCTGACCGACGACGTGACCCGCGTCGACTTCTCCGAGCGCCCGCTCCGCGTCTGGGTCGGCGAGGAAGAGCATCGCGCCGAGTCCGTGATCGTCGCGACGGGGGCCACGGCCCGAAAGCTCAGCCTCGAATCCGAGCAGCGCCTCCAGGGCCGCGGCGTCACCTACTGCGCCGTCTGCGACGCCGCGTTCTATCGTGACAAGGAGGTCGTCGTGGCGGGCGGCGGCGACTCCGCGATGGAGGAGGCGGTCTTCCTGACCAAGTTCGCCTTGAAGGTCACCCTCGTACACCGGCGCGACTCGTTCCGCGCATCGCCGATCATGGTCGACCGCGCCCGCGCGAACGAGAAGATCGAGTTCGTCCTCGACTCCCGCGTCGACGAGGTCATCGGCGAGGAGAAGGTCGAGGCCGTGCGGCTGCGGAACGTCAAGACCGGCGAGACGCGCGATGTCCCGGCTGAAGGGCTCTTCGTCGCGATCGGGCACGACCCGGCGACCAGCCTCTTCACAGGACAGCTCGATACCGACGACGCGGGCTATCTCTTGACCGAAGGGAAGACGACGATCACGAACGTGCCGGGCGTGTTCGCCTCCGGGGACGTCGTCGACCATGTGTACCGCCAAGCCATCACGGCCGCCGGCATGGGTTGCCAGGCGGCGCTCGACGCGGAGCGATACCTCTCGGCCCTCGAGGGCCCGGCCGCGGATCCGCTCGTGGACGACGCGGCGCTCGCCACGCCTCAGAACTGGTAACGCCTTCCGGCGCTCGCTCGGCACACTCGCGACACAAATCGCGCACCACTCGTGCGCTTTTCCGCGTTAGGCTCGAAAGCGGGTGGTGGGCCGGGGTGCCCCAAGGCGGAGCCGCAAAGTGCGGGAAATGGCACACCTCCGACCGCGGCGGTCCGCGGGGCCGATCGTCGCGGCTCCCGCGGGGCGGCTCAGTGGGGCGCGGCTAGCATCGAGCCGTGCCGTACTTCATCTGCGCCAACTGCAAGCGCCGCTCCATCGACCACGACCGGCGTGAAGGCCTGAGCCATCAGGCCGTGGGCTGTCCGGCCTGCGGGTTCGGGTTCCTCTTCGAGTTGATGGACGACTACTACCCCGGCCCGGCCACTGCCTTCGTGGTCTGCGACCACGACCGGCGGATCCTGGCGTCGGGGCGCGGCGTCTTCGAGCTGACCGGCTACAGCGAGCAGGATCTGATCGGGCGCGAGGTCATGGCCGCGCTTCACCTGAATGGCCCCGCGGAGCCGAACCCGGCCGAAGTGGCGGTCGAATGGGGTGTCCGCCAGCTCGACCGCGCGCTCACGCTGACGACGCGCGCCGGCGTTGCCAAGCGGATCCGGGCCGACTTCTTCCCCGCCTACGACGAGGACGGGGGACTGCTCGTCGCGCTCGCGCCGCGGTAGACGCGGGGCCCGGGCGGCCCGTCGCCGGCCTCCGACTCCTCGCGCGCCTCGAAGAGCTTCCGCTCGACCCAGCCCTGGAGGCTCTCGACCGCAACGAGGTCGGCGGCGAGGCCCGCGATCTCCTCGCGGAGCGCGCGAACGTCTCCGCGTCCGAGCACGCCGAGCCCATCAAGGCGCTCGACCAGCGGGGGGTCGAGGGCGCCGCGTGCCTCCCGTTCGATCGCCGCGTGCCGAACGGCGTCGCGCGCACGCTCGAGACGGGCGGCGAGCGTCGAGGCGCGCCCGGCCAGGAGGTCGGCGAAGACGGCGAGATCGATCGTTCGCATCGACCGAGCGTAGGCCGGAGTGACGCCCGAAACAGCGCGGATCGCGCAGGAAGTCTGCCGAGAGCGTGCCGGTGAACGCCGCGTAGGCTCTTCCGGTGCCCGCTTCGGCACTCTTTCTGGCCCTCGCCGCAGCCGTCCTCCACGCCGGCTGGAACGTCCTGATCGCGCGGGCGCGAGACGTGGAGGCGGCCACGGCGGTAGCAGTCGCCCTCTCGGTCGTCTTCTTCGCGCCGTTCGCCGCCCTGACCTGGGACGTCGATCGCGAGGCGATCCCCTACATCGTCGCAGGAGGCGTCCTGCACCTCACCTACTTCGCCCTCCTCGCAGCCGCCTATCGGCGCGCCGACCTCGGGCTCGTGTACCCGCTCTCACGAGGGCTCGCGCCCGCGCTCGTCCTCGGCGTCACAGCGGTGGCCCTCGCCGACGACCCGACCCGGATCGAGGCCGTCGGCGTCCTGATCGTCGTCGCCGGTGTTCTCTCCGTTCGCGGGGCCCGGAGGCCGGCCGACGGACGGGGAACGGCGTTCGCGCTCGTGATCCCCGCGTGCATCGCCGCCTACACGCTCGTGGACAACGAGGGAGTTCGCCATGCCGACCCGATTCCGTACCTGGTGCTCCTCATGGTGGGCCCGGCCGTCGTCTACGCAACGGCTCTGGCGCTGACCCGCGGCGCCCGGCCTCTGCGCCGCGAGCTCGGCCCCTCGACGGCGCTCGCGGCCGTCGCGATGTTCGGCGCGTACATCCTCGTCCTGCTCGCGCTTCAGCGCGCCCCGGCCGCCCCGGTGGCGGCGGTGCGGGAAACGAGCGTCGTGATCGCAGCGGTTCTCGCGGTCGTCGTCTTGCGGGAGCCCTTCTCCTGGCCTCGCATCGCCGGGTCGGCCATCGTCGCCGTCGGGATCAGCGTGCTCGCGCTGGGCTAGCCGAAACGCGACTCGACGGGCAGAGGTCGTTCAGGACGCAGGCGTGGCAGCGCGGGGCGCGCGCGACGCAGACGCGCCGTCCATGCCAGATGAGCAAATGGGGGAAACGGGCCCAGTCCGCCCGCGGCACGAGTCGCTTCAGGTCGGTCTCGATCTTCACCGGATCCTGCTGCCGCGTGAGCCCGAGCCTCTGCGAGAGCCGTCGCACGTGCGTGTCGACGACGATCCCCTGCGTCGCCCCCCGCTCGGCCGCGACGACATTCGCCGTCTTTCGCCCCACTCCCGGCAGGCGGACGAGCTCCTCGAGCCGCAAAGGAACCTCGCCACCGAACTCGTCGAGGAGCATGCGCATCGCCCCGCGGAGGTTCCTCGCCTTCTGGCGGAACGTCCCGGTCGGCCGCACGTCCGCTTCGAGCTCCTCGAGGGGAACCGCGAGGTAGTCCTCCGGCCGGCGGTACTTCCGGAAGAGGCTCATCGTCACGCGGTTCACCGTCACATCGGTCGTCTGCGCGGAGAGGAGCACGGACACGAGCAGCTCGAGGTCGTTTAGGAATCGAAGCGCGATCACCGCGTCGGGATGCTCGGCGACCAGGCGCTCGATCACCGGATGGATGCGGACGCGCTTCGGCCCGACCCGGCGGCGCGCTTCGTGGACGTAGCTACGCGCCACGGACGGCGAGGTAGAGCCCGCGCCCCATGAGCCCCTCCGGATCGTGCTCGGGCTCGAGACCCGCTGCGCGAAACGACTCGAGGTAGTCCTCGCGCGTGAACATCCCGAGCTCGTGTCGCTCCACGAACGACTCAACGCCCTCCGGCGTTCCGATCACGTGATGCATCTCGAGCACGACGGTGTCGCCCGCCTCCGGAGAGAGATTGACGCGGGCGACCTTCAGATCCGGCTCGTCGACGAAGAGGGAGTACGGCCCGCTCGGGCCACGCCAGCCGTCAGGCTCGAACCACGGCTCGACCACGAGGACACCGCCCGGCTCGAGATGCCGCGCCATGGCCGCGACGGCAGCACGGAGCCGCTCCCGGGTCAGCGCGTAGCCGATGCTGGAGAAGAGACAGACGACCGCGTCGAAGCGCCGGCCGAGATCGAAGTCCGACATGTCTCCCTCGTGGAGACGTGCCGCCGGGAGCCGCTCGCGCGCGACCGCGAGCATCTCGGGCGAGAGATCGAGCCCTTCGGCCTCGTACAGCCCGGCGAGGTGCTCCAGGTGAGCCCCAGTCCCGCACGCGACGTCGAGCAGGGTGCGCGCTCCGGGTCTCCTGGACTGGATGAGGGCGTGCACCTGCTCGGCCTCGGCGGCGAAGTCCTTGAAGGTCGCGTAGAGCGCGTCGTAGACGCGGGCGGAGCGGGAGTACACGGATCTACGCTACGCGACGAGCAGTCTGGGGCCGGCGCAGACGACGTCGAGCGCCGGGCACCCGGAGCACGCGAACTCGCTCGGCGTCGGCCGGAAGCTGCCGGCGCGGATCGCCCCGATCGCCTCGCTCAGCCCGAGCTCGAGAGCCGGGAGGTCGGCCGCCGTGAAGGTCGTGACGACAGGCTCGTCCGGGCGCTCGAGGAAGACGTAGGCGACCTCGACCTCCTCAGCTCCGGCCCTGAAGCTCGCGAGCGCGTAGACGAGGCGCTGCAGGTGGTACTCCGCCTCGACCGACTCCTCGGGGGAGACGTCCTCGAGGCGGTTGGTCTTGTAGTCGACGACGAGCGCGCGGTCTCCGTCTCGCGCGAAGACGTCGAAGCGCCCGTGGAGGAGGACGCCCTCGTGCTCGAACGCGAAGCCAAGCTCCGGGCGGACTCCCGCGGCGTCCGCGAGCCGGCGCGCGAGGGCCGAGCCGTGCCAGGCCGCGACGAGGGCGGCGATCCGCGTGAGGTCGTCCTCGGTCGCGCCCGGGTAGCGGGCGAGCGAGCGCTCACGCACCTCGCCGGCCGGCGCGTCGACCTCGAGGAGCTGGTGGACGGCGTCACCGATCTCCGTCGCCGCGAGGCCGACGGCGCCCGGCACCGCTCCCGCCCCGTCGGCGGGGCGCAAGCCGACGATCCGCTCGGCGTAGTAGCGGTACGAGCAGCGCTCGAAGAGCGCGAGCGCGCTGTAGGAGAGACGGCGGATGGTGTGCGCAGGTGGCGCGGGCACGGGCGCGAGGGCGGGGAGCTCGGGCGCCTGGCGCGCCGCGCCGCCCTCCAGAGGCGCGAAGAGCTGCATCTGCGGCTCTCCGCTGCCGTTCGGAGACGGGGGCGCAGGGGCGTCCTCGAGGCGGTCGACGCGCAGGACGAGGCGGGCAGCGCCACGCTCGAGCTCCGTGGCCGCGGCCCCGCCGCTTCCGACGTCCACCTCGAGCCGGCGCAGGATCCAGTGGAGCGGGGCGCTCGAGTCGCGCCCGCTCGTCGGGTCAACGGCCCCGGAGACGATCAGCCGGTCGATCGCCCGGGTCATGGCCACGTAGAGGAGGCGCCGGTTCTCGGCCTGCTCGGCCGTCGCCTCGGCCTCGCGCAGCTCGTCCCAGCCGAACGCGCTCTCGCGACGCCCCGTTGCCGGGTTGACGATGCGAAAGCCGAAGCGCCCATCCGGCAGGGCGAGGATCTCGTCGGCCGAAGGCGAGGGCGGCGTCCGCCCCGCGTCGGCGAGGATGACCACCTTGAACTCGAGCCCCTTGGCGGCGTGGACGGTCAGGAGACGGACGGAGTCAGACCCCTCCTCCTCCGCGACGGCCTCGACCTCGCGCGCGCCCGCTGCTTCCTGGTCGCGCAGGAAGCGGACGAAGCCCTCGATGTCCGGGCCGCGCAGGCTCTCGTAGGAGCGCGCGAGCCGCGCGAGCTTGCGCAGGTTCGCGTACCGCCGTCGCCCGTCCCACTGCGCGAGGACGGCGAGGTCGTAGTCGTGCTCGACGACGACCTGCTCGCAGAGGCGCTCGAGCCCCATGGAATCGGCGCCGCGCGCGAGCCGCTCGTAGCGCTGGCGGAAGGCGTCGAAGAGCCGCCGGTCGCGGGGCCCGAGGTCGGGCGGCAGCTCGCGCTCGAGCCCCACGTAGAGCGGCCGCCGGCCCGCGGCGCGGCGCAGGAGCACGAGGGCGTCGTTCGAGACCCCGACGAAGGGCGAGGCGAGCACCGAGACGAGCGCCTCGTCGTCGTAGCGGTTCTGCAGGAGGCGCAGGTACGAGACGAGGTCGCCGACCTGCTGCTGGCCGAAGTAGCCGCGGCCCGCCGCGCGGTAGGTCGGCAAGCCTTCGGCCCGGAGCGCGACCTCGTAGCGCTCGGCGTCCGTCCCGGCCGCGAAGAGGAGCACGACCTCGCCCGGGGTCGCCTCCCCCGCGTCCACGAGCTCGCGCACGCGCCGGGCGACGTGCCGCGCCTCGGCCTCGCGCCAATGCAGCTCGCCGCCGCGGTAGCTCGCCTTGTCGGTCACCAGCACCTCGACCCCGGGCCCGAGCGGCTCAGGGAAACGCCCTGCGGCGACGAGCGGCTCGAAGCTCGTCCCGAACTCGGTGCCGAAGAGGTGGTTGACGACCGCGAGGATCTCCGGGCGGGAGCGGTAGTTCTGCGTGAGCGCGAGAACGCCCTCGCTCGCTGCGCGCCGCTCGCGGAACACCTCGACGTCGGCATGGCGAAAGCGGTAGATCGACTGGAACTCGTCCCCGACGAAGAAGAGCTCGTCGCACGCGAGCTCGTCGACGATCTCGCACTGGAGGCGGTTCGTGTCCTGGAACTCGTCGACCATGACCGAGCGGAAGCGCCAGCGCGCGCGCTCCCGCACAGCCTCGTTCGCCCTGAGGAGCTCGCGGGCAAAGATCTGGAGATCCTCGAAGTCGACCGCCGACTCCCGCGCCTTCGCCTCCCGGTAGGTGAAATCGAAGCCCTGCAGGAGCTCGCCGAGGAGCTCCCGGTCACGTGCCGCGATCTCGTCCAGGGCGGCGCTCTCGACGGCGGCGAGGGCCTCGCCGAAAGCGGCGAAGCGAGCCGACCGGCCAGGCGGACGAAGCTCGGAGAGGTCGAGCAGGCGTTCGGCCGTCGCGCCCTGCACCGCGAGCTCGAGAGCGCGCTCGACGTTCGCACGGACGTCCGGCTCCCCGGCGGCGTCCGCGAACGTCGTCTCCGCGCACTCACGCAGGGCCGCAAGCGCGCCGGCGACTCCGCCGGGGCCGGCGGCTCCGAGCGCGAGCGGGCGCCCAGCCGAGCGGAGCCGCTCGTACACCCCCGCGAGCATCGTCTGCAGCCGCCGGGAGCCGTAGGTGGCGAGGAGCTCGAGGCGCTCGGGCCGCTCGCCGGCGCAGAAGCGCGCGAGCGCCTCCGTGAACGCCTCGGAGGCGATCACCCGCGCCTGGTTGTCGTCGAGCACGCGGAAGCTCGGGTCGAGCCCCGCCTCGAAGGGATGGCCGCGAAGCAGCCGGTGGCAGAACCCGTGGATCGTCGAGATCCAGGCCCGGTCGATGTCGCGGGCGAGATCGGTCCGGCCGAGCTCGACGAGCCGCTCGCGGATCCGCGAGCGAAGCTCGCCGGCCGCCCGGTCCGTGTAGGTGATGACGAGCACGGCTTCGAGCCCGAGGCCGCGGTCGACGACCGCCCGGACGAACCGTTCGACGAGGACCGTCGTCTTGCCGGTTCCCGCGCCGGCGGACACGAAGACGACGCCCTTCTCCTCGATCGCTGCGAGCTGCTCGCGGTTCGGCGCCTCGACGGTCACGTCAGGCTCGCCTGATCCGGCACATCGTCCAGAGGTCGCACCAGGTGGGACAGCTCCCGCCCCGCGGGTCGTGCCGCACGTCGCCGTCGCGCATGCGCCCGACCGCGGTTCGCGCGAGCTCCTGAGCGCGGTCAACCTGGCCCCAGAATTCGCCGTCCTCGAGATAGTCGGCGCTCTTCAGACCCGGAACCACGTCGTCTCGGGCGGAGGCGAGGACGAGGCCGCGTGCCTCGCGCGCCCCGGCGAGGCCCCGGTAGAGCCCTCCGAGCGGCTCGATCCCGACGAGATCTCGCAGCGCGAGGATGTAGAGCGGAATCTGCAACCGCTCCTCCGAGGCGATCTGCGCGGCCGAATGGGCCTTCCCCGACTTGTAGTCCTGGACGATGCCGCGGGCGCTCATCGGGTCGAGGTCGATCCGGTCGATCTTCCCCGAGACCGTGAAGTCGCCGAGCTCGAGCCCGCGCTGGAGCTCGACGGCGGCCCCGCTCGTCCCGAACGTCACCTCGAAGCGGCGGGGGACGAGCGGGAAGCCGAGCTCCACCTCCTGCCGCAGGAAGTGCTCGAGGTCTCGGGCGATCGTGCCCTCGAGCTCGAGGCGCTCGAGCTCGCTGATGTCGAGTCGCACCTGACCCGCGATCGCCTCCCGCAGGCATGCGCGCAGGAACTCGAGCGCCTCGTCGAGCCGCTCGGCCGGAACCTGCTCGACCCCCAGGTGCTTGGGGAGGCCGCTGTAGAAGCGGTAGAGCGTCTGGTGGACGACCCCGCCGCGCAGGCGGGGATCCACCTCCGCGTCGATCGCCTTCGGATCGACGACGCGGTCGAAGAGCCACATGGACGAGCAGTCGCCGAAGCGCTCGAGCTCGGTGACGGAGTAGCGCGCCGTCTCTCGAAGCGTCTGGAGGACGGCCGGGTGCGTGAGCCTCGTGGGGCGCGTGAAGGCCGCGAGCGCACGGTCGAGCCGCCGCTCCCAGCCGTTCGCACGCCCGAGCGCCCGGGCCTCGTCGGCGTCGACGGCCGCGATCGCGGCGGCGGCCCGGAGGCGCTCCCGCTCGCTGGGCGCCCGGTCGACGGGCCAGGTCAGCTCGGAGAGCGTCCGGCGGCGCGTCCAGCGCGCGACCTCGTCCGGATCAAAGCAGGACCGCGCCTCGTCCCAGAAGGGACTCGCCTCCAGCGGGCGCCCGTCATCCGAGGCGGCCTCGCGCACGAGCGTCAACCGCTCCCAGGGCCGGGTGCACGCGGTATAGAAGAGGTAGCGCTCTCGGGCGAGGGCATCCGGGCGCGTGAGCCGCCGCCCTGGGGCCCGCTCGTCGAGCGCGCGCCGCTCCTCGTCCGGAAGGAAGGGCGTCTCGACAGCGCGGCGCGGGAACGTGCCTTCCTCGAGCCCGAGGACGAAGACGGCAGCAAAGCGCCGGGTGCGGACGCGGAGGAGATCGAGCACCGCCACGTGGCCGGGCTCGCGGGGCCGCTCGAGCCGGACGGGCGCGCGTTCGAGCGCCGATGCGGCCTGCTCGCGTCCGACCTCGCCCGCGATCGAGGCCCACCCGTCCAGATCCTCGACGAGCCGCCGGACTGCCTCGTAGGAGCGCAGGTCGAGGGTCGCCGCCGCGCCGACCGGCGGTGCCTCGAGCCCGTAGGCCGCGCGGATCATCTGCCCGGCGGCGAGCTGAAGCCCTGCTGCCGCGCTCGGCGCAGCGCGAAGCTCGCCGAGCA
>Ga0136617_10001415_pt1 | contig 21316 bp, 12 predicted proteins | sample AntDrymUQ3222106_2_FD_129672 | JGI IMG/M metagenome (GOLD analysis project Ga0136617, IMG submission 129672) | Polar desert sand microbial communities from Dry Valleys, Antarctica - metaG UQ322 (21.06) | ecosystem: Environmental > Terrestrial > Soil > Desert | place: Antarctica: Dry Valley...
TATAAAAGTTAGAAATAAAGGAAGTCGAACCGATGTTGACGCGGGAAATCTGCGCGCCGCGAGCGTGGAAACAAGAGACGCGCGTTTGCGAAACTTAAATGCAAGCGGCGTTGCTCTCTCGCAGCAAAATAATTCGACAAACATTACCGCCAAAAATGTGCAGGCGGACGGACTCAACGCCGACGGCGTAAATGTCGGCGGCTTGAACGCTTCGGGCGTTGACGTAAAGATTGCCGGAAACGAAACGCAAATTTATTCAAACAATCTGCGAGTTGCGAAAGTTGAAACCGACGCGGCGATTTTGGGAACTTTGAATGTCGCGGGCGTGCGCCTGACGATTCGCCAGGGCAGAATCGAAGCCAAATCCGGCGACATCGACGCGGGAAATGTCGCGCTGACAAAATCCGTTTTGCCCGGCGGCGGAAACGTCGAAAACGTCAAAATTTACAAGCCCGTTTTCGTGCTTGAGCCATCGGGACGCTATCGCGCCAGCGCGGATATGAGTTTGGGCGGCGGCGTTCTGGGAAGTATTAAGCTCGGCGCGGCGCGGGCTTCGGTCGTTGCGGAAAACAATCAAATTGCGCTCAATAATTTAACCGCCGATGTGATGGACGGCAGCGTCAACGGCAACGCGGTGATTGCCTTGAACAAAAGCAACCGCTCGCGGGTCGATGCCGAGTTTGCCAATCTCGATTTGTCGAAACTGCTCGCTTTGCAAGGCGGACAAATCGTGCCGATTGAAGGCAAAACGACGGGCAAAGCAAATTTGACGTTTGCCGGAACAGATTTTAAAACGGCGAGCGGAACTTTGACCGCCGATTTTGCGGCAAACGCCGGAACCGCCGAACGCGGGCTTGTTCCGGTCAACGGACGACTCGGTTTGACTGCAACCAACGGACTTTTCGATATTGATTTTGCAAATCTGAATACGGAAAAAAGCGTGATCAACGCAACCGGAAGATTTGATTTGAGCGGAGAAAACTCGAACTTAAATCTCGCGCTCAACTCGTCAGACGCGAGCGAAATCGAACGCATTGTCAGAGTTTTGAACGTCGCGCCCGAAATTGTTGCTCAGCTTGATTCTTATCGAGCGCAGTTTGCGGGAAACCTCAACCTCAACGGCAACGTCACGGGAAATCTTACAGACCCGACGTTCAGCGGACGCGCTTCGATTGATTCTTTGATTTTGCGCGAGCGAAATCTCGGCTCGGTCGCCACTAATATTTCTGTTTCGCCTGACGGTTTTGAACTGCGCGACGGAGTTTTGCAGGAACCGGGCGGCGGAAATCTCGCTTTCAATGTCAACATTCCGAGAGTCGGAACAGACAATATCTCCGTCAATGCAAAATTAAATAACGTCAACACCGGAAATCTGCTCGCGGCTTTGCCGGTTGATATTTTGCCCGACCAGATAAAAGATTTTCAGGCGCAAACTTCCGGCACGATAAATGTGAGCGGAATCCCCGGAAATTTGCAGGGCGAAGCAAACATTTCATCGGGCAAAGGCACGGTCAACGGTCAGCCTTTCGACGGCTTTGACGCGCAGGCGAAATTTCAGGGGAATCTTGTCAACCTCGAAAAGTTTGAAGCGCGTTTCGGCGACGGTTTTCTTCGGGCAAACGGAACTTACAACACCGATTCGACGGCATTTAATTTTGTTGCGAGCGGCAAAGATATTCAGGTGGCGCGGATTCGTCCGTTTTTGCCGAGCGGCACTGACCTTTCCGGCATCAGCGGCACGATTGATTTAACGGCGAGAGCGTTGGGCATCGGCTCGGATGCCAAAACTTACGATATAAATTTCAACGGCGCGGCGCGCAATGTCGTCGTGGGCGACAACGCACTCGGCGAGATTACATTTGTCGGCAAAACTGAAAATCAACAGCTCACCGCGAATTTAACCGCCACCTTTCAAGGTCAGCCGCAGGCAATCACGGCAAGCGTGAATTTTGCGGATGAAAATTTACCTTTTAGAGCCGAAACCACTTTTAACAATTCAGAACTCGCGCCGTTCCTCGCGCTTTATCCGCCGCCCGGAGACGTTACGGTTGCCGGGCAAGCGACGGGCAAAGTGTTTTTGGAAGGCAATCTGTCAAGCATTGACAAAAATACCGGAAAGCGCGGATTTACCACGGACAATTTGAGCGGCGCGGCAGAATTTACCAAACTCGATTTGCAAATCGGCGAAACGCCGCTGGTTGCCGTCGAGCCGGTTTCCGTGCGTTTCAATATGAAGGAAGTCGTCGTCGGCAACGCGAAGTTTTCCGGCAGCGGCACGAATATCGTCGTCAGCGGCACCAAGGCTTTGACCGAGGACGGCATCAACAATTTAGCGGTTGACGGAAAAATCAATCTGCAAATCTTTAATGCGCTGTCAAAAAATACATTTCTCGCGGGACTGGCAAATGTTTCGGTGCGGCTGACCGGAGTTAATCGAACCGCTCGCTTAAACGGCGCGGCAGAACTGGAAAACGCGACGGCGGCAACCTTTATCGGTGCGGAACGCCTGTCGTTCGACCGTATCAAAGGTCGCGTTATATTCAATTCAAATCAAGTGCAGATTCAGAGTTTGAGCGCATTTTTGGGCGGCGGAAGAATCACGGCTTCCGGCGGCGCGACGCTCGAAGGTCTGGAATTGCAGGGCTTCCGGCTGAACGTCAACGGAAATAATTTTACCGCGCCGCTGCCGCCTGATTTTATCACAACGGGCGATGCCGAAATCGAAATCAGCGGCAGACGTATCAACGGAGAAATGAACTCTCTGATTGCGGGAAGAATTCTTGCCAAGCGCACCATTTATAACAAGGACATTGATTTGGCTGACTTTATCAGCCGACGGCGAGAAGGTTCGCTCTCGGAAGGTTCATCCGATTCATCTTCTTCATCGTTTTTAGGTGTTCCAAAACTCGATATTCGCATCGAAGGGCGCGACGCGCTGGTTGTTCGCAACAATCTGGCTGATTTGACCGCTTCCGCCGCACTGCGTATTACGGGCGATGTCGAGTTTCCGCAGATTTCCGGCAGAGTTACTGCCAACAGCGGAACGATTACCTTCCGCAAAGACCGCTATGAAGTGCAGCGCGCGGTTTTGGAATTTCCGCCCAATACGAGCATCGAGCCGTATATTAATTTGCAGGCGACAACCGAAATCAAAGGTTATCAAATTACCGTCAATCTAATCGGTGAACTGACCAATACCGAATCGCTCAACGCGACGGTGCGTTCGAGTCCGGCTTTGCCGCAAGCCGATGTCGTCTCGCTGATAACGACCGGCAATCTGGCAAACAGCGATACGGGAATTCCGACACTGGCGCAATCGGGCATCAACACGGCGGCGGAAATTTTGACCGATTCGCTGATTAATGACCCGCTGAGTAAAGCGACCGACAAACTTTTCGGTTTGAACCGGTTTGAAATCGACCCGAGTATTTCCGGTCAACGACTTAGCCCGTCGGCGCGTCTAACCGTCGGCAGACAAATCAACCGGAATCTTTTGATTACTTATTCGACCAACCTTTCGGAAGACCAAAACCAGATTTTAGCTCTCGAATACCGCGTTTCCAACCGGCTCTCCTTTGTCGCGCAGTATGAACAGCGTTCCCTGAGTAACGTCACCAGAAACAGTAATAATTTTAGCTTTGAAGTTCGTTTGCGAAAAAGATTTTAAGAGAATGGAAAATGGAAAACGGAAAATGGAAAACGGAAAACGGAAAACGGAAAATTCAGGAATTGTCATTCTCCGTTTTCCGTTGCGTCTAATTTACGGTGCGCCCTCATTCCGTTCTTCATTTTCCATTTTCCATTTTCCATTTTCCGTTTTCTGCGTCTTACTGCTCACTGCTCACTGCTCACTGCTCACTGTTTCGGCTCAAAACAAATATGAAAACCGTCAAATTTCCAACGTCAATATCGTTTTCGAAGGTAATGACCGCGACGTTTCCGCTGCTCAACAGTTTGAACTGATTGCGCGAGACGCGCTCGGTACAACATATTCCACCGTCAAAGTGCGCGATGCGATACAGGCTCTTTATAATTCGGAAAAAATCGTTTCCGCCAGCGTCGGCGTTACCGAAGTCGGGGAAAATAACTTGGATTTACGCATCACTATCAAGCGCAAGGTGCGCGCCGAAAAAATTAACATCCTTATCGGCGATACGACCGGAAAATCCGTTACCGAACAAGAACTGCTCTTGAGAATAAATCTTCTTAATCCGGGAACCGCCATTACCGAGCAGACACTTCGCAACAATGCGGATTTGATTTTGGATTATCTGCGTGAACGCGGTTATTACAAGGCGGAAACTTCCTTCTCTACCCGACCGATTAAAAGCGAAACGCAAGTCGCCGTCACATTTCTGGTAACGCTGAAAGCACAGGCGACGGTCGAAAGTTTTAACATCAACATCGCGGGTTTTGACAAGACGAAAATTCCCAAAAAACTCGAACTTAAAGCGGGCGAATTTTTTTCGCGCCGCGCTTTAACGGAGGATTTGGAAAAGATTCGCACCGCGCTGCGCGAGGAAAAATTTATCGCTCCCGAACTCGACGAGCCGCACGTTGTCTACGACAGCGAAAAAAACACCGTTAAGATTGACTTAAACGGCAAGGTCGGCGCAATCGTCAACATCACAATCGATGCGGGGAAAACCAAAAAACTCAGCGACAAAACGCAGACCAAACTTTTGACTATCAAACGCGAAGGCTCGCTCGATTTTGCGGCAATTATCGAAGGCTCGCGCCGGCTAAGAAATTATTATCAGGAACAAGGCTACTTTTTTGCCGAGGTTCGAGCGATTTGTTCGGTAACGCCTGAATTTAAGGAAGACGAAGCCAGCGTGACAACTAATGAAACGGACGTTTTGTGTTCGGCTCTGAGCGGTGCTGAATTGAATGACCGCGTGGTTGACGTGAAATATGAGGCAGACCTCAGCCGTCGTTTGCGGCTTGTCGATATTCGCCTCGAAGGGACAAACCAATTTGCAATTGACGAAGTTAAAAGTGTTTTGAAATCGCAGGAAAAAAGTCTGCTCGGCATCATTCCTTTTTTGGGCTACGGGCGCGGTTATACGAGTAACGAAACTTTGGAACAAGACCGCCTGACGGTTAAATCTCTGCTGCGCGAACTCGGTTATCGCAAAAACGAAGTGACGGTCAGGCAAGGCGTTTCGCCAAACGGCGAAGATTTAATTATTACATTTCTCGTAACTGAAGGTATTCCGACGCGCATCGCCGGTGTCGAAGTTGCGGGCAATAAAAACATTTCAACCCCGACTTTGGAAGCAAAGCTGCCGAACCTGGTCGGAAAAAACTTTTCGCGGGCGCGAGCGCGCAACGGTGTCAAAGAAATTTCTCAATTTTACTCGCAGGAAGGCTTCTACGATGCGAAGGTAAACTATTCACTTGTCGAACTGCCCGACGTTGAAAACGCTGCCGAAGACCAGGTAAAAGTTATCTATAACATCGAAAACGAAGGCAAGAAAGTTTTTATCAACCGCATTTTAATCAACGGCAACGAAGCGACCAAATCGGATGCGATTTTAAGAGCCGTCAATCTGCGTGTTGACGATGTTCTGCGCGCGACCGATATTTTTACCAGCGAGCAAAATCTTTATGCAACCGATGCCTTTAATCTCGTCGAAATCAAGCCCGAACCGGCAGGCGAAAAAGCCGACGGCAGCGGTCGTCTGACCGATATTATTATTAATGTCGAAGAGCAAAAACCGCGCCTTATTACCTACGGCGGCGGTTTCTCGACCGACATCGGAGTAAACGGATTTTTCGACATTCGTCACTTCAATTTGTTCGGCAAACTCCAGCAAGGCGGCGCGCGGGTTCGGGCGAGTCGTCTTCAACAACTCGTGCAGCTCGATTATATCAATCCGCGATTTATGCCCGACGGTAAAAATCGGTTCGCGCCTTTGACCGTTACGGCAGCATACCAGCGAGATTCGACCGTGACGCGCTTTTTCCGTACTTCCTTTGACCGCGGAACTTTCGGCATCGTCCAAAGAGTTGACGAAGAGGGAAATCCGATTGACGAGTTCGGACGCGAGACAGGCAGTCCGACGATAAACCGGCTGACCGTTTCGGCGGAAACCAGCCGCACCATCAGCACGAAAAATCGCAGCATCTTATTTTTTCGCTACCGTTTTGAAGATGTTCGGTTATTTAAAATCAACAGTCTTTTGATTCGTGATTTGCTGCTGCCTGACGCGCGGGTGCGAACTTCCGGCTTTGGCGCAAATTTCGTGTTCGACACCAGACGAAACTGCAATATCAAATACACCATTCTCGATATTATCGCCAAAGGCGACGCGGGCGACCCGTGCCGTTATAATCCGGGCGACCCGACGCGCGGAACTTATATCACGGCTGAATATAATGTTTCAGTTCCGGCTCTGGGCGCAAATATCGGGTTTCAAAAATTCCAAGGTTCATACAATACTTTTTACACATTTCCGCGTCTCAAAAACACGACGCTCGCCGGACGCGCTATTCTCGGACTTGCAAATGTTTTTTCCAGAGGACAAAGGTTTTCGACAACTCAATTTCCCGATTTGGACGGAATTCTGCCGATTAGCGAAAGATTTTTTGCAGGCGGTTCGACGACTTTGAGAGGTTTTGAATTTGAGCAAGCCGGACCGCGCGTCGCTATTGTTCCGCAGGGAGTTTTTCGCAACCAGCAACGCGAAATCGTGACTATCAATCCTTTTACCGTTCCGTTCGGCGGCAACGCCCTGGCGATTGTCAATTTAGAAGCCAGAATTCCTCTGACGGATTCCATCCGCGCCGTGCCGTTCTATGACGGCGGCAATGTCTTTCGGCGCGTCGGCGATATTTTCCGTCCGCCGCAAGTTGACCCGAATGATGTCTTTCGCAGTAATCTACGCGCCGTCTTTACGCACACCGTCGGTTTCGGTCTGCGCCTTAAAACGCCAATCGGCGGTGAATTTGGTGTTGATTACGGATATTTACTCAATCCGCCGCAGTTTTTGATTCCGCAGGTCAACGCACCGAACACCGTTTTTCGGGTGCGTCAAGGTCAACTGCATTTCCGCTTTGCACAGGCATTTTAGGTGGTCCGTTTTTAGTTGACGGCTGAGGAAATAATGTGGCTTTCGTCCAGTTCCACGATTAAATTGTTTTCGGTTAATTCCTCCGGTAGTGCGGCTGCCGCTTTGGTTTCCACCGGCATTTGATATTCTCTGGTAGCTTTTATTTTTTGTTTATGTGAATCCTTGGCTGCATACATCGCTTTATCGGCGGTAATAACGATTTGGTCGAGCGTCTTGCCGTGATTCGGATAGCACGCCGCGCCGAGACTGACACCGACCGACGCAAATCTGCCGTCTCCAACCGGCAGCGAAAAATTACTAACGGCTTTCTGCATTCTTTGGCATAATTCCTGAATATCCTGGTCAGTTGTTCCGGGAGCGATAACGACAAATTCGTCGCCCGCGTAGCGTGCCAGAAAATCATAATCACGCAGCTCGTGGCGCATAACTCTTGAAACTTCTTTTAACATTCGGTCGCCGACTTTGTGTCCGAAAGTGTCGTTGACCGCTTTGAATCCGTCCAGGTCGAGCATCAAAAGCTGGAAGCTGCTTCCGGTACGGCTGGCGCGTCCTGCTTCTTTCTCAAACTGTGCCTGCAAACTTCTGGCATTCGGAAGTCCGGTCATCGGGTCGGTCAGTGCGCGTGATTCCGATTCGGCGTGCTGCAAAGATACGGAGATTGCGTCCGAAGCAATGCGCGAAATGGTTTCGAGCAGTCGCATATGTTCTTCTTCGTAATTTTCGAGCTCGCACGAGTAAAGTGAAACCGCGCCGAGTAACGTTTCTTCGACAAACAAGGGCAGAGAAGCCATCGCCGAGTATTCTTCAATCAATTCAATCTGATGAAAGGAAAAATCCAGTCCCGGTTCAATGTTATAAACCGACTGTCTCTTTTTCAAAACATATCCGGTCGCGCCTTCGCCCGCTTTGACGCGCTTGTTTTTCAACATCGCGCTGTTTTTTCCCGCCGCGTATGCCGTTTTCGCATATTCGCCTGTTTTGTCTCCAAGATAAACGACGCAGGTATCGAATGGAACGAGTTCGCCGATTTTATCGACAAATAAAGAAAGCGTTTCTTCTAAATTTAAAGAGGCACTGAAAACTCTCGCCAGTTCATAAAGCGTAAATACTTCACGATTGGCACGTTTGATTTGCTCGACATAAGTTTGGTCGGAGTTTCTCTCAGACGTAGAAATGTGAACATCATTTTCGCTGTCACCATATATGTAGGAAAGTCCCTGTTCTTCGATTTCCGTTTCAAATTTCCGTAAATTTCGCAAAAATACATCAACGATTTTCGGGTCAAACTGTGCTCCCGAACCGTTCAAGACAAAACGCCGCGCCTCGTCGCGCGGAACTGCTCCGCGATATGGACGCGCTCCGCGCAATGTGTCATATGCATCAGCAACTGACAGGATACGCGCCGTCAACGGAATGGCATCGCCTTTCAATTTTTCGGGATAACCGCTTCCGTCCCACATTTCGTGGTGATATTTGACGGTCGGAACAACCGGGTATGAAAAATTCACTCGTTCGAGAATTGACGCGCCGACTGCTGCGTGAATTTTGATTTTCTCCATTTCCGCAGGCGTGAGTCTTCCCGGTTTGTTCAAAATATGGTCGGGAACGGCTAATTTTCCGATGTCGTGAAGCAGTGCGCCCGTGTTCAGAGCTTTTAGTTCGTCATCCGACAAGCCCAAATTTTTACCGATTCCGACAGCATAAATCTGCGTCCGGCGGACGTGACCGATGCCAACCTGGTCGCGGGCATCAATCGCCGTCGCCAGGGCTTCGACAGTTGCCAGATGAACGCGGCTGGCTTCGGTTAATTCTTTGGTTTTCGCCGCCAATCTGGCAACGTAGATTTTATTCGCCAGATGCCCGATAACCGCCAGCGGCAAAAGAACCAGACCGAAATACAGACCGAATTTCAGAAATATGAAATGCAAAGCAAACGCGGCGACGGCTCCAAACAAATAATTGAGCGGCGACCAGCTAAAGTTTTCTCTTAAAATTTCCGAAATTGAAGATTCGTCAGGAGAGAATTCACCTTCGAGTCTGAAAAAAATCGAAGACAGCAATGATGACAAAACATAGTGCGTCAGAGCCATCAAAGTTACGGCAAGGGTCAGCCATCCGATTGCAATCGGTTGGTCGGCTGCCGCAAAATCCGCAAAATCCGTGGAATACCTTAAGGTCAGATAAAATATACTTCCCGCCGCCAAAGTAGAGATAACATTGACATAAACGGCAAACAGCCACTGCATTTTATCCTTCGGAGCAAATTTATAATTGGCAAAGTAAACAACGGCGGCAAGTAAAACACCGCCCGGAACGCCGAGCCAGATTGTTGCCCAAAAAACAGTCAGTTCCTTAGCTGTAAATTTAATTTCGGTGCGCGGAATTGTGAATTGATGTTGAGTAACCAGTACGGAAATGATAAGCGCGACAAAAAACACTGCAAACTGCCGCATTGAGAAGTACGAACTGCCGAAGACGGCGATGCCGAGAGCCAAAAGGCTCAAACACAACATCGAACACCAAAAAATTTTGGTCGGCAGTTTGTATTTAGAAAGGTTGAACAATTTCATTTTTGTCTCTATCAGAAATTCCTGCTTGAATCTCAAATTCGTCTGGTTTGTCAGGTTAAAAATCGAACTAGTGAGTTTCCTTAACTTTAACCCGCAAATCGAGTCATTGAGGTTAATTCAAATTTGGTGCCAAAACTCAATGAATGAGATACTTATATAAATGTTAAGAAATAAATTTATCCGAAAATTCGGTGACGAAATATCATTCAAATTGACCGTTCAAATTGAATGAATTTTGTCAAAATAAATTGTTCTCAAGATACAATAAAATTTTCGAGGCAACAGAAAAGCATTTTTTATGTTTCATAATATAGGCGGACTTTGGGAACGGGAGAGATAAAAAATAAAATTGGCGGCAAGCGAAAGAATTTTTTTTAATAATTTCAGCAAATATTTTGCCTGGAGATTTTAATTAGGGAAAAGAGGCAGCTTAATTTAATCAGGTGAAATCTTTCGTTTTTAGTGCGGTAAGAATTTGAGATAACCGCCGACTATTTAATTCTAAACCGAATAAAAGCGAAAAAGCAATAGATTTTTTGAAACGCTATGAAAGCAGTCAATGAAAAGTCGAGAGTTAAGAAACGAGAATCGAGAAAGATATTTTTTCCGTTTCAGAGTTTGTGTTCGGCTCTTTTGTGTTCTTGCGGGCTGATTTTACTTTTTGGTCTCGCCGTTTTCGCTCAAGATTCCGACGATGTAATTCGCGTAAATACAGAGCTGATTTCGTTTGAGGTTGCCGTTATGGATAAAAACGGTAATCCCGTGCGCGGACTCGATGCCAAAGATTTCAAGATTTTTGAAGACGGCGTTGAGCGTCCGATTGAGTTTTTTGAACCGATCAAAAAATCCGGTGACGGTCGTCCGCTTTCGATAGTTTTCGCCCTCGATGTTTCGGGAAGCGTCACGCTCAACGAATTAACAGAGCTTCGCGGAGTGCTGCAAAACTTTGTCCGGCGGCTTGCCGATTATAATTCGTATTTTGCCGTGATGACCTTTGGAATGGAGGTTAAAACTTTACAATCTTTTACTAATCGCCCCGAAAAACTCGAAAAAACATTTGATAAGCTCCTGCGCGAACACGAGGGACTTTCGACGCATACTTACGATGCGGTTGACGATGCGGTTCGGCTTTTGAAGAAGAAATCACCCGCGTCGGTTAATCGAAAACTTCCGAAACGCGCCGTCGTTTTAATCACGGATGGCTTTCCGGTCGGCGATACGATTTCGCCGCGCACCGCAATTGAGCGGGCAAACGATGCAGAAACTACCGTTTATTCGATTCTTCTGCCTTCATTTTCACGTCTCCAAAAAGGTAAAAAACCGCTTCCTACCCCGCTCGAAGCCAGCGGTTTGCTTGAAAAAACCGGCGGGCGAGCGTTTTATGCGACGGAGAAGAGTTTCGAGCCGCTTTTTAAGGCGTTAGCTGAAGAAATTACTGCTTCTTACGCGATTGCATTTTACCCGAAAACGGAAAATCGCCAGGACGGAAAATTTCATCTGGTTCGGATTGAAACTCCGAAGGATTTTCAAATCAAACAAAACCGCGTCGGGTATGAAATTAAGTGAAAATGGAAAATGGAAAATGGATAATTAAAAACAATGAACGGCTTCCGGGTTAAGTTCTTAATTATCCGTTATTCATTTTCCATTTTCCATTTTCACTTATTAATACTCAAATTCGTCGCCTTCGTCCGCGTCTGAATCATCGCTGTCGGCGTGAATATCCAACTCAATCGGGTCGAGTCCGACGATTTCCAAATCCGTGCCGCATTCATCACAGGAAACAATGTCGCCTTGTTCGGAATCGGCATCTACAAAAACATCTTCGCTGCATTCGGGACAAGCTGTCGTTGGCATTTGATTTTCTCCAGATAATTTTTATGAATTTACTGCGCTCACTTAAAAATCAAGTGAAAATATGTATATGATTGTCAATCTAACTTTTTTGACAACCGTTTGGCAAGAGTGTTTTGCAAAAAAATTCTGACGTTCAAAAATGAGCTGAATTGCCGTTTGAAACCTTCCAAATATTGATTATTGATTATGAAATTTCCACTTGTCCCGGCTCAAAACAAAGAATTCGATGTTGTCGGCTTCGGCACAAACGCCGTTGATTATTTGATTCAAGTTCCTGAATATCCGCCGTTTAATTCAAAAATCGAGCTTTCCGATTATACTCGGCTGGCAGGCGGAGAAGTGGCGACGACGATGGTCGGAATCTCGCGTCTTGGACTAAAGACCGCTTACGTCGGGCGTTTCGGTTCGGACAGAGAAGGGGATTTCGGGTTGCAGACTTTGCTTGACGAAAAGGTTGATGTAAAGTTCGCCGAAAAAATTTCGGGCGCGAAAACCCAAATCGCCTTTATCGTGATTGACGAGCGCAGCGGCGAACGCACGGTTATTTGGCATAGAGATAAATTGCTGGCTTACGATGAGAAGGACGCGCCCGTGAAAACCGCCGCGCTCGGAAAGGTTTTGCATTTTACGCCGCACGACACACCGGCTTGTCTGCAAATGGTGCGCCGGGCGAAAGCTGGAAACACGATTGTTTCCGTTGACATCGATAATGTTTTCGACGGTATAAACGAGCTTTTGCCGCAGGTTGACGTTTTGATTTCTTCGGCTGAATTTCCCGAAAAAATTGTCGGAATCAAAGATAAAAAAGAATCATTGCGTGAAATAAAAGCGCGATTCGGCTGCGCGGTTGTCGGAATGACTCTGGGCGAAAAAGGTTCGCTCTTGCTGTGCGAGAACGAATTCGTCGAGACAAAAGGCTTTCGAGTTCCGAACGGCTGCAAAGACACGACGGGCGCGGGCGATGCGTTTCGCGTCGGATTTTTATACGGCTTGTTGACGAATGCGAGCATCGAGACCGCCGCACGAATGGCAAATGCCGTTGCTGCTCTCAAATGCCGCGAACTCGGAGCCAGAACGGCTTTGCCGACCGATTCGGAATTGCTGGAATTTCTGAGCAACTAGCTTGTTAATCTCAAAAAAATATCTCTGGACAATTTTCACATCCTGCGGTTAAAATAAGTCTAGCCGCTCTAAACGGTTTTCTGCCCATCAAAATTTCCAACCAGCAAATTCTCTTAAAGTGCCGCCGTTATTAGCTCAACTCTAAAGAAATGAATTCGATAACAGGTTTAATAATCCAATTTGCAGGCATTCTTTTAATTGCCACGCTGTTTGTTTTCTTGACAAAATCGCTCAAATCCACTGCCTTAAAATACTGGAAATGCGCGTGGCTCGCGCTTTCCTGTGCATTGCTTTGCCTGTTAGTTGCGTTTAATTTTGAACAAATCGCCAAGCCCTTTTTTGTTTTATATTATCTGGGGGAATATGTGTTTGGTTATCTGATGATTGCAGGCTGCCGAAATTATGTTTCAAACAAGGAAATAACCGTTCGGAGTTGGTTCTGGCTGATTCCGGGATTTTTGACGGCGGCGGTCTTGTCTTTTCCAATCGGCGATTTTAACGATGTTTTTAATTTCCATTCGTTTATTCTGGCAGTGTTTTTTGCCATTGCCTTTTTTACGTTAAAACCGTCGCGGGAAACAAACCAGGCAAATTCCGGCTACCGTGTGATGAAAGTCGCGCTCGCGCTGCTTGCGCTCGTTTTTTTCCATTACACAATTATTTTTAGTCTTCGTCATACTTCATATCCTACTTTGCTCGGCAATTATTTGTCTTATAACTCGATTATTGACCTTGGGCTGGAGATTCTTCTCGGTTTCGGTATAGTGATTCTTTTGCTGGAGAGAGTTCACCAGGACGTTGAAGAAACTAATCACAAACTCAGGGAAGCGCACGACCGGCTCGAAAAACTCGCTCACGTTGACCCGTTGACCGCCGCTTTCTCGCGCCACGCCTTTTACAGTTTTCTGCAAAAACATAATTTGGAAAACGATGCCGTCTCGGGTTGTGTCGGCGTGTTCGATATAGACAATCTGAAACCGATTAACGACAATTTCGGACACGCCGTCGGCGATTTCGCAATCAGTTCGGTGGCTCACGCCATCCGTTCGCTGGTCAGAGCGGACGATTTGATTTTTCGCTGGGGCGGCGACGAATTTTTTGTGGTGATGGTCGGCTTTGACGAAAAACAAGCCGTCGAGCGGATGAGCGAACTTAATTCATTGCTCAAAGATACGAAACTGCATAGCTTGACCGAGAGAATTTCGATAAAAGTTTCATTCGGTTTTGCCGATTTCGATAATATCTATGAATTAGAAAAAGCGATTGAAATCGCCGACGCGGAAATGTATAAAGCCAAGCAGCGAAACAAATATCCGGCAGAAACAAACGAGATGAACAAAATTTATTTCCCCGTTGTCAGCGAATCAGTTATATAAAGTCAAGCGGAGTTCTCTTGAGAAATACTCGAATTGTTCTTCTTTAGACTTCACTCAAAATAATTATCTCAGCACGACTTTTCGCGTCGTCGAGAAACTTTTCGATGTCACTTCCGACTTTTTGTTCGACCAAAGTTTGATTGATTCGCGTGCGCTGCTCGTCAAGCGTCGGTGCAAATAATCCCGGACTTTTTCGGCGAAACTCAGGCACGAAAACCTCGCGATAGTATTTCGCTTCATCTTCGAGCGTAATAACGGCAAACGAGCGAAAACGAAAGTCCACATATTTATCTATTGCCACTCTTTGCGCCATCATCCGCTGAAAATTGTCGTCCTTGATTGATTCAAAACCGACAATCCGCAGACGTTTTTCAAACTCGGCAGTCGAGGGAAACGAAGCCAGAACGCGCTTGATTTCATCGTCTGTTTCCCCTTGAGTCGGAGTGCGCGGAACTCTCTCGGCTTCGAGCGCAAACAAACGCTGGTTTATAAGAAGCTGCAAGGCGCGGTTGAGGTCTTCCGAAGTCGGCGGGAGAAGCGACACTCTCGGCTGCAAAGCAAGTTGCCAAAGCAAATCCGAATATGTAATCAGTTCGGGAACCCCGATGCCGTCGCCGACTGTCGCCACTGTTTTGTCAACAACCATTTGCGCCTGTGCCTTCGATGGAGAAAAAACAAAAAGCAATGCAGCCAAACCGAAGCCGACCAATAATTTTCTAATGCAAAATTCTCTTATTTTCATTTAAACTTCTGATTTTGTCCGAAATCGAAAAACCCGTTAAATTTTGTTGACAAAAAGCCAAAAATCTTTTCTAATTGATGAGGAAGTTTAGTTTCTTCTCATTTCAAAAATTCCAGCCACCCTCTCAGATGATAAAAGTCTAAAAAAGTTTGTCAAATCACCGGATAAAATCAAAATGTTAGCTTCAAAACGGGTAAAAAGCGAAACCGAATCGTCGTCTTTTAGCCTAAACAACACGAATTCTTCCACGGAGTTAAAGTTTATCACTGAACTCGGACGAAGTTTGCTTTTTACGGTGCATCCGAAAAAGGTGGCTTTGCGCGTGGCGGAAGCGATTCAAGCGGAAACCGGCACGCCTGTTTGCGCGGTGATTGCCGAGCTCAAACATATTGGTATCGTAAGTTCCGCCTCTACCCGCGAATCTTTTAAAACAAAACCTGATTTTTTACAAAAACACCGATTTGATAAATGGCTCGAATTTTTGCCGTCGCAAATTTCATTTTTGAACGAAGATAAACGAGACTTTTTCCTCAAAGGCAATGTTCACAACTTTGAATACATTTCACCCGTGCATATTGACGGCGAAGTAAAAGGCGCGACGGTCGTCGGTTTTGAAAACAAGGAAGATTGCTCGGAAGCGATTATGCGGCTGATTGATGCGGCGACGCAAATGACGGCGATGTCGCTGAATCTTTCGGCGCATTACGAAGCCGCGATTAACGCTTCGATAAATCAGGCGAAGGAAGAACACCGGCGATTTACCGAAGCGGTTCTGGACGCTCTGCCCGTTTCGATTTATGTGATTGACCGCGATTACCGGATTGTCACCTGGAATCGGCATCGGGAAATCGGTATTCAGGGAATTCCGCGCGATTCGGTTATCGGGCGGGACGTTTTCGAAGTTTTATCCAAACAGCCGCAAGGCAAACTGCGCCAGGAATTTGAGCGAGCGTTTCGCACCGGAAAAATCGAACGCATCGAGCAGCGCACGACAAACGAAAACGGAGCGACAATTCATTGGCTGGTCAGCAAAGTTCCGATGCCGGACAAGGAAACAGGCGAAATTACGCACGTTATCACAGTCGGCGAAGACGTAACCGTGCGCGTCGAAGCGATTCACGCCGTCGGACGCGCCGAAAAACTCTCTGCCGTCGGCAGGCTTGCGGCGGGCGTGGTTCACGAAATAAATAATCCGCTGGCAACAATCTCGGCTTGCGCCGAATCGCTCGAGTCGCGTGTCGAAGAAGGAAGTTTCGGTTCGTCGCCCGATGTCGATGATTTGCACGAATATCTCGGTTTGATTCGGAGCGAAGCATTTCGCTGCAAATCAATCACCAACGGCTTGCTCGATTTCAGCCGAATGCGGACGGGAAACCGTTTTCCGATTGACGTTGCTGAAGTTTTAAAATCTTCTGCCAGACTCGTTTCACATCAAAAGCGCGGCGACAATATCGAAATCAAATTCGAGATTGACGAGAATTTGACGCTCGTCAACGCCGACGAAGGACAATTGCAGCAAGCGATTATCGCGCTTGCCACCAACGCGATTGACGCAATGCCGGACGGCGGAACAATCATTTTTCGCGCCTTTCCGCAAGGCAATCGCATCGTTATCGAAATTCAAGACACCGGACACGGCATCGCGCCCGAAGAAGTATCGAAAATTTTTGAGCCGTTCTATACCACCAAAGAAGTCGGCAAAGGCACGGGACTCGGTTTAGCCGTCTGCTACGGAATTATCACCGAACACGGCGGGCGACTCAGCGTGCGTTCAAACATCGGCGCGGGAACAACTTTTTCGATGTTTCTTCCAATTCAAAAGAGTTAGGGTGCTGAGTGCTGAGTCCTTAGCACTGAGTAAAACTCGACTGACTAAGGACTCAGCACTCAGCACTCAGCACTCAGCACTCAGCACTTAGCACTCAGCACTAATATTTTATGGCAAAACTTCTTGTAGTTGACGATGAAAACAATCTGCGCCTGGTCGTGCAGAAGGAAATGACGCGCCAGGGTCACGAAGTCGAAACGGCTTCGGACGGCGAAGCGGCTTGGGACGCGCTCGAACAGCAGGATTTCGACGTTCTGCTGTGCGATATAAATATGCCGCGTCTTGACGGGATTGCCCTTTTGCGCCGTCTGCGCGAGAGAAGTCAAAATCCGCCCGAAGTGATTATGCTCACCGGACAGGCAACAGTCGAATCCGCAATCGAAGCAATGAAGCTCGGCGCATACGATTACCTGACCAAACCTTACCGCATCACCGAACTTTCCGCGCTCGTTACGCAATCTGCCGAAAAACAAAAACTCAAAATTGACAACCAGCGACTTCGCGCGCAACTCCAACGGACAAACCAAAATATGCCGGAAATCGTGGCGGAGTCGCCGCAGATGAAGGAAATTTTGCGTCTCGTTCAGCGCGTCGCACCGTCTGACACATCGGTTTTGATTACGGGCGAATCGGGAACGGGCAAGGAACTTGTGGCGCAGGCGATTCATCGTCTTTCACGACGCAACGACAAAACTTTTATAGATTTGAACTGCGCGGCTTTGCAGGACACGCTGCTCGAATCCGAACTTTTCGGACACGAAGCCGGAGCATTTTCCGGCGCGCGCGCTCGCAAGCTCGGACTTTTTGAGATTGCCGATAGCGGCACGCTGTTTCTCGACGAAGTAATGGAAATGCCCGCGCAGCTTCAATCGAAACTGCTCCGCGCTTTAGAAACACGCACGTTTTTCCGTGTCGGCGGCGTGAAGAAAGTCGAAGTTGACGTGCGGCTGGTCGCCGCGACAAATCGCAACATCGTTCAATCCGTAGCAGAAGGAGTTTTCCGCTCGGATTTACTTTATCGAATAAATAGTTTTGAAATTCACATTCCGCCGCTTCGTGAACGGCGTGAAGACATCGAGCCTTTGGCACAGCATATTTTGCAGAAAATCGCCGGAGCAAACGCGCCCGAACTCGCGCCGCAAGCCATTGATGCACTTTCGTCATACAGTTGGACGGGAAATGTCCGCCAGCTTCGTAACTGCCTGGAACGCGCGATTTTACTCGCGGACAACGGCAAAATCACGACGAAAGAGCTTCCGCCCGAAGTCGTTTATCGGACAAATGAGCCGAGCGTTTCCGTCAGCTACAATACGCCAAAGGAAAATGGGAACGGCACGAATTCTTTTCAAAATTCTGCACCGACAGCTTTGCACGAAGTCGAGAAACAACAAATTTTACGGGCTTTGGAACAAACCGGCTGGCATCGCGGCAAGACTGCGGAGCTTCTCGGCATTTCGTCTTCGACGCTTTATCGCCGTCTGCGCGAATATGATTTGGAAGTTTGATTTGCAAAACGCTTGTGAATCTCTGCAAGAAAGCTGTACAAAAAATTCTCTCTGAAAATTTTTGCAGAAAGCCGAAGCCATAGAAATAAATTTAAACTCGCTCTCTTCAATTGAAAACCCAATGTTCAATTGACCGTTTCCGTGTGTTCGAAAGATGCGGAAATCGGCAATTGAATACTCAACGCCCGCGCGGAAACTTTGACGGGAAAAACCTTCATTCCGCGAAGCGTTTTCAGAACGCCGCCGCATCGTTCTGACTTCTGGCTTTTACGAATAAAAGAAAGGTAACCGACAATTTTACCGAGCCGGAAAGTAGTTTTATGATAGAAGATAATATGTCCGAAAAAAAATCAGAATCCGCGCTGACCGAAACGCCTGTGATGGACGATGAAACTTATAAATTTGTCCAGGAAGTATTTCAGCTCGCGCGTGTCGGCGATACCGCGCGTTTGAAGGACTTGCTTGAACACGGGCTGGTGCCGAACATCCGCGACGGCAAAGGCAACAGTCTTTTGATGTTGGCGAGCTACAACGGAAACCACGATGCAGTGCGCGTGCTGCTCGAACACGGGGGCGATCCCGAACTCGCCAACGACAGCGGTCAGATTCCGCTTGCCGGCTCTGCTTTTAAAGGCGACACGGAAATGGCGCGGCTTTTAATCAATCACGGTGCCAACGTCAACGCCCGCATGTCAAACGGGAAAACGGCTCTGATGTTCGCCGCGATGTTCAACCGCACCGAAATTATCGACCTGCTGCTGGCGCACGGGGCGGACGCATCTTTGCAGTCAAGCGACGGTATGACGGCATTCAGTCTTGCACAGAAAATGGAGGCTCAAGCCGCAGCAGAGCGATTGGGCGCGATGCAGAAATCGAATGAATGAGGGGAAATTGGAAGTAGAAACGGGAAGCGAAATAAGGTTGTTTATTTACACGGACATTTGCTTTAGCCAGTAGACTGAAATTGGAACGACAAAAGGCTAGAGCAATGAAGTTGACTGATTATTTATCACTGTTTGGCGGCGTGCCGAACATTTTAACGATAAAAATCAAGGGGAATTTTAACGATGATTGAAGCGGTAATTTTTGACGTTGACGGAACGCTCGTCGACACGGTTGATATGCACGCCGAAGCGTGGCAGAGAGCATTCAAAGAATTCGGTAAGGATTTAGAGTTTCAAGCGGTGCGCGAACAAATCGGGAAGGGCGGCGACCAATTGATGCCCGAATTTTTGACGAAAGAAGAGATGAACGATTTCAGCGAAAAACTGGAAAAGCGGCGCACGGAGATTTTCGACAACGAATATTTGCCGAAAACAAAACCGTTTCCAAAAGTGCGCGAACTGGTCGAACGCATCAAAAAAGACGGCAAAAAAATTGTCTTAGCTTCGAGCGCGACTGACGAGGAAGTCGAATTTTTCAAAAAGGTGATGAATATCGCCGATTTGCTCGAAGCCGAAACGACATCGGACGACGCGGAAGAATCGAAACCCGAACCTGACATTTTTGAAGCGGCACTCAAGAAAATCGGCAATCCCGATGCGAGCAAATGCGTCGTCGTCGGCGACACGCCGTATGACGCAATCGCGGCGGGGAAAATCAATCTCCCAACCATCGGCGTTTTGAGCGGCGGTTTTCCCGAACAAAGTTTAATGGACGCGGGCTGCATCGAGATTTATCGTGACCCGGCTGATTTGCTGGCGCGTTACGACGAATCGGTAATTGCCGGAGGCACGGCGAAAGCGGCAAATGATTGAAAGGATTTCCGGTAAAACGTTCGCCGCCGGTTAAATTGTTCTCCGGCTCAAACAAGTTCTCGTTCAACGGCGCAAGCCTTTGATTTAGTTTTGAAGTTTTTGACAAGGAGTTCTATGATTAAATTAAGGAGAAATTAAAATGCCGGAACAATTTAACGAACAAAAACAGGATGCCGACGAAGACAAAGACCCGCAAAACGTCGAACGAGACGGCTTTACGGCGGAAGAATTGGGCGAAGCGTCGGCTTACGACAGCACGACCGAAATAGCGCAGATGATGCGGCGCGGCGACGAAACCAAAGGCGACCCGGACGACCGTGATGTCGTCGGCGCAACGACCGCTGCTAACAACGACGACAACAAACCTGTGCCCCGACACCAGCGCGGGGCAGATGATTTATCGGACAAAAATTCGGAAACATAATGAAACCGATTCGCCTTTTTTTATCCGCTTTATCTACAAAAAGAGAAGTAGCTTAATTACCGGAAAGCAATAAAGGTTTGAAACTAATTACTTTTAAGAAAGAGTGCCCTCGACAGGATTCGAACCTGTAACCTAGCGATTATGAGCCGCGCGCTCTACCGTTGAGCTACAAGGGCAAAGTTTTAATAGTTTAGTTGAAAGTTTTTTTTCAAGCAAATGCGATTATTTAAAGAACTCAAAAGTAATCAAATACGACAAGGCTAATGATAAAACTACGCCCGGTAAATTAAATTGGAAAGCAAAAATTAACGCCGACTTTCAATTCTGAAAATCGGCGTTTGCAAATTGTTTTCAACTTTTAGCCGAATTAAATCTCAAGGAGATAATCCGGCTAATTTTGTTAATCACCAAGACGAACCGAGCGAATCATATTACGAAAAGTGTTGTTGTAATTCGACGATTCATTTTCCGGTGCAACAGCAACGATGTAGAACAAATCGCCGTTGCGAAGCTGTGTTGTAATGATGCTAACAACTTCGTTTCTGTTCGTCAGAGGCGAGCGTCCCGACAACGATGTCGCGTAGGCGTTTCTTCCGCCAAGCGTCGTTCTGGTGTAATTCGTGGCTTGTCTCAGGTAATTGTTACCTTCGCTCTGCAAAAGACTGTTAATATAATTTTCAGTTGCCTGCTGCAAATCAGTTCTTCCGCCGGTTCTGGAAATACCAATCATCGCGCCGTGCGTAATGCCCTGGTCGCCATAAGCACCCTGCGGCGCAAACCAGACGGATTCCTGGGTCGGAAGCTCCTGCCAGTTATCCGGCACATTCATTTGGAAATTGCCGCTTGAAAATACTCTGGAGCGGGAAGACGGCAACTGAACGCGGCTTGAGTATCTGCCGTTTGCCATCGGGTTTTGACCTTGACCTGTTCCCCGATTTGTTCCTCGTCCGTTTTGCTGGTTGCGAGCAATTTCTTCCATTGATTGAGCGCGGGGCTGCCCTGAAAGTCGGCTTTGAATGCGCTGAAATTGTCTGGTGTCCTGAGTTGCATTTCTCGAAA
>Ga0136617_10001416_pt1 | contig 21309 bp, 22 predicted proteins | sample AntDrymUQ3222106_2_FD_129672 | JGI IMG/M metagenome (GOLD analysis project Ga0136617, IMG submission 129672) | Polar desert sand microbial communities from Dry Valleys, Antarctica - metaG UQ322 (21.06) | ecosystem: Environmental > Terrestrial > Soil > Desert | place: Antarctica: Dry Valley...
ACCGGATGGACGCAGAGTAGAAGCTCCCTTTCACTTTATTGACTCAAGGCTTGACATTGTTAAGGTGGTGAGTCACTATGCCTCTCGACGGGCTCAAGGAAGGCCGTCTTGACCGGAGGCATCACTCATGTTCGACCACCGTTGGCTGACCCCAGACCACGCAGCACTCCGTCGGGAAGGCCGGCCCACCAGGCGCCAGACGCACCCGCGCTGGTCGGAGCCGGCGCCCAAGGGTGGCCGGCGCCGCACAGAAGAGGCGCGCTGATCCGTGGCGCACGATGTCATCGCCACGTGTCCCGTCTGCTCCAACGAGCTCAGCGTCACCCGTCTGCACTGCGCGGAATGCGGCACCACCCTGGAGGGCGACTTCAGCGTGGGCCGATTCGGCCGGCTTTCTCGTGAGCAGCTGTCCCTTCTAGAGAGCTTCCTGCGGGCTCGCGGCAACCTGCGCGAGATGGAGCGCGAGCTGGGGCTGTCATACCCGACCATCCGGGGACGCGTCGATGCACTGGTCCGGTCCCTCGGCCTGGGTGGCGCAGAGCCGGCGTCCGGGGAGCCGGCCGTCAGTGGCCGCCGCACGGCAGGCGCCGATGCCGGCGCGCGACGGGCGATCCTGGAGCGACTCGCTCGCCGTGAGATCGGCGCGGACGAAGCCGCCGCTGCGCTGCGTTCCAGTGTTCCAGCGGAGGGCGACGGCGATGTCCAGGGATAGGGGCGAGACGATCGTCCATCGCATCGGGGAGACCGGGACGCTCATCCTGCGGACCGTGTCCGGAAGCATCCGCGTCCGGGGCGTGGACGGCGATGAGGCGAGCGTCCGGGCACAGCTTGACCTTCATCGCAACGAGACAGCGACCGACGTGCTGGAGGTGATCCGCGAGGAGGGCGAGCTGCGCGTGGCAGTGCGCGGGCGCCGCCAGGGCGGCCTGGCCGGACTTGTCGGGTCCGTTGCCGGCGGACATCTGGAAGTGGAGATGCCACGCCGTGCGGCGCTGCGCCTGACGGGCGTGAGCGCGGACCTGGAGGTGGCCGGCATCCACGGCGAACAGGAGTACCGCACCGTCTCCGGCGACCTGGACATCTCCGATGGCGCCGGCGCCATCACGCTGACCACCGTCTCGGGCGACGTTCGCCTGGGGGCGACCAGCGTCAGCCTGGAAGCATCCACCACCTCCGGCGATGTGGCGGTCGATGTCACACGGTTCGAGGCGGTGCACGTACGCTCGTTGAGCGGCGACGTTCACCTGGCCGGCGACCTGGCAGCCGGCGCCCACCACCGCGTCGAGTCGGTCAGCGGCGACCTTCGATTGGTGCCGGCTGGCGGCCTGCGGCTCCAGGTGAGCGGCTTCTCGTCCGACGTCGACTCGGAGCTTCCCTACAGCGAAGAGACGCGCGGCGGCCGGCGCGTGCTGGTCATCGGGGACGGAGCAGCGGAAGTCTCCTTTCGGACCATGTCCGGCGACGCCAGCGTGCTCGCCGGGCGCTTCCAGGGCGATGCGGGTGAGGGCTTCATGCACTCTCGCTCTTCGAGGGACGCCAGCTCGCCACGACCACCGCGACCACCACGACCACCACGACCGCCAGCACCCCAGGCGCCGTTCGGGCCATCGGACGCTCTGGGAGCGAACGATGGAGCGGGTTCGGCCGTGACGGACCGCCAGCTGGAGATCCTGCGTGCCGTGGAGCGCGGCGAGATCGATGTGGACGATGCCGCCAGCCTGCTGGAGGAGACCGGAGATGACTGAGGATCTGGACGCCATCCTGGCCCGCGTCGCGGCCGGCGAGATGACCGCGGAAGAGGCGGAGCCTCTCGTGGCGGCGGCCGTCGAACCGGCCGAGACCGATCGGGGACCATCGGCTGGAGCCACCGGACCAGCTCGCCCTCAGCGTACGGTCCGGCTCCAGGTCACCGAGCGAGGGCGCGCCATGGTGGATCTGCGCATCCCCATGGGCATGGCCGGTCTGGCAGGGGCCTTGGTGCCCGGCCTCTCGGGCTCGCAATCCGATCGCATCCGCGATGCGCTGCGGTCCGGCCGGGTCGGTCCCGTGCTGGAGGTCCTGGACGAGCACGGCGATGGGGTAGTCATCTCGACCGAGTGATCGTCGCCAAGGGACCGCGCGTGGCCTCCTGCACCCTGTTAGATTGACGACTAACACCAGTTAGTCCCGCCCCGCAAGGCCACGACCACGACCACTGAAGGGAGGCACTGTTGGAAGGCCACGCCCGGCGACCCGGCCTCATCAGGCATCCGGACTTCGTGAAGCTCTGGACTGCCGAGACGATCAGCCAGTTCGGCACCCAGGTCAGCCTGCTGGCGTTGCCGCTGATCGCGGCCACCGTATTGAGGGTTCCGCCCTTCGAGTTCGCCCTGCTGGCGACGTTCGAGTTCCTGCCCTTCATCCTGCTGAGCCTTCCGGCGGGCGTGTGGGTCGACCGGCTGCGGCGCCGACCCATCCTGATCCTGGCCGACGTCGGCCGTGCCATCGCGCTCGTCTCCATCCCGGTGGCTGTCCTATTGGATGCGCTGACCATCTGGCAGCTGTACCTGGTGGGCTTCTCCATCGGCTGCCTGACCGTCTTCTTCGATGTGGCCTATCAGTCGTACCTCCCCGCCCTGGTGGAGCGAGAGGACCTGGTGGAGGGCAACTCCAAGCTAGAGATCAGCCGCTCCGCCGCACAGATCGCCGGGCCAGGCGTCTCCGGCGTGCTCATCGGGCTCGTGACCGCGCCGATCGCCATCGTGGTCGACTCGGTCAGCTTCCTGCTCTCGGGGTTGTTCCTGCTGCTCATCCGGCGACCAGAGCCCGTCCCCGCCCGCCCAGCCGTGGTAGCGGGCGCCAAGGGACCCAGCATGCGCACCGAGATAGCCGAGGGGCTGCGCTACGTTGGCGGCAACCGATATCTGCGCAGCATCTCGGCCACGACCGCCCTGTCCAACCTCTTTGGGAACATCGCGTTGTCCATCCTCCTGCTCTATCTCGTGCGGGAGCTCGGCTTTACGGCGGAGCTGCTGGGCATCACCTTCTCGTTGGGTTCGGTCGGCTTCCTGGTCGGTGCCGTATCAGCTAACCGCCTGGCGGCCCGTTTCGGCGTCGGTCCCACCATCGTCGGGTCGGCGATGCTCTTCGGCCCTGCCCTGCTGCCCATCGCCCTCGCCCCGCCGGAGTCCGCTCTGCCCTTCGTGGCGGCGGCCGGCTTCATCGGAGGACTGGGCGGGGCGGTCTACAACATCAATCAGGTGAGCTTCCGCCAGGCCATCACGCCGGAGCGGATGCAGGGCCGGATGAACGCGACGATGCGCTTCATCGTTTGGGGCACCATCCCGCTGGGCACCATGACGGGCGGCTTCCTGGGCGGCGCCATCGGCCTTCGGGAGACGATCTGGGTCGGTGCCATCGCTTCGCTCTTCGCCTTCATCCCCGTCGCTCTCGGACCGGTCCGCTCCATGATGACGATGCCAGAGCCGGTGACCGACATCGTCGGCGAGGCAGTCGACGAGACACCGCGACCCGTGACGGGCAGCCCGCGCGCCAGCTTGGACGACAGCTGATGACGACGGCGGCCGTCGCGCGGCCGGATCTCATCAGGCACTCGGACTTCGTGAAGCTGTGGGTGGCTGAGAGCATAAGCGTCTTCGGCAGCCAGATCAGCCAGCTCGCCATTCCGCTGCTGGCCATCGTCCTGCTCGACGCGTCGGCCTTCGAGGTGGGATCGTTGACCGCGGTCGGCTTCCTGCCCTTCTTGCTCGTCGGGCTGCCGGCTGGCGTGTGGGTCGACCGCCTGCGGCGACGGCCCATCATGATCGCTGCGGATGTCGGTCGGGCCGTGCTGCTGGGCAGCATCCCGGCGGCCTGGCTGCTCGGTTCGATCTCCCTGCCGCAGCTCTACGCCGTGACCTTCCTGGCGGGCATCCTGACCGTCCTCTTCGACGTGGGCTACCAGTCCTACCTTCCCTCACTGGTCCACCGCGACCAGCTTATGGAGGGCAATGGGAAGCTCGAGATGAGCCGGGCCTCCGCGCAGGTGGCGGGGCCGGGTCTGGCCGGTGCGCTCGTCCAGCTCGCCGGCGCACCGCTGGCCATCGCCGTCGACGCCCTCAGCTTCCTGGTCTCCGGACTGTTCCTGGTGGCCATCCGCCGGCCGGAGCCGCTGCCCGGCGGCGACCGGCCGAGGACATCGATGCTGGTCGACATCGGGGAGGGCCTGCGCTTCGTGCTAGGCCATCCGCTCCTGCGACCCATCACGGCCGCCACCGCCATCGCCAACCTGTTCAGCGCGATCGCGAGCTCCGTGATGCTGATCTTCTTGGTGAGGGAGCTGCGCCTGGACCCTGTACTGATCGGGGCGATCATCGCCATCGGCAGTGGCGGGGGCATCGTGGGAGCACTCGTCGCGACCCGGGTCCAGCGCCGTATCGGTGTCGGCCCCACGTTCATCCTCTGCGAGGCGGGTTTCGCGGCGGGCTACCTGCTGGTGCCCGTGGCGTCCGTGACCGCGCCGATCGTCTTCGCCACGGTGGGTCTTTTCCTGGCCACCATGGGCTCCACCGTCTTCAGCATCGTGGGCCTGACGCTGCGGCAGCGCATGGCCACGACGCGCATGCAGGGACGGACCAATGCCACGGTGCGGACCATCAACTGGGGCGTGCTGCCCATCGGCTTCTTCCTGGGTGGCGTGCTGGGCACTCTCATCGGCATCGTGCCCACGCTGATCGTGGGCGCCCTGGGTCTGCTCCTGGCGGGGCTCCCCGTGCTCTTCTCGCCGGTCCGGTCGATGCACGAGATGCCCCTGGCCGTTGATGCCGGCTGACCGGCCACCTGCCCACCGACATGGAAAGGCCCTCCCGTTCTGCCCGGGAGGGCCTCTCGCGTTCGAACGAGTCTTGTGCGAGCGTGTCGGTCAGTCCCGCTCCTGTCGGTTCACCCAGGCGACGCAATGTCCCTGGTTGCGGAAGGTCGGATCGGTGAATGTACGCCATCCGCCGTTCTTGCACTCGTCCTTGGAGATCGGATAGGACCGGAACAGGTCCATGCCCACGATGACCGGGTCGTGGTCCGACGAGCGGAACACGTCCGGCTGATAGAGATCCTGGGACTTGAACTCTGTGTTGTAGTCGATGACCGACGGCTCGTCGGTGTTGATGTGCCATTCGGTGACATCAGTCACCTGATCGACCACCGATTCGCTGCCGAGCGCGTAGTCGAGATTCCCTGACCAACCGTCGAAGATGTACGTGTACGCCTCGGCGCCCACGAACATGCGGTTGAGGTTCGTGTACCCGCCCTCCTCGAAGGCCACGATGGGATCCTCGCGGGCGTAGGAGTTGAGGTCACCGATGATCATGAAGTCGGGGTCATCGCTGTCCGTCGGATCGTCCGCGAGCCAGTCGACGATGGCCTCCGCGGCTGCCTCGCGGGTGAGGTTGCAGTTGCCCTGTCCGTCACCGGTGTCCGGGTCTCCGAGGTCGTCGCAGTCGGAGCCCTTGGACTTGAGGTGGTTGACCACGACGGTCAAGACCTGGTCAGTGCCGTTCTCGCTGAAGGTCTGGGCGAGCGGCGGACGGTTCAGGTCGTCCCGGAAGCGAGGATCCTCCGCGGTGGTAAGCGTCTCGAAGTCGCCGAGTGGCGTAACGCTCGCCGGCTGATAGATGAGCGCCACCTTGATGGCGTCGCCACCGATGATGCCCGTGTCGATGAAGTCGTACGTGCCGGCACCGGCCTCCGCGTTCAGGCCGCTGACCAGGTCCTCGATGGCGCTGTCCACCTCGGCACCGCCCGAGGCGTCGTTCTCGATCTCCATGAGACCGACGATGTCGGCGTCCATGGTGGTGATGGCCGCGATGATCTTGTCCCGCTGCCGCGTGAACTCCTCGTCTGAATCCGCGCCGCGGCAGTCACTGCGCGTCCCGCTGGGGTAGCAGGACGCACCCGACTCGTCGATGGTGTCGAAGTAGTTGAGCACGTTGAAGGCGGCGACCTGGAGGCGACCGCCTACGTCTTCCGGCGTGGCCGGCCGTTCGTTCTCGCGGTCGATGGCCACCGGAGCGGTGGGCTGGATCCGGTAGTCGCGGGTCGTGCTGTTGCTGGTGATCAACCCGTAGTCGACGTTGCCGGTGAGGTCGGTGATGGTGTCACCCGCCCGGTTGGTGTCCCCCGCGCCGATATAGGGGATGGGGTTTGGGTTCTGTGAGCTTCTGCCGTCATCCAGGATGATGACGCGCCGCGCGTTCTCATCGGCTTGGGCCAGCGCCTCAGGCGTGCCTGGTCGGAAGAGGTTGGTCGGGTTGTACAGGCGGCCACCCGACGAGAGGGTCAGCTGGCCGTACCGGCCTAGGAAGAAGTTCTGGCTGATGGTCAGCTCCTGGGCGAAGGAGACATGCATCCCTTCGTGCTGCTCCAGCTCACCGTTCTCCGCCTCGGGCAGGGAGATGGGAGTGGTCGGGACCGGGTTGCTCGCTGAGCAGGTGGTGATGCTGCTGAGGTCGCTGAGCTCCGTGATCCCGTTGAACTCGACGACGTCACCCGTGACGGCCACGAGATCGCCCACGGCCACGTCATCGCGCGCAGCGTTGAAGATGAACAGTCCGTCGGAAGTGGCGGTATCGCCGTCTCCTGCGGCATCCTGGATGTAGAACCCTGCCAGCGCCGCGAATGTCTCGAAGTCGCCGGTCACGATGCCCTGCGTCGTCACGACGTCGCCCACGAGCGGGCTGACGTCGCCATCACCCTGGATCGCGAAGGTCCGCGTCACGCCGGCACCACCCGGGGTGCACGCCTCGACTCCGCCGGCAGTGAGACCGAAGACGTAGTCAGCGGCCATGCTGTCCGGCGTCCCGTCCTGGTCGGCCACGCCGTCCGCCTCGATGGTCACGGTGCAGTTCTCGCCCGCCGCGAAGTCAGCGCCGGGATCCAGCGTGTAGGTCGTGGGGCCACCCGACACGCTGGCGGTGACGGCGCCGCTGTCGCAGTCGATGGTGTACCAGTCGCCCGAGACGGTGACCGGCTCACTGAAGGTGATCACGATATCCGCGTCGCGATCGACGTCACGCTCACCATCGGCAGGATCGGTGCTCGACACGCTCGGTGCCGCGTCGCCCGTGCCGGAGAACGTCTGACCCGTATTGACGGCGTCCTGCGTTGCGGCGGCCGGTGACTGCCAGGTGAAGTCCTGGTAGGTCGTGCCCGTGCCCGAAAGTTGGAGCGAGAGGCCGGGCTGCTCGCTGGTCCCACCGGTCTCCGACACGCCGATGTCGGTGCTGGTCATGCCGGCCGCTGTGTGGCTCGTCGCTTGGAAGGATCCCTCGTACGAGAGGAACTGGACGACGGTCAGACCGTTGACGAGCGCCACTCCGTCCGGTGCACCGTTCTGGATCCCGTTGGACGGGTAGCTCAGGCTGACGGTGCCGTGTCCGTTCTGCTGGTCCGGGATGGAGCCGCTAAGCGGGTCGCTGTCGTATCGCGCTCCGCCGCTGCCGTTGTACAGCTCGATGGACCAGCCCGTGAGGGAGGTGCCGGCGGGCCCTGCGATCTCAACGAACTCACCCTGGTCTGTGCCTGCGTTGTCGTAGTGGATCTCGTTGATGAACACCGTTGCCGGGTCCACAGTGAAGGCCCCGGCGGGTGCGGGGGCTGAGCCAGGTGACAGCCCGCTCACGAGGAGTGCCGCCGTGATCACAGGCACGGCAATGGAACGTACGGCAGAAAACGACATCGGGCCTCCCCCAGACGACCTAGTGCCCATGCGGCCGGGCTGGCTCGCAGGTGGTCGGTGAAGTCAGGATAACGGTGCTGGCAACCGCTCTCGTGAGCGGCTTGTAAACACTTGGTCAACATGCCGCGATGCCCGCCCTCGTGGCCGGCACCGCCAGGACCGCCGGCGGCCTGCTCACCCTGGTCGCCGCATCGGTGGTCATCTCGTTGTGGCCCGCCCTGGTGCCGATCGCCTGCCCGTGGACGTCACCGACCGGCTCCGGGGTCCTCCCCCGGTTGCTGTACCCTGCCGGGGCCGTGAGATCGCCACGACGACCGACTCCCGCAGCGGCCGTGGTGGCGTCCCGTTCCGACGCCTTCGGCCGAGCGACCTCGTAGGAATAGGAGGCCATTCCTGGACTTATCCGAGATCACGCTGGTAGGCATCAACGCCGAGAATGCTCAGAAGCTGCTCGTGACGCTGGCTGTCTTCATCGTCGTCATCGTCCTGCGCAAGGTCCTCATCGCGCTGTCCCGCCTGATCATCCGTGGGACACGAAATGAGACGACGCGATTCTGGACTCGCCAAGCGATAAGCCTGTTCACCACCTTGCTGCTTGTGGTGGGCATCCTCTCCATCTGGTTCGACGACCCGACACGCCTGGCTACGGCGTTGGGACTGGTCAGCGCCGGTCTGGTCTTCGCCTTGCAGAAGGTCGTGACCGCTATCGCGGGATACTTCGTCATCCTTCGCGGCAGTAACTTCACCGTGGGCGACCGCATCACCATGGGCGGGGTGCGCGGAGACGTCGTGGCCCTCGGCTTCATCCAGACGACCATCATGGAGATGGGCCAGCCTCCAACGGTGGAGGGCGCCCAGCCGCCGATGTGGGTACGGAGCCGGCAGTACACGGGCCGCGTCGTCACGGTCAGCAATGCTCGGATCTTCGATGAGCCGGTCTATAACTACACGCGCGACTTTCCTTATCTATGGGAGGAGATCACGATCCCGATCTCCTACACCGCTGACCGCCACCGGGCCGAGGGGATCCTCCTGGAGGCCGCGCGGCGCCACACCGTCGAGATAAGCGAGTTGAGCCAGGAAGCCCTCGAGACCATGCGGCGCCGGTATTTCGTCCAGTCGATGAGCATGGAGCCGAAGGTGTACTGGCGCATCACGGACGACTGGCTCGAGCTCACCGTACGCTTCATCGTCCACGAACGCGGTATCCGCGATCTCAAGGACGCGGCCAGCCGCGACATCCTGGCCGGCTTGGACGAGGCGGGCATCGGGATCGCTTCGGCTACCCTTGACATCGTGGGTCTGCCGCCGCTGCGCCATGAGAACGTCATCCCGGCGGAAGCATCCCGGTCTTCGAGCGGCTCGAATGAGGAGATCAGGTGACTGGACTGGCAGTCGAGCGTGCCGCCCGGAACGAGGCAGGTGACGTGCCTGCCGAGCTGATGTCCCGGCTGGAAGGGCACCGCGTGGAGCTGACCGCTCATTGCTATCGGATGCTGGGATCGGCCTTCGAGGCAGAGGACGCCGTCCAGGAGACGCTGGTCCGAGCGTGGCGAGGCTATGACCGCTTCGAAGGACGCGCGGCGCTCCGGTCGTGGCTGTATCGCATCGCCACCAACGTCTGCCTCGACATGCTGAGCGCGAGCCAGCGTCGGGCCCGACCGATGGACCTGACGCCCGCCTCGTCCGCGGACGCGGGCCTGGGCGCCCCGCTTCCCGAGTCGGCCTGGATCGAGCCGGTCCCGGACAGCCGCGTGGTTTCGGCGGTCGACCCGGCCGAGATAGCGGTGGTGAGGGAGTCGATCCGTCTGGCATTCGTAGCCGCTCTCCAGCACCTGCCGCCGCGCCAGCGAGCGGTGCTCATCCTTCGCGAGGTCCTGCGCTGGAGGGCGTCCGAGGTCGCCGAGCTGCTGGACACCACCGTCGCCTCCGTCAACAGTGCGCTCCAGCGAGCGCGCGCCACGCTCGCCGCCAGCGGGGTCCGGGACACTGAGCGGTCGGAGCCGATGGACGACGCGCAGCAGGCGCTCCTGTCGCGCTATGTCGACGCCTTCGAGCGCTATGACATGGACGCCCTCACCGCGCTGCTGCGCAGGGACGCCAGCTGGTCGATGCCGCCCTACGAGCTGTGGCTGCGTACCCACGAGGACATCGTCGCCTGGTGCCTCGGACCCGGCAGCGCGTGTCGCGGCTCGCGTTTGGTGCCCACCATGGCGAACGGCTCGCCAGCGTTCGGACACTACAAGCCGAGCGGTCCCGGGGGCACGCAGGAGCCGTGGTCCCTCCAGGTGCTGGAGCTGTCAGGGGGCCGCATCACGGGGATCACCTTCTTCCTCGACACCGCGCGGTTCTTCCCGCTCTTCGGATTGCCGCTTCAGCTCGACGGTTAGGGCTGTCGCGCACGGGACGACGTCGCTCAGCCCCACGAGGACGAGCAATCCCCGCAGCTCCTCGGACGCGTGGAGCAACAGGAATGGCCTGCCCAGCCGGCGCGCGACGAGCAGAAGCCAAGCGAGGATCGCCACGGTACCGAGGTCCGGGTCAGTGACTCCGCCCACGTCGCACACGACCGACCCGGCGGATCCTGCCTCCAGGAACAGGTGCACCGGCCTTGTCGCGGGCAGGCCGGTCCGTGGCGTGTGATCGGCAGTGGCCAGCGGAACCTCCTTCCTGGAGGTATAGACCGGCCGGCCGGGACAGAGTCATCGGCGCGACGTGTCAGAAGACGGAGGGCACGAACCATTGCGTCGACATCGGCGGCCGGACGTAGCCCGTCTCGGCCTGGCGGGGTGGGAGCACGATCGCCTCCACCGGAGGCTCCTGATATGGCACCTGGCTCAGCAGATGCGTGATGCAGTTGAGGTGCGCCCGCCGCTTCGAATCCGACTCCACGACCCACCAAGGAGTCTCATCCAGGTCGGTATGCGCGAACATGTCGTCCTTGGCCTTGGAGTACTCCACCCAGCGGCTCCGAGACTCAAGGTCCATCGGGCTGAGCTTCCAGCGCTTCGTGACGTCTGCGATCCGGCCTTGGAATCGGCGTTCCTGTTCCCCGTCGCTCACGGAGAACCAGTACTTGATGAGCGTGATCCCGGAGCGAACGAGCATCCGCTCGAACTCCGGGCATGAGCGGTAGAACTCCTGTACCTCTTCCTTCGTGGCGAAGCCCATCACCCGCTCGACGCCGGCTCGGTTGTACCAGGATCGATCGAACAAGATCATCTCCCCGGCTGCGGGAAGCTGGGCGACGTAGCGCTGGAAGTACCACTGCGTCCTCTCTCGGTCGGTGGGTGTCCCCAACGCGACGACCCTGGCGAAGCGCGGATTCAACGTCTCGGTGATGCGCTTGATGACCCCGCCCTTGCCCGCCGCGTCCCGGCCCTCGAACAGGACGACGACCTTGAGCCCCTGCCGACGGATCGATTCCTGCTGCTTAACCAGCTCGATCTGGAGCCGCTCCAGCTCGCGCTCGTAGACCTTCTTCTTTACGGAGCCTTCCGCCGGCTCCGGGTCTTCCATGGCGTGCGTCCCTCCCGCCTCCACCGTGGCTGCGGGCGGTTCGGCGTCGGCCTCCTGGGTGTCACCCTCGTTCGTATCGCCCTTGACGCGAGTCGCCTTTGTCACGGCCATCGCTACTTCCCCACACTTCCATGTCCGTCGTCCGGTGGTAAGCGTACTCGCGCGGCGCGACACTCGGCGCTCGGGTACGGTCTTCCGGCACCGGTCAGCGTGGCGCATCATGGACGTCCAGCGGAGGGAATCGATGGCCACGGCGCTCATCTTCGGTATCACGGCGAGCTCAGCCTTCATCATCGGCGTCTTGATCGGCCTGTTTACCACGCCGCCGAAACGGGTCGTGGCCGCCATCCTCGCCTTCGGCGGCGGGATCCTTGTCTCCGCGCTCTCGTTCGAGCTGGTGAGCGAGGCGTCCGAGAAGGGCACCACGGCCTTCGTGGTAGGTGGGTTCCTGTCGGGCGCGGTGATCTACGTCGCGATCGCGGTGGTCCTTGATCGGCTGGCGGCTCGCTCACCGAAACGCGAGGGCCGTCATGCCGACGATGTCGTCCCGGAGGCACATCGGAAGCCGGAATCGACGGAGGTCGCCACGGTCAGTGGCATCGCGCTTCTCGCGGGCACGGTCCTTGACGGGATCCCCGAGAACGCGGCGATCGGCATCAGCCTCCTCGCCGAAGGGCGGGGCCTCGGCATCGTGCTTCTGGCAGCCGTCTTCCTGAGCAACCTTCCCAACACCATCACGAGCACCATCGGGATGCGCCAGGAAGGTCGGTCGAGCGCCTTCATCCTATCCGTCTGGACGATCGTCGCGGTGGCCTGCACCCTCTCCGCGGTGGCCGGCTATGCCCTGCTGGGCGGGCTGCCGCAGAACCTCGTGGCGGCGATGCTCGCACTGGCCGCCGGCAGCATCCTCGCGATGCTCGCCGACACTGTCTTTCCGGAGGCGTTCGAGAACGGGGGACCGCTCGTGGCGTTGGCCACGGCGGTCGGCTTCGCCACTGCGCTCGTGCTCGCGGACGTCGCCGGCGCCTGAGTCACACCGATGAGTCTCGGATCGCGATGTGGTCTTACCTCCGGCCGCATAGAAGGGTCGCCATGGCGATGTCGCGCCTGAGGCTTCCCCCGCTTCGAAGGAGTCCTTCGCATGAAGTTCCGCACCACCATCGAACAGAGCGGTAAGACCACCACCGGCATCCGGGTCCCGGAAGAGGTCGTCGAGTCACTAGGCTCCAGCAAGCGCCCCGCGGTGCGCGTGACGATCAACGGCTTCACCTACCGCAGCACCGTGACTGTCATGGGCGGCGTGTACATGGTCAGCCTGAGCGCAGAGAATCGTGCCGGCGCGGGAGTGGCGGGCGGCGACGAGGTGGACATCGACATGGAGCTCTATACCGCCCCGCGCGAGGTGTCCGTGCCGGAGGACCTCCCAGCCCTACCTGCTCGAGCTGTACGGGGACCCCACGGCCTACGGCGCGGCCGGCCTGGCCGCGGCCATGATCGCCGGCGCGCAGATCGTGGGTGGGCTGATCGTTCCCTGGGTCCGGCGCCTCTTCTCGCGCCGGACCATGCGCTGATATTGGCCGGGGTCCTCAACGTGATCATGCTGGCGCTCATCGGCTGGACGGCCAGCTTCGGGATCGCTGTCGCGCTGCTGGCCGCATGGGCGATGATCTTCGCCATCGAGGAGCCGATGCGTCAGGCCTTCATCAACGGGGTCATCCCGTCCCAGCAACGCGCCACGGTCCTCTCCTTCGACGCTCTCATGGGCTCGGCCGGTGGCGTCGTCGCCCAGCCCGCGCTCGGCCGTATCGCCGATGTCTTCAGCTATGGGACCTCATACGTGGCGGCGGCCGGGATCCAGGCGCTGGCCGTGCCCTTCGTCCTGCTGGCCCGCCGAGAGAACGCCTCATCGGACCCGATCATCGTCGTCGCGGGCGACGTCGTCGAACCGACGGCAGCGCGTCCTTGAAAGCGTTCACCAGGGTGCTGTCAGATCGGGGAACATCGGGAAGTGCTTCACGTTCAGGGTCGCGAGTGCTGCGCCATGCAGCTCCGCGGTGGCCGCGACGGCATAGTCGACCAGATCGATGCCCGAATCAGACAGGCGGTAGGTGCGTAGGTGCTCGCCAGCGCGTCGCGCGATCTCGTCGGTCACGGGCAGCAGGCGTATCACCCCGAACAGAGCCCCGACGGCGGCGCGCTCGCCGCTGCGCATCCCGCCCTCGATCTCGATCCGGGCCAGGACGCTGGCCAGGCGCTCTGCAGCTGGCGTGTCGAGCAGTGACCGGGTCGCCTGGCTGTCGCAGCGCAGATGCGCGATGAGCACCGAGGTATCGAAGAGGATCAACTCACCGACCGCAGTCGCTCGTCCGCGGAACGGCCACGAACCGACCGCTGCCACTCCGGCCAGTCGGGATAGTCCGAGCAGCTCCCTGCGGTTGCCCTGATGATGGCCCGAGCCGCCGCCTCGACATCGCCCGTTTCGAGTGCCCAATCAAGCGCCCAGCGAAGCGCACCAGCCTTCGATATGCCCCGCTGAGAAGCGATATCGGCAAGGCGCCGATCCTGCTCCTCCGTGATGTACACCTGCGTTCGCCTCATATGGCTGGAGTATCCATCATCAGCGCCACCAGCCAGGAGTGCTCGCGCGGCTGAATAGTGGTTGCGCGGGTGGCTCATGAGAAGTAGGCTCCGTTCATGAAGACCACTGAGATCACTACTGGCGGTCAGATCCAGGTGCCAGCCGACGTCCGTCGCCGCTGGAACACGCGGAAGGTCACGGTGGAGGACCGGGGGGGTCGCTGGTCGTCCGGCCCATCCCGGACGATCCGATCGGGGCTGCCGTCGGTTCGCTGGCCGGAGACGGCCCGACGAGCGATGAGATCCGGGCGCAGCTCCGTCATGAGGAGCTCGACGCGGACCGCAGCGCGCCCTGATCGTCCTCGACGCCTCGGCGATCATCGCACTGCTGCTCGGTGAGCCGGCAAGTGGTGCCGTCGCGGATCTGCTGAGATCACGGCCACGGCGCAGCTGCGATCTCGGCGGTGAACGTGGCCGAGGTCGTCGATTCCCTCGTTCGCGTTGCGGGCAGGCCCATCGATGCGGTCCACGAGCGGCTGGACTGGCTCCTTGTCGGAGGTCTCACGGTCGAGCCGGTGGCTGAGGCGATCGGTAGGGAGGCAGGAACCCTGAGAGCGGAGCGATATCACCGTGCCCGGAACCGGCTGTCGATGGCCGACTGCGTCGCGCTGGCCACGGCTCGCCTCCATGCCGCCTCGCTCGCGACCAGCGATCCGGAGCTGGCGATCACGGCGAGATCCCTGGCCGTGGACGTCATCGCTCTGCCAGATTCGCGAGGCGTCCCTCCGTAACCTTCCCGGAAGCGTCCCGGCCCCGATCCTCGGGCGGGCGGCCCATCGGGATCCGGATCTACGTTTTCCGGACGACCATCGTTAGGCGACGATCGAGAATCGTTGAGAGTCGCGCGGCCTCCGACTCCAGTGCCTTCCGCGGTGTCTCGCCAGCTTCTCCGAACCAGGCCACGAGCGTGTTATCGCCATCAAGCTTCCAAGTGCCGCACACCACCCCGCCCGCTACCACCACGGGCGCGATCCAGCCGCTCTGCTTGCTGACCGCGGCTCGCCGGGCCGGCGGCACGACACGGGCGTCGGCGGTTCCGGGACCCAGCACGTACTGGTCGAAGCCCGGCAGCAGCCGCACCGCCGAGGTGGGCCGGGCGGACGCGAGCTCATCGATGTGCTCGGCTATGACGTACGCCCGGTCGCCGTCCACGTCTACCGCGACCAGTCGATCACCGAGTGCGCCGAACCACGCTCGAAGCTGTCGCTTGCCGAACCAGCCCCCGGCCAGCCAGTTGCCGAAGGCATCGACAGTGGCCGGCCCGTAGGCGCCCAGGTAGGCAGCGATGACTCGCGGCGCCGCAGCATCCGGCTCAGGTACGCCGGCCCAGCGCGAGCTGGCCTCCTCCGGTCGCATGAACGTCACGCGGTTTCCCTGGCTCGGCCCGAAGCAAAGATCGCCCTGCCAGGCGAGCGGCTTCAGGAGCGTGCCCCAGCCGGAGCGGAGTGCGTCGCCGACATGCTCCAGTCCTCGCTTCGCGATGACCGCGGCCACCAGCTCCTCACGGGTCAGGGTCTTGCCGTCGAGCGCCTCGCGCACGGCGCCGCGAAGCGCGTCGAGCTGCTTGGGGCTCATGCCGAAGTAACGCTGCCAGCTGGGCCGCTCCCACGATCGCCCAGAGGCCATCAGCGACAGGAAGGCGCCGCCCTCCTCCGGTGTGATCAGATGGAGCGTGCCACGCATCGCCCAGGTCTTCATGAGGCGACCATCGGACAGGGCGCGGCTGACCTCGCCCGGCCGCGATGTTTCGCGCCGGACCCGGATGGCGAGCTCGGCGGAGGACGCCACCTGCGCCTGGACGGCGCACAGGCGGCGAACGACCCCCACGACGGGCAGGCCACCGATGGGATCGAGCAACTGCCGCTGCATCCGCCATGCGAGCGCCTGTTCCCAGCTGAGCTTCAAGTGGTAGGGACCCTGGCGCTCGCTCTATCGCCGATGGATATCGCGCAGCTCACATACAGCAGCATCGTCCAGGGAAAGCCCGAGCGAGGGGATCACCAGGAGGCCGTGCTCCTCGGCGAACACGAGCCCGGCCGCGGGCTCTACCCGGATGCTCGCGCCATCGACCTCGATTTCCACCTCCCCACCCGCTTGGAGCCCCACCTGCCCACGCAATGGCAGGGACACTGGAAGTCGGCCGGCCCTGTCCCTGTTCGTCCGCATGGACGTACGTTACCGCGGCTGCCCGAGGCGCAACCACCGATCGCCTCGGTCCACCCACCCCCGATTCGCCAAGCGAGCTACTCGAGTCCCTCGAGCAGGAGGCTCCTGACGGTCCTCACCTGGAAACCGAGATCGTCGCGCCCCATAGGCGGCCCGAAGTGCGCGGTGTCGCCCGTCAGCAGGACATCCGCTGCCACCGGGAGTAGAGCGTGTAGGTGCGGATGATGTCCAGCAGCATCTCCGTCGCAGCAGCAACGCCGCGGACCGCGGCACCGCGTCCACGGCCCGGAGCCGGCATGGTCGCCACTGTGACTGGAGACCCTGCCCGACAAGGTCGCTGCGCGACTCCGCGCGGCGTGGATGTGGTCATGTAACCGCGGTTGCATGCGAGTGCTAGAGTGGCCGTGTGACGCGCTGGGTGCTGCTCGCCTACCGATTGCCGCGCGAACCGTCGACGCCGCGGATCACCCTCTGGCGGCAGCTGCGCCGTCTGGGCGTAGCCCAGGTTGCCGACGGCGTCGCGGCTCTGCCGCTCGATGCCCGGACGCGCGAGCAGCTCGAATGGCTGGCCGAAGAGGTCGTCGAGCACGGCGGTGAGGCGACGATCTGGCTGGCCGAGCCTGGCGCGGTGGCCCTGGAGCGCACGCTCGCGCGCGCGATGGCGGGCTCCGCCGCCCGAGACTATCAGCGGGTCATCGACGAGGCCGCGGCCGCCGGAAGCAGCCAGAGCGCCCGCCGGACCCTCTCCCGACTTCGGCGAGAGCTCCGCCGGATCAGCTCACGCGACTTCTTCCCGAGCGCCATCGGCGACCGGGCCCGCTCTGCGGTCGAGTCCCTGTCTGAGCGGGTCGAGGCGGCGTCGTGAGGTGGGCGACGCGGCGCCGCTGTCACGTCGATCGGGCGGCCTGCGCCTGGCTCATCCGGCGGTTCATCGACCCCGCGGCGGCGTTCCTCTTCGTCGATGACCCAGACGAGGTTCCGCCAGACGCGACCGCCTTCGACATGCGGGGCGCGGAGCTGTCCCACCACGCCGGGGACTGCAGCTTCGAGACGTTCCTGCGCCACTACGGCCTGAGGGATCCGGCGCTGGCGGAGATCGGCCGGGTCGTCCACGAGGCCGACCTCGCCGACGAGCGCTATGACGCACCCGAGGCCGCCGGCCTGGACGTCCTCGTCCGCGGGCTGTCGATGACGCTCGACGACGATCACGTGCTGGAGATCAGCCGGCCGCTCTTCGACGGCCTGTATGCGTTCAAGCAGCGTGCCCAGATGCTGGGTCGCGAACCAGCCTGAAAGGAGGGTTTCGAACCATGAAGTGGGTCACCCGTGAGCACCCGAAGACAGACCGGATCGCCTGTCCCTGGCTGATCCGCAAGTTCATCGACCCCGAGGCCGAGATCGTCTACGTCCCGCCCGACCAGGTCCTGGCTTACGCCGAGCGCGAGGGCGCGACGAGCTTCGACGCCCCAGGTGCGAAGTACACCCACCGCGACGGGAAGTGCTCGTTCGAGACGCTCGTCGAGGAATACGGACTCGACGAGCCGGCCGTGCAGCTGATGGCCAGGGTCGTGCATGGCGCCGACATCGCGGAGGACGGCGATGCGACGCCCCAGTCGCCGGGCCTGTTGGCCATCGCCGACGGCTTCGCCCTGCTCGGACTCGACGACCAGCGCCAGCTCGAGCTCGAGCTCCCGGTCTACGACGCTCTGTACGCCTGGGCTCAGCACCAGGTCGCCGACGGGTGACCATCCGCCTCGAGGGCTACATCGACCTTCCGGAGCATCGAGGCACTGGCGGGTTCGACCACGCCGCCGTGCACCGAGGACTTCGGCGGCTCTACGTCGCACACACGGCCAACGATGCGCTCGACGTCATCGATCTCGACAAGAGCATCCACGTCGAGTCGGTCGACGGTCTGACGGGCGTCGCGGGTGTGCTCGTCGCGGAGCCCTGGGATCTCGTGATCGCCTCCAACCGCGGCGAGGACACGGTCGCGATCTGCGATGCCCGGGACCCCCGATCGCTCGTGAAGGTTCCGGTCGGTGTACGCCCCAACGGGCTCGCTTTCGACCCGGTCCGACGCACCCTCCTGGTCGCCAACGTCGGCGATCCGTTGGATCAAACCAAGCACACGCTATCGGTGGTGAACACCGACCGGGCCAGGCTGACGGTCTCGATCCCGGTTCCCGGGCGGACCCGCTGGACGGTGTTCGACCAGACGACCGATGCGTTCCTCGTCAACGTCGCCGACCCACCCTCGATCGTCGTCGTCGGCGCGAGGGATCCGACCCACATCGTCCGGACGATCGACATCCCTGCCGCCGGACCGCACGGCCTGGATGTCGACGAGCGGGGCGCCGTGTACTGCGCCTGCGACGCAGGCCGTCTGCTCGTGCTCGAGCCGCGTACGTACGCCGTCCTCGCCGGCCTGCCGCTGGCGGGCAGTCCGGACGTCATCGTCCTGGACTCGGCGCTCCACCTGGCGTACGTGGCGATCGGCGATCCGGGCGTCATCGAGGTCTTCGACGTCGATCGACTGGAGCGTCTCGAGTCCGTGGCGACCGAGCCCGGGGCGCACACCATCGCGATCGACGCCGGCCAGCACCGGGTGTACGCCTTCCTGCCGACGACACATCGGGTGGCAGTCTTCCAAGCACGGTCGTGACCCCGCGAGGCAACTGCGCGACGCTTGACCGTGACGTGGCGCTGCTGTTCGCCTCGCGCGCCGTGCGCATGTTCGGCTACGGCTTCCTGGCCGTGGTGCTCGTCCTCTACCTGGATGCGCTTGGGTTCTCCGGGGGCGAGGTCGGGCTGCTCCTGGCGCTCACCCTGCTGGGCGATGCGGCCGTGTCGCTGTGGTTGACCACGCATGCCGACCGGATCGGCCGGCGGCGGGTCCTGATCGCCGGCGCGGGCCTGATGCTGGCGGCCGGCCTGGCCTTCGTGGCGACCCCGATCTACGCGGTGCTGGTCGTCTGCGCCACCATCGGTGTCATAAGCCCGAGCGGGAACGAGGTCGGGCCGTTCCTGGCGGTGGAGCAGGCAGCGCTCAGCCGACTCGTCGAGCCGGCCCGGCGGACCTCGCTGTTCGCCTGGTACCAGCTGGCCGGCGCCTTCGCCACCGCCGCGGGCTCGGCCGTCGCGGGCATTCTGGCCCAGATCGCGATCGGGCGCGGCGCCAGTCCGCCAGATGCGTATCGGCTGGTCATCGTGGGCTACGCGCTGGCGGGCATCGCTCTCGGGCTCGTCTTCAGCCGGGTGAGCGCCCGCATCGAGGTCCCCCTGCGGGAAGGGGCCGACGAGCCCATCCGGACGCATCTCGGCCTGCACCGCTCGAGTGGGGCGGTCTTGGGACTGGCCGGCCTGTTCGCGCTCGACGCGTTCGCAGGCGGCTTCGTCATCCAGAGCTTCATCGCGTTCTGGTTCCAGCAGCGGTTCGGGCTCGATCCGGCGGCGCTGGGCGTGCTCCTCTTCGGGGCCAACCTGCTGGCCGGGATCTCCGCCCTGGCGGCGGGCTGGCTCGCCGCACGCTTCGGTCTGCTGCGGACGATGGTCTTCACTCACCTGCCGTCCAACATCCTGCTGCTGCTGGTCCCGTTCATGCCCACCCTGGCGCTCGCCGCCGGAGTGCTGCTTCTCCGCTTCAGCATCAGCCAGATGGACGTGCCGACCCGGCAGTCGTACACGATGGCGATCGTGGCGCCAGACGAGCGCTCGGCTGCGGCGGGCGTGACCGGCATCGCCCGCAGTCTGGGCCTCGCCGCGGCGCCGCTCATCGCTGGCCCGCTCTTCCTGAGCGCGACACTGACCGGAGCGCCGTTCGTGATCAGCGGGACGCTGAAGATCGTCTACGACCTGCTGCTCTATCGAGGGTTCCGAAGCCGGCGGGCGGCGGAAGACTGATGACTCGGCGGAAGTCGTCGCCGTGCTGGCACCATCGAGCGCTGACCGAGACCTCCGCAGCGGCAGCAGTTTCGGCAGCGCCGATGGATCATCAGCCGATACTCGTCGACGAGGTCGTGCCGGATCAGGGTCTGGACCAGCGCGCCGCTGCCGGGAACCTGGATGCCCTCGTCGGGCTGCTCCCTGAGCCTCCCGATCGCCGCAGCGACAGCGCCACCGATCAGGATCGAGCCCTGCCAGGCGAGGGGCTCGGTCAGCCTCGTCGAGACGACGTACTTGGGAAATCCATTGAGAGCGTGCCCGCGAGCGGTCGTGCGGTGTAGACCGCCGCAGGTCGCCGTTCTCATCGGTCGAAGGACACAGCCGGGGTCAGCTTCGCTCGCCCCACCGTCCGGCCGACCCGCTCGACCGCCAGGACAATCGAAACCGATCCGAGCGTGCAGCGTCAGGCTTCGTGCGTGGACGGCCTGAGGTCGTCGACAGGGTCGGGTTGTCGTTGGAGGCTCGCCACCGGCGAGAGGACCAACGCCAGGGTCGCGGCCAGCACCCCCAGGCCGGCCACTAGGAGCACCGGCTGCAAGCCGAATGTCGATGCCGCCATCCCGCCCAGCAGCGCGCCGAACGGGGTGACACCCCACATCACGAATCGCATCGTCGCGTTGACGCGACCTTGGAGCCGGTCCGCGGTGATCGCCTGCCGCAGGCTCAGCTGGTTGACGTTGAAGATCGGCCGGGCCACGCCGAGCAGGAACGTGCTCGCGGCGAGGATGACCGCAGGCGACCCGAAAGGGCCGACCGCCAGCGGGATGAGGAGACGGGAGAGCCCGGTGACCACCTGACCGGCGATCAGGGTCCGGCCCAGTCCGAGGCGGCTCGGAAGCCGGTTCGAAAGGAGCGCGCCGATCAGGGAGCCGGGGCCGGCCGCCGCGAGCACCAGGCCGAGGGTGATGGGGTCGAGGCCTACGACGGTGACGACGAACAGGATGAAGAGCGCGTCGATCATCCGGGAGAAGAAGTTGTGGATGGCGCCACAAGCCGTGATCGAGCGCAGGAGTGGATGTCCGGCGACATGGCGCAGGCCTTCCCCGATCTGGCGCACGACGCTGGCGCGATGCTCCCTGGCGATGGGTGCCGGCTCAGGGACTCGGATGGCACTGAGCGTGAGTGCCGAGAACAGGCTTGAGACGACATCAGCGGCGATGGCCACGGGCGCCGTGAGCAACTGCACGAGGAGGCCGCCCAGGCTTGGGCCCAGCATCGTCGCGGTGGAGGAGCTCACTTCCAGCGAGGCGTTCGCGTCCACGAGCTGCGGACGTGGCACCAAGCTCGGGACAAGCGATTGGTACGCCACGCTGCTGATGACCACCGTCGTC